>Ga0307408_100000284_pt1 | contig 50374 bp, 40 predicted proteins | sample 322Cmetagenome_FD_202116 | JGI IMG/M metagenome (GOLD analysis project Ga0307408, IMG submission 202116) | Maize rhizosphere microbial communities from greenhouse at UC Davis, California, United States - 322HYB-C-3 | ecosystem: Host-associated > Plants > Roots > Rhizosphere > Soil | place... | reverse complement strand
CCATCACCGAACAAAGGCGAACGCAAGTTCGCCTTTTGTTTTTTGCCTTCTGAAAGATCGACCATGTTTGAATCCATCCGCAAGCACTCCAAGATCGTCATGATCTTATTGTTCTTGCTGATCATTCCTTCGTTTGTGCTGGTGGGCATTGACAGCAACTATTTCTCCGAGAAGAGCCCGGTGGTTGCGCGTGTTGACGGCCACAAGATCAACCAAACCGAGTGGGACAACGCGCACCGCGCCGAAACCGACCGCATCCGCGCCCAGTCCCCCACGGTCGATCCCAAGCTGTTGGATTCCCCGGCGGCCCGGTACGCCACGCTGGAGCGCCTGGTGCGCGACAGAGTCCTGGCCGCTGCAGCCCAGGACATGCACTTGGTAACCAGCGACGCGCGGCTGGCGCGAAGCCTGCAAGAGATTCCCGCCATTGCGGGGCTTAAGCGCCCCGACGGCACCTTGGATGCGGAGGCCTATCGTGCGCTGGTGGGCGCGCAAGGCTTGACGCCCGAGGGCTTTGAGTCCAACGTGCGTCGCGACCTGTCCATCAGCCAGGTGCTGGGCGGCGTGATGGGTACTGCGTTTGGCACCACTTCCCAAGTCAAGCTCGCACTGGACCCGCTGTACGAGCAGCGCGAAGTCCAGGTGGCGCGTTTCAAGTCTGCAGATTTTGCTGCCAAGGTGGTGCCCACGGATGCCGACCTGCAGGCTTACTACGAGGCAAATCCCGCGCAGTTTCTGCAGCAGGAGCAGGCCAGCGTGGAGTATGTGGTGCTGGATGTAGACAGCGTGCGCTCCGGCATCCAACTCAACGAAGATGACCTGCGCACCTACTACAAGGAAAACGTGGCGCGCATGGCCGGCAAGGAAGAGCGCCGCGCCAGCCACATTCTGATCAATGCACCCAAGGATGCTTCCGCTGCAGACCGGGAGAAAGCCAAGACCAAAGCCCAGGAACTGCTTGCGCAGGTCCGCAAGGCGCCTGCGACGTTTGCAGACGTCGCCAAGAAATCTTCTGACGACAAGGGTTCCGCCACGGCGGGCGGCGATCTGAGTTTCTTCGGCCGCGGAGCCATGGTCAAGCCGTTTGAAGATGCCGCCTTTGCCCTCAAGAAGGGCGAAATCAGCGATGTGGTGGAAACCGATTTCGGCTATCACATCATTCAGCTGACCGACATCAAGACCCCTCGTCAGCCATCGTTCGAAGAACTTCGGCCCACGCTGGAAGCTGAACTTAAGCAGCAACAGGCCCAGCGCAAGTTTGCTGAAGTGGCGGAGACGTTCTCGAACAGCGTGTACGAGCAGGCGGACAGCCTCGCGCCAGTGGCTGAAAAGCTCAAGCTGAAGGTGCAGACTGCCTCGGGGGTGACGCGCATGCCACAGCCTGGGGCGACAGGGCCGTTGTCCAACCCGAAGTTCATTGAGGCGCTGTTTTCGCCGGACTCGCTGCAGAACAAGCGCAACACCGAGGCGGTTGAGATTGGCCCCAGCCAGATGGCTGCCGGCCGTGTAGTGCAATACACGCCCGCCAAGAGATTGCCATTGGACGAGGTCCGTCCTCGTGTGCGTGAGCTGTATGTCGCGCAAAAATCCTCGGAACTCGCTCGCAAGGAGGGCGAGGCCAAGCTGGCGGCTTGGAAGGCCGCGCCGGCATCTGCCAGTGGCTTGGGTGCACCCGTGCAGGTATCACGCGAACAAGTCCAGGGTCTTCAGCGCACCGTGGTGGATGCCGCGCTCCAGGCCCCAACCGATACATTGCCTGCGTGGGCTGGTGTGGATCTGGGTGCGCAGGGCTACACGGTGGTCAAGGTCAACCGGGTGGTGCCTCGCCAGGCGCCTGATGAGGTGCGAGCTCGGCAGGAGCGTCAGCAGTACCTGCAATGGTGGACCGCCGCTGAAGGTCAGGCCTACTACGAGATGCTGAAAAAGCGGTTCAAGGCGGAGATCAAGGTACCTCGGCCTTCCGCTGCGACTACCGCTGCTGCAGAAAATTGAGCATCTTGCGTTGGAGCGGGGAAAACCCAGGCTATAATACAAAGCTACGGTGGCTGTAGCTCAGTTGGTAGAGTCCAGGATTGTGATTCCTGTTGTCGTGGGTTCGAGCCCCATCAGCCACCCCAAAGATTAAAAAGCGCTGCAACACCGTTGCAGCGCTTTTTTTGTTTGCGGCTCCGTTAAAAATGGCGAAGCAGCTTGGCGAGCCACCGCATTGGCTGGCTGGGGGCATGGGTTCCATCGGGCGGTGCGGTGCAGCGTCGTGTTGCTTCGCAGTCGGCCCATCGCCGGCTCCTCGATCGAGTTCACTGCAGCCATAGTGATTGCGCGTCTTGCCATGGCGTCCTCTGCTGAGCCCGATCGACCTCCCTTTGTGACGCGCCGTCCAGGCCGAGTTTTCCGGAGATGGCGGAAAATTACCACCTGGCTGAGGGCGTGAGGCGCATACTGCACGTTTAACGTTCGGGGAGTTTCTGATGAGCCTTGTCATACGCGATGCGTCGCCCAGTGAAAAGCGCGGTAACGCGATGTCCGCAGCGCTTGCCAAAGAACAGTTGGCGTATGCAATTCAGATCGTGCGCGAGGTCGCACCTCAAAGCGTGACGGACGGGGCACTGATTGGCGCGGTGGTGCAGGCGATTGCATCCAACTACGCGGCAGTCCCGCAGCCAAACCGTTGAGAAGCACCGGGGCTGATGGGCCCCGCACCCACTTTTATCCCCGAAAGCTTCGCCAACGGTGCGTGCGCGCGCCTGGCCCCCGGCTGGTCTACGGTGCCAATCGCATGCTCGCGCAATAGCAATAGGTATGGCTGTCGCGGTGTACCTAGGAAGCTCCAGCCGGATTCGTCGAGGTCATTCCTGGCGCAGAACAAAGTTTTTACCGGTTGCCGCAAGCTGTTGCGACGCGGCAGCACAGGCCGTGTTGGCCCGCTCGGCGAGGATTGGCCTGCCCGGAGGGACTCGAACCCCCGACCTATAGCTTAGAAGGCTATTGCTCTATCCAGTTGAGCTACGGGCAGCAGGCAGGCGCCGAGAAGGGGCCTGCACAATTTGCAAAGCAGGGCGCGCTGCGCCGAGCGAAGATTCCAATCATAACCCGCCCCGCAGGGCGCCATTCCGTCTTTGCGATGAGTACGGGCAATGCCTGCGCAGCCGGCCGCGCAGGTATAACCGAGCCATTGGAACCAGTAATTTTTTTCCGTAAGCCTGCCCATGCCGCACAGCGTCGCGCTCATCCACACCATTGCTACCGCCCTGGGGCTGGCATTGGCATTGGGCTTCGTGGCAGTTCGGTTGCGGCTCCCCGCGCTGGTGGGGTATTTGGTGGCGGGCGTGTTGATTGGCCCTTACACACCGGGCTTTGTGGTGGATACAGCGATGGCCAGTCAGTTGGCAGAAATCGGCGTGATGCTGCTGATGTTCGGTGTCGGGCTGCATTTTTCCTGGGGCGATTTGCTATCGGTGCGGAGAATTGCGGTGCCTGGGGCCGTGGTGCAGATGATGGTCGCAACGGCCTTGGGAATGGCGCTGGCAACGTGGTGGGGGTGGAATCTGGGAGGCGCGCTGGTGTTCGGGTTGGCGCTTTCTGTAGCCAGCACGGTCGTGTTGTTGCGGGCGCTGGAAACCCAGGGCATCCTGGACAGCCACACTGGACGGATTGCGGTGGGCTGGCTCGTGGTGGAGGACCTTGCCATGGTGCTGGTACTGGTCCTGCTGCCACCGCTGGCTGGCTGGCTGGGTGGCACAGCAGGCCCGGGAGATTCGGCAAAACATGCTGACAGTGCGGCGGTGTGGGGAGCACTTGGTTGGAAATTGCTGCAGGTCGGGGGGTTTATCGCCGTCATGCTCCTGGTAGGGCGGCGGGTGTTCCCATGGCTTCTGTGGCAGGTGGCACGCACCGGCTCGCGGGAATTGTTCACCCTGTGCGTCGTGGCGGCGGCTGTGGGCATTGCGTTTGGGTCTGCCGCTTTGTTCGGAGTGTCATTTGCGTTGGGGGCCTTTTTTGCCGGAATGGTGATGCGGGAGTCCGAGTTCAGCCACCGGGCCGCGCAAGAGTCTTTGCCGCTGCGCGACGCGTTTGCCGTGCTGTTCTTCGTGTCGGTCGGCATGCTGTTCAACCCGGTGGTGCTGTGGGACCGGCCGCTGCAGGTGCTGGCGGTGGTGGCGGTCATCATGCTGGGAAAGACGCTGGCGGCGGCCGCTCTGGTGCTGGCCTTTCGCTATCCGCTGCAGACGGCACTGACGGTTTCTGCGAGCCTTGCGCAGATCGGAGAGTTCTCTTTCATTCTGATTGCGCTGGGCGGATCGCTGGGCCTGCTGCCGCCCGAAGGGGCCAGCCTGGTGCTGGCGGGCGCGCTTATCTCGATGGCGCTCAACCCACTGCTGTTCCATGCGATTGCACCGCTGCAGGATTGGCTGCGTGCTCATTCCCCCCTGGCGCGGCGGCTGGAGCAGCGCGACGATCCCCTGGCCGAACTGCCAATGACCACCGATGCCCGGTATCTCGCGCGGCAAGTGGTGCTGGTGGGTTACGGCCGGGTAGGGCGGCGGGTGGCTGGTGCGTTGACGGCTGCCGACATTCCGTTTGTGGTGGCAGAGCAGAACCGCGAGTTGGTGGAATCGCTTCGCAAATCCGGCATCGCCGCGGTGTTTGGCGATGCCGTGGATCCCGAGGTGCTGATACAGGCGCACATCGCGCGCGCCGCCATGCTGGTCATTGCCACGCCGGATACCCTGAACGTGCGCCAGATCATCTCCACCGCATGCACTTTGAATCCCCAGATCGAAACGGTGGTGCGAAGCCACAGTGCCGATGAGGCGCGCCGCATTTCTGAGGAGTGTGGCAGTGCCGTGTTTTTGGCCGACGAGGCGTTGGCGCAGGCCATGGCGCGCCACGTGCTGGAGCGCACCGAAGCAAGGGCTGCGCGACCCACCGGTCCCGCAGCCCTGCACAGCCGGATTTGAAATTTTTGGGTGTTTTTGCTTCTGGCGCTTGGTGGTCAAGCGCTGGCAGCTATCATTATGATAGCGATTTCGGGCTCATGAAAGGGCCAAGCGAGCCGCTCTGGCGGATGGAGCAGTCAACCAACGCGTGAGGGCGCTCTTTTGCGTGGCCCTCCGGTGATGCCTTCATGTAGCGGGGAAAAGCCGCTTGCGCTGCAGCGGGCAGTTAGTTGGTCTCTTCAAACACCAGGGAAGGCGGCGCCATGACCCGTGCGGCTTGGGTCAAGTCCTGGATCAAGTGATTGGCGAAGTAGCTGTTCTGCGTATCCGGTTCCAGTGCGGCGACGGCCAAGTTGGCCCGTGGCTGGTTCAGTGGTACATAGAAGCTCCCGGCAGGCACATCGATGGCGCTGCGCACAGGCGATACCTGCACGCGCACGATGCCGGCTCCGCCGGCGATGGTGCCAATCACGTCTTGGCGGTTTCCGGATTCCCGGGCGGTTTCGCGGTAGATGTCGGCCAGCGCGGAGCCGGGTTCGGCCACGCGCATGACTTGCAGGCCCAGTAGCCGGAGGCGTTCGACCGCCGCCGTGGAGTTGGCAGACAGCCAATAGCCGCAAGGCCGGGCGCGGGTCTTGACAGCCTGCAGCGCGAGGGATGAATTCCACTCCACCCGGATCAGCTTGTCTGCACCGGTTTCAGGGTCCAGAAAGTCCAGTTCACGCTGCGTGGGTGTGGCGGCGGCCTCGACCACCACTTGGTCGCGGCACGCCTGGGCGCTCACGTCGCGAACCACGAACGAGCGCACCTGCTCAAGGTTGGCCGCCCGTTCCGCCGTCGTGCGCAGTGCGCTGGTGATGGCGGTGACTTGTGAATGCACGCGCCGCTGGATGTGCATGCGCCCGATCCCAACCCCGCGCGTTTCGATCAGCAGGCTGACCGCGTTTTTCAGACCGTTCACGTTGCGGCCGGTATCAGGTTGGGTCCCGCCCATGGAAATGCGCTTGTCGTCGGGGTTGGTCGAGGTCGTGTAATACCAGTCGCTCGTCAGCCCCTGGGCCTTGAGGGCCGCGGTCATCGGAAGGTGGTACCACTCGTGCGAAGCCTTGGTCAGAAACTCGGGGTAGTTGGCGGTGGTGGTGTACTGCAGCAGCGCGTCATAGCGCTGGATCGCGTTGAACTTCTGCAGATACCGTCCGACCACTGTGTACTCGTGGGCATCCACCACCAAGATGGGGCGGTAGTCGTTCACCACTTTCGCCAGGGCCCGGGCCTCTGGCGTCTGGAGGAGAAGGTGATCGCGGTTCATGTCCACGCCGTTGGCCGTGACGCGCGTTCCCGCCGCTGCCCCGTCGGGGTTGGCGCGGGGCACCACCACCACATTGATGCGGTCCAGCAGCGGCTCCAGCAACCCTTGCACCAGCTCGCGGCTGATCACCAGCAACGCCTCACTGCCTGCGGGCTCGTCGCCGTGCTGTTGGCCTACCAGCACGACGGTGGGGCGGCCACTGTTGTCGAGGTTGACGGGCTCGGTGCCGGCCGCCCGGGTGGCCAGCAGGCCCACGATAGGCTCGCCACGCTGCGACATGCCGAGGTTCAGCAGTTTGGTGCGCGTCGCACCCCGCGGGGCTGGGTCGGCCAGCGATTGGAGCCACTGGCTGAGTTCGGCATTGGTGGTGAAAGCCCTGCGGTCACGGCCCAAGCCGGGCGTGCTGTAAACCACCGTGGGGTCTGGAAACCGGGCCGCCACTGCGGCGCCATACGGTGGGGCCATCGGGCCTTCGTTTTGCACCACCAGCGGAGCAGGGGGGGGCAAGGGGCTGGCGATGGCGCCCTGGGGTTGTGCCTGGGGCAGCGGGGCCTGGCCCAACGGCGCCGGCACGACCGCCCCCGGCTGGGGGCGGGGGGCAGCAGTCGGAGCGCTGGTTCGCGCCGTTGGCGCTGCAGGCCAGGGGGGCAGCGGTGTGCTCGAACACGCTGTCAGCAGCAGCGCTGCCAGCAGGGCGGAGGCCTTCCAGCCCGTGGGGCGCAGCATGCCGCCGGACGGCTGTGAGTCGGCAGCATTGTGGGACGAGCGGGAGCGAAGAGAGAAAGGTGTATTCATGGGGCTCTGCCGTTGACCCCCCGGAGGGGCCTTGTTACGGCGATGTTACCTGCCCATCAGAGTTGCCCCGTGTCGTCGTACATTCGGTTGCAAAGCCGGAACGGTGCTTTCGGAAATGCATCTTTCCGGCGCGTAAGAAGGTTTTGGCAGGCCACGGTCCGCGGGCGCCCTTGCATGTGGTGCCCGCCGTGTTCAACCTTCAGCGATTGAACGAACCCCGCGAGCCGCCTGGGCTGCGGCCACCGTTGCCCCGGCCGCCGCCTGCACCGCCGCCGTAGCCACCGCCACCGCCGCCGGAATTGCGGTATCCGCCACCTCCGCCGCGACGGCCGCGCTCGGCCATGCTGTCCACGCTGGTGCGCATCGGGTCCGGCTGCCCGCCTCCTCCATGGCCCGCGTTGCGATGGCTGGGGTTGCTGTGGCCCAGGTGCGTGCCCAGGTGGGCGTTGGCGCGGGGAGGCTGCGCGTCGTCATAGCGATGGCCGCCGCCTCCGCCGTCTTGGCGTGGGCCTCGGCTGCGTGCGGGTGCTGGCTGTGCACCGCCGCGTGCACCTCCTCCTTGGGCGCCGCGGCCACCACCGCCGGAGCCTTGCGCGCCACGCGCGCCGCCGCCGGAGCGTCCGCCCCCGCTGGCTGGCCGGGAGGAGCGCTCTCCCTGACCCTGGCCGCCCTGGCTTGCCTTGTTGGTGCGAATGCGCTCCATCATTTCACTGCGTGCGGCCTTCGCGGCAGCCTGCATCACTTCGCGGCTTGGGGGCTTGCCGGCGCCGCCCCAGATGGTCTGGCGGCCCATGGCGATGGGTTCCGCCTTTTCGCCAGGCTCGGGTCCAAAGCCTTCGATGACCTGCACGGGAATCTGCTGCTTGGTGAAGCGCTCGATGTCCATCATGAAGCCTTCCTCGTCCATGCAGACCAGGCTCACGGCCTCACCGGTAGCGCCGGCGCGCCCGGTGCGGCCGATGCGGTGGACATAGTCTTCCGACACGTTGGGGATTTCATAGTTGACGACGTGCGGGAGGTCGTCGATGTCGATGCCGCGCGCTGCGATATCGGTGGCCACCAAGGCGCGGATCTCGCCGCTCTTGAAGCCGGCCAGCGCCTGGGTGCGGGCGCTCTGGCTCTTGTTGCCGTGCAGGGCCATAGCCGAGACGCCGTTCTTGGTCAGGAACTCGGCCACGTTGTTGGCGCCAAATTTAGTGCGGGTGAAAACCAACACCTGGCTCCAGTTGTGCTGCTGGATGATGTGCAGCAGCACCTGCTTCTTCTTGCCCCGGCCCACCGGGTGGATGACCTGGGTAATGCGCTGCACCGTGGTGTTGCGGGGAGTGACCTGGATGCTTTGGGGGTTCTTGAGCAGCGTGCCCGCGAGGTCGCGGATTTCATCGCTGAAAGTGGCCGAGAACAGCAGGCTTTGCTTGTCCTTGGGGACCAGGGCCAGTACCTTCTTCACGTCGTGGATGAAACCCATGTCCAGCATGCGGTCGGCTTCGTCGAGTACCAGCACTTCCACGGTGGAAAGATCCAGGAACCCTTGCTGCTGCAGGTCCAGCAGACGGCCGGGGGTCGCTACCAGAACGTCCACGCCACGCTTGATGCGATCGATTTGAGGATTCATGCCCACGCCGCCGAAGACGACGGTGGAATTGATGTCCAGGTACTTGCCGTACTCGCGTACAGACTCTTCCACCTGGGCGGCGAGTTCGCGCGTGGGCGTCAGCACCAGGGCGCGAATGCCCTTGCCGCCAAACTTGTTCTTGGGCGCAGGGCCTTGTGCAAGGCGGTGCAGCATGGGCAGGGTGAACGCGGCGGTCTTGCCTGTGCCAGTCTGTGCGCCAGCCAGCAGGTCATGGCCTGCAAGGACGGCGGGAATGGCCTGGGCCTGAATGGGCGTCGGGGTCTCGTAGCCCGTTTCGTGCACGGCCTTCAGGATGGCAGGAGCCAGGTTCAGTTCGTCAAATGTCATGTTTTTGGATGCGCCCGTCCGGGGCGCTGGGTATCGGCCTGTCGTGCAACCGGAGGTTGTCGAGCCAGTCTCAAGCCGATGAGGTTCAGGAGCGGGAGCCTGGAAGCGGAGCGCTTCCTTCGTCCCCAGCAGTGTGCTGATGTGGCGGGCAACTGGAGCCTGCTACGGCGGGTATTGTCGCATGGCCCGATAATCACTGTTTGCACGCAGAATTTCTTCTGCCCACTTTCTCGCCCGTTCACGACAACCAATCCAATGGCCCAATACGTTTATTCGATGAATCGCGTCTCCAAGACGGTGCCTCCCAAGCGCCAGATCTTGAAGGACATCTCCCTGAGCTTTTTCCCCGGCGCCAAGATCGGTGTGCTGGGTCTGAATGGCTCCGGCAAATCCACCCTGCTCAAGATCATGGCGGGCGTGGACAAGGAGATCGAGGGCGAAGCGATCCCCATGCCGGGCATCAAGATCGGCTATCTGCCGCAGGAGCCCCAGCTCAACCCCGAACACACGGTCCGCGAAAGCGTCGAGGAGGCCATGGGCGAGGTGTTCGCTGCCAAGGCCAAGCTCGAAGAGGTGTATGCCGCTTACGCAGAACCCGACGCTGACTTCGATGCTCTGGCCGCCGAGCAGGCCCGGCTGGAGGCCATCATCGCCACCGCGGGCACGGATTCAGAGCATCAGTTGGAAATCGCCGCAGACGCGCTGCGCCTTCCGCCCTGGGATGCCAAGATCGGCCTGCTGTCCGGGGGCGAGAAGCGCCGCGTGGCACTGTGCCGCCTGCTGCTGTCCAAGCCCGACATGCTGCTGCTGGACGAGCCCACCAACCACTTGGACGCTGAGTCCGTTGACTGGCTCGAGCAGTTCCTGCACCGCTTCCCCGGCACCGTGGTGGCCATCACCCACGATCGCTACTTCCTGGACAACGCGGCCGAATGGATTCTGGAACTGGATCGCGGCCACGGCATTCCCTACAAGGGCAACTACAGTACCTGGCTCGACCAGAAGCAGGCCCGCCTGGAGTCCGAGCAAAAGGGCGAGGAAGCCCGCGCCAAGGCCCTGAAGAAGGAACTGGAGTGGGTGCGCCAGAACGCCAAGGGCCGCCAGGCCAAGAGCAAGGCACGTATTGCCCGCTTTGAGGAACTGAGCGACTACGAATACCAAAAGCGCAACGAGACCCAGGAAATCTTCATTCCTGTGGCCGAGCGCCTGGGCACGCAGGTCATCGAATTCAAGAATGTCACCAAGTCTTTTGGCGACCGTGTGCTGATCGACAACCTGTCCATGAACATTCCGGCGGGCGCCATTGTCGGCATCATTGGCCCCAACGGTGCCGGTAAGTCGACCCTGTTCAAGCTCATCGCCGGCCGCGAGCAGCCCGACAGCGGCGAAGTCATCATCGGTTCCACCGTGAAGATGGCGTTTGTGGACCAGCACCGCGATGCCTTGTCGGACGAAAAGACCGTCTGGGAGGACATTTCCGGCGGCCTGGACATGATCAACATCGGCAAGTTCACCATGGCCAGCCGTGCCTATGCGGGGCGCTTCAATTTCAACGGTGGCGACCAGCAAAAGAAGGTGGGCATGCTGTCGGGCGGGGAGCGCGGCCGTTTGCACCTGGCAAAAACCCTGATTGCAGGCGGCAATGTGCTGCTGCTGGACGAGCCCTCCAACGACCTGGACGTGGAAACCCTGCGGGCCCTGGAAGACGCACTGCTCGAATACGCGGGCACCGTGTTGGTCATCAGCCACGATCGTTGGTTTTTGGACCGGATCGCCACGCACATCCTCGCTGCGGAAGGTGACAGCCAATGGACGTTCTTTGACGGCAATTACCAGGAATACGAAGCGGACAAGAAGAAACGCCTGGGCGAAGAGGGGGCCAAGCCCAAGCGCATGCGTTTCAAGGCGCTGAAATAAGCTGCCGGGGGGTGATTTAAAGACCGTAAACCACCCCCAAGGTCAAGTAGGATTGCATCTGGAAACCTCTGTCCAGTTCTTCCCCGCCATGAACCAGTCTGTCTCTCGTTCGAGAACTGTGTTCCGCGCCTGCGTTGTCAACGCAGTGCGCGGAGGCGAGGCATTGATGCAGCACCTGATCAAGGTGACGCAGAGCGCGCTCACCGAGGAAGAGTCCCAGGTACGCAACATCCAGCAGCGCAATCTGGTCAGCGACGGCCTTCGGTTGCTCAACCTGCACGAACCGGCGCTGGTCAAGGGCTATTCGATGGCCCTGCTGGAGATCTTTGCGGAGGGGCCCTCGGCGTCCAAGGGCCGCAGTACGGCCGACGACACCGGCATGGATTTTGGCGAGTTGTCGCTGCTGGACGACAACGAGATGCAGGCGCAGGTGGAGCTGTCCAAGGCGCAGCAGTCGGCGTTGCATGCCACCGATGCAATTTTGGCCGAGTTGAACACTCTGGTCAGTTCGGCCCAAGGACTGCGCAGCGTTCAGCCGGAACGCAATCCCTTGCGCCCTGAAAGCTACATCCGCGCACTCCAGAGGGTGGTGGGCGACACCGGCGTGTCGCCCGAGATACGCCAGCTGTGGATGCAACACATGCGTGACCTGCTGGGCACCCTGCTGGTGGACGAATACAAGAAAACCGTCGCAAGCATGCGTGAGCACGGCGTGCAGCCGGTGGGTTATGCCGTGCTGGGCACACCTGGCGGCAATTCCGGGCGCGGTGGCGGCTACGGAGCAGGCACGAACACTGGCATGGGCACAGGGTACGGTGGCGGCTATTCAGGATACGGACACTCCATGGGTGCGCCGATGAGCGACTATGGCACGACCGGCTATGGTCGTGGCATGGGCCCTTCCACGGGATGGAGCGGCGAATCCATGCAGGCTCCCGTCATGCCGGATGCCCAGGAAGCCCTGCTCACGGTGGGCATCCTGCGCCAGATGCTCGCAGGGGGTGACCCATTTGATCCCCGCAGCTATGGCGCGCTACCGATGCAGCCTGCGTGGGGGGCGTCGCAGCCTGCAGCCGTGGGAGGACCGGTAGCGCAACCGCAGCCGCAACCAATGCCTGCGGGCGGCTACTACCCGACAGGCGCTGCGGCGGAAGCTCTGGAGGACATGGCGCAACTGGAGCGGTTGGTGGGCCGGCTGGCGGGTGGCAGCCAAGCGGCTTCGCTGCCTGCGCCCTTGTCGGCGTGGCGGGGCTCGGCTGTGGCGCCGGTGGTGTACGCGACCATGCCGATGGAGGCAGCCACGCAATCCACGGCCGTCGCCATGGAGGTGGTGGGGCGCATGATGGAGAACATCGCCCAGGACAACCGTCTGCTGGCTCCCGTGCAGCAAGCAATCAAGCGGCTGGAGCCAGCGCTCAAACAACTGGTGGCGCACGACGGCCGTTTTTTTACCGACGCGACTCATCCTGCGCGCCGCTTGCTGGATGATCTCACCCAGCGCAGTCTGGCCTTCACCACAGAGACGGCGCCTGGGTTCAGCAGTTTCATGCGGCTGGTCCACGGCGCGGTGGAGCACTTGACCGCCAACGAAATCAAGGACGCCGGACCCTTCGACACGGTGCTCAAGGCACTGCACAACGCCTGGGATACGCAGGAACAGAAGGTCAAGGCGCACCAGGAAGCGCAGCAGAAAGCTCAGCTGCAAGCCGAACAGCGGGAGATGCTGGCTGAAAAGATCGCCGCGGACATTCGCCGCTTGCCGGATGTAGGGAACGTGCCTGCCGACGTGCTGGATTTCGCGGCGGGTCCCTGGGCGGATGTGATTGCGCTGGCGCAGGTGCTTAAAGGGGGCGCCGGGCAGGATGAGGACCCGGGTGGCTACCTGGCGCTGGTGCCGGTGTTGCTCTGGAGCGCGCAGCCAGACCTCACCCGGCAGGAGCCTGATCGGCTGAATGACGCCATTCCGAGCCTGCTTGCCAAGCTGCGCAAGGGGCTCAAGACCATCAACTACCCCGCCGTTCAGACGAGCGCCTTCTTGCAGCGCCTCGTCGGCCTGCACCAGGCGGCATTTGAAAAACCCGCACCCCAGCCTGCGCCCGCATCGGCGCCGGACGAACCGGCCGTTCCTCCGCAAGCAGGCTTCGATGAGGTGGCTGAGTCCGCCCAGGCCGTTGTCGATGCGCCCGCCTCGGTCGATATCGAGTTGGCGCCCGCTGGCCCGCCAGACAGTGCCCAGGCCCCTGTGGAAGAAGCGCCAGACCCTTATGCGGATTTCGTGATCGGCGCCTGGGTCGAGCTAGTGACCAACGGCCGCGTGGTACGCACGCAGCTCACCTGGGCCAGCCCGCACGGCACCCTGTTCCTTTTTACGGCGGCAGATGCCAGCACCCAGTCGATGACGCGGCGCATGCGGGACAAGCTGGCTGCAGAGGGCCTGTTGCGGGTTGTACCCGCCACTGCCGTGGCATCCGATGCCGCGCCCGCCAAGGCGTCCCGCAGGAGTGAAGGGGGCGCCTCCAAGTCGGCGGGGTCTTCGAGAAGCCGTTCTTCCAAGTCACGCGGCTGAGCCCGCATTGCCCCGGGCGAAGGGGCTTGTCGTTCCAGGGCGTTGTACCGGCTCGCGGTTTCCCGTCAGTCGTTCAAACCTGCCCGGGCTGGCGCGGTCGAAGTCCAGCGCGGTGCTGGGGCAGCCTCGGCCTGAGCGGTTGCGCGTCGGAGGCGTCAGCCGCGCAGCAGCTTCTTGCGCACCAGGTGGATATGGTTGCGCAGGGCATACAGCTCGTCGGCGTACGACAGCGGCACGCTCACCTTTTCCGCCTGCGCTTCCAGGGCATTTAGCGCCTTGAGCATTTCAGCGGTGTCCGCCTTCCCGGCCTCCATCTCGTTTTCGATTTCCCGAAGGCGGCCGTACCAGCGGAACACCCGCGACCTCACCCGGAACTGGTACAGCGGCGGCACTACGCGGGACAAGGGCAGCATGATGGCCAGCAAGATGCCGAGCACCAGCCACATGCGCTCAATCAGGTTTGCCAGCCAGAACGGCAGATAGCGCTGCAGCAGCGGCACTGGCTCGTTCATGGCCCGGTCGCCCTCCTTGGCGATTGGTAGTTCGCTGTGGCGTGAGTTGGGAAACTCCCGGGCCCGGTTGAACCAACCCGCACCGCCATGGAGCTTTTGCGCGTTCTGGGCAAACAGCGTGAGCAGCGCGGGATGGGTGCCGTCGCGGGCCAGCAGCGATGTGGTGGAGGCGACCAGCCGCACATCCCTTGGTGGTACGTTGGCGGCCAAGTCCACCACGCCGCGCGGCAGCGTGACGGGGGTGAGGAACGAGAAGCGCCGCGCATACGCCTCGTGCTGGGCAAAGTCCAGCAGCTGCACCCCAGGGGTCTGCAGCAGCATCTGCACCATCAGCGATTCAGGTGCAGACGCGAACACCAGGGCGTCGAGCCTGCCTGCCAGAAACTCCACCACGGCAGGGGTTTGTTCCAGCCGGGACATCTTCACGGAACCGGCAGGCAGTTTGTTTGCATCCAGCAGGCGCTCCATCAGTTTGGGCACGCCGCTGCCTTCGGAGCCCACATTGACCCGCCAGCCGCGCAGCTGCCGCAAGCTGTCGATGCGCGCTGTATTCACAGTGCGCTCGGCTGACTCGGTGCGGTAGAAGATCCATACAGGTTCCACAAACAGGCTGCCCAGAGAAACAAGGCTGTCCGCATCATCGGGCTGCAGTTCTGCCGTGCCGCCTTGTACAAAGGCGACATCGGCCTTGCCCTCGCGCAGCAATTGCAGGTTGTGCGACGAACCTTCGCTGGGCAGCAGCTGCACGGTGATTCCGTCCACTGCGAGCGCTTTCTGGTAGCGCTTGCCGAACTCCTCGTAAGCGCTTTGTGCCGGCCCGGTGGCCAGCGTGACGGACTTCGGAGGGTTGGGGTTGAGCCACCAGTACGCCAGCACCAGCAGGCCCACGCCCAGAAAGGCAAGCGGGCCGGCGGACAGGATCAGGTCGCGCAGGGAGAGCAGGGTGTTACGAAAGGCCTGAGGCATGCGGGGATGGTACCTGCCGCCGCAGGGCTTCTGGCCGAGCCGCGGCTCCGTTCGCTGGCACAGTATCGTGGGACGACCTGGGCGGACGGGGCCGCCGCGGCGGACGGCCTGTGCGTGCCGGAACGGTTAGCGGGTGGCCGACAGGGCCAGGTCTGCCGCGCCGGGCAGATGCAGGCCATCGGCGGTGGTCAGGGAGCAGGCCATGCGTGCAGCGCGGGCGGTGGCGATCGCCGTCGCCTCTGCCGCCATGGTGGCCAGTACCATCATGCCCAAGCCTTTGCCCGCACGGCCGGTACCCAGGCTGAAGAGGGTGTCGCCATCGGACATGGTGTGTACGGGGTTGATGCTGCGGGCCAAGCCGTCGTGCGCGGCAACCGCCAGGCGGTGGGCCTGGGCTTTGGTGATGGCTGCGTCGGTGGCGATCACTCCGATGGTGGTGTTGGTGCCCGCCAGCAGCGGCCGGGGTGGATCGCCGCGCAGCAGGGCTCGGCGCGTGTCGCGCAGGCGAAGTCCGTCGTCGGTGCGGGCGCCGGCGATGACTTGTGCGGTGTCGGGGTCGATCACGTCGCCCAGGGCATTGCAGGCGATCAAGGCGCCCACCGTCACGCCGTCCACCGTGACGGAAGCCGTGCCGATGCCGCCTTTCATGGCGCGCTGGATGCCAAAGATCTTGCCCAGCGCAGCGCCCGTGCCTGCGCCAACATTGCCCTCGGCCGGGTCGGCCGTGGAGGCAACAGCGCACGCGGCGTACCCAGCCGCCGCGTCGGGGCGAATGCGCATGTCGCCCACGAGCAGATCGAACAACACGGCGGCAGGCACGATGGGCAGACGCCCGACGGCCACGTCCAGGCCCACGCCGCGCTCCTCCAGCCAGCGCACGGCACCGGTGGCGGCGTCGAGCCCCCATGCACTGCCGCCCGCCAGCATGATGGCGTGCACCTGATCCACCAGGTTGGAGGGGTGCAGCAAGTCGGTCTCCCGCGTGCCGGGTGCTGCACCGCGCACGTCCACCCCTGCCACCGCACCCTCACGGGCCATGACAACGGTGCAGCCCGTGGGGCGGCGGGTTTCGGTGAAATGGCCCACTTCGATGCCGGCCACGCGGGTAATGCTGCCGGCATCGCCAGCCACTGTACGGACGTTCATGGCTTTAGATTATGAAGTGGCGCTCCGCGGTGAGGGGGCTGTCAGGGGGCCTTCTCGACCTGGGTCAGGTAAAAAACACCGTTGATTCGCTCGGCGCGAAAGCGTACTTTGTCGCCGGCTTTGAGTGGCGCCAGCGCTGCGGCGTCCTTCACGCGGAACACCATGGTCATGGGGGGCATGTCCAGGTTCTTGAGCTCCCCATGGCGCAGCGTGACCTTGAGCGCCTGCACATCCAGGCGCGTGATTTCGCCTTCGCTCAGTTCTGCGGCACCGGGTGGCTGCGGGGTGTGATGCTCTGCGTGGCTGTCGGCTGCCGCATTGGTGGTCTGTGCTGCGGCCGATCCAACGCCCACGAGCAGGCCGGCCGCCAGGGTGATGAACAGTGATTTCATGATGATGCCTTCGTGTGGTAGCTCTTGAAAACGCGCGTGCTGCCGTCGTGTGCCACCAGCAGCACGTCGTATGGATCGCGCCGCTCGCCGTACACGGCGCCATCCATGCCGGGTGAGCCCACGGGCATGCCGGGCACAGCCAGCCCCAGGGCCTTGGGCTTTTGTTGCAGCAGCGCACGCACGTCGCTCGCGGGCACATGGCCCTCCACCAGGTAGCCTCCCACCAGTGCGGTATGGCACGAACCCAGTTTCTGCGGCAAGCCCAGGCGTGCACGCACGGCGTTGTTGCCGGTTTCGTGCACGGTCACCTGGAAGCCGTTGGCCTGCATGTGGTCCACCCAGTCCTTGCAGCAACCGCAGCTGGGGTCTTTCCACACTTCCACGGGGGTTGGGGCAGCGGCGGTTGTTGCCAAGGGCAGGGCGCTGGCGGCCAGGAAGGCCGCGCTACTTGCCAGCCAGGTGCGGCGGCTGATCGGTGTTGTCGTTGCGGATGTCATGGGATGCCTTTCGATGTTGGGATGTCTTTGAGGATTGCGTTGCTGCGGTGGCCCAGGCGCGCCCTCTGAGAGGGAGCGCAGCGACTCAAGGCGCGCTCACAGTCACTTTGCCAGTCATGCCCGCCTGGTAATGGCCCGCGATCAAACAGGCGAAGTCAAAGGTGCCAGCGCGGTTGAAGTGCCACACGATGTCGCCGCGTTGCCCTGGCTTGACGTGGGCCATGTACGGCTCGTCATGCTCCATGCCGGGGTGCTTCATCATGAGTTCGGCGTGCTGGTCGAGTTCGGCCTTGGTACCAAGGACGATTTCGTGCATCACCTTGCCTTTGTTCTCTGCCCGCAGGCGCACGGTTTCGCCCTGGCGCACTTGGATATGGCTGGGGGTGAAGCGCATGTCGTCCCCCATGCGCAGCGTGATGGTGCGGGTAACGGCCTTGGGGTCGCCCGCAATGCCCCAGTCCTTTTGCTCCTTGATCACAGCCGCTGGTTTGGCGGCATGCGGCTTGTCTTCATGGCTAAAAGAGGATGTAGCGCTTGCCAGTAAAGCGCAAAAAGCTATCAATTTAATAGTATTCATGTGGAGTTCCTTCAATGTTGGTGGCCGCCCGCGGCGGGCTTGCGGACACTGGCTGCGCCGGGCGCCGCGCCGGGGGTGTCGACGCGTGCCGGCCGCGGGGTGCTGGCGGGCGTGCCTTGCCATTCATAGGCCTGGGTAGCCGAGGGCATCGCGTAGTCCCCGGGATCGCGGTAGTCGCCCGCAGCCTGGTTGGCGCGCACTTTGAGCGTGGTGAACATGCCGCCCATTTCCAGCGGGCCGTAGGGGCCGGCGCCGGTCATCATGGGGTAGGTGTTGTCGGGCAACGGCATTTCCATCGCGCCCATGTCGGCCATGCCGCGCTCGCCCATCACCATGTAGTCGGGCACGATCTTCTGGATCTTGCCGACCAGGCCCCGGTGGTCCACCCCGATCATGGTGGGCACGTCGTGCCCCATGGCGCCCATGGTGTGGTGGCTCTTGTGGCAGTGCAGGGCCCAGTCGCCTGGCTCGTCGGCGATGAACTCGACCTGCCGCATCTGGCCCACGGCCACGTCGGTGGTCACCTCGGGCCAGCGCGCGCTCTTGGGCACGGGGCCTCCGTCGGTGCCGGTCACTTCGAACTCGTGGCCGTGCAGGTGGATGGGGTGGTTGGTCATCGTGAGATTGCCCATGCGGATGCGCACCCGCTCGCCCTGCCGTGCCACCAGCGGGCTGATGGCCGGAAACACGCGGCTGTTCCAGCACCAGATGTTGTGGTCCAGCATGGTGTTGACCTTGGGGGTCATGCTGCCGGGCTCCACATCGAAGGCGTTGATGAGGAAGGCGTAGTCGCGCTGCACTTTGGCAATCTGCGGATGCTGGCCCCGGGGGTGCGTGATCCACAGGCCCATCATGCCCATGGCCATCTGGACCATTTCGTCTGCATGGGGGTGGTACATGAACGTGCCGGGGCGCCGCGCCACGAATTCGTACACAAACGTCTTGCCTGGCTGAATGGCGGGCTGTGTGAGCCCGCCCACGCCGTCCATGCCATTGGGCAGGCGCTGGCCGTGCCAGTGGATGGTGGTGTGCTCTGGCAGGCGGTTGGTGACGAAGATGCGCACGCGGTCGCCCTCGACCACCTCGATGGTGGGGCCAGGGCTCTGGCCGTTGTAGCCCCACAGGTTGACGAAGAAGCCCGGAGCCACCTCGCGGACGACGGGCTCGGCCACCAAGTGGAACTCCTTGATACCGGCGTTCATGCGCCAGGGCGTGGTCCAGCCATTCAGAGTGACCACGGGGTTGTAGGGGCGGCCGTTGGCGGGCTGCAGCGGGGGGGCGGTGTCGGCGCTGGCCTGGATGACAGGCTCGGGCAGCGCGGCCAGGGCCACGCGGCTGACGGAGGCGGCGGCGACGGCTGTGGCTGCGCCGGTGAAGAAATGGCGTCTTTGCATGTCAGTGGCCTTGAGAGGATGGGGTGGGAGCGGTGCCCGATGAGGAAGCGCCCAGTGAAACTGTGGCGCCCAGTGCGGTGCCCGTCAGCGCGAGTTGCAGGTCTGTCTCGGCCAGCCAGAAGTCGCGCTGCGCTTCGATGGCGCCCGCCACAGCCTGGGTGCTGTTGCGCGCCTCGGCCAGCAGGTCCCATACGCTGGCGAGCATGCCGTTGTAGCGCAGCAGGGTCTCGTCGCTGATGAACTGGCGCAGCGGCACCACCTCGCTTTGCTGCTGGCGCGCCAGGTCGAGTGCGGTGCGGTAGGTGAGCCAGGCGCTGCGCACCTCACTGCGGGCGCGCACGGCCGTGTCTTGCAGCTGCGCGGCAGCCTGTTCCACCTCGGCCTGGGCTCGGGTGCGGGCTGCGCCGCCCCAGTCGAAGAGGGGCAGGGGCAACTCCAGCTCCCAGCCGCGCGTGATGTCGCGGTGGCCACCGTCGCGCTCGGCCGTGGTGTTGCGGCTGTAAGCCAGGCCAATGTCGCCAAACACTGCGCCGGCGCGGCTCCAGCCCTGGCGCGCGGCCTGGGTGTCGAGCTCGCGCCGGGCGGCCTGCACGTCGAGCCGCTCACGCAATGCGGTGGCCTCGATGCCGTCGGCGGGTAGCGCCGTGGCAGGCAGCGGGGGCAACTGGCCCGCCAACCGGTACTGCCCCTGCGTGCCCCACACGCCCAGGCGGCGGTTGAGCTCTTCACGAGCCGTGGCGGCGGCCAGCCGGGCGCGCGCGCGCTGGCTGTTGGCCTCGTGCAGCACGGTTTGCTCGCGGGCCAGCTGCAAGCGGCTCCAGTTGCCCACGCGCGCCATGCGGCGGGCCAGTTCGGTGCCGGCCTCTGCTGCCTCGACCATGCGGTCATGCGTGGCGGCCACCTGTTCTGCGGCCACTGCGCGCAGCCAGGCACGTCGCGTGTCGGCGGCCAGCGTGACTACGTCCTGCGCAGTTTGCAAAGTTGCGATCTGCATGCGCTCCGCCAGACGCTCGGTGCGCCAGGGCAGGGTGATGAGGTCGAGCAGGCCGAAGGCGAGCGTTCGCTCGATCTCGCGCTCATGGCTGTTGGCAAAGCGCCCCAGGGTCAGGTGCGGGTTGGGCAGGGTGATGGCCTGCACGCGCTCGGCATCGGCCACGCCCAAAGCCGCCAGTCGTGCCTGCAGCCCCGGATTGTTGAGCAGGGCGATGCGCACGGCAGCCTCCTGCGTGAGGGGTTCGGCCAGCCAGCGGGCGATGGATTCTTGCGCCTGCGCGCGGGCGGCTGGGTCGGCGGGCGGCAAGGGAGCCTGCACACCGCCGGTGCGGCTTGCCGTGAGCTGGGCTACATCCCCGCGCAGGCCGTCGGGCGATACGCTGGCGCAGCCGGCAAGTACCGCTGCGGTCGCCAGCAGGGCAACGCGTTTTTGCATGGTGGCGCTCATGGCTGGCTCCTGGGTGCGTGGTGGCGCGGATGCATTGGGTGCTGAGTCGTTGGCGCGCTGCCAGGTTTGCCATGACTGCCATGACTGCCATGACTGCCATGACTGCCGTGGCTGCTGTGACTGTTGGGTGCTCCAGCGTCTGTCCGGATGGCTGGCTCTGCTGTTTGCTTGCGCTCCCAGGCCAGGATGTCGGCATGGCCGCGCGGAAAAGCGCCGACCGCCTCATGGGCCTTTTGCCAGCTCCCAGGAGACACAGCCGTGTCCGGCAAGGGTGGCTGCGGCGCCAGCGGCGCGTGAGCGAGTGGAAGGGTGGGTGCGTCGGCGTCGGCTGCACGCGCGCCGCTTTGATGGGGTTGTGCGCCGGCGTGAGCAGGTGCGAGGGCGAGCACCAGCAGCGCGGGAAGCGCAAGTCGGGCCAAACGGGCCGTTTGGACTAGCGCCAAAGGCAGGCTTCGAGAATCTGAGGGAGGCATGATGATCTCCAGGTAACGAACGAAAGGCATTGCGCTGCCGCCTGGACCACCTTTTCGGTGGTGCCAGGCCTTGGCAGACGCACTTCGGGCGTCGGAGATCAGGCGATGGGTGGTTTGACGGCGAGCGCAGCGGGAGCGCTGGCGAACTGCACTGAAGCGATGGGCTGCGTCGAGCCCTTGAGACGGGGCGTGGGAATCGCGGGTGCCGCAACATCCAGCATGGCCGAGTGACAGATTTCGCAGGCCGAGCAAACCGTGGAATGGTGGTCGTGCGCATGGGCGTCCGCTGTGCATTCGCCACACTCTGCGCCCGTAGGGTCCACGCTGGCGTGGTGGCCTGAATGCGGATGCGACGGCACGGTGCTCTTGGAGTCCCTTGCGCTGGCAGCGGTCTCGCTATCGCCACGCATGACGTGCACATCGTGCTGCACGTGCTCCCGGACATGCTCCTGAGCGTGCTGAGGTCCGGTGGGCATCAGGGGAGGTAGAACCCCGGCTGCCATGGCGGTGCCAGCCAGACCTCGAAGGACCAGGATGACTACCAGCAAGAAATGCAAACCACGGCGCATGTGCAGATGATAAGGCTGCGGCGCATTGGTTCCTTCCTCCGCGTTGCCAGACTGCCGTATGGGACAGGGCAAACGCGTGGATGAAATTGCAGTGATCCGCCTTACGATGTAACAATACGTTCGATCTACTCCGGCGGTGGCTAGAAAGAAGAGGGGGCTGCACCAGTGCGGCAACAGTCGACCATCGTCGGACGCGGGCCACCGTAGACCGTGGGCGGTCGCCGCTGTACAGGGGGCAATGATTCGTGAAGAGCTTCTCGAGGCAGGCATCCGCGCGAACTGCGGTGCCGCACTTGGGATACTCACTTCGCTGGCTCGATGAGAGGGGCTATATGCCTTCGTGGCTCATGGGGACATGGAGCACCTTGTCCGCCCGCATTCGCTGGTTGGTTCTGGTGGCAACGCTGCCTGCGGTGTTGCTGGTGATTTACCAGGCACAGGTCCATCGCACAGACAGCATTGCGGCTGCAGATAACCACGCTCGGGCCGCGCTCGCTGCCGTGGCGTCCAGCCAGCAGCAGTTGATCCAAAACACGCGCGAGTTCCTTACCAAGCTCGCAGGAATGCCGCAGGTCCACCAGCCCGCAGACCCGTTGTGCGGCAAGTATCTGGCCGACGTCTTGGCGTTGAACGCCGCCTACGTCAACATCGGCGTACCGCAAGCGAATGGCGACTTGCTGTGCAACGCGCGCCCCCTTAAGTCACCCGTCAATGTGGCCAATCGCCCGTACTTCCAGCGGGCCGTCGGTGCGCGCGAGTTTTCGGTGGGGGTGTTCCAGATCGACCGTGCGGCGCAGGTCGCGAGCGTCAATTTTGCGGTACCCGTCATACCGCCGGGCACCGAGGAGGTGGTGGGCGCGGCAGTGGCGGTGGTTTCGCTGCAGTGGTGGAGCCTTCGGCTTGCGGACCTGAGTTTGCCGGCGGGGGCCGTAGCGCGGGTGACCGATCAGGATGGCCGGGTAGTGGCCAGGTTCCCTCCGAAACCCGATGAACTCGGTACGAGGCTCTCAGACCTGGACCTTGACCTGGACCTGGCGAGCGCACCACGAGGTGGGACTGAAGGCGCTTGGCAAGGCCGCGATGCTCTCGGCGCACGCCAGCTGATGGTTTTCCAGCCCCTGATCGAATCAGACGGAACCGCCGTGGCCACGATGAGCCTGTTGGTGCCCTTGGATCAGTTGCACGCTGCAGCCAACCGCAAGCTCTGGACGGAAATGGCTTTCTTGCTGGCAGGTCTGGTACTGTCGTTCGTGTTGGCCCAGCAGGGGGGGCGGCGCGCTGTGATGCAGCCGCTGCGGCGTCTTCTGGAAGCCACCGATCAACTGGCGAAGGGGCGCTATGCCCCGCTGGCGCCTACCAGCGGAGTGGCAGAACTCACTGAGCTGGGAAGCCGCTTTGACCACATGGCGCAAACCCGCCAAAGTACGGAAGCGCAGCTGCGCGAAAGCGAAGAAAACCTGTCGATCACCTTGCATTCGATTGGTGATGGTGTCATTGCCACCGATGCGCAAGGCAGTGTCACCCGCATGAATGCGGTGGCCGAGCGCCTGACGGGCTGGCTGCTGGCCGAGGCGAAGGGCAGGAACCTGACGGAGGTCTTTCGAATTGTGAATGCCAGCACGCGTCAGCCAGTGGTAGATCCGGCGAAGATGGTCATTGAAAAGGGTGAAGTCGTGGGACTGAGCAACCACACCACGCTCATCGCGCGAGGGGGGGCCGAATACCAGATTGCCGACAGCGCGGCGCCCATCCGCAACGCGCAAGGCCGGATTGTGGGCGTGGTGCTGGTGTTCAGCGACGTTACCGAAGCCTACCGCGTGCGCAAGCAGCTGGAAGAAAACGAGGCGCGCTTTCGCACCCTGACCCGCCTCTCGTCGGACTGGTACTGGGAGCAGGACGAACAGTTTCGCCTGACCCAGGTGGAGGGATCGAGCAACGATCGGCTGGTGCAGGAGGCGTCGGCATACCTCGGCAAGACCCGCTGGGAGACCGCGGTGCCTGGCTTGAGCGACGAGCGTTGGCAGGAACACCGCGAACTTCTGCAGCGCCACGAAGAGTTTCGCGATCTGGAGTATCAGCGCACCGATATCCACGGGCGTGTCTATTGGGTGTCCATCAGCGGCTCGCCCAAGTTCGATTCCGACGGCACCTTCCGGGGCTACCGTGGGGTGGGCAAGGACATCACCGCACGCAAGCGCGACGAGAACGAGCTGCGCATCGCCGCGATCGCGTTTGAGTCCCAGGAGGGCATGATGGTCACGGACAGCGACACGGTCATCCTGCGCACCAACCGTGCCTTCACGAAGATCACGGGGTACAGCGCGCAGGAAGCGGTGGGCCAGCGCTGCAGCCTCCTGGCATCAGGGCACCATGACAAGGCATTTTTCGCTGCCATGTGGACCAGCCTGGCCGAGAAGCGCGAGTGGAAGGGCGAGCTGTGGAACCGTTGCAAAGATGGCGAAGTCAGCCTGCATTTCATAAGCATCACCGCAGTGACTGATGCAGCGGGGCACATCACGCATTACGTCGGGACTCTGAGCGACATTACCCAGCGTGCGCGGGCGGCCCGTGAGATCGAGCATCTGGCGTTCTACGACCCGCTGACGCAGCTGCCCAATCGGCGTCTCGTGCTGGACCGCCTGCAACAGGCGTTTGCCGCCAGTGCCCGCTCTGGCTTGCAGGGCGCGTTGCTTTGCCTGGACCTCGACCATTTCAAGACCCTGAACGACACGCTCGGCCACGATATGGGGGACCAGCTTCTGCAAAAGGTCGCGCAGCGTCTTGTGAGCTGTGTGCGCGAAGGGGACACCGTGGCGCGCCTCGGTGGCGACGAGTTCCTGGTGCTGCTGCAGGATCTGGACGCTCAGCCGACCATCGCGGCCGAGCAGGTGCAGGGCGTGTCCGAGAAGATACTCGCGGCACTGAACCAGCCGTACGACCTCGGTTCGCGGCAAGTGCACAGCACCACGAGCGTGGGTGCCGTGCTCTTCAATGGCCAAGGCCAGACCGTGGAGGACGTGGTCAAGCACGCAGACCTTGCCATGTATGCGGCAAAGGCGGCCGGGCGCAACGCGATCCGCTTCTTCGACCCCGACATGCAGGCCGCAGTCACGGCCCGGGCGCAGATGGAAAACGATCTGCGCGCAGCGCTGGCTGCTGAGGAATTCCTGCTGCACTACCAGGTCCAGATCGGGTGCGGGCAGCATCCCATTGGTGCGGAAGCCCTCATCCGGTGGAACCACCCGCAGCGCGGCATGGTGCCGCCATGCGAGTTCATTCCCCTTGCAGAGGAGACAGGGCTCATCCTGCCCGTTGGGGGCTGGGTGCTCGAAACCGCGTGTACACAGCTTCGCCGCTGGCAGGATGATCCGGCCCTGCGGGGACTGCAGTTGTCGGTGAACGTGAGCGCCCGGCAGTTCCAGCAACCCGACTTTGTGGAGCAGGTGCGCGCCATCTTGCTGAAAACGGGTGCACGGCCGGAGCGCTTGAAGCTCGAGTTGACGGAGAGCCTGCCGCTGGAAAATGTGGACGACACCATTTCCAAAATGAGGGCCCTGAGGTCGCTGGGGCTACGCTTCTCGCTGGATGACTTCGGCACGGGCCAGTCGTCGCTGTCGTACCTCACGCGCCTGCCGCTCGACCAGCTCAAGATCGACCAGAGCTTCGTGCACAACATAGGTGTTCAGGCCACGGATGCGTTGATCGTGCAAACCATCATCGGCATGGCGCAAAGCCTGGGGATCGATGTGATCGCCGAAGGCGTGGAGACCGATGCACAGCGCGCGTTTCTGGAGAGGCACGGCTGCAAGCTTTGGCAGGGCTATCTGTTCAGCCGGCCGGTGCCGATCAAAGAATTCGAGGAGTACCTTCAGCAGCGCCAGGGGGCGGAGTGACCCGCAGGGCGCCCAGATATCCGGCCTACATCGCCATGTACCGTCCCGGCCGGTGGTTCATGGCCAGGACCAGGTTCAGCGCCACGGCGCCGGCAATGGACCAGGCCACGCGCAGCGGCTCGACGGTCCACAAGGCCAGAAGCACGATGCCGCAGTCCACGGCCATCTGAACCTTGCCAGCGCGCCAGCCGTAGCGGTCTTGCAGGTACAGCGCGGCAATGCCTACACCGCCCAGACTGCAGCGGTGGCGAAAGAGCACCAGGAACCCCGTGCCCGTGATCAGCCCCCCTGCCACCGCGGCATACAACGGCTGCAACTGGGCAAACTGCAGAAACTGCGTCTGAAGTTCGGTCAGCAGCGACAGCAGCAGCACGGCAATAAAAGTCTTGAGCGTGAACGCGCGGCCCAGTTTGCGCAGCGCGAGCCAGTAGAACGGCAGGTTCAGCACAAAGAAAATCTTGCCGAAACCCAGGCCCGTGGCGTAGTGCAACAAGAAGGCCAGCCCCGCCGTCCCGCCGGTCAGCAGGCCCGCGCTGGTGAAGAACGCGACCCCCACAGAAATCAGCAAGACCCCCGTAAAAATGGCAACGGCGTCCTCCGTCACCGTATGGGGCACCCCGGCGACGGGCATTGCGGAACTGCCGGGCGGAACGGAAGGGGAGGCGGCGGGTGCGTTGGACATGGGGCAAATGCGCGCTGAGTGGTCGCGCAGGGGGCTTTGAAAATTCGATTGGATCACGCTGGTGGGCGGCGCGCCTTGCCTCGGGTCAAGAAATGGAATCCCCGCTGGGATAGCTAAAACCGTGCCAGGCTACCTCTGCGAACATCTGTAACAGCCGCCGCGGACGGCGGGATTGGGGGCGCCTGGGCGTTCCTGCGAAAATAGTCGGTTTTGCCCGTTGCGGGGACTCGCCCCATCCAATGCACCAGCCCGACCGCCTTCACCGCTCCCAACTCGTCCGTCTCCTGCAGCACTGGGCCCAGCCCCTGGCCGCGCTGGAGCGGCTGGACGTGGCCGAGCAGTTGAGCCAGTGGCTGGGCACGGTGGATGCCGTCCAGTTGAGCCGGGCGCTGCACGCGCTCGAATCCGCAGGCCCTGCGAATGCTTCGATGCAGGGCGCGCACGTGGATGTGGGGGCCCTGGAGTGCGGCGTGCGCAACCTTCAGGAGGAACTCGCCGCTCTGCTCACTGCGAGCCCGGCACCTCCCAAGCCCCTGCGCGAGCGCGCCGACAACACCCCCGTCGAGGGACCGGACCCAGCAGCCGAGGGTGAGTTTGCGGTGCATGCGGCGCGGTACCAAGCCTTGCAAAAGCAGGTCGAGGCCCGGGTCGGCGGCTTGCGCGCACAAATGCGGCAGCGCCTGTCGGCAGGCCCCGCGGCCCTGCGCCAGCTGGCGATGCTGGACACCGTGATGGAGCAGATGCTCGGCGCCCGCGAGCAGCGGTTGTGGGCCACGCTGCCCACCCACCTGGAGAGGCGAATGGCCCAGCTGCGCGCGGCCCACCAGCAGCGCCTGGAGGCCGCCGGGGAGGCCGATGTGCCGCAGCACTGGCGCGCCCCCGGTGGCTGGCTCTCGCTGTTTGACCAGGATGTCCGCGCCTTGCTGCTGTGCGAAATCGAGCTGCGCATGCAGCCCCTGCGCGGGCTGGTGGAAGCGGCGGCCACCCATTCGCAGAGCCCTTCGCAGGCGCCCCGCAAGAAGGCTGCAGACCCGTCGCAGCGAACACGACAACAAATTGCAGGAATGATCGAATGAGCAAGCATGTGATGACCGCCACTTTCGCCATCGGCCTGGCCGCCGTCGGCTGGGTCGGTTGGGGGTTTATCGGATCAAGCCCCTTGGCGCTGGCCATGACGGTGGTGATCGCTGCCGTGTATGGCGTGGGCGCCGTGGAGCTCCTGCAGTTCCGGCGAGCTACGGCGTCCCTGTCCTCGGCGCTGGCCGATCTGGCCGGGCAGCCGGTGCCTGACCTGGGCAACTGGCTGGAGCGCGTGCATCCATCCCTGCGCCACGCGGTGTGCCAGCGGATCGACGGCGAACGCGTACCTCTGCCGGGCCCGGCGCTCGCGCCATACCTCGTGGGCCTGCTGGTGATGCTGGGCATGCTGGGAACCTTCCTCGGCATGGTGCTCACCTTCCAGGGAGCGGTTTTCGCGTTGGAAGCTTCGTCCAGCCTGGAGTCGATCCGTGCAGCGCTGGCCGCGCCGATCAAGGGGCTCGGCCTGTCGTTCGGCACGTCCGTGGCCGGGGTCGCATCCTCGGCCATGCTGGGGTTGATGTCGGCGCTGTGCCGTCGCGAACGCCTGGCCGTGCTCCGCGCACTCGATGCCGCCGTGGGCTCTGTGCTGCGCCCCTTCTCGGCGGTGCAGCGGCAGGAAGACATGTTCGCAGCCCTGCAAGCCCAGGCGCAGGCCATGCCCCTGATCGCGGAGCGCCTGCAGGGCGTGATGGACGGGCTGGAGCGCCGGCATGCGCAGCTGAACGGGCAATTACTCGACCAGCAGCAGGCTTTCCACCGCGACGCGGCGGGGGCCTACACCCAGTTGGCCCAGGCGGTGGGGGCATCCCTGCAGGACAGCCTGGCTGCCGGCGCGCGCACGGCGAGCGAGACCATTCGCCCCGTGGTGGAGCAGGCCATGGCCACGCTCTCCCTGGAGGCCCAGCAGTCGCACCAGCGCCTGCGCGAAGCCACCGACGCGCAGATGCACGCCCTCACCGCCCAGTGGGAGGGAACGGCCCGGAGTGTGGCCGACACCTGGACACAAGCCTTGCACACCCATCGGGAAACCAGCCAAGCGCACGCGGTTGAGCAGGCGGGCGCGCTGAGGGCGATGGCCGAGGCGCTGGAGCAGCGCAGCCAGGCCTTGGTCGCCGCCCTGGAGAACGCGGCAGCGCAATCGCAAGCGGCGCAGGCCGCTGCCGATGCGCAGCGCCTGGCGCAGTGGAATGCCGCCATGCAAGATGTAGCCAGCTCCCTCGCTGCGCAGTGGGAGCGCGCGGGTGAAGTCTCGGCGCAGCACCACCAAGGGGTTTCTCAGGCGCTACAGGGTGCTGCGGCGCGCCTGGACCAGTCGCTGCAAGCCGCGTCGCAGGCGTTTGAGCTGCGCACTACAGCGGTATTGAAGGCTCTGGAGGCCGCCGTGGAGCAATCGCAGGCCACCCAGGCGGCGGCCGACCAGCAGCGTCTGGCGGGTTGGAGCCAGTCGATGCAAGACATGGCCGAGACCCTGGCCGCGCAGTGGCAACGGTCGGCGGAACAGGCCACCCAGCAGCAGCGCGACGTTTGCCAGGTGCTGGAAGGCGCGGCAGCACAGATCGCGGAGCGCATGGCAGAGCAGGCCCACCAGGTGGCGGACGGCACGGCACGGTTGCTGGAGCAGTCCGATGCGCTGGTACGCACGCGCGTTGACGCCGAGGCCGAGTGGGCCGCTTCGCAAACGCAGCGCATGGACGCGCTGGCCTCGGTGTGGCGTACGGAGCTGGCGGCGCTGCGCGATGAGGAATCTGCGCGAGGGCAGGCGGCGGTGGAACGGCTGGAGACGCTGCAGGGCACCGTGGCGCAGCACCTGGCCTCGCTGGGTGCAGCGCTCGAAGCCCCGCTGACCCGCCTGCTGCAGACGGCATCCGACGTGCCCCAGGCCGCCGCCGAGGTCATCACCCAGTTGCGCCGCGAGATGGCCCATTTGAGCGATCGCGACAATGCCGCCCTGGCAGAACGCACGGCAATGATGGGGCAACTGGGCGCGTTGCTGCAGGCCGTCAACGAGGCCACGGGGCAGCAGCGTGCGGCCATCGAGTCGCTGGTGGGTTCGGCAAGCCAGGTGCTGCAGCAGGCTGGCGAGCAGTTTGCGAAGGCGCTGGGCGCGCAGGCAGGCAAGGTCGACGAGGTGTCGGCGCATGTGGCCGCCAGCGCGGTGGAACTGTCGAGCCTGGGCGAATCGTTCGGCCACGGGGTTGGCTTGTTCACCGCCAGCAACGAAAAGCTGATGGAAAGCCTGCAGCGCGTGGAAAGCGCCATCGGCCAGTCGCTGAGCCGCAGCGATGAGCAACTGGCTTATTACGTGGCGCAAGCCCGCGAGGTGATCGACCTGAGCATTTCTTCGCAACAGGGCATTGTGGAAGACCTGCGGCGCCTCCATGGCGAGATGGCCGCAGCGGTGCAAGGGGTGGCTGCGTGATGGGGTGGGACGACACCCTCGACGACGCCACCGAGCAGACGGCTCCTGCCTGGGCCGTATTTGGTGACCTCATGGCGGGGTTGCTGGGCGCCTTCGTGCTGATCCTAGTTGGCGTGCTCGTGGTGCAGATCGATCTGGTGGCCAGCCTCAAGCAGGAGGTGGAGAAGCGGCAGATGGAAGAGAAGCGCCGCATGGCCCTGGAAAAGGCCCTGGCGGTCCCCCTGGCCAGCGGACGTGTGACGCTGCACCAGGGACGCATCGGAATCAGCGGTAGTGTGCTGTTTGCCGCCGGCTCGGCGGAGCTGCGCCCCGAGGGCCGGCAGCTGCTGAAAAGCCTGGTGCTTCCGCTGCAGGTGTATTTGAAGGAGCGCGACGAGATGCTGATGGTGAGCGGCTTCACCGACAACACCAGCCTGGTGCAAGGGCGCCACCAGCGCTTTGCCGACAACCTGGAGCTTTCAGCGCAGCGCGCACTCACCGTCACCCGCGCGCTGATCGAAGAGGAGATGCCTTCGTCACAGGTGTTTGCCGCAGCCTTTGGTGCTGAGCAGCCCGTGGCAGACAACGCCGACGAAAAGGGCCGGGCGCAGAACCGCCGGGTCGAGATGGCTCCGGTTCCTCGCGCCGCATCTGCCAAGCCAGCCCGTGATGAGTGAGCCAACCCTGGAATCCTTGCGGGCCGAGGGCGCGCAGCACCTTGACCCGGTACGCTTTCGCTACCTGGAGGTGCTCGACGAACGTCTCCTCTTGCAGCCGCCGGCGGTCCGCCAGGTGCTGGAGCGCAGGCTGCAGGCGGCTCTCGCGGACTACGCCGGGCGTGTGCAGGCAACAGCTCCTCGGGCACGGGTCGCCGCGGCAGTCGCCAAAAACCCATCTCCGCTGCAGCAGCTCAACCGTGAACTGAGTGCTCGGACCCGACCCGGGGCAGACAGTGTGCTGGCGGGCGCGGGCGCCAGTGTTTCGGACTTGCAGAGCGTACGCCGCTTCAGCGAAGTGTGGTCCAAGATCTCGGCGGAAAAGCAGCTGGCCCAGGCCCTCACACGCGGGCCGGAAAATGCAGGACCGTTGAATTCACACCGGCTGATGTTGCGCTCTCTGGCCTTGATGCGCTCCCTGTCGCCCGACTACCTGCGGCATTTTTTGGTGCAGATGGACAGTCTGCTGTGGCTGGAGCGGGCTGCGGTGAGGCCAGCCAGGGCTCCGCTCAAGCAGGGCCGCGCGGGCCGCGGCGCCAAGGCCTGAGCGCGCCGCGGCAAGCGAAACAGCGGGGGCTGTGTTTCAGGCGCCCCATTCGTCCAGCCGCACGGGGGGCGTCGCTGTGTCCTCCACCGCCTGCTGGATGAGCACGGTGACTTCGGCCGCCGGCACCATGGGCTGAAAAGCGCTCACATGGGATCGCCCGATGTTGCCCAGCGGCAGCCGTGCCAGCAGATGGCCCCAGGGCACCAAGGCCAGCCGCAGGAGTTGCCCTGCGGCCTCACGTGTATCCCCCAGCGCCACGGCGTAGCGCAGCATGGCGGTGTGCGCACGCCAGTGCAGCGGCAAGGACGCCTGCCCCAGAACGTGGGCGGCTTCCAGCCATCGCCAGCGCTGAGGTGGCGGGGCGTCGGGCAGGCGGGCAAAGCCGGCCAACAGGTGATCGAAGGCGGCAATCCGTTGCACTGCGGTAGGGGCAGTGCCGTGGGCTGCGTGTTGCGCCGCCAAGTGGCGCCAGCGCCGTTGGCGATGCCGGTAGAACGCCTGGGCAAAGAGGGCGCTCAGGGGCGTCATCAGCCAGGGCAGGTGCCGCGCCACCACATCGATCTCGTCCGTGTACAGCGTGCGGCCATCGGGCAGCGGCTGCAGGGTGATGCGATGGTCCCAGCGGCGCATGAGCACGCCTTCGCCGTTGTCGCGCAGCGTGGGCCAGCCGCCCGCCTGTGTGCAGGGCTCGACCGAGATGCGGACAGTCTGGGGACCCATGGGAATCATGCCCAGCAGCCACATCTGCAGCATCAGGTCGCCAGGCGCCCAGTGGGCGGGCCAGTGATGTCCCGGTGCTGGCCGGAAGTGGATGAGGGGCGCGGTGATGTGCCGGAACACGGCCGTGCTCTGAAGTTGGGTGGCGACCCACTGCGGGGGCGCGCTCAAGGGCGTAGACAGACGTATGCGCATGGCTTGGCTCAATGGGCATGCGGTTGCGGGTGGGCAGCCGTGCTGGCCAATTCCTGCCGGGCGTGGCGGATCACGCTCCAGCCGCCGCTGATGGCCAGACCCGCCATGATGGCCGCCACCGCGAGGTCAGGCCAGGCCGTGCCCGTACCCAGCACGCCCAGGGCTGCACCCATCACCGCCAGGTTGCCCAGGGCATCGTTGCGGGTGCAAAGCCACACGCCGCGCATGTTCGCGTCACCTTCCCGGTAGGCGTAGAGCAGGGCGGCCACCCCCAGGTTGGCCGCCAGCGCCAGCAGGCCCACGCCGCCCATGGTGAAGGGTTCGGGCGGCGTGCCTTGCCAGGCACCCCAGGCCACCCGGCCCACCACGAACACGCCAAACGCCAGCATGCTGGCCCCCTTGACGAGGGCGGCGCGCGCCCGCCAGGCCAGGGCCATGGCCAGGACCCACAGCGACAGGCCGTAGTTGGCGGCGTCCCCCAGAAAGTCGATGGCGTCGGCCAGCAGCGATGCAGAGCCTGAGCGGGTACCTGCCCCCAGTTCCACCGCAAACATGGCAGCGTTGACGATGAGCGCAATCCACAGAATCCGGCGATAGCGCGGATCGGCGCTGGAGCGGGCGCCGTCTTGGGAGGCAGAGGAACAATGGTCGTGGCAGTGTGCAGACATGGGGTCCTTCAGGGAGGTTTTTTGCAAACGATGGCATGATTGGAAACCTTGAAGTCACTTGAAGGTCAAGCATGAATCCAGACACCGCACGGTGGCGCATCGGTGAGGCGGCCCAGCAGTCCGGTGTGTCGGCCGCCAACATCCGCTACTACGAGAAGGAAGGGTTGCTCTCCCCCAGTGTGCGGGGCGACAACAGCTACCGGCTGTACAGCGGCACCGACGTCCATCAGCTGCGCTTCATCCGCCTGTGCCGCGCGATGGACATGTCGCTGGACGAGGTGCGCAGCCTGCTCGCCCTGGACCTGCGCCGCAAGGAGGACTGCGACGCGGCGCGCGATACGCTGGATGAGCACCTCCAGCATGTGCGTGGACGCCTTGCTGAACTGCAGGCCCTGGAAGCCGACCTCCTGGCGCTGCGCAGCCGCTGCGACGGGTCGGATGACCACTGCCACATCATCGAAGCCTTGCACGCGCGGGCGGACGCGCAACCCGCCCAGCCCGCGCCCGCAGGGTCGGCCAAGCGGCATGTGTAGCGCGGCGCCCATTGCCATCGGTGCTCTGTGCAGCGGCTGGGTGCGAGGATGTGAAGAGCTGTTTCACTGCGTGCCGTTTGCTATTGAAATGGTAGCTGTCCGCGCTTGTTTTTCAGGCGCTGGAGGCCAAAAACGCTTCAATCCGCCACCACAGCCCGGAATGCGCGCTGACCGCGGGCGCACCGCTATGATCCGGCCATGATTTCGCGCCTGCCCGGCCTCTCCCTGCCCGAACGTGTGTGGAACACCGTGCGGCGCTGGGCCATCGCGTGGTGGCGCATCCTGTACCTGGGGGCCGTGGTGTTCGTGCTGGTGTTGTCGCCCTCCAGCTATGGCCGGGGCACACGCAGGGCTCTGGCGCGCCACCTCTACCTCGATACCGCCCCGGTGCTGCTGGGCTTCACGGTGCTGGCCGCGCTGATCAGCCTCGTTCTCACCCGGATTGTGGTGGTCACGGCGCTCAGCTACGGGCTGTCGCGCTACGCCCTTGAAATGGTGATCCGCGTCCTCGTGCTGGAGCTGATCCCCCTCACCGCCGCGCTGTTCGTGGCCATGCGCTGCACCATCCCCAACGGCACGCAGATCACACGGCTGCGCGAAGGCGGCCGGCTTGAAGCGTTGCGCCGGCAGGGGTCGGACCCGGTGCGCATTGAGCTTCTGCCACGGGTGATTGCGGGCGTGTTTGCGTGCATCACGCTGGCGGCGCTCAGCTGCGTTGTCGCGCTGGTGCTCGCCTACCTGGGGGTGTATGGTTTCAATGTGGCGGGCCTGCCCAGCTATACGCGCATGTTCGGCCAGGTCTTCACCCCCAGCGTCACGATGGTGTTTGTGCTCAAGACCGTGTTCTTCAGCCTGGCCATCGCGCTGATTCCCATGGCGGCAGGGCTGCATGACTCTGGCGATCGTACCCAGCCTGATTCGGAGCTTGGGGGATTGGCCCGCATGTTCGCCGTGCTGCTGATGATCGAAGTGATGTCCCTCATGGGCAACTACTACTGATGATCTCCATAGCCCTTCGCAAATCCGATCCTTGTGTGACGCATCCCTGGCACCATGAACCACCATATTCCTCCGCCCCGCCCCACGCCTGAGTCGGCTGAGGGTGCCTTTGCCGCTGACGTGCCGCCGGTCGAGACGCTCCGGCCGGTGGCCCACCTGGAAATCAAGGCTGCGGCGCTGCTGTTGTTCAGCCTGTTGCTCATCGTCGGGTCGGGCCTGTACCTGTTGTACGCCCGCGGCGCGTTTGAGCCCACGCAAACCCTGGTGCTCACTGCGGACGATTCCGAAGGCGTGGTGGTGGGCATGGACATGACTTTCTCGGGCTTTCCGATCGGCCGTGTGCGCCGTATCGAGCTGGCCGAGACCGGCAACGCCCGCATCATCGTCGACGTGCCCCGCAAGGACGCGCACTGGCTGCGACAGTCCAGCGTGTTCACGCTGGTGCGCGGGATCGTCGGGGGGACCAACATCCGCGCCTATTCCGGCATGCTGAGCGACGACCCTCTGCCCGATGGCGCCGTGCGGCCGGTGCTGCGCGGCGACGCCACGGCCGAGATTCCGCAGCTCATGGCGTCGGCGCGAGAGCTGCTTTCCAACCTCAACGCGCTGACGGCCGAGGACGCGGCGCTTGGCAGCAGCCTGAACAATGTGCGCGCATTGACGGAGCGCATCAACGGCCCCCAAGGCATGCTGGGGGTGCTCACCGGCAACGAAGCGGACGCCCGCAAAATCATGGCCACGCTGGAGCGCACCAACGCCTTGCTCGCGCGGCTCGACGGCATGGCCACGCGCGCAGACCGGCAGGTCTTTGGTGCCGACGGAACCAAGGACGCGCTGGTGCCCGAGGTGCGCGCCGCCGTGGCCCAGCTCAACGCCTTGCTCGCAGATACGCGCACCAGCCTGAAGAAGGTGGATGCCGTGCTGGTGGAGGCTCAGGCCGTGGGGGCCAACGCGCGCGAAGCCACCACCGACCTGGGCGCGCTGCGGGCCGAGGTGGAAAGCAACCTGCGCAAGGTGGAAAGCCTGGTCAACGAGATCAACCGCAAGTGGCCCTTCGCACGGGATACGGAGATCAAGCTGCCATGAATCGCCATTGGACCCCTGGGGCTGCTTTGCCTGGCCGTACGGAGCCTGCCATGCCCCGGCGATGGCTGCGGTGGAGTGCCGCCGCCTTCGCCTCGGCCCTCCTCATCGCTTGTTCCAGCAAGCCGCCCGTGCCCGACTGGCAAATGAATGCCCACGCATCGGCGCAGAAAGCCATCGAAGCCTACCTGTCGGGCAATGCCCGGGTAGAAAAGCTGGAGTGGGACCGCGCTCGCGCCGAGGTGGCTCGCACAGGGCGCACGGACCTGCTGGCCCGCCTGGAACTGATGCGATGCGCCGCGCAGGTGGCGAGCGTGGTGGCGGGGCCTTGCGAACCTTTCGAAGCCCTGCGCCAGGATGCCGCGCCACCAGAGCGCGCGTATGCAGACTATTTGGCGGGACGCGCCACGGCATCTCAAGTGGGGCTGTTGCCAGAAGCGCAACGCAAGGTGGCTGCGTCGGGAGACGCCATTGCGCTGGCCGCAATGGAGGAGCCGCTGTCTCGTCTGGTGGCCGCGGGGGCACTTTTGCAGGCGGGTAGGGCGAGTCCCGCTGTGGTGGCGACTGCCGTTGAAACGGCCTCGGCCCAGGGTTGGCGGCGGCCCTTGATGGCGTGGTTGGCAATCCAGGTCCAACGCGCCGAGGCTGCAGGGGATGCAGAGACTGCAGCGACGTTGCGCAGGCGCATCACCCTGGTGGAGCAATCCGGCCCGCTGAGATAGCGCTGGGCGGCAAGGCTAAAGGGGAGGGCATGCTCAGGCGAACATGCGCCCGGCTACCGCAGCCGGGCCTCCAACTGCGTTTCGATGTGGTCGCGCTCCCTGGCAAACTGCTGGGCGCTCATTTCATTGGCTTCATATTTGCGCGCTGTAGACAGGAGCAGTACGGTGTTTTCCAGCCGCGTATCTTGTTGCAGCGAAGGGGGCAAGGCCGTGAGCCGGTCAAAGCTCTCTTTGTAGAGATCACTCCAGCGAAGGACGCCAGCGTGGGCCTGGGCGCGTGCGCTTTCATGCCAGCGGGTGAATGCATCCAGCGTGGAGTCTTCAGGGCCGCCCTGAGGCGTGCTGCAGCCTGCCAGGGCAAACATCAGCACCATCGGGGCGAGAACCGCACAAAGGGGGGCTGAGCGGCGGCTTGCGGGGATTCGAAAACGTGGGTTCACGATCATCCTCCAATTTCAATGCCCCTCCAGATGCAGAGAGGCCGCGCCGAATATTACGCTCGTGCTATGTTTTTTGCCAGTGTTCATGGTTTCAATGGTCCGGACTCGCCGAATCAAGACCTTGGTCGGGTGAACGGAGGATTCTTCGTTCACTCAAACCAGTCGGCCAGAAGAATCTGGTCCAGGCCACTGGGCAACAGGGGCATGGAGTCCACCGACTGCACAGTGATGTCGGGTACCAACAAGGAGGCGGCGGCCAGAAGTGCTAGCACAACCGTGCCGGTAAAGCCCGCCAGGGCGCGAGTGCCGGGTTTCCAATCGTGGCGCTTCATGGTGAATCCTCTGTTGGGAGAGGGGGCTCCCAATGAGCTCCCCAGGTCAACCTCAATGGCTGATGGGGAAATTTCAGCAAATGTCCCTGTGGGCGTCTGTCAGACAACAACGCTTCACGTGCACCGGGTGTCTCTGTTTGGAAGAGGCGGCGCTACGAGTCCAGGGTGGTTCGCGAGCCGTCGCGCTGCAGCTCGTAGGCGTCCTTCGAGGGACGCCAGTCGGCAAAGGGGTTTTCTTGCTGCCGCGGCGCGGCACCGAAATTGAAACAGTGGTGGGGGTACGCCTTCGCCAATGCGGCTCGTCCCTGCCAGGTAATGGACAGCACCTGCGCCGTTTGTTCGCGGGCTCCCACCTCCGGCAGCCGTGCGTGTACAAGTTCTGCTGCCGCGATGACACGGAGCTTGTCGATATCACTAGGGCTATCTATCGTTCGTGGTAAATCGCCCTGCGCAAGGGCGAACAGCAGCTCCATGGGCATGGCGGCCTCCTTGCAATGGAGCTATTTATTTTGGGCACTGAAGCGTCAGAGTGCAACTGATCACACGTTTCGCTACAAATTCGTGGGTGCTGTCCTGCAAGCTGGCCGGCCGCGCAGCAGTTCGCGAACTACCCGGACGTACCCGTGCGGAGGGCTGGGCCAAACTGCAGTGCTGCTCGCGCCCGGATGGGGAACGGTCCCTGTCCTTATTCAAACCATGCGGTTGTCCTACATCGCCCGCACGACGCGCGCAATAGCTTTACTCTCCTACAAGGAGTGGCACATGAGCGACGACAAGACGCAAATCGCGCACGACCGCGCGTTCATCAATCTCAGCGAACCCTATGAAATTCGCGACTGGACAAACAGTCTGGGAGTGACCGAGACACAACTGCGCGAAGCCGTCGCAGCGGTGGGCTCTTCGGCCGAGAAAGTGCGCCAGTACCTTGCTTCCCAGTCCTGACTTCAAACCTAGGAGTTTGCAATGGCTGATGAAGACGGCAAGGCGCCCACTTCCACGCGCACGATGTGGAAGGGGGCGATCAGCTTTGGCTTGGTTCACATTCCGGTCGGCTTGTATTCGGCTACCGCCAGCACGGGCATTGACTTTGACTGGCTCGACAAGCGCTCCATGCAGCCGGTGGGATACAAGCGCGTCAACAAGGTGACGGGCAAGGAGATTGCTGCAGCGGACATCGTCAAGGGTGTGGAATACGAAGAGGGGCGCTACGTGGTGCTGTCGCCCGAGGAGATTGCCGCTGCGTATCCCAAGGTCACCCAGACCATCGAAATCGAAGCCTTTCTGGACGCGGACGAGATTCCGTTTGTCTACCTCGAACGTCCTTACTACACCGCTCCCCTCAAGCGCGGGGAAAAGGTCTACGCCCTGCTGCGGGAGGCGCTGCGCAAGAGCAACAAGGTGGGCGTGGCCACGGTGGTCATACAAACCAAGCAGCATCTTGCCGTGCTCATTCCTTGTGGTCGTGCACTCATCCTGAATCTTCTGCGGTGGGGCGGCGAAATCCGCTCATTCGAGGCACTGAATCTGCCGCCGATGGGGACTCAGGCCGTGGGTATCAAAGAGGCGGAAATGGCCATGGCGGTCCAGCTCATTGAGGACATGACGCAGACGTGGGATGCAGACAGCTTTCGCAATTCTTTCTCGGATGAAATCCACAAGCTGGTGGAGCAAAAGGCCAACGCCGGCGAGATTGCCGATGTGGCCAAGGTGGACAGCAGCCCGGCGCCCGCAACGGGTGCGGATGTGCTGGACCTCACTTCACTGCTCAAGCGCAGCCTGGAGGGGAAAACATCGCGCCAGTCAGCAGGTGATGGTGCGGCGGCGTCCGTGACGAAGCTGCCTTCTGCCACGCGCAAGGCGACGGCGGCTGCGGCGAAAAAGGCCGCGCCCAAAGGCAAAGGGGCCGCCGCCAAGACGGCGAAAGCCGCCAAGCCTGCTCCCAAGAAGGCCGCTCGCCGCGCGGCTGCATAGGTGAAGCATGGCTGTGAACGATTCGCTTGTCCCATACAAAAAAAAGCGGAATTTCAGCATTACCCCTGAACCTGCAGAAGGGGGCACACCGGGCACGCAGGCGCGGCAATTCGTTATCCAGAAGCATTGGGCCAGCCGCCTGCACTATGACTTTCGACTGGAGTTGGACGGAACGATGAAAAGCTGGGCCGTGCCCAAGGGCCCCAGTTTCGACCCCGTCGACAAGCGGATGGCAGTCCAGGTAGAGGACCACCCCATCTCGTACAACACTTTTGAAGGCCAGATACCGGCCGGGCAATATGGGGCGGGGCGGGTGATCATCTGGGACCGGGGCTACTGGGTGCCCGAAGGGGACCCGGCTGAGGGCTACCGCAAGGGCAAGCTCAAGTTCGCGGTTTACGGGCATAAACTTCGCGGCCACTGGACCTTGGTGCGCATGCACGGCCGAGGCCAGGAGCGCCAGCCGCCCTGGCTACTTATCAAGGAGCGCGACGGTCTTGAGCGACCGGCGCAGGACTTCAGCGTGGTGGACGAGATGCCCGACAGCGTGGCGGCAGCCGCTCCGGTACCGCTGCCGTCCCTTAGCGGCTCCACCTTGCTTACTGGCGCTCCAACACCGCAAAACACATCATCCCCCAAGCCTGCTCGGGCGCGTAACCAAACACCCAAGGCGCCACTGCCCGCGACGCTCTCTCCGCAACTGGCGACCTTGGTCGACCAGCCCCCTGAAGACCCATCCGAGTGGCTGTGGGAGCTAAAGTTTGACGGCTACCGCCTGGTGGCCCGCATTGAGCGCGGTGAGGCACGTCTGTTTACACGCAATGGGCACGATTGGACGAGCAAGATGCCGCGCCTCGCATCAGCCCTGGGCAAACTTCCGCTCCGGTCCGGCTGGGTAGATGGGGAGGTGATCGTGCTGGACGAACACGGCGTACCCGACTTCCAGGCGCTGCAGAATGCTTTTGACGGGCAGTCCACGGACGCGTTGGTCTTCTATGGGTTCGATCTTCCCTTCGCCAACGGAAGCGATCTGCGAGATGCCCCGCTGTGGGTGCGCCGCGAACGTCTGCAAGCCATCATCGAGCAGGCAGCCTTGGAGAGCGTCCGGTTCAGCGAGGCGTTTGAGGTGGCCCCCTCCGAGTTCGTGGCATCCGCCTGCAGGCTGGGGTTCGAGGGCGTCATCGGAAAGCGCAAGAGTGCTGCCTACGTCTCTCGCCGCAGCAGTGACTGGATCAAGCTCAAATGCAGCCACCGGCAGGAGTTCGTGATTGGCGGCTACACCGATCCGCAGGGGAGCCGCACCGGCATTGGTTCCTTGCTGCTGGGTGTGCACGATGAGGAAGGTGCGCTGCGCTATGCCGGCAACGTCGGCACGGGCTTCAACGAGCGGTTTTTGCACGACCTGAGCGAGCGGTTGCAAGAGATTCGAACCCCGGACAGCCCTTTCGCCCATCCGCAGACCATCGGCAAGAAGGCCCATTGGGTGAAACCTGTGTTGCTCGCGGAAGTGGCCTTTGCGGAGTGGACCAAGGAAGGCCGTATCCGCCACGCTGTTTTCAAAGGCTTGCGCGCCGACAAGCCAGCCCGAGAGATCCGCAAGGAAGAACCGACCGCCATGACGTCCAAAACGCCCATCAACCGCAAGACTGCGGCCGCTGCGTCCAGTGTCGGCTCCATCCGTGTGTCGCACCCGCAGCGCGTCATCGATGCGTCAACCGGGATCACCAAATTGGATCTGGTGCGTTACTACGCCACCGTAGCGCCGCTCATGCTGCCTCATTTGAAAGGCCGCCCCACCTCACTGGTACGGGCGCCGGAGGGCGTGAAAGGGGAATTGTTCTTTCAGAAGCACCTGGATGTCGGTGGAATGGACGGGGTCCGCCAACTCCCGCAAGACCTGTATCCAGCTCACCCGCCACTGTTGGAGGTGGCGGGGCCCGGCGGGCTGCTTTCTGCTGCGCAGATGAATACGGTGGAGTTCCACACTTGGAATGCCCGCAGAGACAGGATCTCCCGCCCGGACCGGATGACCTTTGATCTGGACCCAGGGGAGGGAGTGGCCTGGGAGCACATGCAGGAGGCGGCCACGCTGGTGCACGTGATGCTGACTGAATTGGGTTTGCCCGCGTTCCTCAAGACCAGTGGGGGGAAGGGCCTGCATGTGGTGGTGCCGATCAAGCGTTTGCACGACTGGGATGCGGTCAAGGGCTTCAGCCAGGCCATCGTCCAGCATCTTGCGCGCACGATTCCGCAGCGGTTTGTGGCCAAGAGCGGCCCCAAGAACCGCGTGGGCAAGATCTTTGCCGACTATCTTCGCAATGGCCTGGGCGCAACGACGGCCAGCGCATGGACGGCCCGCGCGCGGCCGGGCATGGGCGTTTCGGTGCCCGTGGCTTGGAACGAGCTGGGTAAGATCACCAGCGGTGCGCACTGGACCGTCCCATCGGTGGAGCAACGGCTGCGCATTGGCAACGGGCCCTGGGAGGGCTATGCAACCGCAGCTGTCTCCTTGACCGCTGCGATGAAGGCATTGGGTTATCGGGCCGGCGGGGCGCCTTAGAGCCTGTTCACGCTCCCTGGGAAATCTAGACGAACCGGGCGCGCAGTCCCACCATCCAGCGCCGCCCTGCCGACGGTTCGAAAAACCGGCCGTTGCCATCGTTGACGATCAAGGTTCCCGCGTACCTGCGGTTCAGCACGTTGTCCAGCCGCGCCCAGACCTGCCATCGCGGCTCGCCGTGCGCGCCTTCTCTTCCCACCTGGTACGCGGCGTGCAGCCCCAGCACGGCAAAGCCTGGGGCGCGTTCGCTGTTCAGGTCATTGGCGTAAACCGGCCCGCTCATGTGGATCGAGGCGCCGAGCTGCCAGGTGGGCGTCGCAGCGTAGTCCATGGCAAAGTGCGCGCCATGCCGGGCCGTGCCCGGCAGGCGGTTCCCGGACTGAATCACCACACCGCCAGCGCTGGTGTATGCGCTGGCGAAATAGGCGTCCAGGTAGGTGTAGCTGGCGCGGGCGGACCAGGCACCCTGGCTGGTGCGCCATGCCAGTTCCAGTCCGCGGCGGCGCACGTTGTCGGTGTTTTGGAATACAGAGCGACCGTTGACGGTGGCGGCCGGGACAATCTCGCCCTGCGTGCGGGTGTCGAACCAGGCAGCGTTTATCTCCTGCGTGCCCGAGCGCCACTTCGTACCGACTTCCCATTGTCGGCTGCGAGCCGCTTGCAGCCCGAAGTTGGGCCCCGCATTGTTGAGGGTGTAGGCCATCTCGGACACTGTGGGTGTCTCGAAACCCCGCCCCATGTTGGCGTAGACATTGAGATTCTCGGTGGCGGACCACACGAGCCCCAGGGCAGGGCTGGTATGGCGCCAGCGTCGTGCGCCACCATCGTCGGGGTTGGACGGGGGCACCACGTAGTGGTCGTCGACAGATATGCGCACCATGCTGGTTCGAAGCCCCGCGACGGCGCGCCAGCGGGGAGACAGCCACGTGTCCACCTGCGCAAAAGCGTCCGTGTTTTCAACGCGGGTGCGCTCATCGCGGCGCAATGCGCCACTGGTTCCGGCATCGTTCACCGTGCCCAGCCGGTGCTCAGACAATCCATGGGTTTCCAGACCCGCGGTCAGGGTGAGCGGTAAACCGGAGGCTCGGCGGAGTGTGCGCGTCCAGGTGGCGCCGGCGCCGCGAAAGCCCCGGTCCAGGTCCACCACCCCGCCAGCGCTGTTGGGCGCTGCTCCGCTGAACGCCAGATACTGGGTCAACTGGCGCGTGCCGCCATAGGCGCGCAGCTGTACGCTATCGAGGGAGCTGATCTGGCGGTCCAGCACCAGGCCTATCTGGTTCTGTTCCACCGCCTTGCGCGTATTGAAGGCGGTGGCCACCGAGGCCGCCTGACGCGGGTCCTGCAAGTATTGCGTTCTGGTCAATCCCAGCGGGTCTTGCGCCAGAGGCTGGGTGTAGAGGTTCAAAAGGCCTGTGATGCGCGTGGCGCCGTCGGGCCGGGCGAGCAGTTTGGCATTCACATGCGTTCGGCGCGCCGCACTGTGTGCACGCCAACCGTCTGTTTCAAAGTGGGAAATCCCCACCAGGCCACCCAACTGTTCGCTCCCAAGATCCAGCGTGGCCTCGGCGAGGCGCTGGCCAGACGAGCCCATGGCAATACCCGCCTGCGCTCCGCCGCCTGGGCGTGGGTCGCGGGTCGTGACCTGCACCACGCCCCCTGCGGCATTGCCGTACAGCTGGGCCAGCGGCCCGCGCAGTATCTCGACATGGCTTGCGGTAGGCAGGTGGGCGGTGGCGGCCTGACCTTGTCCGTCGGGCATGGTGGCTGGGATGCCGTCCACAAGAAGGCGCACACCCCGAACACCAAAGGTAGAGCGCGCACCGAAGCCACGCACGGCAATCTGCAAATCTTGCGCATAGTTGCCGCGGTCGGTGGCTACGACGCCCGGTTGGCCGGCGAGGAGTTCAGACAGGTGCACTAACGGTGTTGTCGCGGCGAAACCATCGATGTCCAACAAGCTGTGGCTGGCAGCGCTGTCGAAACGGCGCTGCGCCTGAGCGTTGTCGATCACCGTGACCGTTGGTAAAGCAGCAGCGCCCGGTGGTGCGCCGGAGGCGGGGTGGGTGTCGCCTTCCTGGGCGTGTACTGGGTAGACGAGACAGCCAGCCACCAAAGGGCTGGCCGCCCAACGCCAGCGCAGCCTTTGCCATTGGTAGCTCAGCGAAGGCAACTGCGGTCCAAGCGCCAGAGCGTCGTCCATCACCGGCTCGGCCTGACAAGCCACACCGCGTTGCCCACATCGTCTGCCACCAACAGCCCGCCCGAGCCGTGCAGCGCAACGCCCACGGGTCGGCCGTAGGCCTTGCCTTCACTGCTCAGGAAACCAGTCAAGAACGGAACAGGAGGGCCGGCGGGGCGCCCATCGACAAATGGTACGAAGACCACGTTGTACCCTGTCAGCTCCTTGCGGTTCCACGAGCCATGCTGCCCGATGAAAGCGCCGCTGGTGTAGTTGGCGGGCATGCGCGCATCTGCGAACGCCAGCCCGAGCGGCGCTACGTGCGCTCCCAGGCCATAGTCGGGGGCGATGGCACGGGCCGCCATGTCAGGGTTGGGTGGCTTGACCCGGGTGTCCACATGCTGGCCCCAATAGCTCCATGGCCAGCCATAAAAGGCACCGTCCTTGACCGAGGTGAGGTAGTCGGGGACGAGGTCGTTGCCCAACTCGTCACGCTCATTGACCACCGTCCAGAGGGCTTTGGTATGAGGCTCCCACCCCAGGCCATTGGGATTGCGCAGTCCGGTGGCAAACAGGCGCTTGGCTCCGGACGCCAAGTCCACTTCCCAAATGGCGGCGCGTCCTTCCTCAGACTCCATTCCGTTGTCCCCGATATTGCTGTTGGAGCCCACAGTGGCGTACAGCTTGCTGCCATCGAGGCTGGCGATGATGTTCTTGGTCCAGTGGTGGTTGGCCCCCGCCGGGAGATCTGTAAGCTGGACGGGGGAAGCCGTGATGGATGTCTGCCCTGTTTCGTAAGGGACTTTGACAATGCCATCCGCATTGGCAACATAAAGCTGGTTTCCCACCAAGGCGATGCCAAATGGAGAATTCAAATCCTTCAGGAACACTGATTTGGTCTCGGCAATGCCATCCCCATCGCTGTCGCGCAAAAGGGTAATGCGGTTGGCGCTCGGCGTGCCGGCGCCTGCGCGTTTCATCACCAAGCCCATGGCCTTGCCGCGGATGCCCTCGGCATGCACATTCTTGGCACCTTGGGTCGGCGGGGGCTTGTTGGTTTCGGCCACCAGCACGTCCCCATTGGGCAGCACATGAATCCAGCGCGGGTGTTCCAGGCCGGAGCCAAAGCGCGACACGCTGAACCCCGCAGGTGCCTGTGGTCGCACACCGTCAGGCCATCCCTGTGCGGGCGCAATGTTCACGGTGGGAATCAACCGGGTTTGCGCGGGCGGGGGTAACTCCGGAGACGAGCCCACGCCAGGCGGAGGGGGCGTCTGCGCTGAGGCGGCCGAAAGCCAACCCAGGCTGCAAAGGAGGGGCGCCCACCAATTGCGGTGCGCGAAACGGGGGCGACGGCTGAAGGGATGGTCCATGGCGCGCAGTATGGAGAGCGGCCAGCCTGCCGCATGTAGGCCGGCGCCGTGAGTTCCCTGTGGTGCCCTATCGGGAGTTGATGAACCCTACTTCAATTCCTTCTTTGACTTCGGGCTCTGTCAAGGTGAAATTCAACAGGGCTACGTCCGTCGCCATGGCGTTGCGCCGCCCATCACCCCCAATGCGGAAGTGCGCCATGGGACTGTTGGCAAATTGCAGTGTGGAGCCGAAACAATGCGTCGGAAGAATCAGGGTGCCGACCGCCGAGTTGTCCACCAGTTGGAAAGAGGGCAACACGACGCGGTTGGATTCGGTGAACCCGATCTTGAGAAATGTGCGGTACGCGCCTGCGCGCATCCCGGAAAGCTCGATGAAACCACTGGCCATGGGGACCGTGAATCCATCTGCCTGAAAAGTGTCAATGCCAGAGAGCAGGGCTGCTCGTACGTTCTTGACCTTGGTGACGACGTAGTTGTCCCAATCCGGCTGATGCGTCTGAGCCTTTTGGAGATTCGACCCCCACTGGTTGGAAAGCGATGTAGTCATGGATTGCATGGAAATGCCGCTGGGCGATAGCTGTCGCACGCGTCCAAAATTTGTGATCAGCCTTTGATGCTCGCCTGCGTGCGCGCGCCCATTTGTAGGAATCGACCTAAAGGCCTGCCAGTCCATTCCCTTGCAAAGCGGCGCCAATGCCGCTCCTGAAATCCAGAGGCGATGCCCGCGCCGCAAGCGCCGGACACCGCATCACCCACGGACGCGGGCACGGAAATGCCCCGCGTCCAATGGCTAGTTAGCGGTCGTTCTTGTGGCTCTGGCTGCCAGCGCGCGCATGCTGCTCAGAACTGCCGCCGCGGGTGTTTCCGCCGCCGCCGCTGTCATTGCCGCTGCCACGGGTACCGCTTTGCTGGCCACCGCCACCATGGCTCTTGGAGCCGGCTTCGCGGGCTTCTGCAGAGGTGAACTCATGGGCGTTGCCCGACGCGTGTGCTGCCCGACCACCCTCGGCGGCGATCTCGCGCTGGCGGTCGCTGTCCATGGATGCGAAGCCGCGGCCAGAGCCGGAACCGCCTTGGTTGTTGCCACCCTGGTTCTTGCTTTGGTTTTGGTTGCCTTGATTGCTGTTTGCCATTTCGATCTCCTGTGAGTTGAACGATTAGCACACGGGACATCCGTGTGAAACTCCACTGTCTGGCCGCAACCAGGGCTGATCCGTAGGTCAGGGACTACCCGACCGTAGGTATCGTTTGATGGATCTAGCGGGGGCGACGCCCTATGGGCTACATGACCCAATGCCGGCGAGGCGTTTCAGCGGCGATTCGCTACGTTGTCTGGCCCCCAAGTAGTCCTCGTCCCACGGTGGATCGATGCGTGCTGTGTGACTGCTCACCCGTGCGAGGCATCCAGTCCTACAGTGCCACACCCCATGACGTCGGAAAGTTGGCGCCATGCCACAGACCGATGTCATTCAGACCGAGCCGTTGCCGCAGTCCTCTGTTGGCTTGCCGCGCATGAGAGGTCGGTTCACCACTTTTTGCCGCTTCTTCGTGTCGCTTTCTCGGGCCGCCATCACGCGTCTTGGCCAATCGCACGAGCTGCAATTCCACAGTGACAACGGATTGAAAAATGGCCACCACTGTTTTTGAAGATCTCACCGCCAAAGCCGACGCTTGGTGCCGGGAGTTTGAGCGCTATAAGGATGAGTGCAAGGTTTTCGCAGAGAAGCTGCGCGTAGAACTCATCGAATACCTGGGCGCCAAGTCAACGGACATCGAGTTTTACGTCCTCGACGAGCATCTTGACCGTGTGCGGGACGCTGGCTCCACCCTATCCCCGCGCCTTCAGGTCGGGGACGATGGCTTTGTCTACTTTGGTCTCACGCTTTTTTTCAAGCTCGAATCCCAGAATCTGGACGAGCACGTGCGGGTGGGTGTGCAGCGGGTCAAGGGACAGTGGCGAATTCGCTGGAACCAGCTGGAGTTGAGCTACGGAAGCGGCGCGGGCCACAGCCCCTTTTTTGAAAAGGTGGTGGCCTCGATTGCGGAGAAGTTCACAACTCCTTTTCACCGGCGGCGGGGGCCGTTGGGGTTTGTTCCCATCATCAGCAATGACCATTTAACGTTGGTCCCCCCGGCTGAGTTGCGCGTCGCTGCCGAGAGCAATGGCTCGGGAACGTCCGAATGAGCCTCCAGCCTGCGAAGGGCTGGCCCGCCTGAGACAGGTCCTTTCGGGTGAAAAGAAAAAAGCCTAAGTAGGTTGACTACTTAGGCTTGTATTTGGCGGAGAGGGCGGGATTCGAACCCGCGGTGGGGATTAGCCCACACACGCTTTCCAGGCGTGCGACTTAAACCGCTCATCCACCTCTCCGAAGCCCTCGATTATAGCCACAGGAAACGGGGCATTCGAGTGATGGTCGTTGAGGTGATGAAAAAAAGCTTCTGGCGAGAGCAGGATCAGACCGTCTTTTGCGAAGCCTGCACCATCTTCATGGCCGAGCCGATCAGCGCAGACACTTCGGCCATGTTGCTGGGCACGATCAGCGTCGTGGTGGCGTCCGACGCAACCTGGCTGTACGCCTCCACCGCTTTCTCTGCCACTTTCAGCTGAACTGCCTGTTCGCCGCCGGGCTGGCGGATGGCGGCGGCCACGCGCTCGATGGCTTGTGCGGTGGCTTCCGCCACGGCTTTGATCGACTCGGCTTCCCCTTGGGCTTTGTTGATGACGGCCTGCTTTTCGCCTTCGGATCGGGCAATGAAGGCCTCGCGTTCACCTGTGGCGATGTTGATCTGTTCCTGGCGGCGGCCCTCTGATGCCGCAATCAGCGCCCGCTTTTCCCGCTCGGCGGTGATCTGCGCCTGCATGGCGTGAAGAATTTCTTTCGGAGGCGTCAGGTCCTTGATCTCATAGCGCAGCACTTTCACGCCCCAGTTCAGCGCCGCTTCGTCGATGGCCTGCACCACTTGGGCGTTGATGATGTCGCGTTCCTCAAAGGTCTTGTCCAGTTCGAGCTTGCCGATGACCGAGCGCAGCGAAGTCTGCGCCAGCTGCGTCACCGCCATGATGTAGTTGCTGGAGCCGTAGCTGGCACGCATGGGATCGGTCACCTGGAAGTACAGGATGCCGTCTACCTGCAGCTGCGTGTTGTCGCGCGTGATGCAGATCTGGCTGGGCACGTCGAGCGGAATTTCCTTGAGGCTGTGCTTGTAGGCCACTTTGTCGATGAAGGGCACCAGCAGGTTCAGCCCTGGCGCCAGTGTGCCTGCGTACTTGCCCAGACGCTCCTTGACCCAGGCATTCTGCTGTGGGACGACCTTGACGGCGCGCGCGATGAAGATCACGGCGATGATGAGTATGGTGATGGCGACAGCGAGTTCCACGGCACAGCCTCCCTTGAAAATGGGGTGAGTTGAATGAATTGAATCGGATGGGGTGAAGCGGACGCGGGAGGGCTACAGGGGATCCACCAGCAGGCGGTTACCCACCACTTCGGCGACGCGGTGCATGCCCGTGGCGGGTGTGATGCCAGGGCGGTGGATGGCTGTCCACTGCGCGCCGCGGTACTTCACCGTGGTGGTGCCGTCGGGGTTCCAGCTCTCAATCAGCAAGGTTTCACCCACGTCCAGGTTGACACTGCGGTCCGCGCGGGCAGAAGGATCGCCCGGGCGGCGTTTTTTGAGCTGGTACCAGGCCACCACGGCACCGCCGCCCACTGCCGCGGCGGCGACAATCTGGAAGGCCACAGGCAATCCCGCGTGTGCTCCCAGCGCTGCGGCCACCAGTCCCAACGCCACCATGAGCAGATAGAACGTGCCGGTGAGCAGTTCGGCGACCACGATGGCGCCCGCCGCCAGCCACCAGATGGTGGATTCCTCCATAGCGAACCTCCTGTTTGTTGTCGTTGTCTTTGTTGCACCACATTCTGGGTCAAAAGGGTGGCAGTTCAAAGGCGCGTCAAGGTTATTCCTTACACTTCGCGCCTATTTCGTTTTTTGGCCGGGCAGGCCACGGCTCCCTGGAGGCTGCGCATGAAGTTTCGCTTTCCCATCATCATCATCGACGAGGACTACCGCTCGGAGAACACTTCGGGGCTGGGCATCCGTGCGCTGGCCCAAGCCATCGAGTCCGAGGGCTTTGAGGTCGTCGGGGTCACCAGCTATGGCGATCTGTCGCAGTTTGCGCAGCAGCAAAGCCGTGCCAGTGCGTTCATCCTGTCGATCGACGATGAGGAATTTACCCTGGGTGAAGGGCTGGACCCGATCGTGCTGAGCCTGCGCAACTTCATTGGCGAAGTGCGCCGCAAGAACGCCGAGGTGCCTATCTACGTGCACGGCGAGACCAAGACCAGCCGCCATCTGCCCAATGACATCCTGCGCGAGCTGCACGGTTTCATTCACATGTTCGAGGACACCCCCGAATTCGTCGCGCGCCACATCATCCGCGAGGCCAAGAGCTACCTGGAGAGCGTGCAGCCGCCGTTCTTCAAGGCACTGCTCGACTACGCCGAAGACGGCTCGTACAGCTGGCACTGCCCTGGCCACTCGGGCGGCGTGGCGTTTTTGAAGAGCCCTGTGGGCCAGATGTACCACCAGTTCTACGGCGAGAACATGCTGCGCGCCGACGTGTGCAACGCGGTGGAAGAACTGGGCCAGCTGCTGGACCACAACGGTGCCATCGGCGAATCGGAGCGCAACGCCGCGCGCATTTTCAACGCCGACCACTGCTTCTTCGTGACCAACGGCACGTCCACGTCCAACAAAATGGTGTGGCACCACACCGTGGCACCGGGCGACGTGGTGGTGGTGGACCGCAACTGCCACAAGTCCATCCTGCACAGCATCATCATGACCGGGGCCATCCCCGTGTTCCTGAAGCCCACGCGTAACCACTTCGGCATCATCGGGCCCATCCCGCAAAGCGAGTTCGAGCCCAAGGCCATCGAGGCCAAGATCAAGGCCAACCCGCTGCTCAAGGGCGTGGATGCGAAAAAGGTCAAGCCCCGCGTGCTCACGCTCACGCAGAGCACCTACGACGGTGTGCTCTACAACACCGAGACCATCAAGAGCATGCTCGACGGCTACGTGGACAACCTGCACTTTGACGAGGCCTGGCTGCCGCACGCGGCCTTCCACCCGTTCTACGGCAGCTACCACGCCATGGGCAAGAAGCGCACGCGCCCCAAGTATTCGGTGACGTATGCGACGCAGTCCATCCACAAGCTGCTGGCCGGCATCAGCCAGGCATCGCACGTGCTGGTGCAGGACTCGCAGACGGCCAAGCTGGACCGCCACCTCTTCAACGAGGCCTATCTGATGCACACGTCCACATCGCCGCAGTACAGCATCATCGCCAGCTGCGACGTGGCGGCCGCCATGATGGAGCCGCCCGGCGGCACCGCACTGGTGGAGGAAAGCCTGCTTGAAGCGCTGGACTTCCGCCGCGCCATGCGCCAGGTGGAGGAAGACTTCGGCAAGAACGACTGGTGGTTCAAGGTCTGGGGCCCCGACAAGCTGGTGGACGAGGGCCTGGGCCGCGCCGAGGACTGGATCATCCGCAGCGACGGCAAGGGCAAGAAGAACGGCAGCAAGTGGCATGGCTTTGGCCAGCTGGCCGACGGCTTCAACATGCTGGACCCGATCAAGTCCACCATCGTCACGCCCGGCCTGAACCTGGACGGCAAGTTCGACAAGACCGGCATTCCCGCCAGCATCGTGACCAAGTATTTGGCCGAGCACGGCGTGGTGGTGGAGAAGACGGGCCTGTACAGCTTCTTCATCATGTTCACCATCGGCATCACCAAGGGCCGCTGGAACACGCTGCTCACGGCGCTGCAG
>Ga0307408_100000283_pt1 | contig 50603 bp, 27 predicted proteins | sample 322Cmetagenome_FD_202116 | JGI IMG/M metagenome (GOLD analysis project Ga0307408, IMG submission 202116) | Maize rhizosphere microbial communities from greenhouse at UC Davis, California, United States - 322HYB-C-3 | ecosystem: Host-associated > Plants > Roots > Rhizosphere > Soil | place... | reverse complement strand
CTTACCATTCCTATTTACAAGATCAATTAAAGGAAGCTTTAGCCAACCACCAGGAATATAATGCTTTGTATGAAGTTAAGTGGCCGGATGGCTCTATCCATTGGTTAAAGGAATGTGCCTATGCAAAGTACGGCGAAGACGGGCAAGCTTGTACTTTGCTGGGAGTTACCATCGATGTAACAGAGGAAAGGAAAGCTTCAGAAAAGCAGGCGATGTTAGCTTCTATTGTAAGCTCCTCTGATGATACGATTTTAAGCAAAACATTAGAAGGTATTATCACCAGTTGGAATGCTGCAGCCGAGAGGATGTTTGGTTATACAGAGAATGAGGCAGTAGGGAAACACATTTCTTTGCTAATTCCGCCTTCCCGGATAAAAGAGGAAGACATGATTCTCGGTAGTATTGTAAGGGGAGAGAAGATAGACCATTTTGAAACTATAAGGATAACCAAAGACGGAAAAGAGATTCCCATCTCTTTGACTGTATCGCCAATAAAAGACAAGAATGGAAAAATAATAGGGGCGTCTAAAATAGCAAGAGATATTACAGAAAGTAAAAAGGCCGAAGAGAAACAAGCAATGCTTGCTGCAATTGTTAATTCATCTGAGGATACCATTGTAAGTAAAACACTTGATGGAATTATTACCAGCTGGAATGCCGCCGCCGAAAAAATGTTCGGCTATACAGCAACCGAAGCAATCGGAAGGCACATATCGCTCTTAATTCCCAAGGCACGCCTTGCTGAAGAGGATGTAATCATTAATAATATCAGGCAAGGCAAGCGAATTGAACATTTCGAAACTATCCGGCAAGCCAAGGACGGCAGAGAAATTCCTATTTCGCTTACCGTTTCGCCAATTAAAGACAAGAATGGGAAAGTTATTGGGGCTTCGAAAATAGCACGTGATATAAGCGGACAAAAGCAGGCTCAGGAAGCATTGCGGCAATACACCGAAAACCTTGAAACTATAAATTCCATAGGTAAGGCCATTTCTGAAGAGCTGGACTTAAAGGTTATTAGCCAAAAAGTTACCGATGCTACAACCCGATTAACAGAAGCAAAATTTGGCGTCTTCCTTTACAATACTGTCGATGAAAAGGGCAAGTCTCTTATGCTGTATGCCTTGTCTGGGGCGCCTAAAGAAGCGTTTGAGAAATTTGGTACGCCCCAAAACACAGCAATATTTAATTACATTTTTTCCGGTAAGGGCGTTTTAAGGGTTGACGATATTACACAAGACCCGAGGTATGGCAAAAATGAAACCCAAACAGGAATACCAGGAGGGCATTTGCCGGTAGCAAGTTATATGGCTGTGCCGGTAATTTCAAAAGATGGTACTGTTATTGGCGGCCTTTTCTTTGGGCATCCCGAGGCTGGAATTTTTACAGAAGCTCATGAAGCGGTGGTTTTAGCAGTTGCATCTCAAGCTGCAATTGCATTAGATAATGCTAAATTATACGAAGAGATTAAACAGCTTAATAAGAAAAAAGATGAGTTTATTGGTTTAGCCAGTCACGAACTGAAAACGCCGCTAACCAGTATAAACGGTTATCTTCAGATATTAAAACGCAAGGATGAACAGGAAGGAAATAGCGGCTTTGTAGATAAGGCTATTTCGCAGGTGGATAAGTTAACCTCCTTGGTTTCTGGCCTTTTAGATGTATCAAAAATCGAAGCTGGAAAATTGCAAATGGTAGTAGAAACCACGGATATGGAGCTGTTGGCAAAAGATGTGGCCGAGCTGGTTCAGCTTTCAAATCAAACACATGAAGTATCCTTGCAAGTTGTCGGAAATCAGTTTTTAATCAAAGCTGATGCTTTGAGGATTGAGCAGGTGATGATTAATTTGATTACTAATGCAATTAAATATTCGCCGCAGGCAAACCAGGTAATAGTAAGCTTGATTCAAACTGATACAGGGGTTAAGGTTGGGGTTAAAGATTTCGGCTTTGGAATTCCGGAGAGCAAGTGGGAACTTATATTTTCCAGGTTTTATCGGATAGATGGAGTAAGCCCACACATTTCCGGACTAGGCATCGGGCTTTTCATCACTAAAGAGATTATAGAACGGCATAATGGTAAAATTTGGCTTGAAAGTAAGTTAGATGAAGGCACAACCTTTTGGTTCACCTTGCCTTATGATATGGATGCCAGTGAGTAAAACCCTTGTTAAGGTCTTGAGCCTTTAATTAAGAGATTTGAAAGTGTTTTTACTAAATAGTTAAATCAAATAAAAAGCTCATCTAACCAATGAGCTTTTTATTTGTAAGCCACTAATGATTAATAGGAGCTTCGATTATTAAAAACTTGCTTTCCTGCTTGTTTTGAATGCTTATTTTATCGGTGTTCCAAATACCCAGAGCATCGCGTTTAGCTAGAGTTTGCCCTTCAATTTCAAGTTCCCCCTCAATCACAAAGATATAAAGCAGTTTATTCGTTGGATTTAACGAATATTCTATCGATTTAGAGGCATCAAAATAGCCCAGTGAAAGTTTGGCGTTTTGATTGATCCAGCAATGTTCGGTGCCCTCTTCATTGCTTACAATGGTTTTAAGCTGATTCTTTCGGGAGGCTTCTGGAAAATGCCGTTTCTGGTAACGCGGATTAATGTTTTGCAATTTTGGCTCAATCCAAATCTGTAGAAAATTAACTTCATCATTGCCTACATTATATTCCTCATGCCTTAAGCCACTACCGGCACTCATTAATTGCACCCAATCTTTTTCAACAACCTCAGAGTATCCCATACTATCTTTATGGTTCATGCTACCATTAAGCATAATGGAAATAATTTCCATGTTGGCATGTGGGTGCAAACCGAAACCTCTGCCAGCTTCAACGAAGTCGTCATTGAAAACTCGTAGCAAGCCAAAGCCTGCTAAATCGGGTTGAAAATAGCCAGAGAAGCTGAAAGTGAAGTTACTCACCAGCCAGCCCACGTTTTTCACCCCGCGGTTTCCGGCTTTGAATACCTTAAACTCCATGATATTGTTTCTTTTCCGAAGCTGCTAAAGCAATAAGCGCTTCAATTTTTCTACCGATCAATTCCTTGGCTTTTTCGTCAAGAAGATTGCCGTGCTCGTCAAATTTGGTGTTGGCTTGCGAGATCAGCACTTCTGGTTTCTGCACAGGTTTCATATTCAAAAACTGAAAAACAGGTAAAAAAGCCAGCTGCATTCTTACCGTCCCCATTAAGCCCGGCGATGCACCAATCAAAGCAACCGGTTTATTTAACAATGGTGAATCTGTGCCTCTGGAAGCCCAATCGATTGCGTTCTTTAATCCTCCCGGGATAGAATAGTTATATTCAGGGCTCGCAATAAGTACGGCATCGGCTTCTGCCAATAGCCGCCTAAACGTATTTACAGAATCTGGCCTTGTTTCTGTGGCTGGCAAATCGAGGTCTGCATCATAAAGCGGCAAGCCATCAATGGCCGCCACTGTTAAACTAACTCCTTCAGGCAAAAGCTGTTCTGCTGTTTTTAATAAAAAGGTGTTATATGAGCCTTTTCTCAGGCTACCGGAAATTCCTACTATTTTCATTTACTGAATTTTATTTGTAATAAAGTATAATTGAGTTTTTTTGATTTTGTTGAGTAAAAATAGGAATGTCAGGTGTCTTTAAAATTGATGTAGGATAAGAAATAACTTGGCTCCGTTTTACTTGTTAATCTTACACTTAAAAAATAGACTTATATTTGGAGCCGATCACACTGATAAACCAATGCGAAAGATTTTATTATTAGTGGCTGTAGCTTTATTTCAGCTTGCAATAATCACTACCAGCCATGCTCAGGGCAATTTCACTCTGGGAAACAAAGAATTTTTATTGAACGGTAAGCCATTTATAATCAGGGCAGCCGAATTACACTACCCGCGTATTCCAAAGCAATATTGGGAGCATCGCATTCAGCTAAGTAAAGCCATGGGAATGAATACCGTATGTATTTACCTTTTCTGGAATTTGCACGAGCAGCAACCTGATAAATTTGATTTTACCGGGCAAAATGATGTTGCCGAGTTTGTAAGGCTGGCGCAAAAAAATGGAATGTATTGCATTGTGCGCCCAGGCCCATATGTATGCGCCGAGTGGGATATGGGCGGTTTGCCCTGGTGGTTGTTAAAGAAAAAGGACATTCAACTGCGCAGTCTTTCGGATAAATATTTTGTGGAACGGACGCAGAAGTTTCTAAAGGAAGCCGGAAAACAGTTAGCGCCTCTGCAGATTCAGAATGGCGGTAATATCATTATGGTGCAGGTCGAAAATGAGTATGCTTCTTTTGGAAGCGACAAGGCTTATATGGAAACCATCCGTAATAGCGTAAGAGATGCCGGCTTTGATAAAGTGCAGCTATTCCGTTGCGATTGGGCTTCAAACTTTAATAAATATCAATTGGACGGCGTAGCAACTACTCTGAATTTCGGGGCTGGTTCTAATATCGACAATCAGTTTAAATCATTGCAGGAAGTTTATCCAGCGGCTCCTCTAATGTGCAGTGAGTACTGGACCGGCTGGTTCGACCATTGGGGAAAACCGCACGAAACCCGTTCAATCAGCAGCTTTATCGGTAGTTTAAAGGATATGATGGACCGCAAGATTTCTTTCAGCCTGTACATGGCTCATGGAGGAACATCGTTCGGCCAATGGGGAGGGGCAAATGCGCCTGCTTATTCGGCTATGGCAACTTCATATGATTATAACGCCCCTATTGGCGAGCAAGGAAATACAACGGATAAGTTTTTTGCTGTACGCGATTTGTTGAAAAACTACTTGTTGGAAGGTGAAACATTAGCCGAAGTTCCGGAAGCTAAACCCGTGATACATATTCCGGCTTTTCAATTGAATGAAAGCGCTGCATTGTTTGAAAATCTTCCTGCTGCGGTAAACAGCGAGAGTATTAAGCCAATGGAAGACTTTGATCAGGGCTGGGGAAGAATTCTTTATCGTACTTCTATTCCGGCATCAAAATCAAAACGGAAGTTGCTTATCACCGAGGTGCACGACTGGGCAACGGTATTTGTTAACGGAAAAGCTATTGCCAAATTGGATCGTCGCCGCGGCGATAACACCATAGAGCTGCCTGCATTGCCAGCGAAAGCACAACTGGATATTTTGGTGGAGGCAACCGGCCGTGTAAACTATGGCAAGGCAATTTTAGACCGCAAAGGCATCACCGAAAAGGTGGAAATAACAGATGGCAAATCTGCTACTGAACTTAAGGGCTGGCAAGTGTATAACCTGCCGGTTGACTATGATTTTCAGAAAACTGCGAAATTTAAAAAGGGTAAGGCAAACGGCGCTGCATGGTACAAAGGCACTTTCAATTTAAATGAAACTGGAGATACCTTTTTAGACGTGAGCACCTGGGGTAAGGGAATGGTTTGGGTAAACGGATATAACTTGGGCCGCTTCTGGAAAATTGGCCCTCAGCAAACGCTTTATGTGCCTGGCGTTTGGTTGAAAAAAGGCTTGAATGAGATTATAGTATTTGATCTTGAAACTCCATTGGCTGCCAGGGTTGAAGGACTGACAAGCCCGATTTTGGATAAGATCAATCCGGACCAGTCTTTACTGAGCCGCAAAAAGGGACAGCATTTAAACCTTACAGGTGAAGTTGCTGCAATTAGCGGAACTTTTGCCCCTGGTACCGGATGGAAAGATACCAACTTTGATAAAACTCAAAACGGAAGGTATTTTAGCTTTGAAGCCCTAAACTCTCAGGACGCCAATGACCCATTAACAAGCTTTGCAGAGCTGGAGCTGATTGGTGAAGATGGCAAGGCATTATCTGCTTTAAAATGGAAAGTTATTTATGCTGATAGTGAGGAAATTACAGCCGCTAATAATTCTGCCGATAAGGTTTTCGATCAGCAGGAGTCTACCATCTGGCAAAGTCAGTCGGTAGGAGCAAAGCCGGCGCATCCGCACCAAATAGTGCTTGACCTTGGTGAAACGGTAAAAATCAAAGGCTTCAGGTATCTTCCGCGTTCTGACAAGAAAACCGCCGGAATGATTAAGGATTATAAGGTGTATGTAAAAGCACAGCCGTTTAAGTTTTAAATGGGATAGCCTCAATTATCAATAGAAATCCATTGTCTGTACAAATCGGACAATGGATTTTTTTGTTTGAGGAGGGAGTGGCAAGCCGTCGAAGTGTAGTGCTACAGGGAAAGAAAGTTCAGGTAAAGTAGCGCAAGGCTTCGAGTCCATAACTTTTAGGACGTTTTGATCTTTGCCAATGAAAAGGTATTTGGTATCTTGCCAATCAATAAACTGACCTATACACACGCACTTATAAGAACCAATGCTGCTAAAGTATCTCCTTAGCCTGGCGTATGCTTGTTGCTTGCTGAGAGGTGAACCTGAATATCGGGTATTTCACCTGGAGGGCAATGCACAGGGGACTACGTACCACATAACTTATTTTTCGCGGGACAGCCTTGTCAGCCTAGTGGAAATTAATCAGGTTTTTAGTAGCCTGGATAGTTCCTTGTCTTTATATAAGCCTCATTCTTTGATTAACAAATTCAACCAGTCGCAAAAGGGAGTTACAGTTGATGCACACCTGAAAAATGTGGTTCGTAGGTCCTTGGAGGTTTATACGGATACCAAAGGTGAGTTTGATATTACGGTGAAACCATTGGTGCAGGCATGGGGATTTGGTGCATCTAAACCAGCAACACCAGTCAATGCGGCAAGTATTCAGAAGGCATTGGCATGTGTGGGAAGTTTCCGGTTGAGCTTAAAGGAAGATTCCCTTATAAAAAGTACTCCTTGCCTGGAAATTGACTTGAATGGCATTGCCCAGGGTTACAGCGTAGACTATATCTGTAGCCTTTTGGAGCAAAAAGGGATTGATAATTATATGGTTGAAATTGGTGGCGAACTAAGAGTAAAGGGACAGAATAAAAAGACGAATCATAGCTTTAGAATCGGTATTGAAAGTCCTTCGGATAGCTTTGAAACTCCATTGAAGAAAATAGTTCTATTGAAATCGGGTGCTCTTACTACTTCTGGTAACTACAGGAAATACCGCTATTCAGAAGGCAAAAAGATCTCTCACCTAATCAATCCGAAAACCGGTTATCCGATAAAGAATGAAATGATTAGTGTTACCGTTTTTGCCAAAGATGCCATCACCGCGGATGGTTTTGATAATGCATTTATGGGCATGGGATTAACACAAACACTTAGGTATTTAAAAAATAGAAAGGATTTGGGCGCTTACCTGATTTACCAAAAACCGGATGGTTCGGTGGTTGATACGATAGCAGGCATATTTCCGCAAATTTTGAAATTAGAAAAGTAATGAACAGACGTGGTTTTATTAGAAATACATCTTTGCTTGGGGCGGGGGTGGCTTTAAATAATAGTCTTGCAAGTGCATTTATCCGCATAGCCGATAAACCTTTAAAAGTGGCTGTGATAGGTTGCGGCGACAGGGGTAAAGGAATATTGTCCGTTCTAAAAACGCTTCCGGTGTTATTTGAGATGGTTGCAATATGTGATGTTCTGGATTTTCGCCTGGCTGAAGCCGAGAAGCTATACGGCGGAAATGTCAAACGCTATAAGGACTACAGAAAACTTCTCGATGATAAATCGATTGATGCTGTCCTGATTGCTACGCCCCTGAGCGCTCATTTTTCGATTGCAAAGGATGCCCTGGCTGCATCAAAACATGTGTATCTCGAAAAAACGATGACTTATTCTATCCCCGAGGCTGTTGAACTGGTAAAAGATGTGAAAAAATCAGGCTTGGTTTTGCAGGTTGGGCATCAGTACCGTTATACTCCCCTTTATTTCAAGGTAAAGGACATGATTGAGAAAGGATATCTGGGCAAAGTAACTCAGATTGATTGCCGTTGGGACCGTAATGGAAGTTGGCGCAGGCCGGTATCGCAGTCTTCCCTGGAGAGACAGATCAACTGGCGCATGTACAAGGAATATTCTGGCGGTCTGGTAGCCGAATTACTATCGCACCAGATCGATTTTATTAATTGGGCATTTGATACCCATCCAGATAGTGTTTTTGCCACTGGCGGAATTGACTATTATAAGGATGGCCGGGAAACCTATGATAATGTTCAAGCTGTGTTCAGATATTCTGAAGCTGGCATGGTAGGCAACTTTGGTGCAACTTGCAGCAATGCCCGCGATGGCTATTTGTTTAAACTGAAAGGCACCAAGGGCACTATTTCTCTTTTAATGAATGAAGGTGTTTTTTATCCCGAAAAGGAAGCAAAAAAGGAGCTTGAAACTGTGGATGGTGTTACCGGTGCAACTAAACTTACCTGGAACAAAGATGGAGGTATTCCTATTCTGGAAGAACCAACTCGCGACGGAACCTATTACAGTTTAAAGGACTTCCATAAGTGTATTATTACAAAGGGGACTCCCTCGTCAAACGTTATTACCGGTGCCAGAACAGCTATATCGGTACACCTTGCAAACGAGGCATTGTACAATCAAAAAATAAGCATCTGGAAGCCAGAATACACTAGTCTCTAGTTACTAACCTCCAATCACAAGTCTCTAATCTCTAATTCTCACCCCATGGAAGTAACCATTAAAACCCTTGCAGCGGAGCTAAACCTTTCTATAGCCACAGTCTCCAGAGCTTTGCAGGATAGTCATGAGGTGGCAGATAAAACCAAACGGCGGGTGCTGGAAATGGCAGGAAAGCTCAATTATCATCCTAATCCATACGCCAGCAGCCTGCGGAAACAAAAGAGCAAAACGATAGCGGTTATTATTCCCGAAATTGCCAATAACTTCTTTTCTTTTGCTTTGAAAGGGATTCAAAAGGTGGTTGAAAAAGAGGGATACAATTTTCTGGTTTATTTAACGGAAGAGGACATTGAAAAGGAGATAACGATAACAAAGCAACTTCAAAGCGGCAGGGTTGATGGGATAATTATTGCCTTATCCAGTCAGACAGATTCCGTAAGCCATTTATGGGATTTACATAATATGAAGATTCCAATGGTGTTTTTCGATAGGGTATGCGACGAAATTAATGCCTCAAAAGTATACACCAACAATTTTGAAAGCGCAATGGATGCAACCGGTCATTTGATTGAAAATGGGTGCAGAAAGATTGGCTATTTCCAGCTATCCAATAAGCTTTCTCTTGCAGAACGAAGGATGTCGGGCTATAAAGCTGCGCTGGAAAAATACCAGATTCCTTTTGATGAGGAGCTGGTGTTAACATGCGGAACGAACATTGAGGAAAATTATCAGAGGATAAAAGCCCTCATTTCTGAAAAGGCAATTGATGGCATCTTTGCATCGGTTGAGACACTAACCATCACCAGTTATGATGTATGTAAGGATTTAGGGCTATCCATTCCTGGCGATATGAAGATTGTAAGTTTTTCCAACCTGGCAACTGCGCATTTACTGTCGCCGCCGCTTACTACAATTAATCAGCCCGCCTTCGATATGGGAATGGAAGCAGCTTCTCTTCTGTTCAGAAATCTTACCAAGTATAATGTTAATCCGGTAGTAGATAAGGCTGAGTTTAAATCTGTACTAATGGCGAGGGAATCGTCAATAGGATCATCAGTATAAATTTAGGCCTGTCAGGTTTTTGAAACCTGACAGGCCTAAATTTATACGAAATCACCTAATACCTAAACGCCTTTCCATCTACCATCACCTCTTGCGTTGCCTCATCAAATGTTGCCTTGGAACCCGTGCGTACGGCGGCATTAGTCATAATGGTGGCAATAGAATGATAGTAGCCCGCTTCTACAGGGGCGTTGGTTTGTTTGCGGCTGCGGATGCATTCCATCCAATTGCGCATATGATTTGATGTTAAGGCATCGGCACCGGTATTGGCAGAAGCAACAACCTTTTCGGCAACCTCAGTCAACGTTAATTGCGGGAGCAAATTAGGCTTCATACCCATCGCGGCGGCAGGCTTTTCTTGTAAGCCTCCTTTGGGCGATATAGTATTGGTAATCAGGTTGAGCTCGCCGCCATTTGAATAATAAATTTCGGCAGGCTTTTCGTCGCCATTGTGCATCCTCGAAGTAAATACCACCTGAAAACCGTTATCTGGGTCGTTTTCCTTGCCATAATCGAAAACAGCTGTTGTGGTATCCCAGTTCTTTCTGCCATCTTTCCATTGGTAAATGCCTCCATTGGCAACCACGCTTCGCGGATGTTTCAGTCCAGCGAACCAATGTACTGTATCAATCTGGTGCGACATCCACTGTCCCGGCATGCCCGAAGAGTAAGGCCAGAAGAGTCGGTATTCAAGGTATTTCCTTGGGTCCCATTGCTCAAACGGGCGGTTCATCAGGAAGCGTTTCCAGTCGGTGTCTTCCTGCTTCAGTTTTGCCACCAAGTCGGGGCGGCGCCATCTGCCGGGCTGGTTCACATTCCAGCTTAATTCCACCATAGTAATGTTGCCGAATTTGCCATCCTGAATAAAGTTGGCAGCAGCCTTGTAGTTGTTTCCGCTACGGCGTTGAGAGCCAATCTGTACAATTTGTTTAGAAGCTTTCATAGCCTTCAGCGCGGCTCGGTTGTCTTCCATTGTTTCGGCAAAGGGTTTCTCACAGTAGGCGTCGCATTTTGCATTGACAGCCTCGATAGCATGTAGGGCGTGTTGGAAATCGGCGGTGCTGATAATTACCGCGTCAAGGTCTTTCAAGTTGTACAATTCGTCGTTGTTGCGGCAAGCGGTTATGTCATGCCCAAGCTTCGACTTTAGTGTGCTTACCCCCAGGTCCCGGCGGTAATTCCAAAGGTCCGAAAGGGCAACAATATCAAAATTTAATTCCTTATTGTGGTTTAAGAAGCAGGGTAGGAGGGTACTGTTAAACCTGTCGGAGAAGCCCACAACGCCTACCCTAACCCGATCATTTGCACCTAAAATATTGGCATAGCTTTTTGCACTTATTCCTTTTAAACTCAGGTAAGTACTTGCGGTTACCAAAGCTGATTGTTTAATAAACTTTCTTCTCGAATTTGACATGGATTATCGTTTTAGGCTGCTTAGTTCAATTCTTTAATCTTTATACTTCTGAAAGAAACGGCATCGCCATGGTCTTGCAACAAAATGCGCCCTTTGGGAGACATGCCGAAGTTTGGCCATACTTTGTGCTTGCTCTCGGCCACCAGTTTTAGGTACTCAGCCGAGCCGCGTTCGTATTCCAGAATCTTGTATCCGTTTAGCCAATATTCCACATGGTTGTTAGGCATTACTTTGATGATACCGGTATTCCATTCGCCAATTTTCTTTTGGGCTTCAGGGATCTTTTTGGAGGTGATGATATCATACAAAGAGCCTAACGTCCGGTTACCATCCCTGCCCAATTTTGCATCGGGATGTTTTTCATCATCCAATATTTGGTATTCCAGCCCAATAGCCGAACCTTTATTACCTTCTCCCTCAGTTACAAAATATTTAACGCCACTGTTGGCGCCCTCGGTGAGTTTAAAATCAAATTGAAGTTCAAAAGGCCCAAACTGTTTCTCGGTAACAATATCGCCGCCGTTTGCAGATTCTTTTCCGCCGGAAGGAACTACGCTTAGCACACCATCTTTAATTTCCCAGCCCTTCTGTGGGAAAGAAGTTTTATAAGCTCCCCGCCATCCTTGGGTGGTTTTTCCATCCCATAGAAGAGAAAATCCGTTCTTCTTTTCCTGAGCCGAAAGCGTGTTCGGGATTTTATTAACTACATGAATATTATCTGCAGGGCTTGGCTTTAAGTTGCTGGTTTGAATGCGAACGTTTCGCCAATGAATGTCTTTTCCAGCCATCGAAGCATCCTTAATGGAATGAACCTGTAACGCTATGAAACCAGCTTTGCGTTCTGCATCTACTAAGTTGGATGCAGGAACCCCATTGAGCCAGGTGCGAATATTGTTATCGATGCATTCAATGCGGTACTTGTTCCATCCAGTTGGTTTAAAGGCTTTTTGGGCAGGAGGGTTGTAGTTAAGAGGATACAGCCAGCCCCGGTTAGCCTCGTCGTATATGCCGCCGCTCCAGGCTCTTTCTGATGGGTCTATTTCAACCTGGTACCCTTGAACCCTGCCATTTTTTTCAGGATTGCTAAAGCTGCGGAACTGCACTCCGGAGTTTAGGGGAGCTCCCAGCATCACTTCAAATTCGAGTATAAAGTTACCGTACTCTTTCTCGGTGGCAAGGAATGAATTAGGCTCTCCGGTTACAGTAGTTCCTACAATCTCTCCATTAACGGCTTTATAAATTGCCTTTCCGTTGAGCTGTTTCCAACCGCTTAAATCTTTCCCGTTAAAAAGGTTCTGCCATTTCCCCGAGCCTTGCGAAAATCCGTTTAATGCAGCTATAAGTAACAAGGCGCTGCCTGCCGATTTAAAATTTATCATGGTGTTGTTTTGAGTCTGGTTTATTGTTCAGGTATTCATTTGCTAAGATGGATAATTTAAAGTTTAGCTTGAATGAGCTTTCCGGTTTTTATCTATGTAAACGTTTTCATTTTGGTGTAATAGCTAAAAGCTAATAGCAGTTAGCTGTTAGCTTTTAGCTCATGCCTGGTCGCTAATCGCTAACTGCTAACTGCTAACCGCTAATCGCTAACCGCTAATCGCTAACCGCTAACCGCTAATCGCTAACCGCTAATCGCTAACTGCTAATCGCTAACTGCTAATCGCTAACTGCTAATCGCTAATCGCTAACCGCTAATTGCTAACTGCTAACCGCTAATCGCTAACCGCTAACCGCTCCCCCAGCAAATGATACATTTTGATTCTAAATTGATTTTTACTGATTGCCCCCTTTCAAAACAATGGGCGACATTCGTATCAGAGATTATTTGAAGGCCGGCAGAGCTCTGTGCCTGAAAAGAATTTTGATAAAAAATACAAACCAATTAAAATCCATACTAATAATTCATGAAGAAAAGGAACCAATTAATTTCTATTTAGGCCGCCATTTGTGTCACAGCAAAAATCTTGGCTAGCCGCGGTAAAAAAGCCCTGGGGGTTGCCAATCAATACACCATCAATCAAAAGAAACTAGTGATGAAATTTTGTTTATCAAAAAATAAATGGCAAAGTGGAATTAAAACCACCTTCAGCCAGTTGCTCATAGCAATGGTATTACCTTCCATTGCTTATTCAGATTCTGCTATTAAAATCCATCCTGCCCTTATAAATGCAGGTTCAACTAATCAAAATATCAGGCAAGATATTATAGTAACAGGTAAGGTAACCGATGCCAATGGCCTGGGTTTGCCCGGTGTATCTGTTAAAGAAAAGGGCACAAAAGCTTCAGCAACAACAGATATAAACGGAAACTTTAAAATCGCCGTAAGTGGAAACAATGCTACTTTGATTTTCTCTTACATCGGTTTCGAAGCGCAAACAATTACCCTGGATGGTAGAATGAGTATCAATGTATCTTTAAAGGAGAGTGTTAACTTATTGAGTGATGTAGTTGTGGTGGGTTACGGAACTTCAAAAAGAAGCGACTTAACCGGTGCAATTTCATCCATTAACATGAAAGACGTAAAGTCTTTGCCTGTGCCCGATGCTGGCCAGGCGATACAAGGACGAGCGTCAGGTGTTCAGGTGATTGCTCCGGGAGCGCCGGGCAGCAATGTAACCATCAGAGTCCGCGGAACAAACACCATTGGCAATAGTGACCCTCTTATCGTAATAGACGGTGTGCCATCGGGTTTGCCTCTAAATGCAATAAATCCTGATGATATAGCCTCGATGGATATTTTGAAGGATGCCTCAGCATTAGCTATTTATGGTTCGCAATCTGCCGGAGGAGTTCTACTAATCACTACCAAAAAGGGTGCTGCCGGCAAAGGGCATTTAGATTTCAAGGCATACGCTGCTACCGAAAAGGCAACCAGCATGCCCGAGATGTTAAATTCCCAGCAATTTGCAGCATTACATAACGAGATGATGGCTAATAACAATCAGGCATTAAATCCTGCTTATGCAGATCCATCTTCAATTACAACCAATACAGACTGGCTTGGAATTCTTTTTCAAACAGCCGCCTTGCAGAACTACTCATTATCCTATTCAGGTGGTTCTGAAAAATCAACCTATTATGTTTCGGGGGGATATACCGATAAAGAAGGGATTGTAATCAACAATAGGTATAAGCGCTATAATGTTCAGTTTAACACAGATAATAAAGTATTCAATTGGTTAAGATTTACTAACAACCTGACTTTTAGCCACGATAAAAAAACAAGTGGTTCAATTAATATTCGTAATGCCATGTCTGCGCTTCCGGTGCAACCCCTTACCAATCCAGATGGTTCATGGTCGGGGCCAGATGGACAAAGCAGCTGGTATGGCGACGTACGCAACCCAATAGGCGAGGCGCTGGTTAACAGCAACCGCACGCTGGGTTATAATGTACTTGGAAACATCGCCGGAGAATTCACAATTGTTAAACAGCTGAAATTTAAAACCACCGGAGGTTTGCAGGCTGCATTCTGGGATGATAGAAACTGGTCGCCTAAATACGATTGGAAGCCAATTAAAAACGAGTTTAGTGTTTTGAGCCAGTCTTACAATAAAAAACTGGCCTACCTCTGGGATAACTATTTCACCTACGATGCTACGTTTAATACTAAGCACCATTTAACCCTTATGGGCGGTGCCAGTATGCAGGACAGCAAGTATTCGAACATCAGTGCGTCCAAAAGCGATTTTATAAGCGACGGTGCGGCAGAGCTGAATAATGGAACCGTAAACGAACCTTCGGGAGGTTTATCTAACCAGTGGCGGATGTTTTCGCTGCTAAGCCGTGTAAACTACAGCTACGCCAATAAATATTTATTAACGGCAAACTTTCGCCGCGATGCCAGCAGCCGTTTCGGCCCGAATAATAAATGGGCATCGTTCCCTTCGGCTTCTGTAAAATGGCGCTTGTCTGAAGAAAGCTTCTTTAAAAAAGGAAAAGTAGTGGGCGATTTGTCCATCCGTGCCGGCTATGGAATTACCGGTAACCAGGAGATCGGGCTTAACGACTATTTAGCCAAGTTATTTACCGGTATGGCGGTATTTAACGGCCAGATTGTTACTACCGTGATTCCGCTGGTAATGCCTAATGCCGACCTGAAATGGGAAGGCGTGGAGCAAGGAAACATAGGCGTGGATGCAACATTTCTTAACGGAAGAATTACTTTAACTGCCGATGCTTATATCAAGAATACCAATGACATGTTGGTGCCAATGGCAGTGCCCGTAACTACTGGTTATTCAGACCAATTGGTGCCTGCTATCAACCTGGGTAAAGTAAGCAATAAAGGCCTTGAGTTTGCGGTAACATCCCAAAACATTAAAGGCATTTTCGACTGGAGCACCAACTTCAACTTCTCTTACAACCACAACGAAGTACTAAACCTAAACGGCGATGTGCCTTTGTTTGGTGGAAACGTTGCCAGCCAGAATACCAATGTTCAGAAAGTTGGTTTGCCTATTAACTCTTTCTATGGGGTAATTGCTAACGGTATCTTTCAAACTCAGGAAGAGGTGAATAATTACGCCAAGCAGCACCAGGGAAATGACATCTATAACAGTACTGCCCCTGGCGATATCAAATTCAGGGACATCAACAACGATGGCCAGATCAATGATGCCGACCGTACTTATTTGGGTAATCCTAACCCGCGTTTTACGTTCGCCATGAATAACACCTTTGGCTATAAAGGCTTTGATTTAAGTGTATTCTTACAAGGGGTAGAAGGCAATGATATTTTAAACGCCAACCGCATTTTCCAGGAAGGCATGGCAGTTGCACAAAACCAAACTACAACCGTTTTAAACCGCTGGGCCGGCCCCGGAACGAGCAATACTATGCCGCGTGCTGTATTTAACGACCCCAATAAAAATACAAGGCCGTCAAGCCGCTTTATTGAAGATGGCTCTTACCTAAGGGTTAAGAATATAACCATCGGCTACACCCTACCAAAAAGCCTGTTGGGTAAAATGAAAGTTGCTTCGGCAAGGTTCTATTTATCGGGCCAAAACCTGATAACATTTACCAACTATTCGGGAATAGATCCAGAGGTGGGCGTTAACGGTATCGACTTAGGTACTTACCCGGTTACACGCACCTTAAGCGCTGGCATTAATGTAGGCTTCTAAATTTTGACAAGATTAACATGAAAACATTTATAAAATATACAGCGGCTTTAGTATTGGCTGCAGGCCTTTCCAGCTGTGAAAAGTATTTAGAAATAACCCCTACGGATACAATTAACCCTAAATCATTCTATAAAACACAGACTGAAGCTATTGCTGCTGTAAATGGCGCTTACCAGCCTTTGCAATGGCCTAAACTGTACAACTTCCAGATCTGGGGTTCTGATATATGGGCAGGAAACAGCATTGTAGGCGCTGGCGGTGGAACAGATGGTATCGCAACTCAGGATGTATCCAATTTTGTGATCACAACGGCAAACGAGGCGGCTATCGATTTATGGCGAGGCCCTTCGCCTGGTATTCTTCGTGCTAACACGGTTTTAAAATATGTGCCCGAGATACAAATGGATCAAACAATCAAAGATCGGGTTATCGGGGAAGCTAAGTTTTTAAGGGGCTTGTACTACTTTATCTTGGTTCAGGCTTTTGGAGATGTTCCTTTAATTACCGATGCGCCGGAAACTATCACAAACGAATATTTATATCCTAAACGCGCTCCAAAAGAGGAGGTGTACCAGCAGATAATTCAGGATTTAACCGATGCAATGAACCTGCTTCCAGTGCGGGAAACTTACTCGGGTGCAGATATCGGCCGGGCTTCAAAAGGCTCTGCTACCGGATTGCTGGCTAAGGTGTACCTGGTAAGAGGCGAATATGAAAAAACGGTAGAGCTTTGCCGGGCTGTTACCGATTTGGGTTATACGTTGAATGCTGATTACAGTGATAACTTCAACCCGCTTAAAAAGAATGGCACCGAATCTTTATTCGAGGTTCAATACTATGGCAAGGCTAATAAAGAGGATTTCTTTGGAGGCAACGGCCAGATGGCATCTTGGGTAAGTACGTTTACAGGCCCTCGTAATGCAGATTTTGTTGCCGGTGGCTACGGATGGAATCAGCCAACGCAGGAGTTTGTAAACCAATATGAAACCGGGGATTTACGAAAAGACAAAACAGTTTTGTATGAAGGTTGCCCACCGTTTGACGGCAAAGTTTACAAGAAATCCTATTCAGTAACCGGATATAACCTGCGCAAGTTTTTAGTGCCAAAATCAATCTCTCCGGAGTATAATACAAACCCTTCCAACTTCCCGGTATTGCGCTATTCTGATGTGCTTTTAATGGAAGCCGAAGCCTTAACCGAATTAAACAGGTTATCAGAGGCTCAGGCTGCGGCAACCAGCATTAACAGTGGTGGCCCGCTAAACAAGGTGCGCTTAAGGGCTGGACTTGCAAATATTTCGGGGCTTTCGCAGAGTGCATTAAGGGATAAAATCCGTAAAGAGCGCCGCGTAGAGCTAGCTTTTGAAGGCCAGCGCTGGTTTGACATCATTAGGTACGACAACGGAAATTATTTCGTGCCTTTCCTGCACTCCATTGGTAAAACCAACGCAGCCAAAAAGCACATGTTGCTCCCTATTCCTCAAAAGGAAATGGATACCAATAAAAATCTGGTTCAAAATCCTGAATACTAATAAAGAAACATAATCAATATGTAGGAATGATGGTGCAATGCTGGCTTAAGGCATAGATACCATTGTCATAAAAAATTATTGAAATGGAGAAGATTTTAAATAAAAATAAAGGAGCAGGTTGGTATGCCGCTGTACTCCTAATGCTGGTTTCGGTTTTCGGGCAGTCATGTAAAAAAGATATTTACGATGAGTTCGATCCCAACACCAATAGGCCATTGGCTTTAACAGCAAATAAAGATGCTATAGTACTTGCAGAAGCTGAGTTTTCTAAGGATGTGCTTGAGTTAAACTGGACAAGTGGTTCAAATCTGGGAACTAATAATTCAATATCCTATACACTTTACATTGACAAACAAGGCAATAATTTCCAGAGCCCTGTGGTTGAAAACCTTGGTAAAACAACATTCCAAAAAAAGTATAATGCAGAAAGTTTAAATACACTTGCTTTAAACGGATTGAATTTAACCCCAGGTGTAGAGTCAGTTTTAGAGGCTAAACTGGTATCCAATGTATCTGGAACCGATTATGCCGACTCTACAACTGTTGCCTTTAAAGTAACACCTTATCAGCCCGTAACCACAACATTGTTCCTGATTGGCGACGCTACCCCTAATGGCTGGAGTGCAGACAATGCTACGGCTTTGGTTAAAAATGAATCTTTCCCTGGAAGATTTACCTGGCAAGGAAAGTTGAACACTGGCGAGTTTAAATTTATCACTACAAAAGGCTCTTTTTCGCCATCATACAATAAAGGTGCATCTGATAACCTATTGGTACTACGCACTTCAGATACGCAGCCAGACAATAAATTCATAGTCACTAAAACCGGCACATACACCGTTACCGTGGATCTGCTGAACCTGACAATTTCTGTTGAAGAAGGTGCTGCTCCCCCATATAGCCAATTGTGGATTGTTGGTGATGCAACTCCAAACGGATGGAATATCGATAATCCTAACCAACTGCATGCAGACCGTTCAGACCCATTTGTATTCACTTATGGCGAGGTACTTAAAGCCGGCGAGTTTAAATTCCCTACCGCAAAAGGAAACTGGGGAGGCGATTTTTATATGCCTTTAACTAATCATCAGGCACTAACGGCAACGGGAGTTAAATTGGTTCCGGGGGGAAGCCCTGACAATAAGTGGCAGATTACCACCGCTGGCGCTTACAAAATCAAGTTGAACATCACCCCTGGAGCAAACACCATTGAAATTAAACCTTTTACAGCACCTGCTCAGCTGTGGATAGTTGGCGATGCCACTCCTGCAGGATGGAATATAAACAGCCCAACCCCTTTGGTTAAAGATGCTAACGACCCTTACGTATTCACTTATACCGGAGAGCTGAAAGCCGGCGAATTTAAAATTCCGACAGCAACCGGCGATTGGGGCACCGACTTCTACATGCCTGTAATTGCCAACGAAGGGGCTACAAGCACCGAAATGAAATTTGTTCCGGGCGGTAACCCCGACAATAAATGGAGAATTACTGCTGCACAGGCGGGACTTTATAAAGTAACCATAGACGTATTGCGAGAAACTATCAAGTTCGAAAAGCAATAAGAAAATAAACACACACTGTGAGGCTGTTTCTTATTAGGAGACAGCCTCACTAGATCATTAAATGATATGAAACTAAAAGTTCTTTCTTTATTGCTGGGACTGGCAGTTAGCTTAAGTTGTAAGAAAAATAAAGAAGATTCCTCTTCGGTAAATCCGCCAGATGCGCCTTCAAACGCTACCACTCCAGCTTATGCATACCGAGCTATTTCTACAGATAAAGCTGCATATGCCCCGGGAGAGGAAGTTACTTTCAATCTGGATATTGCCGGCGTTGCATCAACTGCAAAAGTGAGGTACAAATACCTAAACACAGTTCTTTCCGAGGTTCCGCTAAGCAATAATACCTGGAAATGGGTTGCTCCCTCAACCGATTACAGAGGCTATATTGCCGAGGTTTACAATAGCGGCAATGGCTCTGAAACCATCTATGCGAGTATCGGTATAGACGTTTCTTCCGACTGGAAAAAATTCCCACGTTACGGCTTCTTATCTAAATTCCATCAGTTAAATGACGTTGAAATTAACGGTGTAATAACCAACCTGAACCGTTACCACATTAACGGCCTGCAATTTTATGATTGGCATAATAAGCACCATCAGCCCCTGCCAATGGAAGGATCTTCGCCAGCTACTTTCTGGAAAGATATTTTTAATCGCGATACCTATTTCAGCACCGTGCAGAGATATATTACCGCGGCACATGGCCGTAATATGAAGGCTATGTTTTACAACTTGATTTATGGCGCCTGGGAAAATGCCGAAGCCGATGGCCTTGCTAAAGAATGGTTTGTATATAACGATGCCAACCACGGTTCGAAAGATTTTCACCCTCTGCCTTCGCCGCCATTTTTAAGCAATATTTACCTGCTTGACCCATCCAATACTTCGTGGCAGCAGTACATTAAAAACGAAAATAAAAAGGTTTACCAACACCTGGCTTTTGATGGTTTTCATATGGACCAATTGGGTGGAAGAGGCACCAAGTATAAGTACAATGGCACAGCCTTACATCTCGATCAAACCTATAAGCCTTTTATTGATGCCATTAAAGCCGACGAGCCAAACAAGGATGTGGTAATGAATGCCGTTTCGCAATATGGACAAAACGGCATTGCACAGTCGGGCGCAGATTTTCTGTACACCGAAGTGTGGGACCCATATTCTAGTTATACGGACCTGGCTAATATTATTAAAGCAAACAACACCTACAGCAACAATACCAAAAACACTGTTCTTGCGGCATACATGAACTATAGCCTTGCCGATAACCAGGGCTACTTTAACACAGCCTCTGTATTAATGGCAAATGCCGTAATATTTGCCCACGGCGGCGCACACCTTGAAATGGGCGAACATATGCTGGCTAAAGAGTACTTCCCGAACAACAATCTGGCAATGAGCGAGACATTGAAAAAAGCAATGATATCGTATTATGATTTTCAGGTTGCCTATCAGAATTTGCTTCGCGATGGTGGCTCGTTTAATACTGTGAGTATTTCATCGCTGGATGGCAAAAGCAATCCGGTTGCATGGCCAAGTATACAAAACGTAGTTTCAGTAGTAGGCAAAAAAGTAGGTTCATCGCAGGTTGTGCACCTTATCAATTTCAAAAACTCAAAAACAACCAATTGGAGAGACAATACCGGCATACAAACAGCTCCGGCATTAATTAAAGACGCAAAGTTTTCTGTAACAACAACCGGCACAGTTAAAAAAGTATGGTGCGCTTCGCCCGATATTTTAGGCGGAGCATCAAGAGCTTTGAACTTTAACCAAAGCGGTTCAAAGGTGAGTTTCACTCTGCCAGAGCTGCAATACTGGAGCATGATTGTAGTGGAATACTGAGAAGTAGGAGATGGTGGCAACAGCGGAGGGATTGAATAAGTACAGGGCTTAGCCGCTAATGCCCTTTATCCTTCCCGAATTTATTTCGGGGCCCAAGAGCCAGAGCTCACTATGTTGTAACGCTCGACGGGATTTTCAATCCCGTAGCACCTAACCAGGGATTTGCAATCCCCACGTCCATCTCAACAAGTGTCAAAATAACAACAGAACATCAACACAATAAACAGCCAAAATTTATGAAGTTGCTTTCATCAAAAGTTTCCTTTACAGCCCTGCTTGTCCTTTCGGGATACATGGCAAAGGCGCAAAGCATCAACCCCATATACCAGTCGAAAACCTTCAGCATTTCGGCAAACGAAGTAGTGCAAGGGGAATTTGTGGCCAAAGCCCTGTCGCCAACAGAGCTTTTCTCGAATTATAAAAGTCTGGCAAACACATTCAAGAGCCCGGTTTTAGGCTTCAAGTTTAGTATCAACGGAAAAGATAATGAGATGATATCGGGCAAAGACCATCTGCTAAACATTTTACCGGCAGGCGATATCTTCGAATCTCCTTTAATAAAATTTGGCGAACAATACATAGATAAAACACCAGTTCCGGCAAATGTCTATTTAAAGCCTGGCACAAAATTCACCCTTCGTTTAAACATGCGCCATGTGCTAGAAGCATTTAAAACGCAAGGCTATTTTACCACATTTAATGGGGCAAAAATCTATAAAGAAGACTTTAAAGGCGTATACGTTGCCGGTGGAATCAGTCCTTTTATGTGGGATTTTGACAATCTGGTAAACAATCCGCCTTGCCAGCTTAAAGATGCAGATGGCGATGGCATTTACACATTAACGGTAGAACTAAATAAGCCGGAGGAGCAAAAGGAGACAGCTTCTTCATGGAAACTATCCAGGGATATTTCGGCATTTCCGCAATACAAGTCAGGCTTCCCGCTGGTGGATGCTTTGTACAACCTGGCTCTCGAAGAAATGCAAAATGCCGTAGAGCCCGATAGCACTTTCCGCACCGGCAAAGAATGGGCAGGCGTATGGACCCGCGATATCAGTTACAGCATCATTCTTTCCATGGCAACCTTGCAACCCAAAGTGGCCCAGTACAGCCTGATGCGCAAAGTAAAAAACAACCGGGTTATTCAAGACACAGGCACTGGTGGCTCTTACCCGGTATCGTCCGACAGGATGATTTGGGCTGTTGCCGCCTGGGAAGTGTATAAAACCACCGGAGATAAAAACTGGCTAAAAAAGGCTTTCGCTATTATTAAGAACTCAGTGGATGATGATTTAAAAATCGTGTTCGATGAGAAAACTGGCTTAGTTAAAGGCGAATCATCCTTTTTGGACTGGCGCGAACAAACCTATCCTAAATGGATGCAGTCGGCAGATATTTACGAATCTGAATGTTTGGGAACCAGTGCTGTCCACTGTCAAACCAATGTGGTTTTGGCAGAAATGGCAAAGCTGATGAATGATAAGGCATCTGCAGATAAATATTTAAAAATCGCCGAAAAAATTAAGGCTGGAATAAACAAACATTTGTGGATGCCAGAAAAAGGCTATTACGGCCAGTTTCTGTATGGGCGTAAGTATAAATCACTTTCGCCACGTTCAGAAGCATTGGGCGAGGCACTTACCGTTTTGTTCAATATTGCCGATGCGCAGCGAGCTAAGCAATTGGTTGCCAACACGCCGGTAAACAATTTCGGTATCCCTTGCATTTATCCTCAAATTCCAAACATACCACCATACCATAACAATGCCGTTTGGCCATTTGTACAATCTTACTGGGCTTTGGCAGCGGCAAAAGCGGGCAATGAAAATGCCGTAATGCAAAGCCTGGGTGCCATTTATCGCCCGGCTGCTTTGTTCCTTACCAATAAGGAAAACTTTGTAGCCAGTAATGGCGATTTTGCCGGCACTCAAATTAATTCCAGCAACATGCTTTGGAGTTTATCGGGGAACATCAGTATGATTTACAAAGTACTGTTCGGAATGGATTTTAGGGCAAACAGCCTTGTGTTTAAACCATTTGTGCCGAAGGTTCTGGCAGGAAACCGTACCCTGAATAACTTTAAGTACCGCCAGGCAAACATTAACATTTCAATGGAAGGATTTGGCAACGTCATAAAATCCATTACCCTGGATGGTAAGCCCCTGGCAAATGCCGAAATCCCTGCAAGCTTAAAAGGGAAGCACGAGATTAAGATTGTGATGGCAAATAAATCGTTCGCACCCGCTAAATTGAATCTTACTGCAGATTATACATCTGTGCTTGCTCCAAGTGTAAATTACCAGTCAAATACCCTAAGCTGGGATACTGTTGATGGCGCTGTAAAGTACAAGGTTCTGTTAAATGGTATCGAAGACAATCAGCTTACACAAAACAAATACACAGTAAAAAAATCTGGCGAGTACCAGGTTATCGCGGTAGATGCCAATGGAGTTGAATCTTTCGCCAGCGAGCCAGTCGATGTGTACTCAGGCGCTTTAATCCACGAAGTAGAACAATTTGCGCCTAAAGCAGCCCTTCCTTACAAAGGTTTTTCTGGCGAAGGTTTTACGGAAATTAATACCAGCCAGAACAAGTCAATCCTGATGAATTTTACTGTACCAGAAACCGGCATGTATGCTATTGATTTCAGGTATGCCAACGGAAATGGCCCTACCAACACTGAAAATAAATGTGCCATAAGAACCCTTTCGGTAAATAATCAGGTGTTGGGTACTATGGTATTCCCGCAACGCGGAAAAGAAGAATGGTCAAATTGGGGGTTCAGTAACTCACAGCAAGTAAAGCTTACAAAAGGCACTCATAAGCTCATCCTAAGCTTCGAAAATTCTAATGAAAACATGAATGGCACAGTCAATCAGGCTATGCTAGATTATTTAAGGGTTATAAAGATTAATTAAAGCTGAGGGCTCTTAGCTCAAAAAAAGCTGGGCTAAGAGGAATCGGCTATGCTCAAGCACACACACACACACACACACACACACACACACCGACATGAAAAGAAATTTACGCTTTCAAGGCTGCGGGAATCCTCGCCATCTATTGGTATTGTTCCTGTTATCCTTCGCTGCTAATTTATTTGCGCAAAGCAACAAAGTCCAAACTTTAGGCAATTGCAGCTCCTACAAAATCACCGGAAATCAGGTTGTTTTCAATTGCGAGAATAACGCAAAAGCATCAATCCAGCTTTGCAGCGGCCAGGTGCTTAAAATCTGGATTTCGGGCAAGGGAAATTTCAGGCGAAACAACCAATCCTTTGCGGTTATTAATGAGAAATTGTCTGATATCAACACTGTTAACATTAATGATGAGCCGGCATCATACGAGGTCTTTACGGACCAGCTGCGTATCTGGGTAAACAAAAAGCCTTTTAAACTTCAAATATTCGATAAATACCAAAAACTGCTGTTCAGCGACTATAACGATCAAGGCTTTGTAAAAGAGAATAATCGTATTGCAGCTTATAAAACCCTGCGTTCCGACGAGCAGTTTTTCGGGTTGGGAGAGAAAGCCGGTACCCTGAACAGGCGAGGCAAAAGTTTTAAAATGTGGAACAGTGATAATCCTTGTTATGGCATAAATGAAGACCCGCTTTACAAGAGTATCCCATTTTTTATGAGCAGCTACCATTATGGGCTTTTCTTCGATAATACTTATAAATCTGAGTTTAAGTTCGGTTCAGAGTCTGATGATTATTTTTCTTTCGAAGCGCCAAACGGCGAGATGATTTACTACTTCATTTACGGTAATGATTACAAGCAAATCATCCAGAATTATATCCAGCTAACCGGAAAACCAATTATGCCGCCTAAATGGGCGCTTGGCTTTTCGCAATGCCGTGGAAATTATACCCGCGAGGATCAGGCAAGAGAGATTGCTGCTGAGTTTAGAAAACGCCAGATTCCATGCGACATTATATACCAGGACATTGGCTGGGTTGATGGCTTGCAGGATTTCAACTGGAGGAAAAACAACTACAGCAACCCAAAACAAATGGTGCAGGATTTAGGCAAGCTGGGTTATAAAATGATTGTTTCCCAGGATCCGGTTATCTCGCTTGCCAATCAAAAACAATGGAAGGAGGCAGATTCTCTGAAGTATTTTACCACAGACATTCGCACCGGAAAAACATACGATATGCCCTGGCCATGGGGCGGAAATTGTGGGGTGGTAGACTTTACCAAACCCGAGGTTGCCGATTGGTGGGGCAATTACCAGCAAAAGCCTTTGAATGATGGCGTGCGTGGTTTCTGGACCGATATGGGCGAACCCGCATGGAGCAATGAAGATGCACTTGACCGCCTTAATATGAAACATCATTTGGGCATGCACGATGAAATCCACAATGTGTATGGCTTAACCTGGGACAAAGTTGTAACGGAGCAGTTCTACAAACACAACCCCAATAAGCGCATCTTTCAGATGACCCGCGCTGCTTACGCTGGCTTACAACGCTATACCTTCGGCTGGTCGGGCGATTCTGGCAATGGCAACAATGTACTGGAAGGATGGAGCCAAATGGCTAACCAGATTCCTATCAGCTTATCTGCCGGAATGGGGATTATCCCGTTTTGGGCTTGCGATATTTCCGGTTACTGCGGTGATATAAAAGATTATCCGGCTATGGCAGAATTATACATCCGTTGGATGCAGTTTGGAGTTTTTAATCCCTTAAGCCGTGCTCACCACGAAGGCGGCAATGCTGCAGAGCCCTGGGTTTTCGGTGCCGAGGCAGAGAAATTATCCCGCGAAGCGATACAGTTGAAATACAGGCTGTTCCCCTATATCTACACCTATGCAAGAGAGGCGCATGATACCGGACTTCCCCTGATGCGGGCGCTCTTGCTGGAGTATCCTAACGACACTGAAACTTATAAATTAAACGGCCAGTTCCTTTTCGGAAAAGAATTGCTGGTTGCCCCGGTGGTAGAAAAAGGAGCATCAAGTAAAGATGTATATCTGCCAGAAGGCGAATGGATTAACTATAATGACGGCAAAACCCTTTATCGCGGTAGTCAGTGGATTACTGTAAATGCGCCGCTTAATACCATTCCGATTTTTGTAAAGAAAGGCTCCATTATTCCAACAATGCCGGTAATGCAATACATCCACGAAAAAGCGAGTTATCCTATCAGTTTTGAAATCTTCCCGGCAGGCTTAAATAGAGAAGCATCATTCACCCTGTATGAAGACGATGGAGAAAGCCGTGACTACGAAAGAAACATCTACTCAAGGTTGAAAATCAGCACAATCACAGCTAAAGATGGTTTAACCATTAAGATAAACAACCGGGAAGAAAAGAATTATAAACCATCAGGAGAGAAGAATTTTATACTAAAAATTCACGCAACTGTTAAGCCAAAAAGCATAACTATTAATTCAGAAAAAGTTAAGTCCATAAAAACGGAAGCATTGCAAGCCATCACCGAATCTGATTTTAAAAAATTAGCCTGGGCCTGGGATGAGAAGCAGGGTATTGTGTATGTAAAGCTTCCAGATACGGGACAGGCAGCTGAAGTTTTAATTGGAAATTAAGGCTACCGGCTAGTAAAATGAACCATAAATCAACATGCTGTAAATGATGTCATTGTAACGATAAAAGAGAGCTAATGCCTACTGTGCATGTAGGCTACATTTCTACCATTACTAAAGAATTAAAATAACACACATAAACATGAATAAGTATTTTTTGATGTGCTTATGGATAATGCTGCAAAGCTTAGCCATTAGTGCCCAGGAGTTAAAATCGCCGGATGGTAAACTGACAATGTCCTTCGCTTTGCAACAGGGAGGAACGCCCAGCTATAGCCTTAAATACAAGGGAAAAGACGTTATCAAACCAAGCAAGTTGGGCTTGGAATTAAAGAACGACAAGAAATCATTACTAAGTGATTTTACAATTTCAGGCACTAAAACATCAACCTTCGACGAAACCTGGAAGCCTGTTTGGGGCGAGGTGAAATCCATTCGAAATAACTATAATGAACTGGCTGTTACGCTTAATCAGAAGGAAACAAACAGGCAAATGCTTGTCCGATTTCGCTTGTTTAACGATGGGTTAGGCTTCAGGTATGAATTTCCGGAGCAGAAAAATCTAAGCTACTTCGTTATCAAAGAAGAGCGCACGCAATTCGCAATGGCGGGCAATCATACCGCGTTCTGGATTCCGGGCGATTACGACACGCAGGAATACGATTACACCCAATCAAAACTCTCAGAAATAAGAGGCTTGATGGAAAAATCAATTACCAGCAACCTTTCGCAGACATCCTTTTCGCCAACAGGGGTTCAAACATCTTTAATGATGAAGGCAGACAATGGCTTGTATATCAACTTGCACGAAGCGGCTTTGATTGATTACTCATGCATGCACCTAAACCTCGACGATAAAAGCATGGTTTTCGAGTCTTGGCTAACACCAGATGCTAAAGGCGATAAAGGTTATATCCAGGCGCCAAGTACTTCGCCATGGCGTACGGTAATTGTAAGCGACGACGCCCGCGATATCCTGGCTTCAAAAATGACGCTAAACCTGAACGAGCCTTGCAAAATTGAAGACACATCCTGGATTAAGCCGGTTAAATATGTGGGCGTTTGGTGGGAAATGATAACAGGCAGAAGCTCCTGGGCATATACCGATGCGCCGGCAGTGCAGCTTGGAATAACCGATTTTTCAAAAGCAAAGCCTAATGGCAAACATGCCGCAAATACGGCTAACGTGAAAAAATACATCGACTTTGCAGCGCAGCATGGCTTTGATGCCGTTTTGGTTGAAGGCTGGAACATAGGTTGGGAAGACTGGTTTGGACACTCCAAAGATTATGTTTTCGATTTTGTGACGCCTTACCCGGATTTTAACGTGGCCGAAATTCGTGATTATGCGAAATCCAAAGGAGTAAAGATGATTATGCACCACGAAACTTCAGGCTCGGTGCGTAATTACGAACGCCATATTGATACGGCCTACAAGTTTATGAAGGCCAATGGGTATGATGCAGTTAAAAGCGGGTACGTAGGCAATATTCTGCCACGTGGCGAAAATCACTATAGCCAGTGGATCATAAACCATTATCAGTACGCCGTAGAGAAGGCTGCAAAATATAGAGTGATGGTAAATGCACACGAAGCAATTCGCCCTACCGGAATTTGCCGCACCTATCCTAACCTTATTGGAAATGAAGCAGCTCGGGGGACAGAGTACCAGGCTTTTGGAGGTTCAAAATCTAATCACGTTACCGTACTTCCTTTCACTCGCCTGTTAGGGGGGCCAATGGATTACACCCCGGGAATTTTCGAAATGGATATCAGTAAAATCAATCCGGGTAACACCTCTCATGTAAACAGCACACTAGCCAATCAGCTGGCATTGTACGTAACCATGTACAGCCCACTACAAATGGCAGCCGATTTACCCGAAAACTACAACCGTTTTTCAGATGCATTTCAATTTATAAAAGATGTAGCCGTTGATTGGGACGATAGTAAATACATCGAAGCCGAGCCTGGCCAGTATATCACAGTAGCCCGCAAAGCGAAGGGCAGCACTAGCTGGTTTGTAGGCAGTGTTGGAGGAGAAAGTGCACGTACTTCTAACATTAATTTTGGCTTTTTGGAAGCGGGCAAAACATACACAGCAACAATTTATGCTGATGCTAATAATGCACATTATAAAACCAACCCACAAGCCTATACTATCCGCAAAATAAGGGTAACTAGTAAATCAAAACTATCTCAGTTTGTAGCACCCGGCGGCGGCTATGCTGTCAGCATTGTAGAAGCCAGCAAGCCTCAAAAATAGATAGCACTGGCTTTTTGCTAAAGGCGCTAAGGTTTCGTAAACGCGATAATCTTAGCGCCTTTGCTGTTTTTATCCTCAGTTATGTTGGCTATCTATTGCCGTCTGCTTTAGCTGACGGACATAGATAAAAGTACCCAATTACTTCCAACTCAACCATTTCAATTGATACATTTTGAATGTTAATTGATCCCCTCTGATTAGCCCTTATTCCGGCAAAGCCCCAAATTAGAATAACAATTATAACCCAATGGTTTACACCTAATTCCTCCATAAGTGTAGCCAATAATACCAATTATAAATAATGACATATGAGAAAATTTTTACTCCCTGCATTCCCCTTGGCTAAAGCCAATTGCAATAGAAACCTGGCGGCCGCCAGACTCCTGTTTTCCAATCACTAATCTCTAATTACTAATCACCAATTATATATGAACCAATTATTTACTACAAACAAAGCTTTGCATCCACAAAGCAGGTGCCTGGCATGGCCAGTTAACACTCTCAGGAACTTATTAACCTCGTTTTTGCTGCTGTCAGCGATGTTTTTATTGCCCCAAAAAACCAATGCGGCCATAGGCGATTACATTAACGGAATAGATAAAGACAGGGCGGCTTATTCTCCAGGAGCTGTGGTTAACTTCAGCATCAGCTTTAAGCAAAGCATCAGTAACAAAACCCTTAAAATTACCTACTACCAATACAACAATGTCATCGCAACCGAATCAAAAACAATTAGCGGCACCAGCGCAATATGGCAGTGGACAACCCCCAATTCCGACTATAAAGGCTATTTAGTTAAGGCAGAGCTTAAGGATGGCGGTACAGTGCTCGACTACAGCACCATTGCGGTAGATGTATCATCCAACTGGGCAAAGTTTCCTCGTTATGGCTTCCTGTCAAATTTTGGGGATTTGAGCAATGGAAGAATGGATTCGGTTATCAATAATCTGAATCGCCATCATATAAATGGCCTTCAGTTTTACGATTGGATGGATACCCATCATGATCCCCTGGGCGGCACAGCTTCCAAACCGTATATACAATGGAATGACATTGCTAACAGGCCAACATATTTTAATACTATAAAAAATTACATCAATAAGGCTCATGATAAAGGTATGAAAGCCATGTTCTATAATCTTATTTATGGAGCTTATCCTTGTGTTGGTATTAGTGACAGCCTTGGTTTATTTACCGATAATCAGCACGCATTTCAGTGGACTCACGATCTTCCTTGTCAATGGGAAAAATCACTAAAGATGTTTAACCCCGGTGATACTCGTTGGCAAAATTATATTAATGCGGCTCATAATGAAGTTTACAACAGTGAGTTAGCTTTCGATGGATTTCATGCTGACCAGCTAGGTAAATGGACTCCCAGATATAATTTTAGTGGAACTGAAGTTTATCCCGATCAATCATTTGACGATTTTTTAAATGCTGCGAAGAGTGCACAGCCTAATAAAGCACTAGTGATGAATGCAGTTAACAATTACGGACAACAATACATTAGTCAATCGGCCGTAGAGTTTACATACACAGAAGTATGGCCTCCTGAAAATACTCAGTATAAGAACTTTGGAGATATCATTTGGGCAAATAATGACTTCAAAAATACGAACACGGTGTTGGCTGCTTATATCCATAAAGAGGGTGCCAATAATCCGGGCCAGTTCAAACCTGCCAGTGTTCTGACAGCAGATGCGACAATTTTTGCCTTTGGCGGTGCGCATCTCGAACTAGGCGAGCACATGCTCTGCAAAGAATGGTTTCCAAATAATAATTTATCTATGTCTGCCGAATTAAAGAAAGATGTGCAGTCTTTCTATGATTTTTCAGTAGCGTATGAAAATATCTTGCGTGATGGGCGCACATTTAATAATGTTTCACTCTCCGGGCCTTCTGGTGATACAAGCTCTGTAAGATATTGGCCTCCCGTAAAAGGTAAGATCGCTACGGTTGGTGTGCAGTGGGGGAATAATCAGGTTTTTCATTTGTTAAATTTTACTGATGCCCTAACGCTAGACTGGCAAGACAATAACAAGATTCAGCCAGAGCCTGATAGTTTAATTAACAGGCAGTTTAGTTTCCCATATACAACTCCTATTACACGTATGTGGGCGGCAACCCCAGATACTGTGGGCGGCCAGCCGGTAGCTATTAATGATTTTGTACAAGTTAACGGCGTAGTTACCTTCAGGGTGCCCTTCATCAAATATTGGACAATGGTTGTAGCCGAAACAGGTGCGGCGATGGAAACCTGTGCAACACCAGCTCTAAATATTGCCGCCGGAACATATACAGCCCCTCTGATCATTTCATTATCATCCGCCACTTCCGGGGCCGTAATTCGCTATACTACAGACGGCAGCACGCCAACATCGATGTCCCCAATATATTCCGGGCCATTCTCAGTAGCTGCTGGCTGCACAATTAAAGCATATGCTTCAAAAGCAGGAATGATTGATTCCGAGATTGCAAGCCAGGTTTATACAATTAACCTGCCTTCAGGTATCACCTCAGGAACTACCTATAAAGTACTCGCTCGCCATAGCGGAAAAGCACTCGATGTAGCAGGCCAGTCAACAAGTGACGGAACCATTGTCTACCAGTACGATTACTTAGGCGCTCCGAATCAAAAATGGACAATCAATGCCACAGGAAACGGCTATTGGAAATTCGTAGCTAATCACAGTAATAAAGCAATGGATGTAGTTGGCGGAAGCACTTCCGACGGCGCAGGCATTCATCAATGGGGATCGCTAAGTACAAACAGCCAGGACTGGAGCATTATCAACGTAGCAAGTGGCTATTTCAAAATTGAGAACAGAAACAGCGGAAAATGCCTTGATGTATACGGAGCAGGCACAGCCGACGAAACCCCGGTAAAACAATATTCATACACGGGTGGCACTCATCAACAGTTTAGCTTCACATCAGTACCTCAGGGTTTTATGTCAGCTTCTGATGCTAATAGCCTTGAGTTAATCAGCTCCGATCCCACAGAAAGCTCATCTAACAAAACCATTTATCCCAATCCGGCCAATGCCTCTATCAATGTTAAAGTTAAAGGCCAGCCAGATGATAAAGCAGAAGTAAGCATCTACACCTTAGACTCTAAGCTAATGCTTTCAAAAACCACTAAAGGAGGCACAACCCTTGAGTTAAATACTTCAGCGTTGATTCCGGGGGTATACCTGGTGAAAATTAAAATAGGCGAAACTACGGATGTAGAAAAACTTATAATCAACAGATAGATAACAACAATAAATTTGCTAATCAAACGGCGCTAAAACTAATAAAGCTTAGCGCCGTTTTGATTGTTCAGAGGCTCATTTTGATACATTCTGAATCTTAATTGATCCTCCCTGATTATCACTTTTACACCCAAAGCCTCACCTTAGTATTAAAGCTGCGCAAGTGCCATGCACCTCAAGGGTGTAAGATACTTTGTGCTTAAAGTAAATATCACCAGTCTCTAATCACTAATCTCCAATCCCCATGAACCTTCTATCCAAACTTGCTGTTGTACTAGTCATTGCGCAAACAATAACTACTTCATGTAAAACGAAAAAGCAAATGGGCGAAGGAATGCAGAATTCAGAGAGGTGCTGGTGGAAAGAAGCAGTAGTATACCAGATTTATCCAAGAAGTTTTAAAGACAGCGACGGAGATGGAGTGGGGGACTTAAAAGGTATAACAGAGAAATTAGACTACATACAAAACCTGGGGGTAGATGTAGTGTGGCTTAACCCGATATTTTCGTCGCCCAATGATGATAATGGCTATGACATAAGTGATTACCGTGGTATAATGAAGGAGTTTGGTACCATGGAAGATTTCGAAGAGCTGCTGGATGGAATGCACAAACGTGGAATTAAACTAATCCTCGACCTGGTGGTAACCCATAGCAGCGACGAACATCAATGGTTTAAAGAGTCAAGAAGTTCTCGGGACAATCCGTATCGAAACTACTACCATTGGTGGCCAGCAGAAAAAGGGAAGCCCGCTCACCGGTGGAGCTTTTTCGATGTAAATGGAGATGCCTGGAAATACGACCAGCAAACCAATGCCTATTACTTGCACTATTTTTCTGAAAAACAGCCCGATCTAAATTGGGAAAATCCGCAGGTGCGGGATGAGATTTACAGAATGATGCGGTTTTGGTTTGATAAAGGCGTGGACGGATTCCGAATGGACGTAATTCCATTTATCTCCAAAGACACCACCTTTCCCCATTTGCCGGCACACTACCATGGCGATTTTGGCAGATATTATGCCGAAGGCCCTAATCTGCATAAATATCTCCGGGAAATGAATCAGGAGGTTTTAAGCAAGTATAATGTACTAAGTGTTGCCGAAGGCATTGGTGTAACCCCAGAAACCGCCCTTAATTTTGTTAGTCCGGCACGCAAAGAATTGAATATGCTCTACCACTTTGATGCAGTTGGGTTAGGTTTGCTGCCTGGCGAATTTAAAGCCCCTCATCCGGATGGGTACTGCTTATTAGACTTTAAAAACATTTTTAGCCGCTGGGACAGTGTGTTTGAACATGATGGCTGGGGTACCATTTACCTGGGCAATCATGACAATCCAAGAATGTTAACCAGATGGGGAGATGACAGCCCCGAATTTCGTGAAGTATCTTCCAAAATGCTCACCACCTTTTTGCTAACTATGCGGGCAACACCTTTTTATTATTTCGGCGATGAGTTGGGCATGTCTAACATAAAGTTCGACAATATTGAAGATTACCAGGATATAGAGTCCAAAAATATGTACCTGCAAATAAAAATGAAGGGAGGCGATTTAAACCGTTTCCTTGAGAACCAGAAAATGACAGCCAGGGAAAACGGCCGTACGCCCTTTCACTGGGATAGTTCCGAGAATGGGGGCTTTACCACCGGGACGCCCTGGCTAAAAATACACCCGGATCACAAAACAGTTAACGCCTCAACCCAGCAGAAAGACGAAAATTCAATACTTAATTATTTCAAAAAATTGATCCAATTAAGAAAAAAGGAGCTAACCTTAGTGTACGGCAAATATTCATTGGTGGATTATGAAAATCCAAATGTTTATAGTTATACCCGCACCCTAAACGGGAAGACAATATTGGTTTCTCTCAATTTTAAGCCATTTAGTGCCTCGGTAAATTTTAACGGAATTAACCTGCAACAAGCAAAGCTTCTGCTTGGCAATTATACGGAGCCAGTATCACAAGCAAGCACACTGCGGCCATATGAAGCAGTAGTATTTGAGCTAAACTAATTATATAAATACACGTAGAAGGCAAAACCAAAATAAACCAAACACATGTCAAACTCAATTATTGTAGGTGCAGCAATAGAAGATTCGTATATCTCGGCTGGACTTGTCAACTTGGAAACCCGCCAGTTAATAGACAGCACTCTAAGAAGAAAAAGGGTAAACCCTCAAGGTGAAATCACGGACATTATTGCCAATTGGTCTAACGTATTAAACGAGGTAATCAGCCTATTGCCATCTGGCGAGAAACGCATTGGAATGGGGGTACCTGGCCCTTGTGATTACGAATCCGGCTTCTTTCTAAACAGCAATCGTAATCGCTATGGAAGTTTATACCGTTTAAACCTTAAAGAACTATTAGCCGACCATGTAGGTGTAGATCAGGAAAATAACCGCTTAATTAATGACGCTGCCTGCTTTTTTCAAGGCGAGGTTTTCGGCGGAGCAATTCGCGGTTACAAGAAATCGTTTGGCATAACTTTGGGTGTGGGCCTAGGGGCAGCGCGTTATGTAAATGGAAAGGTTGAAGATGCAAATCTTTGGAAGATGCCTTTTAAAGATAGCATAGCTGAAGATTACCTCTCTGTCAGATGGTTGATTAACCGCTTCAAAGCGTTGTCGGGTATAGAAGTAACGGATTTAGTGGAAATGAAACGCTTTGCTCCCGATGCCAGGGTGCAACAGGTATTCGATGAGTTTGCCGATAATCTTTCAGCTTTTTTAGTAGAAATTATCCGTAGTGAAAGCCCTGAAGTGGTTCTTATTGGCGGACAGATGGAAAGTTCAAACCGCTTTTTCTTTGCCCGGGCCGTTGAAGGAGTGCTTGCACAAGGCATTAAAACGCCTATTATGAAAGCCATACTTGGCGAACGGGCAAGCGTAATTGGAGCTGCATCTGTATGGTACGACGAAAACCTTTTACACACGAAATAACAACTCTGTAATTATTAATAAACTACAGCCCCTTAAACCGGGGCTTTTTCGTTTAACTGGCCCTTGTTATTCTATAATTAATTTGCGGCCTGAAATGGGCTTAGTGTAGGATTGACAGTTAAAACGTCCGAAAAAAAATCATAAAAAATGAAACTTAGTGTATAGTTAACACTAAGTTTTTCTATCTTTAAAAAAAAATTCTGATATGATACTTATTGCAGATGGTGGGTCTACTAAAACCCATTGGTCTTTGGTTTCTAAAGATTTGAATTCTAAAGACTTTTATTCTGAAGGATATAATCCCTATTTCGTTGATGAACCTTATATTGTTGGTTCTCTTACCAAAGCCCTGCCTGCAGATTTGAGCCCTGCCTTGATTAAGCAAGTGTTTTTTTACGGCGCAGGAGTGCACAATAAGGAAAAGGCCCAGATTTTGGTGAATGCTTTTAGCCAGGTTTTTCCAAGTGCTGAAATTATGGTGGACCACGACCTTCTGGCGGCCTGCCGTGCCCTGTTAGGTGATGAGGCTGGTTTCGCTGCTATTTTAGGTACAGGCACCAATACCTGCATTTATAATGGAACGGACATTTCTTACCATGTAGACTCTGCCGCGTATATCCTTGGAGATGAAGGTAGTGGCTGTTATATTGGCAAAAAGCTCATTACAGATTACCTAAGGAATTCACTTCCTGAAAGAGTTAAAGCTAAGTTTGAAGAAACTTACACTTACCGCCACGACGAGATTTTAGATAGAATTTATACCCAGCCTTTAGCTAACCGCTTTTGCGCTAGTTTCAGCGAGTTTGTAAACAACAACCTGGATAACCCGCACATCCGAAATATAGTTGAAACTTCCTTTGATGATTTCTTCACCAAGCTGGTTTGTCTGTACCCTGATTATCAGAAATATCCCTTTAATTCAGTTGGGTCAGTTGGCTTTTACTTCAAAGAGATATTGGAAGCAACCGCTGCTAAATACGGAATGAAGGTTGGCCAGATTTTAAAATCGCCAATTGAAGGATTAGTTAAATACCATAAAAGAGTTTTATTAGCAGAGCAAAGCGAAGCTTAATAATTAAGTTTTTTAATAAAAAGAGGAGAGGCCCTTTGCGAGAAATTGCAAGGGCTTTTTTTGTTTCTGTTGGACATGAAAGTCCGTACTATCTAGATGATCTGTGATGTGTAGGCTAGGCAGTTTGTCATCTCAAGTAAAGAACATTGAGAAAGAAAAATATAGAGATGACATTTTATATGTGCTATAAGTATGTATTTATTGCCGTTGGCTTCAGCCAACGGGAGGAGTTAAGAATATTTTCAAGGGCTTTAGCCACATTAATGCGGCTAAAGCCTTTAATTGTCTTCCCTTTTATCCGTCAGCTAAAGCTGACGGCAATAAATAACCCGCATTGTTCTCAATATTGATAATCAATAACTTACAAAAGATGTCAAGTAAAGAGCTTTTTTTCAAAAACTAAAATATAGAGATGGCATCTGGCGCAATACCGGCTAGCCAGCTTTGTCATTTCGACCGGGGAGAAATCATAAGGCGCTTAACATAGCAAACTTTATAGGATCTCTCCTTTCGTCGAGATGAAAAAATGCCGACTGCTCAGCTTCTCCCTGCGGTCGGTATTGAGTCTACTCCGTCAATTACATACAGAGGATTTCCTAGATTTCTGATTTGGAGGTTAGCGCTGCAAAAAAAAAGGCTGTCCAAGATTAATTGGCCAGCCATTCCTTTTTAGCAAATATTGATTATTCAGTTTTTTCGTAAACATTCAAACAGCCATTTTTATCAAGTATTTCAGCAACTTTCAAAGCTTGTTCGTCATTGAAAATTTTAACACTTAGTAGCGAACCTGAAATTTTTTCTTCCTTATTTAATTCGTCAGAATATTCCGAGTTAAGCTCAATGTTGTTGATGCTAAATCCGTAACTAAGTAGCTCACTGATTGAGTTTTCGGCTTCCAAAGCATCATCAAAAACTGCGCTCACGGTTTTAGTACTGCCCTCTGTCTTTGGTTGCATCCAGCTCACATCAAAATGAAAATGCGAATAGAAATTCTCGCCTTCATTTAAAATTGTATTTCCGGTTAGCCCTGAGCAATTTGCTTCTTCACTCTCGCCAGCAAAAGCAAGCCTTACCATATTCTCAACTCCGGGGTTTACCTGTCCTTTAGTATAATCCGGAAGTTTCTTTATCAAATTTTCTGAAAGAGAAGAAATTACCAGGTAACTGTCTAGTTCATAATAGTCAACTGTGCCGATTGGCGCAATAATTTCCCTGCCTGAGTTTTCCTTGCCTGTTAATGAGATCACAAGGTATCTAACTTTCTTGGATTTGATATCATAAAGTAAATCGCTCACAACTCCAATTTCTCTTTCGCTGGAATTTTTGACGATGTACTTTCTCAGGTCCTGGTGTGATTCAATGGAGTTGATATCGTTGTCTCCAAGGTTATTCAAACGGATATGGTTATTTTCAGACATAGGTTTGCAATTTCTTATCTAACATATCAGCAGCTAGTTTGTTGATTGCAAATTGATTATATCTCAATAAAGAATGGGAGGAGATATTGGCTGAAGAGTTCAAGCCCCTTCAGCCGATATATATTAAGAGCTTAGTTTTCCCTTACCAGGAGTTTTTCCGCAAAAGCTTTTAAAGCCTGTTTCTTATCGTCGCCTACTGAAACTTTATCAAGTGCTTGCAAGGCATCTTCCGCAAGCGAATTCATTTTCCCTTCTGCTAACTGGCGTATTCCCAGTCGGTTGTAAATATTCGTAACAGCTTTAACCTTCGCCTCATTGTCAGGGCTTTCGGCGTTTAGCCAATATTCAAGTTCCTCGGTGTCGAGGTTTTCGGCAAGTTCAAGTGCCTTTATTAACAAATAGGTTTTTTTATTGGAAATTATGTCTCCGCCAACTTGTTTCCCGAATTTTTCCGGGTCGCCATAAACATCTAAAATATCATCTTGCAGTTGAAAAGCCAATCCAAGTTTCTCGCCAAATTGATAAAGAAGGTTTGCATCTTCCTCATTTGATCTTCCAATAAGCGCACCTATTTTTAAGCTTCCGCCTAGTAGAACAGCAGTTTTAAGGCGAATCATTTCCAGGTATTCTTCAACAGTTACATTTTCAAGCGCTTCAAAATTCATGTCGATTTGTTGCCCCTCACAAACGCCGGTAGCAGTTTCATTAAATATTTGCAATACCTGCCTTAAAATAGAATCCTCCACTTTCATCAGTAATTCATAAGCTTTAACAAGCATTACATCCCCCGATAAAATGGCTATGCTTTCGTTCCATTTTGCGTGAACTGTAGGTTTGCCGCGGCGCAAAGGCGCCTTGTCCATAATGTCGTCGTGCAGTAAAGTGAAGTTATGGAACATCTCAATGCCAGTAGCAGGCTCAAGTGCCTTTAAAACACTTCCACCAAACAAATCGCAGGCCATAAGCAACAGGGCAGGGCGCATTCGTTTTCCGCCCAGAGCCATTATATAATCTATAGGTTCGTATAATTCTGACGGATTTAGCGGATACTGCTGTTCTGCAATTTCCTTATTGATTAAATCCTGGAGTTGGTTGATTGAATACATATGCTATTTTTTTCGCCCGAAAGCAAGGGCCGCAAAGTTATTTAAAAATCCCATTCATCCTTAATACTACCATTTAGCGATAAACTAAAGTCAATCTGGCGTTTAGATAAATCAACTTTCTTTACCAGGATTTTCACCTCATCTCCAAGCTGGTATTTCTTCTTTTTGCGCTGGCCAATAATGCAGTAATTCTTTTCATCAAGCACATAAAAATCGTCCGAAATATCCCTCAAGCGGATCATTCCTTCACATTTGTTCTCAATAATTTCTACATACATTCCCCACTCTGTAACACCCGAAATAATACCACTGTATTCTCTGCCAATGTTATCTTCCAAGAATTCAGCCTGTTTATATTTTACAGATGCCCGCTCAGCATCAGCCGCCTTCTTTTCCATTTGTGAGGCATGCAGGCAGAGTTTCTCATAATGTTCGCCATTTACAGAGGTGCCACCAGCCAGGTAATGCTCCAAAAGGCGATGCGCTAAAACGTCGGGATATCGGCGTATAGGCGAGGTAAAGTGGGTGTAAAAGTCGAAAGCCAATCCATAATGGCTGGATTTTTTCGTAGTATAAATTGCCTTTGCCATAGAGCGGATAGCCAGTTGCGTTAACACGTTCTGCTCTTTTTTACCTTCAACATCTTCCATTAAATGGTTTAGAGAACGGGCAATTTCTTTATCAGATTTGGTGTTTATTTTATAGCCAAAACGTGCAGCAAAGGCTGCGAAATTGGTTAAAGTTTGTTCATTTGGCGCATCGTGGGCACGGTAAACAAAAGTATACTTGCTTTTGCCTTTGCCTTTTTTTGCAATAAACTCGGCCACCTTTCGGTTTGCCAGAAGCATAAAATCTTCAATAAGTTTATGGGCATCTTTCCGCTCCTTAACATATACGCCAAGCGGCTTGCCATCGTCATCGAGTTTAAATTTCACCTCCGCAGATTCGAAACTAATGGCTCCGTGTTTAAATTTCCGGTCGCGTAGCTTGTATGCAAGTTCATTTAAGATTTTGATTTCTTCAAAATATTCCTGCGACTTGCCTTCAATTATTTCCTGGGCTTCTTCGTACGCAAAGCGCCTGTCTGAGTGAATAATTGTTTTTCCGAACCATTCTTCCACCACGTTTGCATCTTTATCCAACTCAAATACAGCTGCAAAACAGAGTTTCTCTTCTTTTGGCCTTAACGAACAAACTCCGTTTGAAAGCCGCTCAGGAAGCATAGGGATAACTCGGTCTACAAGGTAAACCGAAGTGCCGCGCTCAAAAGCTTCTTTATCCAGTGGCGAATCGGGCTTCACATAATGCGATACATCTGCAATGTGGACACCAATTTCATAATTCCCGTTCTCGAGATACTTAAAGGAGATGGCATCGTCAAAATCCTTCGCATCAATTGGGTCTATTGTAAAAGTAAGCGTGTCTCTAAAGTCTCTGCGTTTGCTGATTTCTTCCTCTGGAATTTCCTCCGGAATTGCATTCGCTTCCGATTCAACGTCCTCTGGAAATTGCAGCGGAAAGCCATATTCCGCAAGAATGGCGTTCATTTCGGTATTATGCTCGCCTTGTTTACCCAGAACTTTTATAATAGTACCAACTGGGTTCTTTGCATCCTCGGGCCAGTCGGTAATTCTGGCAATAGCCTTTTCCTTATCCTGTGCACCGTTTAGTCCATCCAAAGGGATGAAGATATCGCGTAGCATTTTCTTATCATCAGGGATAAAAAAGGCAAATCTTTCGGAGATTTTAACAATGCCCGTGAACTCCATTTTTGCCCGTTCGATTATCTCAATAACTTCGCCTTCCTTGCGTTTGCCTTTGCTCTTGGCAAATACGTAAATCTTTACCTTGTCGCCATTTAAGGCAGTGCGCAGTTTACGGGGCGCTACGTAAATATCGTTTTCAAATTCATCGTCAGGAATTATAAATGCCGACCCATCGTTGGTCATAGAAACTGTTCCTGTAAGGAAAGTCTTCAGCTCTTTTAGCTGGTATTTGCCAATTTCGACTTCCTTAAACAAGCCAGCACGGGTTTCATCTTTCAGTACGTCGCGAATACTCTCTTTGGATTCGCTGTCTCTTAAATTAAGTTTCGCTGCAACCTGTTTATAGTTGAGAGGCTTATTGCCGCTTTTCTCAAAAACATCAGATATGAGCTGAGTGAAAACATGTTTAATATGTGAAGCTTTCTTTTTAGCCATTTGTGTACATGTGTGTTATGGATTTGCTTTTGCTATTAATAAACTGTGTATTTATTATTCTGTTTAAGCTTAAGCTATTCTTGTGTTGTTATACTATTGAAATATGCTGGTCGGCTAAAGTTGGAAGCCCTTTAAATCTGAGTAATAATTGTGCCGTTGTAACTACATCTTTTTGGCAATAAGTTTTGATCCGCTCGATATCCCGTTCTTTCCAATAAACCCAGTGAACATCGCTGCCTTTAATATCATCTTTAGGAGTGGGGATATTAAAAACAGCTGCCAGAAGATTGAGTGAAGTGAAACTTTTATGGTCGCCAAATTTCCACAGTTCCATGGTGTCCAGGTGGTTTACTTCCCACGGTTTTTTGCCACTGGTGTTAAGCTGCGAAGGAATGCAAAGCGAGTTAACCAAAGTGCGGCGGCAAATATAGGGGATATCAAACTCTTTACCATTATGGGCACACAAAGTTAATGAGGGCGGTTGCTTATCAAGAAGATTTATAAAATCCGTCAAAATTTTACATTCATCATCACCCGCGAAAGATTTTACCCGTAGGCCCATATGCCCTTCTGTTTTTATGAAAATACCTACGGAGATGCATACAATTTTTCCGAATTCGGCCCATATACCGGCACGCGGGTAATACTCCTCGGCGGTTTCGCCATCGCGGCGCTGGAAAAGTGTTTTTTGTTCCCAAAGTTCTTTAAATACCTCAGGCACTTCATCATAACTCTGGTATTGAGGCACCGTTTCGATATCCAGTACCATTATTTGTTGCAATCCGTTGGTTTCAGGCATAGGGCAAGATAGTAAAATTTAGTTTTTCTCCTTATCAAGTATCATAAAAGCCTGTTCTAGGCGGTTGCCTTGTGCATCAACAAGGGTGATAATATGCCGGCCGGGGCCCGGATGTAAGGCCAGTTGGTGAATCTCCTGCGTGGTGCCTGCAAACTTGTTATCGAGGTGCCAGAATATTTTGCCAGTCTGGCTTCTGTGTGCCGCATTAAAAATTACTTGTTCTCGCTTGCCGTCAATACCAATAGGTACATAGATTTTTGCATTATGCTTAGGATAGATTAATTCCATTGCCGGGGCGGCCGAATAGGCAGCCTGGCAATCCTCACGGAAAGGCGGTAGGGGCCGATAGCTGAAGTTCTTGGTTTTATAGTAATACTCCATGGCGGGTGGCAAAATAAACCAGCTTCTGTGTATCATGTTTGAAGGGGCTTCGCAATCTGAACTCACCTGAAACCTGCCGCTTCTGTCTAAATGAATTAACTGGTGGAAATTACAAGCTGGCGCCTTCAGGCAGGCTTGAGGCAAGGGCATGGCTTTCCGCGAAGTGCACATATCAGATGCTTTATAGCCGCTCTCGGTGCACACCTCAATATTGCGCATTTCTGAATAGGGAAGTTCAAATTGCCCGTTTAGGGGTGTTGGCAACAGCCTGAAAATATCAAATAGGATAGGGGCTGCTGCATCAATTCCGGTTAAGCCTGGCCTGCCTTCCCCATCGGTGTTTCCAACCCAAACTGCCACCACAAAACGCGGTGTTAAGCCTATTGCCCAGCCATCCCGAAAGCCGAAACTTGTACCAGTTTTCCAGGCAATGGGCTGAGATGAGGCAAATCGTTTCCAAAGCAGTTCTTCGCCGGGGCGCATTAATTCGTTCATCGCCTGAAAGGTGTAATAAATAGCAGAAGCATCCAGCTTGCCATGTTTTGACAGTTCTGATTTTAGGGGTTCTGCCTGGCTTAAATAGCTTGGCATCCGCCAGTCACCATCTAAATATTGCCCTTCGTTTTTGCGAAAATGGTTGAGGCTCCGGGCCATGCTGGCATAAATCCCGGCTAGCTCCCACATACTGGTTTCACAGCCTCCAAGAATCAATGATAATCCATAAAAATCTGGCGGATTGTTTAGGGTGCTGATGCCCATGCTCCTTAAAAGTCCGTGAAAGCGCTCATACCGATATTGCTGTAGCATTTTAACGGCTGGCACATTCAGCGATCGGGCCAGAGCTTTGGAGGCTGGGACGGCACCATCATATCCTAAATCGTAATTGTTGGGTTGATAGCCTGCAATTTGAGTGGGAATGTCTGGGACTAAACTGTTAGGCAATAACATGCCTTCGTTCATCATGGCCGCATACAGCAGGGGCTTTAAGGTACTGCCAGGACTGCGTGGAGCTTGGATTACATCTACATGGCTTTCTATATCAGCATTTTGGGGCTGATAAATATTTCCGCAGTATGCTAATGCCTGTCCAGTTTCTACATCAAGAACTAAAGCAGCACAGTTATTTATCCGGTTGGCAGAAAGCTGTTTTTGGTGTTGGATTAAAATGTTACTGGTTTGTTTTTGCAATGCACTTTCAAGGCTCGATTTAATTCTCGTGGTAAGAATTCTATTTTTCTTATAATCCTTCTTAAGCAGGCTTAGCAGATGGGGTGCTTCTTGGGGCAGAGCAAGTGGCTTGTCGGGCACTGGTTCAAGTTTTGCCAGCCCAGCATCTTCTTTGGTAAGAATATCTTGCTGTTGAAGGATGTCAATAAGGCGATTTCGTTTTTGCTTTAACCTTTCTCTGTTTCTTCCGGGGTGCACCAGGGAAGGCGAGTTGGGCAATACCGCAAGCGCCGCGGTTTCTCCCCAGGATAATTGATGGGGGCTGCGGCCATAATACCGCCATGAGGCTGCCTCTAATCCAACAACGTTTGTCCCAAATGGGGCATTGGCTGCATATAATGATAATATTTTCTCCTTTGAATACCGGCATTCCAAACGCAAAGCCTTTATGGCTTCAAGTATTTTGTTAGCAAAAGTGCGTCTGTTCGCATCAGAAAGCCTTATCACTTGCATACTCAGCGTACTGCCGCCGCTAACAATCCGTTTGCGTTGCAGATTTTGTTTAATGGCCCTGGCAACCGAAAGGAGATCAATCCCGGGATGCCTGTAAAAACGTTTGTCTTCAAACGCGATAATACATTTCCTGAACTTATAGGGGATCGAATCGCTTTGCGGAAACCGCCATTGGCCATCACCCGCTATAGATGCGCTTAAAAGCTCGCCGCTACGGCTTTCGACTACAAAAGATGTAGGCTTTTCAAAAAGTGGCTCTGGCAGGCAGAAATAGAAGGCAGCCAATAAAAAAAATAGCCCCGCAAGCAATATTTTTTTTCGAAGCGATACTTGCTTTATGTAACTTATTAGTGTTTTAATAGTTGATGTCTTAATCCTGCTTAAGGTAATAATCATTGAATAAAAAAAACAAAAGCTGAAACAGAAAATTCTTCTTTTAACTGCAGGTAATTTTTTAATCTTAATAACGATGAAAGATACACCATTTGAAATTGAACGAACCTTTAACGCTCCTGTTGAGAAGGTATGGGAAGCGATAACTGATAAGGAGCAAATGAAGGAATGGTATTTTAGCCTTGAAGAATTTGAGCCCGAAGTAGGATTCGAGTTTGAATTTTACGGAGGGACTGAGGAAAAGCAGTACTTACACGTGTGTAAAGTGCTTGAGGTAAAAGAAAATAAAAAACTTAAATATAGCTGGCGATATGAAGGTTATCCGGGTGAATCCTTCCTTACGTTTGAACTTTCTCCAGATGACAACGGCACCAAACTAAAGCTGACACACGAGGGGCTCGGTAGTTTTCCGAGTGATCAGGACCATAACTTTTCCAAAAAGAGTTTTTCCGAAGGTTGGAATTACATTATCGGAACTTCCTTGCCGAAGTATCTTGCCAGATTAAAAGAGTAAAAAACGAAAGGCCGCTGAAACTCAAGCGGCCTTTCGTTTTATTTTGAAGCGGTTGTTATACCCTCATCTTGATTCACAACTTCTACCCATCTGCCGCCCGATGATGCACTGATGCTGTTATCGTACATTCCTTCACAATAACTTGGCGGTAAATAAAATTTCCCTGTGTAAGATGCATTAAGCAAAACAAAATACGTAACCTCTTTGCCTTCCGGTAAACCGAAATAGGTATTCACCCTGTCGTCTCTGATATCTTTATAGTTATAAGGCGATGATTTAAAGACTTCGTCAGAACCCATTAGCCTTGTATTGATAATTTCCCATCCGGATGGAAACAGCTGGGTGAGTGCCAGATTCTCATAGGCTCCTCGGTGCCCTGGGTTAGTTATATTCACCTGCGCAACGAAATCTGTTCCCTGCGGTAGCCTCGCAGGGTCTAAAAGCTGGCCTCCGAGTGAAAAATAACCGATACGTAAACCAAGAGTGTTATCATCATTAGCCGGGAAATATTCCTGCCCTATAGCTGGTTTTCCATGTTGTATAATCCGCACAAATAACCTTTTATTACTTCTGTTGCTTATTGAGGCTGTGTTTTTTGCGGTTGATAAGTTTGTCGGCAACTGCCATAAAAAGGCTTCCTGGGTAATTTTTCCGGAAGACTTGTTAAATGAATAATTGAATTCCAGCTTTTTATTGGCAGATGTATTGCCTGCGTATTTTGCTATCGCGATAAGTGCATAAGCCGTAGATTGGGTGCTATACCATTCATCTCTGGATAACTGCGCTGAAATATTTCGTGCAAGGTTATCGGCAAGGCCTCGTTGATTAAGTAATGTGAGGGTTTCAAGTATCATCGCCTTATCGCGCAGGTCAGAGCCAAAAGTTCCGTACGATTGTTTGTAAGGCTTAATAACCAAAGTCAAGCCTCTGACCAATTGGCCTGCTACCTCAGCTTGTCCGGCCAACCGATAGGCGGCAGCTAACCGCCATTTCGCTGCTGGCGACAGGTATTTAAATTCTTTCAGGCGGTTCATGGCTCCTAATTCAGGCGACTTTGCCAACGCAAGTAAATACAAGCGGTAAGCTTGTACTAAATCCCCGCCATAAAAATTAAGTGTGGTAGGTGTCCAGGAAACGGCTTTGGATTTTTGGAATTTCTTCCACTGAAATATAAAGCCTTGTGGAAGGGCAAATCCAGCAGCTTCTGCTTCGAGCATAAAATGGCCGGTATAATTTGTACACCATTCATCTGCTTCGCCAGCGCCAGGCCAGTAATTTATTCCTCCATCAACGCCTTGGTATCCATTGAGCCTCGCTATAGCCGCTTTGATGTTATGCTCAGTTAAAGCTTTTTGCTTAGGCGATAGTTGTAGTAATCGAGCCAGATATAATTGCGGAAAAGCCCCCGAAGTAATTTGTTCAACGCAGCCATGTGGATATTGTATCAGGTAGGTTAAGCGCTTATCTAAATTAATAGGCGGAATTGCTGAAACTTCCAGAGTAGCTTTATTTGTTCCGGCAGTGCCGAATGCGGTGACCGGGATATTTAGAGAGCGGCCAGGTTCCAGTGTTTTCTCTATCACTTTTGTGATAACAGGATTGGGGTTGCGTATATCCAGCTCAATATCAAATGCTGATGTTTCGCGGCCGCTTCTTGCTATGACTTTCAGCCTGCCAATTCCTGCAACATTTTTGGTTGCAAGGTTTAAGTATACCAACTGGTCGCCAGGTTTGCTAAACGATAAGGCTTTTCGGTTGCCGTCCAGATAATTAAATGCATTCGACTGAACCTCTAAGCTCACATTCGTTACCGAATTGTCCATAGCAAATACATTAATCGGTAGGCGAACTTGTTCGCCAGGGCTTAACACCCGAGGCAGTGTAGCTAATACCATTAATGGCTTTTTAACTTTAACCGCTTTTTCTGCATGTCCATAAGCTCCGTTTTCGCCGGCAATTACCATCACCCTTATTGAGCCGACGTACTGAGGCAGTTTGAATTGATGCGTTCTTTTACTGCCATCGGAGGTAAACGGTCCCATAAATTTAACTACAGGCTTGAAGCGGTTTGCTGTAGGATTCTTGCCATCTTTACCCGATTGCCTGTCTCCGCCGATGCTTAAAATACGTTGCAAATCTCCGCCGTAGGCTCCAATAACATAGTCGAACAGGTCCCAGGTTTTTACGCCTAAACCTTCCCGGGCATAAAAGGCTGCATGTGGGTTAGGTGTATCGAAATTGGTAATATCCAGCAATCCTTCATCCACTAAAGCAATAGTATAAACCATTGGCTTTCCCGAAGCCTCAGAAACCGTTACCGAAGAATTTGTTTCAGGCTTAATCTCATCAGGCATTGAAATTACCGGTTTTAAAACCGTATTAGGGTCTTCCACTTCCAGTGGGATAACTCCATACATGCGTATAGGCAAGTCGTTTACAGTTTGAGAATGAGGCTGCAGCAGACTGACGTTAACAAATACGTTTGGAGCCATGTCTTTATCTACTTTAAACCTGAATTGAGTTTGCCCCTTTTTGGCTTCAAACCAAAATGTTTTTAGAACACGGCTGCCATTTTCTACGCTTACAAGTCCACGTCCTGCGTTTCCGCTAGGAATGGTTAACACAGCTTCATCCCCAACTTTATATTTTTCCTTGTTAGAAGTGAAGGAAAGCATTGCGGCTTCAGTTGGGTTTTCGCTTTGCATGCGCTGCGCCCAGTTCGGCCAATCGATATAAATGAATTTCCCGGTGGAATGCCCTGTCTGCGGGTCTCTTACACGGATAAGGAAGCGTCCCCATTCTGGCTGGTTAATACGAAGATTCCAGCTACCGCGGCCATTGTTTAAGGTAACAGTTGCGGTGCCCACGAGTTTATTGTATTCATCCTGGGTAAAGTTGCTCACTTCGCTCTCGTCTTCGTCCCACCACCATTGCCACTTGGTTTTGTAAAGCTCTACTTCAACCTCACGGCTTCCAGTCTGTAGCCTTCCATTGGCATCTACTGCCGCAATTTCAATGGCATGGTCAATATCGGTAACCAGCATTTCATTAAAGCCCTGGCCTTCGGGCGTTTTGATACCCACGTAACCACTGTAAACATTGTAAGGCATAGAAAGCTGGCTGATGCTGAAATTGCCGCCCGGTTCAAATACCTTAACCATAAAATTGGCATTGAGCCTGCCGGGTGCCTGTTCCTCTACGTTAATATCGGCATCAATAGTTGCCAGCCCATTTTCATCCACCTTTCCATCAAACACGCTTTGCAACTGAGAACTGAATGGCCTTACCGGATCATCAAAAACGAATTTCTCAAAGCCTTTGAATTCGGTTTTATCGGCAGAAACATAGGCATCTATCTTTGCATTCAGATTTTTTGCTGCGCCCCCAAATAACCATTCGGCTTTTAATATGCCCTTTGCATTTTGCCCTTTAGTAAGTTGTTGCTGCCCGCCGAATGATAGGTTTAACTTAAGGCGGTTTGGCATAATGGTTTCTATGCGAATGCGTTTCTCGAAAACAGCGCCGCCTGCTTTTACCTTGGCGGTCCAGTTTCCGGTAGGAGAGCCTTGGTCGGTTGCGGTTTTGAAAGTATAAAACCCTTTAACAGATTGTGTTTGGGTTAGGCGTTTATAAAGCTGCCCCTGCGGATTGTAAAGTTCAAATTCAACAGGGTGCCCTGCAGGCAATTTGTTCTGTTTATCATCCAGTATAAAGGTTAAGAACAGAGAATCGCCGGGGCGCCAAACACCTCGTTCTCCATAAATAAATCCTTTTAAACCCTTTTGCACTTGTTCACCGCCAATATTAAAGCGGCTTAATGGCAAGGAACTTCCATCATCTAATTTTAAATAGCCGCGTTCTTCTCCTTTTTTAGCCACAAGTAGATAAGGCTTGCGTTTTAACTGAATTTGAGCCAGGCCATTGTCGCCAGAAGTTACCTTACCGATAACCTGTTGCTGGTAATCCAGTAATTCAAGTTCTACTCCAGCCATAGGCTCGGCTGATAAAATATCGGTTACCGCAATGGTTAGGTTATTGCTATTTCCCTGTTTGGCAATTAAGCCGATGTTTGATGCTAAAACATTTCTGGAAGCCCAACGCTCTTTATTGTAATAAGAATCGCTGCAAGGATTATCGCGTTCATCCCAGTTATAGCCATAAGGATAATAGCTATCGTAACGGTTCCAAAACTCATCATCTTCGTCAATGCCACTCGAATAGCCATACCCTTCTTCGCCTTCTTCCTCGTAGCCGCCACCTTCTTCACCTTCTGTATTGCTTATTCTTTCTTTGCAGGAATAGACACTGTAAGTTGGCCGGTAACCAATGGTGATGCGGTAAATTGCTCCAGGTTCCGTGCGGATCAGTTTATCTATATCCAGCATGAAACGATTCTTTTTATGCAGGTTGAGGCTTCTGTCTTCGTCAAGCCGGATGGTTGTTTGCTTAACGGGCCTTGCAACCTGCCTTAGTTGATTTTCACCGTTGATGGTATTTTGTTGCAGGTATTGGGGGATGTTGTTGCCATAAATTTTAATGATGGTTACATCCACCGCATTGAGGTTAACAGCTTCGAAGGGCATCATTAACTTACCCGAATGTGGCAGTATAACGCCCTGCCCGGGAATTGTAACCGAAGGGTCTGTATTTTGGAAAACTACGTTCGCGGTGAAGGATCTGCTAAGCTTTTTCCCCTCGAAGTTTTCAATGCCTTCATTTACAAAAATGCTGTAATCGCCATCCAGCCGTTCAGCAGGGTAAAGCCTTACCTCACTGCCATTGATAGTATAAGCCGGCATGGCCTGGTTACTGATGCCTAAAAGCCCGGTTAACTCTTGCCCGATTCTTATAGGGTCTGAAAATTGCACAGCTACATATTGCTCTTTGTCCTGAACTGTTTTAATATTTAATACCTTAAAATCGCCGAAGGCAGGCACCTTCGCTTGCTCTTTTCCACCACCGCTTACATTAATGGCTTCCCCATCATAGTTTACAGTAAGTGTTTTTTCTGTCTTATACCGGGTAATATTTTGAACGGTAAAGGTGTGCATCCGGTTGTCGGCATTATGCTCCCATCTTACTTTAGTGTTGTCATCGTAATTTACCTGAATAAGCTTCTCAATAGCGGTGCTTTCTTCTACGTCGGCAGTTGTAAGGACCCCGGTAAAATTCATCTTATCAGCTGAGTTATTGCTGGAAGAAGTTAAGCCAAGTGTTTCAATAGAAAAATCCGGCTTAATGGTTTGAAAATCAAAGCGGAATTTATGAAGCTTAGGTGGCACATCCATTATTTGCGCTAAGTTCAGTGAGGCGGTGTATTCTCTGTCTGCTTCCAACTCTTGCTCCGGCCTGAATTCTAAGGTTCTTGAATCAATCCAATAGGCTTTTCCTTTTACCTCTGGCGAGAACTCAAAAAGCTCTTCCTTTACTGGTTCGTTTGCTGCATGAAGAGTTGGCACATCCATCGCCAGCCTTACTCTGACGGTACTCGCACGAGATATTACACCGGTTGTATAACTTTCTACATAGCCACTAAAAGCCTCGTAATTATTCTTATCAATTTTAGGGCTGTTAAACTTATGTACTGTAATAGCTATTGCCGCTAAGACAAATAATAAAGGAATAGCAAAGTTCTTTTGATTTTTAAAGAAAGATTGGTCTTTTTTTGTAGCCATGGGTTTGGTGGAAATCAGAGATCGAAGATTGGTGATTGGTGATTAGTGATTAGGCTGGTGTACAATCAACCTTTACGTGGATGATTCCAGTCTGGATCTTAGATAATTAATAAACCCATTAATAAGCCTTAAGCATTCTTCCGTTTGAGATTTATGGGTTTCGAACTGATTCTGATTTATAAAACCCTCATCCAGAGCTATTATCAGATGATCGAGTGTTTCGCAGGCAGAGCCACGCGCATTAAGCAAGAACTTAGAAGCGTCTCTAAAATGAAATCTTCCATGACCTT
>Ga0307408_100000282_pt1 | contig 50919 bp, 43 predicted proteins | sample 322Cmetagenome_FD_202116 | JGI IMG/M metagenome (GOLD analysis project Ga0307408, IMG submission 202116) | Maize rhizosphere microbial communities from greenhouse at UC Davis, California, United States - 322HYB-C-3 | ecosystem: Host-associated > Plants > Roots > Rhizosphere > Soil | place... | reverse complement strand
CCGTCATCACCCGCAAGGCCTACGGCGGCGCGTACGACGTGATGGCGAGCAAGCACCTGCGCGGCGACGTGAACCTGGCCTGGCCCAACGCCGAGATCGCCGTGATGGGCGCCAAGGGCGCGGTGGAAATCATCTTCCGTGAAGACAAAGGCGACCCTGCCAAGCTCGCCGCCCGCGAGGCGGAATACAAGCAGCGCTTTGCCAACCCGTTTGTGGCCGGGGCGCGTGGCTTCATCGACGACGTGATCTTGCCGCATGAGACGCGCAAGCGGATCTGCCGCTCGCTGGTCATGCTGCAGAACAAGAAGATCGAGAACCCCTGGCGCAAGCACGGGAACATCCCGTTGTAAGCAAGCATTGGGCGTCCGGCAATGGCACAGACCCGCGCGTTTTTCCAATCCAGAGTGGACACATGGCTCGTGGCCATCGGCCCGCTGGCCGGGTTGGCGGCGGTCGCTGCTGTGGCCGGGGTAGGTGGGCCGCTTGTCCTGAACTCGGGCGTCGCGCCGTCAGGACTTGCGCTGTTGGCGGTCGTACTTGCGCTCACGCTGGTACTGCCGCTTTGGTTGGTGCTGGACACCAACTACACCTTGACGGCAGATGAATTGCGGATTCGCAGCGGGCCGTTTCGCTGGCGGATCGCATTGGCCGAGGTGCGCGAAGTGTCACCGTCGCGCAGCTGGATGTCTTCGCCCGCGCTGTCGCTGGACCGCTTGTGCATTCGTTACGACGACGGTCGCAGCATTTTGGTGTCTCCGCGGGAGAAGCAGCGTTTCATCGACGCTTTGCGTGAGAGCTGCCCAGCCGTTCTAGTTACTGGTTTTTGAAATTTCGTTTGAGGAACTTGTCATGTTCACCAAAATCCTGATCGCCAACCGTGGCGAGATCGCGTGCCGAGTGATTGCAACGGCCAAAAAGATGGGCATCGCTACCGTCGCCGTCTACTCCGAGGCCGACAAGGAAGCCCGCCACGTCAAGCTGGCCGACGAGGCCGTGCACATAGGCCCCGCACCCAGCCGCGAAAGCTATCTGCAGGCCGAGAAGATCATTGCTGCTGCCAAGCAGACGGGCGCACAGGCCATCCACCCCGGATACGGCTTCCTGAGCGAAAACGAAGCCTTCGCCCAGCGCTGCGAAGACGAGGGCATTGCCTTCATCGGCCCCAAGGCGCATTCGATTGCGGCCATGGGCGACAAGATCGCGTCCAAGAAGCTGGCCAACGAGGCCAAGGTCAACACCATTCCGGGCTACAACGATGCGATTGCAGGCCCCGAGCAGGCGGTGGAAATTGCCAAGGGCATCGGCTACCCCGTGATGATCAAGGCCAGCGCGGGTGGCGGCGGCAAGGGCCTGCGTGTGGCCTACAACGACAAGGAAGCGTTTGAAGGCTTTGCGAGCTGCCAGAACGAAGCCCGCAACAGCTTTGGCGACGACCGCATCTTCATCGAGAAGTTTGTGCAGGAGCCGCGCCACATCGAGATTCAGATCCTGGGCGACAGCCACGGCAATGTGATCTACCTGAACGAGCGCGAATGCTCCATCCAGCGCCGCCACCAGAAGGTGATTGAAGAGGCGCCATCGCCCTTCATCAGCGACGCCACGCGCAAGGCCATGGGCGAGCAGGCCGTGGCGCTGGCCAAGGCCGTGAAGTACCAGAGCGCGGGCACGGTGGAGTTCGTGGTCGGCAAGGACCAGGACTTTTACTTCCTCGAAATGAACACCCGCCTGCAGGTGGAGCACCCGGTGACGGAGTGCATCACCGGCCTGGACCTGGTGGAGCTGATGATCCGCGTGGCGGCGGGCGAGAAGCTGCCGCTGACCCAGGCCGATGTGAAGCGCGACGGCTGGGCCATTGAGTGCCGCATCAACGCCGAAGACCCGTTCCGCAACTTCCTTCCATCGACGGGCCGCCTGGTGCGCTTTCAGCCGCCGGAAGAGACGATGTTCCAGTCCGACACCAGCAAAAAGCTGGGCGTGCGGGTGGACACGGGCGTATACGAGGGCGGCGAGATCCCCATGTACTACGACTCGATGATCGCCAAGCTCATCGTGCACGGCACCGACCGCAACGATGCGATTGCCAAGATGCGCGCGGCGCTCAACGGCTTTGTGATCCGCGGGATCAGCAGCAACATCCCGTTCCAGGCGGCGCTGCTGGCGCATCCCAAGTTCGTGTCGGGCCAGTTCAACACCGGCTTCATTGCCGAGCACTACGGCAAGGGCTTCCATGCGGAAGACGTGCCGCACGACGATCCGCTGTTCCTGGTGGCCCTGGCCGCCTTCATGAACCGCCGCTACCGCGCCCGCGCCTCGGGCATCAGCGGGCAACTGGCCGGGCACGAGGTGAAGGTGGGCGAGCAGTTTGTCGTCGTCACGCTGGGCGCCGAAGGCCAGAACCAGCACCACGAGGTGACGGTGTCTGACTTTGAAGATAAATCGGGCTCCAGCGCAGTACTGGTCGGCGGCAAGAGCTATCAAATCAGTAGCAACGCCACGCTGGGACAGATCCGCGTGCAGGGTGCCTGCAACGGCCAGGGCTTCACCGCCCAGGTGGAGCGCGGCGCGGGCAAGAACCCGCTGGCCCTGCGCATCGCCCACAACGGCACGCAGATCGAAGCCCTGGTGCTCTCGCCCCTGGGTGCACGGCTGCACCAACTGATGCCCTACAAGGCGCCGCCCGATCTGTCCAAGTTCCTGCTATCGCCCATGCCCGGCCTGCTGGTGGACGTGGCCGTGCAGCCGGGCCAGAAGGTACAGGCCGGTGAAAAGCTGGCCGTGATCGAAGCCATGAAGATGGAGAACATCCTCTTTGCCGCGCAAGATGGCGTGGTGGGCAAGATCGTGGCGGGCAAGGGCGAATCGCTGGCGGTGGACCAGGTGATTCTGGAATTCCAGTGACCGCTGGCTTGACCGGCGCGCAACGGGCAAACATATCGCCTGTGCGCGGCGGGCAATGGCCCGCGCTGCGCTGGGTTTGCGCAGCGGTGGGCTCGGTGCTGCTGGCCGATGGCCTGGTCTTGATGGCCCTGGGCTATTTCTCCATGGGCGTGACGGTGCCTGCCATGCTGGGTGCAGCGGGGAGCTGGCTTGCGTGGCGCTGGCACGGCGTGCACGCGTGGCTGGACCGCACGGCGCTGCGGCGCAGGCTGTGGCGTATTTGCTGCGCCTTGCTGCTGCTCTGGGCCATCAGCGTTGCGGCATTCTGGGCGGTGCTGGTCCAACGCATAGACCACGCCGACAAGGCGACAGCCAGCCTGGCGCCCCAGGTCATTCTGGTACTGGGCAGCGGCACGCCGCAGGGACAGCCGTCGCCCGCCTTGCGCGCCCGGCTGGACAAGGCCTACGAAGTGGCCCGGGCACATCCCGCAGCATGGGTGGTGGTGTCCGGCGGGGTGGACTTTGGCGAGACGTTGAGCGAGGGCCAAGTCATGGGCAACTATCTGCGGGCACAAGGGCTGGATGCGCGGCGCATCCTGCAGGAAGAAAGCAGCACCAGCACCGAACTGAACCTGCGCTACAGCCTGCCCTTGCTGCAGGCCCAAGGGCTAGGGGCCGACGCCGCCGTGGCCGTGGTCACCAGCGACTTTCATACCCTGCGCGCGCAGCGCATTGCCCGCAAGGTGGGCTACACCCGCACCATACCGGTGCCGGCACCCACGCCGCTTTACATCCGCTACAACGCCTGGCTGCGTGAGTATTTCGCCACGGCCAGCAGCTGGCTGCTGCGAGAGCTGTAAGCGGGTACGTGAAAATTTTTTGAAGCCAAATCTGCTGTGGCGCCTTCAAGAACAGCGCAAGCAGCTGCCAAATCAGGAGCATCTAATGACCGCTAGCCCGCGCCCCTTCAAAGTCCTCGGCATCCAGCAGGTCGCCATCGGCGGCACCGACAAGCAGCGCATGAAAACCCTGTGGGTGGACATGCTGGGCCTTACGCAAACCGGCACCTTCCAGAGCGAGCGCGAGAACGTGGATGAAGACATCCTGGCCATGGGGCAGGGCGCCCACAAGGTGGAGGTGGACATCATGCAACCCCTCGATATCGACAAGAAGCCCGCGGTGCACACCACGCCGCTTAACCACATCGGCCTTTGGATCGACGACCTGCCCAAGGCGGTGGAGTGGCTCACGGCGCAGGGCGTACGGTTTGCACCCGGCGGCATCCGCAAGGGCGCTGCGGGATACGACATCACTTTCTTGCACCCCAAGAGCAACGAAGAGTTTCCGATTGCAGGCGAAGGGGTGTTGATCGAGCTGGTGCAGGCGCCTGCCGATGTGATTGCGGCGCTGGGCTGAGCATTCTGAGCCGGCTAAAGGGTGCCCGGCGGGTAACGGCGCTCGTTGCAGCAACAACATCGCCGATCTTCACAGGGGTGCCGCGCCCATTCGCCAGCAGATGGCGGCAAATGGAACCAGGTTGCCGACCGGTCGAAAAGTCGGTGCGTACCGGGTCGCCAAAAACCTCCAATTGCGCCCAAAACGAGCTCTTCTGCATCCAAAGAATTGCGCCGTTGCCGGCTTTTGCGTGCAGCGTTTTGTTGGCACTTTTTGTGACCCCATAGCGTTCGCAAGTGCCGTTTTCTCCGCCAGAATTCGCCCCCAATCAGCATGTCCCTGGCCCATCTCCCGCGGTGCCGGGCGCGTTGAACGGACGAAGAAGCGATTTGAACGCGCCGCGACCGACGAGTACCCCGGTCTGCTGGCGAATCCCCGCCACCAGAGGCCAACGCCTTGATTGACTGAAGGAGCCCGAACATGCCCACCACCCTGACCCCCACCGCCACCCCGGCGGCCCAGCCTGCGCAACCCGTGCAACTGCATCGCCGCCCGCCGGTCCCCTTGGCGCAAGGTCCCTGGTCGGTCGAGGCGATCCAGGCACTGCTCGACAAGCCCTTGATGGACTTGCTGTTCGAAGCCCAGACAATACATCGCCAACACTGGCCTGAGGGCGACATCGAACTGGCCACGCTGCTGTCGGTCAAGACAGGCGGCTGCCCCGAAAACTGCGGCTACTGCCCGCAGGCGGCCGAGTTCGACACGGGCGTTAAGGCCGACAAGCTGATGGAAGTGGAGGAGGTGGTGCGCGCCGCCCAGGCCGCCAAGGACGCGGGCGCCACCCGCTTTTGCATGGGCGCAGCCTGGCGCGCGCCCAAGGACCGGGACATCGAAAAAGTCAGCGCCCTGATCGGCGCCGTGAAGGGGCTGGGCCTTCAGACGTGCGCCACCCTCGGCATGCTGGAGTCGCACCAAGCGCAGGCCCTCAAGGACGCCGGGCTGGACTACTACAACCACAACCTCGACACGGCGCCCGAGTACTACACGGACGTGGTCAGCACCCGCGCCTACCAAGACCGGCTGGACACGCTGCAACACGTGCGCAGCGCGGGCATCAGCGTGTGCTGCGGCGGCATCGTGGGCATGGGCGAGGCGCCGGTGCACCGCGCCGGGCTGATCGCCCAGCTGGCCAACCTGCAGCCATACCCCGAGTCCGTGCCCATCAACAGCCTGGTGCGCGTTCCGGGCACGCCGCTGGCCGACAGCGAGCCCATCGACCCCTTTGACTTCGTGCGCGTGATTGCGGTGGCGCGCATCACCATGCCAAAGGCGCGGGTGCGCCTGTCGGCCGGCCGCAAGCAACTGGGCGACGCGGTGCAGGCGCTGTGTTTTCTGGCGGGCGCCAACTCCATCTTCTACGGCGACAAGCTCCTGGTGACGGGCAACCCGGATGTGCAGGCCGACGTGCAGCTGATGGCCACGCTGGGCCTGAAAGGGCATCAGACCATGAATACCGCTGCGCAGGCCTGCTGAGCCTTCGGCGGCCGATGCGGCCGGGCTGCCCGACACAGCCGCGCTACCACTGGATAACCCGCATGGTTCGTTGTTTTGGAGGTGATGACAGGCCCTAACCGGATGGGTAAAGTGGTCAGGAAGCACCGACCCAAAGGCCCACGGAGGAACTGCATTGATGACCAGCCCCAGGCGCCCCCCGGCAGCAACCAGGCCCACAGCTTTCTGGCAGGCGCAGGCGTGTCTCCGCCCGGCCCCGTTCCGGCCGTTGCGGGTCGCCTTGTAACGAGAAGGCCCCGCCATGAACACCGGCCCATTCGCTGAAAGCAAAGGCGTGGAACTCACCGACGGCGACTACCGGCTGCTGATCGAGCAGGTACAGGCGGCCGTGTTTGTCATTCAGGAAGGCCGCTTCCTGTTCGTGAACCCGAAGCTCTGGGAGATGTTCGGCTACACCCAGCAGGAAATGCTGGACGGGATGGATCCCATGTTGCTGTGCGCTCCCGAGTACCGCGACCTGGTGCGCTCCCAGGCACGGGCTAGGGTCGCGGGCGTGCCAGGCAACGCCTATGAAATCGAATGTGTCCGCAAGGATGGCACGCGGTTCAGCGCACAGGTGTGGGGCGCCCGCATCGTCCTCTCGTCGCAGGCAGCGGACCTTGTCACACTGCACGACGTCAGCGCCATCAAGACGGCGACACGCTACGCGCAGCAGCGTGCGCAGCTGTTTCGCAATGCCGAAGAGCTGGCCCGCATCGGTTCGGCAGAGTGCGACCTGGTCACCGGCGCCGTGACCCTCTCGCCGGGCATGCACGCGATCTTCGGGGTGCCGCCCACCGATGCGCCTGTCGAGCGGGACTGGCTGCTGTCCCGCGTCCCCGTGGTGGAGCGGCCCTATGTCCAGGCGATCAGCGAAGGCGTTTCTCCCGACGACATTTGCGAGTTCCAGCACCGCATCGTGCATGCCGATGGCAGCCTGCGGACCGTGCTGCACCGCGTGCTGGCCGATGCGGACGGGGAGGGCAGGGTGGTGCGCACGGTCACTCTGCTGCAGGACATCACCCTGCAGCGCGCCGCCGAACAGCGGCTGGACCAGCTGGCCAACACGGACGAAACCACCGGCCTGCCCAACCGCAACGCGCTGACGGAGTACCTGGACATCAAGATCCGCGAAGCGGCGCGCCAAGGCCGCCAGCTCGCCGTGCTGAGCATCGAGATCGACCAGCTCAAGCTGGTGAGCGAATCGCTGGGCTACGCGGCGGGCGACCAACTGCTGGCCGAGGTGGGCCAGCGCCTGCAACCCCAGACCGCGCAGGACGACCTGCTGGCGCACTTTGGGGGCGGCGAATTTTCCCTGGTGCTGGCGCGGGACGATGCGGTGGATGAAGCACTTGCCCGCAACACGGCTGCGCTGCTGTTGGAGGCGCTGTCGATTCCCATCCCCCTGGGCGGTAATGACATCAAGGTGGCGTGTGACGTGGGCATTTCCCTGTACCCCGCCCACGGCGACGATCCCGAGAAGCTGCTGCAGCAATCGCAGGCAGCGATGTACCGCGCCCATGAGCTGGGCAAGAACCAGATCTGCGTGTACAGCGAGGGCATGCACTCCAAGGCCATCTTCCGGCTGGCGATGGAATCCGGCCTGCGCCGCGCGCTGGACCGCCAGGAGTTCGAGCTGCAATTCCAGCCCAAGCTGGAACTGGTCAGCGGCACCGTGGTGGGGGTGGAGGCCTTCCTGCACTGGAACACTCCGGAGGCCCAGGCCGTTTCCCGCTCCAGCTACCTGCGGGTGGCCGAAGACACAGGGCTGATCGTGCCCATTGGCGAATGGGTACTGCGCGCAGCCTGCCAGCAGGCCCTGCAATGGCAACGCGCAGGCTACCCGGGCTTGCGTGTGGCGGTGAACCTGTCGGCCCGCCAGCTGCAGCAGCCGGACCTGGTTCAGCGCATCCAGAAGATCCTCATCGACACGGGGCTGGACCCGCGGCTGCTTGGGCTGGAGATCACCGAAGGGGCGCTGATGGGCGAGAGCACACGCACCGCCCGGATTCTGGGCAACCTCAAGGCGCTGGGCATCGAGATTTCGCTGGACGATTTCGGCACCGGCTACTCCAGCCTGAGCTACCTTCGCACCTTGCCGATCGATGTCGTCAAGGTGGATCGCTCCTTCGTGCACGACGTCACGGCGGCCTCGCAGGATGTGTCCATCACCCGCGCCATCATCAACATGGCCCACAGCCTGCAGATGAAGGTGCTGGCCGAGGGGGTGGAGACCGAGGGCCAGCTGGCGCTGCTGATCGCCAACCGGTGCGACCAGATGCAGGGCTTTTATTTCAGTGGCCCGGTGTCGGCCGAGGCCATGACCACGCTGCTGCAAGAACGCAAGGCGCTGCCCGAGCACTTGCTGCTGCGCCGTCAGCACCAGCGCACGCTGCTGCTGGTGGACGACGAGGACAGCATCGTTGCCGCGCTGCGCCGCCTTCTGCGCCGCGACGGTTACCACATCGTGACAGCCAACAGCGGGGCCCAGGGGCTTCAGCGCCTGGCCGAGCATACCGTGGACGTGATCGTGTCCGATCAGCGGATGCCGGGCATGACCGGGGTGGAGTTCCTGCGCCGCGCCAAGGAGCTTTACCCCGATACCGTTCGCATGGTGTTGTCGGGCTACACCGAGCTGCAATCCATCACCGACGCGATCAACGAAGGCGCCATCTACAAGTTCCTGACCAAACCCTGGGACGACGAGCGGCTGCGCGGCCACATTGCCGAAGCCTTCGCCCAGAAGGAAATGGCCGATGAAAACAAGCGCCTCGCCAATGCCGTCCTGACGGCCAACGAAGAGCTGAGCGCCGTGAATGAACGCTTGCAACAGTTGCTCACGAATCAGCGCGACCAGATTCACCGCGAAGAGAGTAGCCTCAGCGTAGCCAGAGAGGTTCTGGACCACATTCCGGCGGCGGTGGTGGGGGTGGACCTCGAAGGCATGGTGGCTTTTGTCAACGCGGATGCCGAAGCACTGCTGGGTAAAGATGCCCCTTTGCTCGGCTACCCGGCGGACATGGTGCTGCCTGAGGCCCTGCGGCCCGTGTGGCGCGCAGCCGATCAAACTTACCACGACGTCTTCGTTGCTGGCAGCGCCTACCGCGTGGTGTGCCGTGCGGTGGGGGATGATGCCCAGTCACGAGGGCGGCTGCTGGTTATCGTGCCCAGCAGGGAGACCTGATCGATGCAGGAAACCATGCAAACTCTCGCCACCACCGTGCAATCCGTGCCCTCGGGGCTTGTGCTGGCGCAACCGGTATTGGATGCGCACGCCCAACTGCTGCTGCCTGCCGGCGCCCCCGTGACCAGCAGCATGCTGCACAACCTGCAACAGCGCGGCATCCAGGCCGTGTCGGTGCAGGCAGATCCGTCAGGATCCGGTGCTTCCGCACCTGGCGGGCGGCAGGGCTCGATCGAAGAAACTCAGGCCAGGCTGCACCACCTGTTCCGCCCCGCGCTGCGCATGGAGCAACTCAACCCTCTGCTCCATCTCATCCTGCGCTACCGCACGATCCAACGGCCTGGGGAAGCGCCATGATGCAGCTCACCCCCGAAGCCATTCGGCGCTCAGTTCGCGAGCTGCCCGCGCTACCGGCCGTGGTGCTGGAGCTGATCCAGTCGCTGGGCGACAGCGAGGTCTCCGCGGAGCAACTGGCAGCCAAGATATCGCAGGACCAGGCCATTGCCGCCAAAACGCTGCGGCTGGCCAACTCGTCGTTTTACGGGCTGCCGCGCCAGGTGACCTCCATTGCAGAAGCCACCACCATCCTGGGCCTGCGCACCCTGCGCAGCGTGGCCACCGCGGCAGGGTTGGCTGGAGGATTTGCCAGTTCACGTTGCGAGGGTTTTGACTTCGATGCTTTCTGGCGGCACTCCATCGGCACGGCGCTCACGGCCCATGCGATTGCCCAGCGCACGCGGCAGGACGTGGACGCCGCTTTCACGCTGGGCTTGCTGCACGACATAGGCCGACTGGTGCTCATCAGCGCCTACCCCGACGAGTACGCGCAGGCCATCGCCTACCGCGCTGAGCAGGACTGCCTTATGCACGTGGCTGAAAAACACTGGTTCGGCGTGGACCATGCCGATGTCGGCGGCGTGGTGGCGGAGCACTGGCGCTTTGCACCGGCGGTGGTTGCCGCCATTTCCTGCCACCACCGCCCAGCGGCCGACAGTACCAAAGGCCTGACGGATCTAGTGCACGTGGCCGACAACATCGCCCACGGGCTGGACCTCTCCCACCAGCAAGACGACATGGTGCCGCTGCTGGCGCTGGACGCCTGGAGCCGCATGGCACTGACCGATGCGCAGTGCATGGAGGTTTTTGACGCGGTTTCCCAGCAGCACGACGTTGTCTGCCACGCATTGCTTCCTTGAGGTGAACGGCATGAACACGATAGCTTCCTTCTCCACGGTGCCGGACAGGCACACGCCAGAGACCGCCGCTTCAGGTGCAGACACAGCGGAACACCGCGTACAGGAACTGCTGCGCGCCAACGAAGAGCTCAAGCAATTGAACGCCAAGCTCTCCGACGCGCAGGACAAGCTCATGCAGTCCGAGAAGATGGCATCCATCGGCCAGCTGGCGGCCGGCGTGGCGCACGAGATCAACAACCCCATCGGCTTCATCTTTTCGAATTTCGGCACGCTGGAGCGCTACCTGGCCGACCTGTTTGAAATGCTCGCGGCCTACGAAGAGGCGGAGTCTGCCCTGGCGGGAAACCCGGTGGCGGCTCGGCTCAAGGAACTGCGCGAGAAAATCGAGCTGGACTACCTCAAGGAAGACATCCCCACCCTGATGGCCGAGTCCAAGGATGGCATCACGCGGGTGCGAAACATCGTGCAGAACCTCAAGGATTTTTCACGGGTGGACACCTCGCAGAAGTGGGTGTTGGCCGACCTGCACCATGGCATTGACTCCACCCTGAACATCGTCAACAACGAAATCAAGTACAAGGCGGACGTGGTCAAGGAGTACGGTCAATTGCCCGACATTGAATGCCTCCCCTCCGAGCTCAACCAGGTTTTCATGAACCTGCTCGTGAATGCGGCCCATGCCATCCGGGCGGACCGCGGCACCATCACCATCCGCACCGGTGCGAACGGCACGCAGGTGTGGGTCGAAGTCCAGGACACGGGCGAAGGCATCGCCAAGGAAAACCTGGGCCGGATCTTCGATCCGTTCTTCACCACCAAGCCGGTGGGCAAGGGTACGGGCCTGGGGCTCTCGCTGTCGTATGGCATCGTCAAGAAGCACCTGGGCAGCATTGACGTGACCAGCGAGCCGGGGGAGGGCACCTGCTTTCGCGTGACGCTGCCCATCCAGCACCCGGCCGAGGCCTGAACCTGTTCAAGGTTTTTTGATGAACGCGGATACCGACGACCTCACCGCCGCGCCTGCGCCGGCCATGCCGCCTCCCCATTCGGTGCAGCCTGCGGCCGGCGTGGGCTCGGAGGCTGCACCGGCCTGGAAGATCCTCTGCGTGGACGACGAGCCCAACATCGTTGCGGCGTTGCGCCGGCTGTTCCGCGGCAGCGGCTACGAGGTGAGCACAGCCAACAGTGGTGCACAAGCGCTCGCTATGCTGGAGCTGGAACCCGTGGACTTGGTCTTTTCTGACATGCGCATGCCGGGGATGAGCGGCGCCGAGCTGCTCGCGCAGATTCGCCAGCGCTGGCCGCGCACCACGCGCGTGCTGCTCACCGGCTACGCCGACATGGACTCCACCATCGCCGCGATCAATAGCGGCGAGGTGTACCGCTACATCACCAAGCCCTGGGACGATGGCGAGGTGCTGACCACGGCCCGCCAGGTGTTCGAACGGCACGCGCTGGAGCGGGAGAAGGAGCGGCTCGAGGGCCTGCTCAAGGCCCGCAACCAGCAGCTGACCGAGCTCAACGAGACACTGGAAGAAAAAGTGGCCGAGCGCACCAGCGAACTGCTTTCCCTCAGCCAGAAGCTCAAGAAGAACTACCTCAATTCCATCAAGGTGTTCGCGAACCTTCTGGAATGGCGCGGCGGGCACCTGTCCGGCCACTCGCGCCGTGTGGCCGATTTGGCCCGCCGCACGGCGCGCGCCATGAATCTGCCCGAAGCCGACCAGCAGGATGCATTCATCGCGGGGCTGATGCATGACATCGGCCAGATCGCGCTGCCCGATAGCCTGCTGGGCCGCCCCGTGCCGAAGTTTTCCGAGGAGGAGATGTTGCAGTACCGTCGCCATGCCACCCTGGGCGAACAGGCCCTCATGGCGATGGATGACATGCACGTCGTGGCCAACATTATCCGAAGCCACCACGAACGCTATGACGGTCAGGGCTACCCGGACGGTCTGGCGGGCGACATGATCCCCCTGGGGGCCAGCATCCTCGCTGTAGCTGACACCTACGATGACCTGCAGATCGGCCACCTCAGCTCCACCCCCCTGAACGCTGCGGACGCCAGGTCGATGATTGCGCGGGGGAGGGGGACGCAGTTTCACCCCGAAGTGGTGGACGTGTTCCTTCAAATGCTGCTGAAGGCCGCCCCCGTTGCCGAGGCACCGCCGCGCATGCTGCGCACAAGCCAGCTGCGGCCGGGGATGGTGCTGGCGCGGGATCTCCTGTCCAGTGAAGGCGCCGTGCTGCTGACGGCCGACCATGTGCTCACCGTCGAACTGATCAAGCGGCTGAAGCTGCGCGAAGGGCGCGATGGCATTGAGATGATCTTGCCGATCAAACCGTAAACAAATCCCAAGAGGCAGGCCATGCAGAGAATTCTTTTATTGGACGATGAGCCGAACGTCGTCTCCGCCATCAAACGGGTGTTGCGCGCAGGGTTCGGGCCGGACCTGCGCGTCGATGACTCGGTGGAGCCCGAAGTGGCCTTGGGTCGCCTGAAGGAGGCAGCCTTCGACGTGGTGATTTCCGACTACCGCATGCCGCTGATGACGGGGGTGGAGTTCCTGGGCCTGGTGCGCGCCATCCAGCCCAATGCGGTGCGCATGATCCTGAGCGCATCGTCGGATTCGGAAAATCTCATGCGCGCGGTCAACGACGCGGAAGTGTTCCGCTACCTCCTCAAGCCCTGGGACGAAAAGGATCTGCTGGGCCACGTGCGCGCCGCGCTGGAGCGGGCAGACCAGTTGCGCCACGAGAGCGAGTTGGCGGATGTGGGCCGCCACGAGTTCGGCCAGCTCAGCGCCACCGAGCTGGAGCGCCGGCGGCTGGAAGCCCTGGAGCCCGGCCTGACCCGGGTGAGTTGGGGACCCAATGGCGAAGTGCTGGGGCCGGACAATTGAAATGAACTGCGGCGACCATCGCAAGGTGAACCCGCACACCCCGTGTTGCGCCGCTCAGGCACTCTTGCCCTGCGCCGTGTCGTGGCAGGGGAAGTGAGGTTTCTCCGCAACTCAGAGCGGCTCTTCGCGCGATGTCAGCTCGATGCGCTCCATGGGTAAATCGGTTGCCAGGCGGTCTACCGCGGCCAGCCGCGCAGGCTCAGCGTCGGCAAACTGCTGGGCGATGCGCCGAAACTCTTCGGACAGGGTCAGGAAGGCATCGACCATGTCGGGGTCGAAGTGGCTGCCCCGCCCGTCGCGAATGATCGCTACCGCCTGCTCGTGAGAGTAGGCCGGCTTGTAGACGCGCTCGGAAATCAGCGCGTCGTACACGTCGGCCACAGCCATCAGCCGCGCGGAGAGCGGAATGGTGTTGCCCACCAGGCCCTCGGGGTAGCCTGAGCCGTCCCATTTCTCCTGGTGGCTGTACGCAATCTCTTTGGCATAGCGGAAAAATGGGTTGTCTTGCGTAGTGCCGGTTTCGGCTGCAATGATGGCGTCACGCCCCAGCGTGGTGTGGGTCTTCATGATCTCGAACTCTTCCGGTGTGAGCTTGCCGGGTTTGAGCAGGATGCGGTCGGGGATGCCGACCTTCCCAATGTCGTGCAGCGGGGCAGACTTAAAGATGGTTTCGATGGCGGCGTCGGTCAGCTCTTCCTTGAAGCGGGGGTGGTGCTGCAGGTGACGGGCCAGTGTTTCCACGTAAAGCTGCGTGCGCCGGATGTGATTGCCGGTCTCGTTGTCGCGCGTTTCGGCCAGGGAGGCCATGGCGCGAATGGTGGCGTCCTGCAGCTCGGCGACGGCCCGGGTGCGGTTGGCCACCTCTTGCTCCAGAAACTGGTTGTGCTGAGCCAGGAAGTCGCGCGCGCGCTTGAGCTGCAAATGGTTGCGCACCCGGGCCATCACGATGGCGGCGTTGACGGGCTTGGTGATGTAGTCCACCGCGCCCAGCTCCAGGCCAATGCTTTCATCCTCGGCCGCGCTCATGGCTGTGAGGAAGATCACGGGGATGTCTTCAGTGTCGGGGTTGAACTGCAGGCGACGCAACACCTCGTAGCCGTCCATGTCCGGCATCATGATGTCCAGCAGGATCAGGTCGGGCTTGCTGTCGCCCGCTACGATCTGCAGGGCACGCTCGCCGCTGGGCGCCAGTTTGACCTTGTAGTCGGTGCGCAGGAGGTCGCTCATCAGCGACAGATTGTCGGGTGTGTCGTCTACGACCAGCACCGTGCATTTGCCACTGGGCGCGAATGGGCTATTCATGGACAGGGTCCTCCTTGTTGTTGGAATGTGCGGTGGACGACTCGCGCAACACGGCCAGTGCCTCCACAAAGTCGTAGCTCTCCAGTGCTCGTTTCATCTGCCCATACCCCGGTCCGAGCAGGGCCTGCAGGGTGGGAGCGGACTGCTTGAAAACTTGGATGGCGTCAGAGTCGTCGTCGGCCAGCAGTGCATCCAGCAACGCCACCAATTGGCGCGTTTCAGATGCGTCCATCCGGGGGCCACTGGCAGATTCCGCGCTGACCAGCTCTTCCGCCGGCAGGGCCTGTTGCAGCGCCGCGATCAGGGCCCGGCATGCCGCTTCGAGGGGCTGAAGCAGCGGCTCCACCAGCTCGGTCGAAGCCTTCTGCGCAATGGCTTCTTCCACCCGCTGCGCCAGGGCAGCCACGGTAGGAGCGCCAATGGTGCCGGCCGTGCCTTTAAGCGTATGCATGGCGCGCTGGGCCTCGTCGAGCCGCCCGGCGGATAAAGCTGCGCGGGTGGTCTCCACCGCGTCGGCTTGTCCCGCTACAAACTTGCGCAGCAGGCCCTCATAGGCGGGCCGTTTGTCCAGCACGCGCCGCAGGCCGGCGGTCACGTCGAGCCCTTCGATGCGGCGCAGGGCGTCGTCCGCAAAAGGCGCAGGAGTGGGGCGGGGTACCCCCTCGGCATCCTGGGAGCCACCCGCAGGCGGCTGCAGCTTGGCGTCTGCCTCGCCTGCTTCGATCTCACCTGGAGTGCGTGGCGCAATCCACTGGAGCAGGGCAGCAAACAGCTGGTCGGGGTCGATGGGCTTGGGCAGGTGGCCGTTCATGCCCGCTTCCAGGCACAGGTCGCGGTCGCGGCTCATGGCGTTGGCCGTCATGGCCAGCACTGGCAACTGCGCCCAGGCAGGGTTCTGACGCAAATGCCGAGTGGCAGTGAGGCCATCCATCACCGGCATCTGCATGTCCATCAGCACGAGGTCGTAGGGGGTGTGGGCCAGCATGTCCAGCGCCACCTGCCCGTTTTGCGCCACATCCACCACCAGGCCTGCACCGCCCAGCAGCTCGGCGCCCACTTGCTGGTTGAGGTCGTTGTCGTCCACCAGCAGCACCCGCGCGCCAGCGATGGCAGACAACTGTGTGGCGCGGCGTGGCGCCGCTTGCGCGCCACGCCCGTCAGACGACAGCACCGGGCCGCCCAGGGCTTGCATGGCGGCATCAAACAGCTGCGAGGGGCTGACGGGCTTGGATAGCATCAGCGACAGCCCGGCACGTTGCAGCTCACTCTGCACGTCGTCGCGGCCTGCGGCGGTCACGATGACCGTTTGGGGCGGCTGCCGCAGGCGGGCCAGGGCCCGGTGCGTATCAAACCCGTCCATGCCGGGCATTTTCCAGTCCACAAAGGCGATTTCGCAGGGGCGGCCCGCTTGTTCGGCAGCGTGCGCCCGGACCACTGCCTCCTCGCCGGAGGCGGCCGTGGTGACGGCAAAGCTCATGCGGGTGAGCATCTCGCCGAGGATATGCCGCGCCGGCTCACTATCATCCACCACCAACACATGGCGCCCGCGCAGGTCGGGGGCCGGGAGCAGCGGCGCGTGGCGCGGGGTGCCCAGGCCCAGGCGGGCGGTGAACCAGAAGGTGCTGCCCACGTGAGGCTGGCTTTGCACCCCCACCTCGCCGCCCATGAGCCCGGCGAGCTTCTTGGAGATGGCCAACCCCAGGCCGGTGCCACCGTACTTGCGTGTGGTGGAGGTGTCTGCCTGTTCGAACGACCGGAACAGCCGCGACTGTTGCTCAGGAGTCAGGCCGATGCCGGTGTCCTGTACCTCAAAGCGCAGCAGCACGCCGGTATCGTCGCGCGAGGTTTCCGTGACCCGCACGATGATTTCACCCTCGTCGGTGAACTTGACCGCGTTGTTGGCGTAATTCACCAGAATCTGCCCTAGGCGCAGCGGATCGCCGCGCAGGTCGTCGGGCAGGGCAGGGTCCACATCGAACAGCAGCTCCAAACCCTTGTGCGCGCATTTTTCGCTGACCAGGTTGGCTACGTTGTCCAGAACGCCGCGCAGGTCAAAGTCCACCACCTCCACCTCGAGCTTGCCTGCTTCGATCTTGCTGAAGTCCAGGATGTCGTTGATCAGGCCGAGCAGGTGCTGGCCGGAGCGCTGGATCTTTTCTACATAGTCGCGCTGGCGCGGCGTGAGGTCGGTGCCCAGGGCCAGGTGGCTCATGCCGATCACTGCGTTCATGGGCGTGCGGATCTCATGGCTCATGTTCGCCAGGAAGTCCGACTTCATCTGCGAGGCGTCTTCGGCGCGGGCGCGGGCAATCTCAAGTTCGTCTTCGTGCTCGCGCAGCGCTGCGTTGACTTTTTGCAGTTCCACCGTGCGTTCTGCCACGCGGGCCTCCAGGACCTCTTCGTTGCGCTTGAGGGCCTCCACCAGTTCGTTCTGCGCAGCCATCGCCTGCGAGGTGGCCTTTTCACGCTCCATGAACTGCCGTGCCATCGCAAAGGCCAGCAAAAACGTGAGCAGCGCCTGAAATGCCGTGAGCCCGGTAGTCAGCAGGGTCTGGTGCTTGACTTCGGCATTGCGCGAATCGCCCAGCAAGGCAGACACGCGTGAGGCATTGAGAGAAAGCTCCTGCACCGTCTCACGCAAGCCGTCCAGTTCGGTGCGCAGCAACCGCATATTGGCCTGGCGTGAAGGCGCATCCACGCTGGCACCGAAGTAGGTGTCCCCCGCCGCCACAAACCGCTGCAGCGCGGCCAGCGCATGGGCATAGATGGGCTCGTCCTGCATCAGTGTGCGCGAAGTGCCGCTCTCCAGCGCGCTGAAACGGCTGAGGAAGAGGTCGTACCGCAGCTCCAGCTTCTCCATGGAGATGCTGGCAGGGTCCAGCTCGAACTGGTGCAGCGCGTGGTCCAGCTTTTCATACTCGACGTTGAGCTGCAGAAACGACCACAGTGCGTTGACATCACCGCGACGCATCACCGCCTCCACGCTGCGGTACTGGCTGTACTGCACGGCAGCAATGGCCACGTAGGCCAGCACCAGCCCCGCAATGATCAACCGCAAGATGTGTGTGCTGCGCAGCATGCGTGGGAGTCTGCTGGGCCGGGCCATGCGATGGGCTATCTGATGCGCAGGCTGTTGAGTTGCCAGGCCGCGCGGTTGTAGTACACCTCGCTGCGCAACTCGGTCTTGGTGTCGAATGGGTAGACGATGAACAGAGGGCCCTTTTCACGCACGGGCATGGGCCGGTTGTTCATGAGCCGGGCCACGATCACATCGTGGCGAGTGGCATCCTCGACGGGAATTTCGGTCTTGTAGTCATTCAAGGCCACGGCCGTGATCGTGATGCCCTTGGCGCCCACGGCAGCCAGCACATCGCGCAGAAGGGGGCCGGTGAAAGTGACGGCGGATGGGTACCACGGGGTCTTGGTGGAAAAGCTGTGCTGGGGCAGCGCCTCCAGCATCTTCATGTCGAACTGCGCCTGAGCCCCATGGTTGGTGTGCGTGATGGCACCTTCGACGGTGAGCACCACCGGGCCAGTCGCCTTGTCCAGGGCTTGGGCACCCGTGGCAAACAGCGCTGACGCTCCAAGGGCGGCGCCCGTTAGCCAGAGAGCGCACCGGCGTTCATTTAGAAGACGTGCATGCATGACGATCCCCCCTTGTTTGCAGCAGTCTCATCGATAGACGCACAAACGTAAACCAATTTATACAGCCGGTCGCTGTTTCGGCATAGGTGGCGTGCCCATGCAAGAGGTGATCAGGCTTTTGCTGGGCATCTTGGCGAGGCGCACGCGGTAAGCCTGTCGTTCCATTTATTGCGGTGATTGGGAGGAGCATGCCTCACTGGCGAAGACAAGGGCCCGGCATGCCGCGCCCAACACCCAGGCTATCTCCCGTATCATTGATTTAACATAATATACATCGTATCTAGCTGCGCGCGCTGTTCTCTGTTCGGTAGTTCCGATCGCCCCCGGATCGTTTGCGACCGATGCAGTCAGTTGAGTCATCACAAACGAACCATTCAAGCCCGAAACCAAACTCTTCAGTGCAATGAAGGGACTGCCATGCAACTTGATTTTGAACGCGCCCGCAACGAAATGGTGGCAAATCAGCTTCAAGCACGGGGCCTCCGGGCCCCCAATGTGCTGGAGGCCATGCGCAGCGTGCCGCGGGAGATCTTCCTGCCGCCCTCGCTGCAGAACCTCGCATACGAGGATGCGGCCATCCCGATCGACGAAGATCGAACCGTCCCTCAGCCGTATCTTGTCGCCCTCATGGCCGAGGCGCTGTCGCTCGACGCCCATGCCAAGGTTCTTGAGATAGGCACCGGCTCGGGCTATGCCACCGCCGTGCTCGCGCGGCTGGCAGCAAAGGTCTACAGCGTGGAATCCAGCGCTGCCCTGGCAGCCGAGGCAGCCGCCGCTCTGCAAGAACTGCGGTGTCCCCATGTGCGCATCGTCCATGCGGATGCCAGGCTGGGCTTGCCGGACCATGGTCCTTTCGATGCGATCTTCGTAAATCCTGGCGGCGCGGAATTGGTGGGAGCGCTGAAGGCTCAGCTTGCACTGGGCGGGCGCATGGTCTTGCCCGCGGGCGCGGACCCGGCCGTTCAGGAACTCATTCGGTTGACACGCAAGGGGCCCGAAGATTTCACGGTCGAAGACATGGCCGACATCCGGGTGGCCCCGCTGGCTGCGCAAGCCGCACGCCTCGCGGTAATGCAGCCACCGAAGGCGGTACAAGCCATTGCAGCCGCCTGCGAGCAGTTCGATACGGTCGACTCCGCGAATCTCGAACCTCTGCTGGCCCGCATTGGCGACGCTCGGGTCGTATTGCTCGGCGAAGCGACCCATGGAACCTCCGAGTTCTACCGGATGCGAGAGAACATTTCGCGCGAACTGATCGACCGCAAGGGGTTCAATTTCATCGCCATCGAAGCCGATTGGCCAGACGCCGCACGGATTGATCGCTACGTCCGCCATGCCGGCCATCGTTCCGCGCGATGGTCTGCTTTCGCAAGATTTCCGGCATGGATGTGGCGCAACCAAGAGACTCGCAAATTTGTTGACTGGCTCCGCGCCCGCAATACAGGGCTGCCCAAGCACGAGCGGGTTGCTCTCCATGGCCTGGACCTCTACAGCCTTTACAACTCCATCCATTCGGTGATCGCGTATCTGGAGCAGGTGGACCCGGCCACCGCAGAGGTCGCCCGGCGGCGCTACGCTTGCCTGACGCCTTGGCAGTCCAACCCAGCAAGCTACGGGTATGTGGCTCTCAATGATCAATACCGCAGTTGCGAACGCGAGGTCGTCTCGATGCTGTCCGACTTGCTCATCGCAGAACAGCGCTACGCCGCTCAGGATGGCGAACACTTCCTGGATGCGGTACAGAACGCGCGCCTGGTGGCCAATGCCGAGCGCTACTACCGCAAGATGTACTACGGTTCGCGCGCCTCATGGAACCTGCGCGATAGCCACATGTTCGAGACATTGCAAAACCTGCTGAACTTTTACGGCCCTCGCAGCAAGGCCATTGTCTGGGCGCACAACTCGCACATCGGAGATTGCCGGGCTACCGAGATGTCACGCCGAGGTGAACACAACATCGGGCAGCTGTGCCGCGAGGAATTCGGCGCAGGCGCCTATCTGGTCGGGTTCGGCACGCACAGCGGCCATGTTGCGGCGGCATCGGATTGGGATGGTCCGATGGAAGTCAAGCAGATTCGCCCATCGATGGCGGGCAGTTACGAACGCCTCTGCCACGACGCGGGGTGCGCCAACTTTCTGCTGCCACTTCGAAATCCGAAATCTGAACAGTTGATTGAGGATTTGTCGAAACCCCGGCTGGAACGCGCGATCGGTGTCATTTACCGACCCGAGACCGAACTACAGAGCCACTACTTCCAGGCTGTGCTCCCCCGGCAATTCGATGAGTACATCTGGGTAGACCAATCCAGTGCGGTGTCACCCCTTACGACCGAGGTGATCGAGGGCTTGCCCGACACCTACCCGTTTGGGCTCTGAGGAGGATTGGCATGCCCGAGACCCTTTCCATCGCCGTTGGCCCGCACCGGCTCGAAGGCCATTTATGCCTCATGAGCCCTTCCCGTGGCGTCGTCGTCTTTGCGCATGGCAGCGGCAGCAGCCGCCACAGCCGCCGCAACAGGCTAGTCGCCGAAGCATTGCAGCACCGCGACCTCGGCACCTTGCTGTTCGACCTGCTCACCGAAGAAGAAGCACGGGACCGCGCCAACGTGTTTGACATTCCCTTGCTTGCGCAGAGGGTGGGTCACGCCATTGACGATCTGTCGGTGCGCTGCAGCCAGCCCATCGGGCTGTTCGGTGCCAGCACGGGTGCGGGCGCCGCCTTGGTCGCAGCTGCGCAGTATCCGAAGCTGGTAAGGGCTGTGGTGTCGCGCGGCGGGCGCCCAGACCTGGCTGGCGATGCGCTGGCAAACGTCCTCGCTCCAACCCTTCTGATCGTGGGCGGAGCAGACCCCGAGGTGATGGCACTGAACCGCTCGGCCCTGGATCGCCTGCGTTGCAAGAAACAGCTGAAGATCGTTCCGCGCGCCACGCATCTTTTTGAGGAAACAGGAGCGCTTGACGTGGTGGCCAGCCTGGCGGGCGCCTGGTTTTTGCAGCACCTCGGCCCTGTGGACTGATCTGGTTTGATCGTGCTCAAACCGGCTGCGAGCGCAACTTGCAAGCATTGCCGGACAGCCAGGAGGTCGCGCAGGTGTTTTTCGTGAATCGTCATGATGCCGCAGAGCGGCTGTCCCATGCCTTGATGCACTGGAAGGGGCGCAACCCGTTGATCCTTGCCATTCCTCGCGGGGCGATCGAGATAGGACGCGTGATCGCGAATCGGTTGGACGGGGAGCTGGACGTCGTCCTGGTCCGGAAACTCCGTGCGCCCTCCTCGCCCGAATTTGCCGTTGGCGCCGTCGCCGAGAACGGGTGGTCATACATCGCCCCCCATGCGCAAGCCGCCGGAGCCGATGATCGCTACATCGACGAAGAAAAACGCTATCAGCTCAATGTGCTCAAGGAGCGACGGCAGCGCTACACACCTGATCGGGCATCCTCGGACGCGCGCGGCCGTATCGCCATCGTGGTCGACGACGGCCTCGCCACAGGGGCCACGATGGTGGCCGCCTTGCACGCGGTGCGCGCACTGCAGCCAGCCAGGCTCATCTGCGCCGTGCCGGTAGCGTCTCCAAGGGGGATTGCGCTGGTACGCCCGCTGGCCGATGAAGTGGTGTGTCTGCTGGCTCCCGAGGAGTTTGGCTCCGTCGGGCAGTTCTACCGAACCTTTGAGCAGGTTGAAGACGAGCAGGCAAGCCGCTGGCTGAGCGAGTCGGTTCGGCGCACGCCGCCCAGCCCTTGAGCCCGGCAGACATTGCGTGGCCGCGCTGCGCGCCAAAAGCCGCCAGTTCTCATTCTGCTTCCACTGGCATTTAACTCGCTGGAGAGACCTCATGATGGAGCCCCTGCCTGCTTCCCTGCCCTCCCCTTCACCGCCTTTGACCCCAACCGACGTCGTGGCGTTGATTCCTGTGCGAAATCTCGTGCTGTTTCCCAAGGTCGTGACCGCCATCAGCGTGGGCAGGGAAAAGTCGATTGCGGCGCTCAAATACGCCATTGAGGGCAAGCATCCCATCGGCGTCGTGCTGCAAAAGGACCCGCGCAATGATGATCCGCGGGTCGAGGACTTGTGCGCCATGGGCACCCTCGCCACCCCCGCTCATCACCTGGGCGATGATGATGAGCAAATTCACGCCATCGTTCACGGATTGAAGCGCTTTCGCATCGTCGCGCCTGCCGAGGGTTACCCCTTCCTCGCCGCAAGGGTCGAAACCATCGAAGAGGCCGCCACACCATCGACCGAATCGGAGGCGCTCGCGCTTCAGCTGCGGGAACGCGCAACCGAGCTCCTGTCGCTGCTGCCAAGCGTGCCTGCGGAGCTGATCCATGCGCTGCAGACGACGCGGCAGCCCCCTGCCCTGGCTGACATCACGGCAAGCGTGGTCGATGCCGAAACCAACGAAAAGCAGGCGTTGCTGGAGATGGTGGATCCCGCCGAGAGGGTCAAGGCGCTGCTCAAGCTGCTTTCCCATCGGATTGAGGTGCTGCGCTTGTCCAAGGAAATCGGCGAGCGGACCAAGGAACATCTCGACGATCACCAGCGCAAGTTCCTGCTGCGCCAGCAGCTCAAGACGATCCAGGCAGCGCTCGGAGAAACCGGCATGGACGAGGAGGAGTTCACCCGCCTGGAGCAAAAAATCTCCGCCGCCGGGATGCCGCCCGAGGTGGACGCGCACACCCGCAAGGAACTCAGCCGCCTGCGCGGAATGCCTGATGGCTCCAGCGAGTCATCCATGCTGCGCACCTACCTTGAGTGGATGGTGGGTCTGCCCTGGAGCGCAGGTCCCGCATCCCGGCTGGACCTTTCCACCGCGCGCCAGACTCTGGAGGCCGAACACTTCGGCCTGCGCCGGGTGAAGGACCGCATCATCGAATTCCTGGCCGTCCGTCAGCTCAACCCGGCAGGCAGGGCCCCGATTCTTTGCTTCGCGGGCCCTCCTGGCGTTGGCAAGACCTCCCTGGGACAAAGTATTGCGCGTGCCATCGAGCGCCCGTTTGTGCGCGTGTCTCTTGGCGGCATGCACGACGAGGCGGAAATTCGCGGCCACCGCCGGACCTACATCGGAGCCATGCCCGGTGCCATCGTGCAGGGATTGCGGCGCGCGGGCGCGCGGGACTGCGTGATGATGCTCGACGAGATCGACAAGATGAGTGCGAGCGCCCAGGGGGACCCATCGGCTGCGCTGCTCGAAGTGCTCGACCCCGAACAGAACAACAGTTTCCGCGACAACTATCTGGGAGTCCCCTTCGACCTGAGCAGGATTATCTTCATTGCCACCGCGAACGTGATCGACAACGTGCCTGCGCCGGTGAGAGACCGGATGGAGGTGATTGAACTGGCGGGCTACGCAGGAAGAGAAACTGGAAATCGCGCAGAGCTATCTCGTGAGACGCCAGCGCGAGGCCAGCGGCCTGGCCGAGGCCCAATGCGAGCTCGACAGCGAGGCCCTTCGTGCGATCGTCTCGGGCTACACCAGAGAAGCCGGTGTGCGCCAGTTCGAGCGCGAGATCGGTCGCGTCATGCGGCATGCGGCAGTGAAGGTTGCCGAGGGCGCCGCCGCGCAAGTTCGCGTTCATGCGGCCGATCTGGACGCCATCCTGGGGCCGACACCCTTCGAACACGACCTGGCCATGGTCAGCAACGTGACCGGCGTCGCCACGGGCCTGGCCTGGACGGCAGCGGGCGGCGACATTCTGTTCATCGAGGCGACACGGGTGCCGGGCAGTGGCAAGCTCCATCTGACGGGCCAATTGGGCGACGTGATGAAGGAAAGCGCCCAGGCGGCCCTGACGCTCGTCAAGGCGCGCGCAGCGCAGCTGGGGGTGTCTTCCGCCAGTTTCCGGGACGCCGACATTCATCTGCACATTCCCGCGGGCGCGATTCCGAAGGATGGTCCCAGTGCTGGTGTGGCGCTGTTCATTGCGCTGGCCTCGCTCTTCACGGAGCGACCGGTGCGCCATGATGTCGCGATGACTGGCGAGGTCAGCCTGCGCGGCCTGGTGCTCCCCGTCGGTGGAATCAAGGAGAAGGTGCTGGCGGCACAGCGTGCGGGTGTCCGCACGGTCCTGCTGCCCGCGCGCAACCTCAAGGATCTGCGCGAAGTGCCCGACAGCGTTCGCGCCACGCTTCAGATTCTGGAGTTGTCCAACGTTGACGATGCGGTTCGGCACGCGCTCGCGAGCGTGGAGGAAGCCAGGGTCGAGGCCACCCACCCATCGTGAGCGCACGCGCACTGCGAAACTGACCGCACGGCCGCTTTGGGGCCCACCTCATCAGCCGGACAGGCAAGGCGCGGCTCAGAAATTGACAATTCGCGCCAGCACATCGCCGTGTCCGAACGAATCGCCACGCGCCACGCAGATCTGCTCCAGAACACCGTCGTGCGGAGCCTCGATGTCCACGTTCTGCCGAGCCAGAACGGCCCTGCCAATCACCTGCCCGGCATGGACACGATCACCCTCGCACGCCGTCCAGTCCTCGATGAACGCGGTATCGCCTGCTTCCATGGACTCCCAACGGACGGGGTCCAGAATGACTTCACTCATCGCATGCACTCCCATGGACAGGACACCTGCGCAGCATCGCCCACCGCCGCCACTCCCCGCTTGACATGGCGCAACGCCCCTGCAGCTTGCGCACTGACATCGCAGCGCTGCCAAGGGCCGCCAATCTGCATCGGACCTGATTGACCAAACGCAATTGGGACCAGGGGTGGTTCGCAGTACGGTAACTGTTCACTTTTCGAGGCGGCATGGGAGCTCTGCCTTCAGCCGCGCCCCCAAACAAAAGGGCACGAAAAGCACGGAAAGGTATGGAAAGGACGGAAGGAAATTGCGATGAAAACACCAATTCGCTTCAGGCGCAGTCTTGCCTCAGCCTTCATGCTGCTCGGCGTGATCACGGGCACTGGCGCCTTCCAGCCGATGGCGGCACAGGCTGCCAACAGCACCACAGGCTCTCAACATGCCAAGCGCAAACCCGCGTCACCGGAAGCCATCGCCATCCGCCACGTCAACGACGCCGTCAAGGTCGCAAGGAAAATGCAGCTGGAGCCGCGCATTGCAGGCCTGATGGCAGATGCCAAGGGCGTTTTCCTGATGCCCAAGTACGTCCGCGCGGCGGTGGGTGTGGGTGGCGGCGGCGGCCCCGGCGTGCTACTGGTGCGCAACGAGTCCGGCGAATGGAGTGACCCTGCCTTTTTCCATGTGGGATCCGTCAGCGTGGGCGTTCAAGTCGGCGTGCAAGCCGGTCCGATGGCGCTTCTGCTGAACAACGAAAAGGCGGTCAGCCATTTCTTGAAACAGTCCAACTTTTCGCTGAGCGCGGACAGTGGCCTGACCGTCGTCAACTGGGTTGCCCTGGGTGCAGCGGGGCCGGGCGACGTCACCGCATGGTCGGGCAGCAAGGGGCTCTTCGGCAACGCGGCAGCAGTCAGCTTCAGCGACGTCCGATACAGCGTGGGTCAGACATCTGGGTACTACGCCAAAGAAGGCGTCTCCGTTGAAGACGTCATCAAGGGCACAGTGACGAACCCCCATGCCGGGCCCCTCAAGCAAGCGCTGGCGGCGAGGAGCGCCAAAGTGCCGCCCAACCCCAAGAACGGCGCATCGGCCAAGTAAACAAGGAGGCCGAGCGTCCTGGGGCCGAAAGCCGGTGCAGCCCGATTCGGGCATCCGGCATCCCAGACTTGGTGCCGTGCCGCATCTGCGCGAGAAATGTCATGCCTACCTTCATTCTTCTGACGCGCCTGTCGCCGCAGGCAATCCACCAGCCCAAGACGTTCGAGACGCTGGAGCGCCATGTGTCGCAGCAAGTACAAACCCATTGCCCGACGCTGAAATGGTTGAGCAGCCATGCCCTGCTCGGTCCCTGGGATTACCTGGACGTGATCGAAGCGCCCGACATGGAGACCATGACGCAGGCCTCGTTGCTGGTGCGAAGCTATGGCAAGGCCCATACCGAAATCTGGCCAGCCATGCCCTGGCCCGACTTCAAGCTCATCTTGCGGGACTTGGCCGAGAAGACCTGAGCCGCGCCTCAGTTCGGCCCGCTACCATTCCGGGCATGACGCTTTCTTCGACTCAACCCCCACGCCCTGACCCGTCCTCCATCCACTTCGGCCACGGCGGCCGCGTCTGCATCGTTACCGGTGGCGCACAGGGCATTGGCGAAGCCTGCGTACGCCGCTTTGCCGCCGAAGGTGCAAAACCCGTCATCGTGGATGTGGACGACGCACGCGGCCAGGCCCTGGCTGTACAGCTGGGCGCGCTGTATGTGCACTGCGACGTGGGCGACAAGGCCCAGGTGGATGCACTGGTCACCCAGGTTTTGGCCGCACATGGGCGCATCGACGTGCTGGTGAACAACGCGGGCATCTTCCGGGCCGCCGATTTTCTGGACGTGACCGAGGCAGACTTCGACGCCGTGCTGCGCGTCAACCTCAAGGGGGCGTTCCTGGTGGGCCAGGCGGTGGCGCGGGCGATGGCGGCCTCGGGCGGCGGCGCCATCGTCAACATGAGTTCGGTCAACGGGGTGCTGGCCATCCCCAACATTGCGAGCTACAACGTGAGCAAGGGTGGCGTGAACCAGCTCACGCGCGTGATGGCCCTGGCGCTGGCCGACAGGAACATCCGCGTGAATGCGGTGGCGCCCGGCACCATCGCGACCGAACTGGCGGCCAAGGCGGTGCTCACCAGCGACGAAGCCAAGACCAAGATCATGAGCCGCACTCCCATGAAGCGGCTGGGCGAGCCATCGGAGATTGCCGATGTGGTGGCCTGGCTGGCCAGCGACGCCGCCAGCTACGTGACCGGCGAGATCGTGACCGTGGATGGCGGGCGCATGACGCTGAACTACACCGTTCCCGTCTGAATCAAGGGATCGCTATCGAATTGATAGCTTCCAGCGCTTGATGGATAAGCGCCAGCGGCCATTTTGACCAAATCTATGCCTGTGGCATGCGCCGCAGCAAGACCGCCATGCTGCGCGGCCATCCCACCGGTCCAAACCAGGCGCCACCCGCAATCGCCCAGGCGTTGACCAAGCCGTACAGCACCAAGGCCCCGCCCTGCGCCGCAAACACCGCCACCAAACCGCCACCCCAGCGCAGCGCCAGCCAGCCACCAGTCACCGCCACCGCGAGACGCACGAGGTTGCCGATCACCGGCCAGAGCAGGCGCCCAGCCCCCTGCGAGGCAAAGTACAGCGCCAGGCCCAGGCCGAAAAAGCCGTACACCGGCCCGACGGTGCGCAGGTACAGCGCGCCCGCCTCCAGCATGGCGGGGTCATTGTTGAACAACGACAGCCACGCGTTGGGAAACGCCGCCGCCCACAAGCCAATCGCCTCGGCCATCAAGAACGCCATGCCGGCACCAATCCAGGTGGCGCGCAAGGCACGCTCGCGCTGCCCTGCACCAATGCAGGTGCCTACCATGGCCACCAGTGGTGCGCCCAAGCCAAAGACCAGCGGCACCAGCAGATACTCCAGCCGCGACGCCGTGCCATAGCCCGCGATGGCCGCCGTGCCAAAGCCGCCCACCAGCGCCGTGGTGGCGCCAATCGCCAGGTTGGTGGCGACGGTAGAGACGGTGCCTACCAGCCCGACCCGCAAAATGTCTTGGAACAAGGCCCAGCGAAATCGAATGTGCCGCAGCGACGGCCGCAGAAGGCTGCGCGCGGACCACAGGTACGCCGCCAGCACCGCGCTGCCGATCAGGTAATACGCCATCAGCGCTATCGCACCGCCGGCAATGCCCATGCCCGGCATGCCGCCCCAGCCAAAGATGAGCAGCGGCGACAGCGGTACCAGCACCAGCGCCCCCAGCACCGTCACGTAGGCAGGCACCGCCATGTTGCCCGTGCCCCGGATTACGGCCGAGAGCGTGTTGAACAGCCAGACGAGAAACGCGCCCGCGAACACCCAGTTGGAATAGACCAGCGCCGCATCGAGCGCGCCACCCGTGCCACCCATGCGGGTGTAAAGCCAGCGCCCTCCCCCCACCACGCCCACAGTGAACAACAGCGAGAACACCGCCGCTATCGCCAGCGCATGCAGCACCAGCGCATCGGCATCGTCGCGCCGCCGAGCGCCCAGGGCGCGGGCAATGGCCGACGCGATGCCGCCGCCCATGGCACCGGCAGAAGTCATCTGCATCAGCATGACCACCGGAAAGACGAGCGCCATGCCCGCCAATGCATCGGTGCCGAGCTTGCCGACGAAGTAGGTCTCGATCAACCCGACGCCCGCCTGCGCGAGCATCACCAGCACATTGGGCGCGGCCAGCCGCAGCAGCGTGGGGGCGATGGGCGCCTCCAGCAGCATGCGGGTGCGTGGGTTCAGGGCATCGGTCATGCCGTCACCGTCGCGGCACCTGGCCTTCGCGGCACCACGATGCGCACGGTGGACAGCTGCAGCACATCGCCATGCTGATTGCGGGTTTCGCTGCGCACAGTGACCATGCCGCGGTCGGGCTTGGATTTGGAGGGCTGGATCTGCACCACCTCGCTCACCACGTGCAGCACATCGGTGGCGCGCGTGGGCCGGGGCCAGCTCAGCTCGCCCCCCGCCCCGATGATGCCACCCGCAATCGGCAGGCCACTCATCACCTGCAGGCGCATGGTCACGGCCGCCGTGTGCCAGCCGCTGGCGGCCAGCCCGCCAAACAGCGTGGCGCGGGCGGCTTGGTCATCCAGATGGAAAGGCTGCGGGTCAAACTGCGCCGCAAAGCTGGTGATCTGCGCTTCGTCCATGGCGTGTTCACCGCTGGTGAACTGGTCGCCCACGGCCAGGTCATCCAGATAGATCGGCGATGTGCGAACAGTGGCGGCGAGGCTGGCGTGGGGTTTCGTCATGGGGTGGCTCTTTCTTTCAAGAAGTGGATGCGTTGCCTGGCGGGCTCAGGCGGCAGCGGCTGCCGGGCGCGCCAGCCGCGCTTCGCGGATCGGCAGGTGGACCAGCGCAGCGCCCACGGCCAGCGCAATGTCGATGTACCAGACCCAGTCGTAGCTGCCCGTAGCCTGGAAGACGCTGCCGCCCAGGTACGCACCCAGGAACCCGCCGACCTGGTGCGACAGCATCACGATGCCGAACAGCATCGCCATGTTGGCCGTACCAAACATCTTGGCCACCAGCCCGACCGTGGGTGGCACCGTGGAGAGAAACGTCACCCCCATCACGGCGGCGAAGATCAGCACCACCGCCGGCGTCTTGGGCGCCAGCAAGAAGACCAGCACCGCCAGGCCGCGCGTGGCATACAGCAGCGACAACAACGACTTCATGCGCCAGCGCCCCACGGCCCAGCCCATGGCCAGGCTGCCGACGATGTTGAACAGGCCGATGACGGCCAGCGCCCAGCCACCCACCTCGGGCGCCAAGCCGCAGGCAGCAATCACGCCAGGCAAGTGCGTGGCGAGGAAGGCCACATGGAAGCCGCACACCAGAAAACCTGCGGCCAGATACCGATAGCTGGGCGTGGCCAGTGCCTGGGCAATGGCCTCGCGCGCCGTCAATGCCTTCTGGCCCGATGCGGCGGCGGCCTGCGCCGCCAGCGCGTTGGAATTGCCCTTGAGCACCCACGCCGCCGGCAATGCCAGCAGCACCAGCACGCCCAGCCACTGCATCGCACTGGCCCAGCCCACGGCGGCGGTCAGGCTGATGGCAATGGGCGCCATCACGAACTGCCCGAACGAGCCTCCAGCGTTGACGATGCCGCTGGCCAGCCCGCGCTGCTGCAAAGGCACCAGCCGCGCAGTAGCCGCCATCAGCACCGACGGCCCGGCCATGCCCGCGCCACCGGCGGCCAGCACGCCAATCGCAAAAATCAGCCCGGCCGTGGTGGTCATGTACGGCGTGATGAAAGTGCCCAGGGCCACCAGCGCCACGCCCAGCAGGATCACGCGGCCGGTGCCGATGCGGTCGGCCACGGCCCCGGCAAACGGCTGCGTGAGGCCCCACCACAGCTGGCCAAACGCAAAAGCCAGGCTCACGCTGCCAATGCCCAGGCCCGTGGATGTGTTCAAGGCCGACAGAAACAAACCCATGGTTTGCCGCGTGCCCATGGTCAGAGCAAACGCACCGGCGGCAGCCAGCAACACCAGCCACAACGCCCATGGGGCGGCGGATTGGGGGGAAGCCTTTGCGGCAGCGCTATTCACCATGAGGGGTCTCCTGCTCTGGCAATGCCGCCAGCGATTCCAATGCGTCGTCCACCAAGGCGTGCAGTGCGACCACGCGCTCTACGCCCAGGGCTGCGTTCAACGCCTGTTGCGCCGCTTTCCAGTGGCGCTGCGCTTCGGCGCGCTTGTCGCGGCCAGCGTCCGTGATGTGTACCAGACGGCTGCGTGCATCGGTGCCGGCCTCCAGCGTCACCCAGCCTGCGTCCACCAAGGGCCGCAGGTTGCGGGTGAGCGTGGAGGCATCCATCTTCATGGCGGCAGCCAGGTCGCCCGGACGGATCGGCCCCAGCTTGAGCACATGCGACAGCAGCGAGTACTGCGTCGTCTTGAGCCCGCAACGGGCCATCTCGGCGTCGTAATGCGCGGCCACGCGCCGCATCAACTGGCGCAGCTTGAAGTTGGTGCAGCCCTGTGGCAGCACGGGGACCAGGGTGGATGGTTCGGCTTGCATGGATTTAATTGTATCTGCAATAATTGCATATGCAACTCACGCGCTTCAACCCCACCACGGACCCGGACACCCCATGACCCAACACAACCATCTCGAACACTGGCTGGCCCAAGAGCGCGACATCCTGGCTCGGCTGGACGCCGGCCCCGGCCCGGGCGTGGCGCGGCGTGAGCAGATTGCCCACCTGAACGGCCTGCAGCAGATGCAAGCCATGCTGCGCGGCGAACTGCCCTACGCCGCCATTGCCAAAACGTTGGACTTTTTGATCATCGAAGTCGGCGAAGGCACCGCCATCTTCCAGGGCACGCCCCGCGCCGAGCACCTGAACCCCATGGGCACCGTGCACGGCGGCTGGTTTGCCACCCTGCTCGACTCCGCCCTCGGCTGCGCAGTGCACACGCGCATGGAGCCGGGGCGCGGCTACACCACGGCAGAATTGGGCATCAATCTGGTCAAGGCCATCACGCCCAAGGTGCCGCGCGTCCGCGCCGAAGGCCGGGTGATCCACAGTGGCCGCCAGCTGGCCACGGCCGAGGCGCGCCTGGTGGGGCCGGACGGCACGCTGTACGCCCACGCCACCACCACCTGCCTGGTTTTCGACTTGCCTGCACAATCCAGGGGATGAGATTCCTCCACACGATGCTGCGCGTTGGCAACCTTCAACGCTCGATTGACTTCTATACCCAGGTGCTGGGCATGCAGCTGCTGCGCCAGTCCGAGAACCCCGAGTACAAATACTCGCTGGCGTTCCTCGGCTTCGAAGGCGGCAACCCTGGCCAGGCCGAGATCGAACTCACCTACAACTGGGGCGTGGAAAGCTACGAAATGGGCACCGCCTACGGCCACATTGCGCTGGGCGTGCCCGATGCGTATGCCGCCTGCGAGAAGATCAAGGCTGCTGGCGGCAACGTGACGCGCGAAGCCGGCCCCGTCAAGGGCGGCACCACGGTGATCGCTTTCGTGACCGACCCGGACGGGTACAAGATTGAGCTGATCCAGCGCGCCGAAGGCGCGGCGGGCCAGGGCCTGCGCTGACGATTAACTATCAAAAAGATAGCTGCCTGCGCTTTTTGGGCTTGCCCCAGCGGCCGTTTCAACCATAAAAAAAACCCGGCGTTGCCGGGTTTTTTTATAGATGAGCGAAGCGGCCTGTGCCTATTGCTTATTGCGCGCCCAACACCACTTCCACGCGGCGCGCTTCCGCGTTGCTGCCGGATGCCGTGGTTTCTTCGGGCTTCTTCAGCTCGATCTTGTCTTCGGCCACGCCCAGGGCCTTCAGGGCGTCGCGCACTGCAAAGGCGCGCTGCTTGGCCAGTTCGGCGTTCAGTGCCGCGTCGCCCGTGGCGTCATGGAAGCCGGAGACGATGGCTTTCTTGCCCTCGGCCACACCCTTGACTACGTCGGCCAGGGCCTCATTGGCGCCTGCGGCCAGTTCGGCCTTGGCGGTGGCAAAGTAGAACTTCACCACGCCGTTTTCGACCAGCACGCTCGCGGCATCGTCAGCAAGGGTTGCTGGCGCCGCTGCGGCAGCAGGCGCAGCGCCCGCAGTCACGGCAGGCTTGGCCGCGGCCGAAGCGCCCACGCGCTTGACCACCACGGTGCCCACCACCACCGAAATCACCAGCGCGATCAGCGCAAACAGAAAACCCAGGGCAAAGCGTTGTTGGCTATCGTCGTCAGAACTGGACATTGGAAATTCCTGCAGTGATCAAGAATGAATGATGGCGCGGCTGCCAGGCTTGCAAGCGCAAGTTATGCAAGTACTTCAAGCCCCCAGGGCACCCGAGCAAAGCTTTCAATTGTAGAGTGAACGCATGACGAATCTTCCCGCGCCGCTTCGTGATCCGGCCCCCATGTTGGAGCGTGCGCTCCACGAATGGGGCGGCCACGAAGACCTGTGGATCTTTGGCTACGGCTCGCTCATCTGGCGGCCCGACTTTGACTACACGGAGCGCCGCCCCGCCAAGGTGCACGGCTGGCACCGGGCCCTGAAGATGTGGAGCCGCATCAATCGGGGCACGCCCGAATGCCCGGGGCTGGTGTTCGGCATGCTCTCCGGCGGCAGTTGCCGGGGCATGGTGTTCCGGGTGGACCAGGCACATGCCCGCCAAGTCCTGATCAACCTGTGGCAACGCGAGATGCCGACTGGCGTTTACGACCCACGCTGGCTGACCTGCCACACGGCCCAGGGCCCTGTGCGTGCGCTGGCCTTTACCCTGTCGCGCAAAAGCCCCAACCACACGGGCGAGCTGCCCGACCACGAGTACTGCCGTATTTTTGAGCAGGCGTGCGGCCGCTATGGCACTACGCGGGACTACGCCCAAGCCACCTACGACGAGTTGCGCCGGCACGGCATTCATGACCGCGCCCTCGCCCGTTTGATTGCACTGGTCCAAAAAGAGGCATAGTGCACACTTTCCGCTGCCCGGCAGGGCCGTCGCCGCAGGCCACTGCGCGCAGGCCCGCACAATGCCGCGTCTTTTAACGTGCAAAGGAGTTTGAGTCATGAAGAATGTTCGTCTTGCTGCGGCCCTCTCGATGGTTGCCGCCGCCACGCTGGCGGGCTGCGCGGCCTATTCCGCCGGCCCCACGGCCACAGCCAAGCTGGATCCCACACGCGGCAACGCCACGGCCGGCACGGTCACGTTCGCGCAGTCGGGCGACGTGGTGAAGGTGTCCGGCTCCATCACTGGCCTCAAGCCCAACGCCGAACACGGTTTTCATATCCATGAAAAGGGCGACTGCAGCAGCGGCGACGGCATGAGTGCCGGCGGCCACTTCAACCCGGGCGGCAAGCCCCACGGCCACCATGGCCAGGGCGAACACCACACCGGCGACCTGCCCAGCCTGAAGGCCGACGCCAACGGTGTCGCCAAGTTCAGCTTCGAATCGCGCACGATCCGCGTGGGCAGCACGGACAACAACATCGTGGGCCGTGGCCTGATCGTGCACCGCGATCCAGACGACTACACCACCCAGCCCACGGGCAACGCCGGGCCTCGCCTCGCTTGCGCAGTGATCGCGGCCAAGTAAGTCAGCCCAAGACCGCGCCACTGGTAAAAATGCCGCTGCAGCTTTCTGCAGCGGCATTTTTACTTCGTTTCACCCAAGACGCGGCATTCAATGCGCTCCTGCGCGCTGGCGCTGCAGCCACCGCGCCTCAGCCTGGGCCAGCGCATCCACGGTGTCGATGTCCGTCACCACGCCTTCGTCCTCTACCGGCACGGCCAGCCCCTTCCCCTGCCCGGCCCATTTGCGCACCACGGGCGCTGCCCCCTTCTCGCCCGAAAGGGCCAGCAAATCAGGCAGGCACACAGGCCCAAACGCCACCGGGTGCCCACGCTCCCCCCGAAATTCCGGCCACGCCACCGCCGCCTGCTGCCGCAACAGCACCTGCGCCATGGTCTGCAGCGTGGCGGGCAGCACCAGTGGCAAGTCCCCCGGCAGCACCAGCCAGCCCGCCGCATCAGCCGTGTGGTGCACGGCGGCGGCAATCGAGTCGCCCATGCCCGGGTGGCCGGCTTCTTCCACATGCCAGGGCAGGCCGCTGGCGCGCACGGCATCCAGCGTGCGCTGCAGCACCGGCTTGCCCGCCAGCGGGGCCTGCAGCTTGTGCACGGCACCGCCGGAGGCGGCAAAACGTTCACCCCGGCCGGATGCCAGCACCAGCACCACCGGCAGGCCGGGCTGGGCGGGGGGGGTGCCTGAGGGGCTGGAGGTCTGCATGTGCATAGCGCGCCATGTTAAAACCGTTAACGCCCTCTCTGGGGCTGAGACCGCTCAGGCCTATCCGCTCAGGCCTATCCGCTCAGGCCTATCCGCTCAGGCCAGCGTGTAGCCCCCATCCACCACCAGGTTGTGCCCGCTCAGGTAACTGGCGGCCTCTGACAGCAGGAACAGCACCGGCCCGGCCATTTCCTCGGGCCGCGCAGGGCGACCTGCGGGCGACGCCTGCAGGGCGGCGCGCATGTTGTCTTCGCTGCCAAACCCCGCCAGCGCCATGGGGGTGATGGTGGGCCCCGGGCTCACCGCGTTTACGCGAATGCCCTGCTGAAAATACTCGAGCGCGGCATTGCGCGTCAGCCCCAGGGCCGCGTGCTTGCTGGCGGTGTAGGCAGAAATGCCCGCAAACGCCACGCCGGACGAGATCGACAGGTTGTTCACGATGGCGCCGCCCCCGCTGGCCAGCATGGCCGCTATCTGGTGCTTCATGGCGTGGAAGATGCCCATCACATTGGCCTGCAGCACGGCCTGCACATCGGCCGCTGGCAGCGTGTGCAGCGGCGCGCCCGTGCCAAGCGCACCCGCGTTGTTGAAAGCGCCATCCAGCCGCCCAAAGCGTTGCACGGCCGCTTCGACACAGCGCTGCACGCTGGCCTCGTCGGTCACATCCACCGGCGTGACCCAGGCCTCGCCGCCGGCAGCCCGCACCTGCTCGGCCACGGTTTCGCAGTCGCCCACGCGCCGTGCGGCCAGCACAACGCGCGCGCGCTGGCGGCCCAAGGCCACAGCGGTTGCCGCGCCAATGCCGGATGAAGCGCCGGTCACCAGGATGGCCTTGCCGGCCAGATTCCATTCGCTGTTTTGCATGCAATTTCTCCTCGGGTTGTGCACATCAGCCGTCAGCTTATTCACGCACCCTGCATACATAAATAGCCCGGTAACGCATTGGTTGTTGAATATGATTCATCAATGAACCTTGATCTGGCCGATCTCAAGCTGCTCAGCACCGTGGCACGGCATCTGAGCTTTCGCATGGCTGCGCAGGAACTTGGGCTGTCGGCGTCTGCGGTAAGCCATGCCGTGCGTTCCATCGAAGAACGGCTGGGCGTGCGCATGTTCAGCCGCACCACCCGCAGCGTGGCGCTCACGCCCGCCGGGCGTCAGCTGCTGGACCGCGTAGGCCCCGCGCTGCAAGACATCGCCGCCGCCATCGACGGCATCAACGAGTTCCGCGATACGCCGCAGGGCCTGCTGCGCATCAACGCGCCCCGCCCGGCGGGCGAACTGGTGCTGGGCCCCCTGGTGGCGCAGTTTCTGGCCCGCCATCCCAAGGCCGAGGTGGAACTGGTGCTCGACGATGGCTTCGTGGACATCGTGGAAGGCGGCTTCGACGCGGGCGTGCGTTATGGCGAGAGCCTGCAGCAGGACATGGTGGCCCTGCCCCTGGGGCCGCCACAGCGCCTGATGGTGGTGGGGGCTCCCTCCCTCCTGGAAAGGGCGGGTACCCCTCGCACACCCCACGACCTGCTCGCCCTGCCCTGCGTGCGCATCCGCTTTCCCAGCGGCGCACGGTATGCCTGGGAGTTTGAAAAGGCGGGGGAGAAGCTGGCCGTGAACGTGGAAGGCCGCCTGACGGTGGGCGAAATGCCACTCATGCTCCAGGCGGCGCTGGCCGGCGTGGGCTTTGCCTACGTGTACGAACCCTATGCCCGCGCGGACCTTGCCAGTGGTGCGCTGGTCAGCGTACTGGACGACTGGTGTCCTCCCATCCCCGGCTTTTACCTGTACTACCCCAGCCGCAAGCTGCCCACGGCCACGCTGGCGGTGTTTCTGGAGATGGTCAAAGCCGCGCAGTGGGCCGATTGATGCGGTCCCGGCGCAAATCCAGCTGCTAAGAGCGCTTCCATCTCCTTTCCTGCCGGGCATTCAGCTGGCGTCGACGCCGCCATGCCCATGCGAGGAGGCAGTGATCTCCCCGGCACCACCCGGCATTCCCTACAATCCGCCCCGCATGCGCCGTTGGCTCCTCATCCTTTTGCTGGTCCTGTTGCCGATTCAATCCGTCTGGGCTGAAGCGGCCGCCTATTGCCAACATGAAGGCCGGCACGAAAACCCGCGCCAAATCCAAAGCGCCGATGGCGGCGCCAGCAGCCATTGGGGCCATCACGAGCACGCGCACCAGCACAGTGATGCCGCGCAGGCGCTCGCTGACGACCCGTCCAGCCCGCTGGCCAGCGTGGATGTGGACTGCAACGTCTGCCACGCCGGTGGGGCCGTGCCTTTCCCCGCATGGCAACGCGCTCCTTCCGTGAGCTGGGTTTCAGCCTTGCAGCCGCACCGCACACCTGCGCTGCCCACGCGCGCCCTGGCTCCGCCTGACAAGCCCAACTGGGCTGCCGCTGCCTGATCGGCGGACGGCAACGGCTCTCACTCCTTCCTCCCCTTAGCCCTGTCGCCATGGCGGGCCGTTGAACGCGGCCCGGCGATGGCTGCGCGTGCCCTCACGCCGATCTCCCTGCGCCTTTGTTGTTTCTCGACTTTCAGGAGATCCGGATGAATTGCTTATCCCGAAGCCAGGCCGCCGCTGCATGCACGGCCGCGCTTCTGTGGGCTGCTGCAGGCGCCAACACCGCCGCCCAAGCCCAAACACTGGCCGAATGGGCGAGCGCCGCGTGGCGCCGCCAGCCCGAGGCGGCCTCCACCACGCTGCGCCAGCAGGCGCTGCAAGCCCAGGCCCAGGCCGCACAGCGCTGGACGCCCGAGCCACCCGCGCTGCAACTCAGCACCCAGACCGACAGGCTGAACCGCAACGCGGGCAGCCGCGAACACGAGGTGGGCATTGCGGTGCCCTTGTGGCTGCCCGGCGAGCGCGCACGCACCGCTGACTTGGCCCATGCAGAGACCACGGCGCTCGACGCCCGCCTGCAAGCAGCCCAATGGCGCAGCGCCGGCCAGGTGCGCGAGGCCTTCTGGGCATGGCAACGTGCGCAGGTGGATGTGCAGGCGGCCGCTGAGCGCCTAGGCACCGCCCGCCAGTTGGCCGCCGACGTAGCCCGCCGCGTGCAGCGCGGCGACCTGGCCCGCGCCGACCAGCACCAGGCCGACGGCGCCGCGGCCACCGCCCAGGCCGAGCAGGCCAGCGCACAAGCCCAGCTGGCTGAAGCCGCCCAGCGCTTGCGCTCCCTGGCCGGGATGGCGCCCAACCCGCAGACCACCGATGCTGACGCTGAACCCGCGCCAACCCTGGCACTGGGTAGCGCTGACTGGGCCGAGCACCCCGCCGTGGCCGAGGCCTGGCAGCGCTGGCAAACCGCCCGTGCCCAGGTGGCGCTGCTGGAGCGCCAACAGCGCGCCAACCCGGAACTGACCGTTTCCACCACCCGCACCCGCGATGGCCGGGGCGAGCCCAGCGCGCAAAGCCTCACGCTGGCCCTGCGCGTGCCCTTTGGCGGGGGCGACCGCCACCGTGCCAAGCTGGCCCAGGCCCAGGCCGATGCGCTGGAGGCCGAGCTGCAGTGGCAGGCCGAGCAGCAGCGCGTGGCCGCCGACTGGGCCAGCGCCCAGGCTAAGGCCGATGCCGCGCAGGCGCAACTGGTCGCGGCCCAGGAGCGGCACCGCCTGGCTGCGGAGACCCGCGGCTTCTTTGCCAAGTCGTTCAGCCTGGGCGAGACCGATCTGCCCACCCGCCTGCGCACAGAGGCCGAGGCGGCCGATGCCGCCCGCCAGTTGCAGCGCGCCCGCGTGGAGGTGGCCGCGGCCCAGTCCGCGCTGCGCCAGGCAGCCGGGCTGTTGCCAGCGCCTGCACCGACGTCACTGGCCGAGCACCACAGCGGCGCACCGCAGTAAGGCCCGCCCATGACCACTTCGCACAACCCCAATCTCCCTCTTTCGACCATGTTGCCCTTAATGCTTTCGTTCACGCACCGCCTGTTCGGCGCCAGCCTCGCACTGCTGGCCGCGCTGGCCCTGGGGTGGACTGCCACCACCGCCCATGCCGACGCTGGCCACGACCACGGCGAGGCGCCTGCTGCGTCCGCCACTGCCCTGCCCCGCTTTGCCGCCACTTCCGACGACTTTGAATTGGTCGGCGTGCTGCAAGGCCAGCACCTGAGCCTGTACCTGGACCGCGCGCCCGACAACAGCCCGGTGGATGGCGCGCAGATCACGCTGGAAGTGAACGGCACCGCCGTGCCCGTCCAAGCCCATGGCGCTGGCGAATACGAAGCCACCCTGCCCCAGCCCCTGCCCGAAGGCGAGCACGCCATTGCCGCCACCGTGGTGGCCGGCGCGCAAAGCGACCTGCTCGCCGCGACGCTGGACCTGCATGGAAACGAAGCCGCCCACGCTGAAGCCGCAGCACCCGCGTGGCGCAAGGCCCTGCCCTGGGCGGCGGGCTTGGCTGCCTTGATGGCCGCCATCGCCATCGCGCTGGTTGCAACACAGCGCGCCCGCCGCACTACCGCCGCCGGAGGTGCCGCATGACCGCCCGCACCGCCCCAGCCACCCCCCAAACCCGTTCCGCCAAGGCCATGCCCACCCTTCGCTCGCCCCTGCTTGCCATCACCCTGGCCCTGTGCGCCGCCTTTGCTTCCACCGCCTGGGCGGGCCCCGGCCATGACCATGGCGATGCCCCTCCCGCCGCCACCGGCAACGGCCCGCGCCGCCTGCCCGACGGCAGCGTGTTTTTGCCCAAGCCTTCGCAGCGGCAAATGGGCGTGCGCACCCTGCCCGTGGAACTGGCCCCGCTGGCCCGCACCACCACCCTGCCCGGGCGTGTGGTGATGGACCCCGCCGCCGGTGGCAAGGTGCAGGCGCTGCTCGCGGGCCGCCTGCAACCCGGCCTCAAGGGCCTGCCCCAGTTGGGCCAAGCGGTGCAGCGCGGCGAAGTGCTGGCCTATGTGGAGCCCGCCACCGGCACGCTGGAACGCGCAGGCCAGCAGGCCCAGCTGGCCGAGCTGCGCGCCAGCCACGCCCTGGCGGCCAAGCGCCTGGCCCGCCTGCACGAGCTGGCCGACACCGTGCCCCGCAAGGACATTGAAGCCGCCGAGAGCGAAGTCGCCAGCCTGCAGGCCCGCATCGGCGCCGTGGGTGGCGGCCTGCAGGCGCGCGATGCGCTGGTGGCCCCCGTCTCGGGCGTCATTGCCTCGGCCAACGCCGTGGCGGGCCAGGTGGTGGATGCGCGCGAGCTGGTGTTTGAAGTGGTCAACCCCCAGCGACTGCAGGTGGAAGCCCTGGCCTATGACCCCGCCCTGGCCGCCGATGTGGCCGGTGCCGCGATTGCGGTGGGCGGGCACAGCGTGCCGCTGCGCTTTCTGGGTGCGGCCCGCAGTCTGCGGGAGCAGGCCCTGCCGCTGCTGTTCACACCTGCAGCGCCTGCCGCGCCTGACGCCGCCACGGCCAAGGGTGGCACCGCCTCCGCCAGCCTGGCTGGTGTGGCCGTGGGCCAGACGCTGGAAGTGCACGTGCAGCACCGCACTCAGCTGCAAGGCCTGCGCGTGCCCAGCACTGCGCTCGCCAAGAACCCCGCCAACGAAACCATCGTGTGGGTCAAGACGGCCGCCGAGCAGTTTGCGCCGCGCGTGGTCACGGCCGCGCCGCTCGATGGCAGCTCAGTCGCCGTCACCGCTGGGCTGGCCGCGGGCGACCGCGTGGCCGTGCAGGGCGCCAACCTCATCAACCAGGTGCGCTGAGCACGCGCGAAAGGCCCCCGCACCATGTTCAAGTGGATCCTGGAAAGCAGCCTGCGCAACCGGCTGCTCATCATCATCAGCGCCCTGGTCTTGATGGCCTATGGCGCATTCACGCTCAGCCGCACGCCGGTGGACGTGTTTCCCGACCTCAACAAGCCCACCGTCACCCTCATGACCGAGGCGGGCGGCATGGCCGCCGAAGAGGTGGAGCAGCTCATCACCTTCCCGCTGGAGACCACCATGAACGGCATGCCCGGCGTGGAAAACGTGCGCTCCGTCTCCAGCGCCGGGCTGTCGTTTGTGTACGTGACCTTTGACTGGCGCACCGACATCTACCGCGCCCGGCAAATGGTGTCCGAGCGCCTCACCGCCATGGAAGAAGGGCTGCCGCCAGGCGTGGTGCCCCGCATGGGGCCCATCAGCTCGGTGATGGGCGAGATCATGCAGATCGCCATCCCCATTGGCGCGCCCCCGGCCTCAGAGGCTGCAGCGGCAAATGCAGCCACCGGCCAAGCCCCGCCCCTCAGCGCCATGCAGGTGCGTGAGTACGCCGACTGGGTGCTGCGCCCGCGCCTCATGGCCATTGCGGGCGTGGCGCAGGTCATTCCCATCGGGGGCGAGGTGCGGCAGTTTCAGGTGCAGCCCGACACGGCCCGCATGGCCGCGCTGGGCATCACCGAGTCGCACCTGGAGGCCGCGCTCAAAGGCTTTTCGGCCAACACCTCGGGCGGGTTTCTGGAGCTGAACGGGCGCGAATACCTCATCCGCCACCTGGGCCGCACCTCGCGGCTGGAGGACTTGCAGAACTTGGCATTGAGCACCCGCAACGGCCAGCCCATCGTGCTGCGGCAGATTGCCACTGTGCAGTTCGCCCCCGCCATCCGGCGCGGCGACGCGGGGTTTGAAGGCCAGCCCGCCGTCATCCTGGGCATTCAGAAGCAGCCCACGGCCGACACCATTGCCCTCACCCGCAGCATCGAAGCCGCGCTGGAGGAGATGAAGCCCTCGCTGCCCGCAGGCATGAACGCACCGCGCGTCACCTTCCGGCAGGCCAACTTCATCGAGGCGTCCATTACCACGCTGCAGGGCAAACTCATGGGGGCGTCCGTCTTTGTGGCGGTCATCCTGTACTTCTTCTTGGGCACACTGCGGCCGCTGGTGATTGCCCTCACGGCCATCCCCACGTCCATCTTTCTCACGGGGCTGGTGTTCCAGTACTTTGGGCTGTCGATCAACACCATGACGCTGGGCGGCCTGGCCATTGCCATTGGCGGGCTGGTGGACGATGCCGTGGTGGATGTGGAAAACATCATGCGGCGCCTGAAGGAAGACCGCATCCGCCACCCGCAGCACCGCCTGCACCCGCTGGAGGTGGTGGCCCGCGCCTCCATGGAAGTGCGCTCGGCCATCCTCTACGCCACCGTCATCATCGTGCTGGTGTTTCTGCCCCTGTTCGCGCTGCCGGGCATGGAGGGGCGGTTGTTTGTGCCGCTGGGGGTGGCGTTCATCGTCTCCACGTTGGCATCGCTGCTGGTGTCCGTCACCATCACGCCGGTGCTGTCGTACTACCTGCTGCCGGGCATGAAGCAGCTGGGGCATGACGACACGCGCGTGCTGCGCTGGCTCAAAAGCGGCTACCGGGGCAGCCTGCAGGCGGTGCTGAACCGCCCGCGCGCCGCGCTGGCCGCCGCGGGCGTGGCCGTGCTGGTGGCTGCAGTGGCGGTGCCGTTCTTCCCCACCACGTTCCTGCCGCCGTTCAACGAAGGTACGCTGATGGTGGGCCTGCGGCTCAACCCCGGCGTCACCTTGGCCGAATCGTCTGCCCTGGCGCAACAGGCCGAGCGGCTGGTGAAGCAGGTGCCCGAGGTGACGCACGTGGGCCGCCGCAGCGGCCGCGCCGAGCTGGACGAACACGCCGAGGGTGTGCACGTGAGCGAGCTGGACGTGGGCCTGCGCCCCGCCGCCGAGCTGACGCGGCCCATGGACGCCGTCGTGGCCGACATCCGCGCCCGTCTGGCGCCACTGCCCGCCGCCATCGGCATCGGGCAGCCCATCTCGCACCGCATCGACCACATGCTCTCGGGCGTGCGTTCGCAAATCGCCATCAAGGTGTTTGGCGAAGACCTGGACACCCTGCGCGGCCAAGCCGAATCGCTGCGCGGGCGGCTGGCAGGCATCCCCGGCCTGGCCGACCTGGAGGTGGAAAAGCAGGTGCTGGCCCCGCAGATCAAGGTGCGCGTGGACTACGCCGCCGCTGCCCGCTACGGCGTGCCCGCGCCCCAGGTGCTGGCCACACTACAAAGCCTGGTGGAAGGCGAGCGCGTGACGCAGATCGTGGAAGGCAACCGCCGCTTTGCCCTGGTGGTCAAGCTGCCCGAGGCCGCCCGCAGCATCGAGGGCCTGGGCCAGGTGCTCATCGACACGCCCCTGGGCGCCGTGCCCCTGTCGCGCCTGGCCACCATTGAAGACAGCGACGGCCCCAACCAGATCAGCCGCGACGACGGCCGCCGCCGCATCGTGCTCTCGGCCAACGCGCAGGGCCGGGCACTGTCCGAAGTGGTGGCCGACATCCGCCGCGTGGTGGCCGAAACGCGCCTGCCCGAGGGCTACTTCATCACCCTGGGCGGCCAGTTCCAGGCGCAGGAAGAAGCCTCGCGCCTGGTGGGCCTGCTCTCACTGGTATCGCTGGTGCTCATGTTTGTGGTGCTGTACAGCCGCTACCGCTCGGCCACGCTCGCCACTCTCATCATGGCCAACATCCCGCTGGCGCTGGTGGGCGCCGTGTTGGGGCTGTGGCTGTCGGGCCAGCCGCTGTCGGTGGCGGCCATGGTGGGCTTCATCACGCTGGCGGGCATCTCGGTGCGCAACGGCATCCTCAAGGTCAGCCACTACATCAACCTGATGCGCTTTGAGGGCGAGAACTTCTCGCACGCCCTCATCGTGCGCGGCTCCATCGAACGGCTCAGCCCCGTGCTGATGACCGCGCTGGTCACCGCCTTTGCCCTGGCCCCCCTGCTGTTCGAGGCCGAACGCCCCGGCACCGAAATCCTGCACCCGGTGGCCGTGGTCATCTTCTCGGGCCTCATCAGCTCCACCCTGCTCGATACCTACCTCACCCCCGCCCTGTTCTGGCTGTTTGGCCGAAAAAGCGCCGAGCGACTGATGGACGAGCGGGATGCGGAGGCGTTTTGATGCAGATGACTACGGCGATTGGCGCCCACCCAGCAGCCCTTGCGCTGGCACCGGTATGCACCTGGGGCCGGGCCCGCGCTTTGATTGGCGCCCGGCCCCCATGACCTAGCCCCTCCCCCAACCGTTCACGCTGAGCCTGTCGAAGCGCCGCACAAGCGGCCTACAGGCCCAGCCCACGCGGTGGTTCGCCACCGCGCATCCAGCCACTCATTCATTCACTCACTCACTAACCAGGAGAAAACCATGCCCTTCAACACCCCATCCGCCACCACCCAACCCCTGCACCGCCTGCTCACCCTGGCCGCCATCACATCCGCCACCCTGCTGGCCCCCACCCTCCCCGCCCACGCCCACGGCGAAGCCCACAGCCACGCCCCGCAACACGGCGGCGTGGTGGTGGAAGTGAAAGACATGGACCTGGAACTGGTCGCCAAGCCCGACGTGCTGCAGCTCTACCTGCGCGACCACGGCAAGCCCGCCGATGTGAGCAAGGCCAGCGCCAAGATCACGCTGCTGAACGGCACTGAAAAGCAGGAAGCCACCCTGGCCCCTGCGGGCGGCCGGCTGGAAGCCAAAGGCAGCTTTCGCGTAGCTGCGGGCACCAAGGCGCTGGCGCAGGTGACGGTGGGGGGCAAGGTGCTATCCGCGCGGTTTGAGATGAAGTGATTGCAGCGCCACTTATATGCGTCTAACCTGCATACTTCAAAATTGATAGCTGCTAGCGCTTGTCTTTAAAGCGCTAGCAGCACTTTTCCTTGAATATTGAACCAAGCTAACTGGGCTGATGCGCCAAGACGGCTTGAGGCTGAACTCTGTCATTCGACGATGCAACCTCCAGTGACCGCTTTTGCGGGAAACAGTCGAGTTGCCTAGAAGGTATTGGCCGGCAGCTTCGCCTCCGGAACCGGCCGTTGGACCCGCCATTCGCATTCGTACTGGACGATTTGGAGAACGCCATATCGCGGTTGATACCCACGCCGGCGGCGAGCACGGGACTTTCGCCGCATATCTCATACTGCGGAACCGGCGCGCCGATCAGCTAGCATTCGATGTACGGAGGAGCACCGGCACCCGCCAAAGGTCGTTGAGCCTGGTGACTACGGGCCACTTTCGGGACGAGATGCACTGCAAGGAAGAGATCCTTCAGGCAGGGAGAAACCAACAATGCACCTGGCCAAGCTGGTCATCAAGAACTTCCGCAAGCTCGCGCATGCGGAGCTGTCATTTCAGGCCGGCCTGAATGTCCTAGTCGGCGGCAACAACGTCGGCAAGACGGCGGTGGTCGACGCCTTGCGCGCGTTGCTGGCTGGGCACGACGAGCCTTACCCGCGCCTCGGCGAAGAGGATGTGCATCGACCCAAAGGCGGTGTCCCATCTGGCGACATCGTCTTCGAGTACGTGTTCAGCGGGCTGGACGAAGACGATGAAGCGGACTTCCTGGCCGCTCTCGTGCCTGACGCGGCAGGAAAACTCGAAGCGCACATCAAGATCCGCTACTCGGACCCCGACAAGGGCGGCCGCCTGCGCGCCAAGCGGTGGTGCGGTGAGCATGAGGACGTCGGCCTGACGACGGACATGATGGAGAACCTCAGGGGCGTCTACCTGCCGCCGCTGCGCGACGCGTCGCAAGGCCTCAAGCCCGGCCGCACCAGCCAGCTTGCACGGCTGCTGCAACTCTTGGCCGAGGATGACGGTGTCAAAGGCATCGACAAAGCGCTGCAGGATCTCGACAAAGAGTTGAAGAAGCACCTGCCTATTGTCAATACACAGAAGGCCATCGAAACCCGGCATCAGTCCATGCTGGGCGCGCAGCTCGCGCAGTTGCTGGAAGTCGGCCTGAGCGCCAGCGATTTCAAGAGCTTGAAGTCCCGGCTGTCGTTGGTCGTGGACGCCTTCGAGATCGAGCAGAACGGGCTGGGATTCAACAACCTGATCTACATGGCGGTCGTGCTCAGCGAGCTGACCAAGAACCCGGACTCCTGCTACCGCGGGCTGATTGTCGAGGAGCCGGAGGCACATCTGCACCCGCAGCTTCAAGCCGTGCTGCTGCAGTACCTGCAGTCCATCCATGCCATCGACGGCGAGAAGCCGGTCCAGCTGTTTGTCACCAGTCATTCGCCCAACTTCGCAAGCATTGCCGACCTGGATAGCCTGGTGTGCCTCGTCGACACGGGCGCTGCGGTCGAGACCTTCCTTCCCCGCAGCATTACCTTCGACAAAGGGAAACGCGAGAAGCTAGAGCGCTACCTCGATGTCACACGCGCTGAGCTCTTCTTTGCTCGTCGGGTCATCTTTGTCGAAGGCGCGGCCGAGCTCATGATGGTAGACGCGCTCGCCAAGCGAATGGGCTTCAACCTGCGCCAGCATGGCGTGAGCCTGATCAGTGTCGAGGGGCTGAACTTCGACTCGTTCATGCCTCTCTTCGGCGACAAGGCGCTGAAGATCCCGGTGGCGGTCCTCACAGATGCCGACCCAGTGGCGCCCAAGCCTGTCCCATCGGGCGCAGTTGCTACGCCTTCAGCACCAGCGGTGGCCGCACCAGTTGCAGCACTGACAGAAGCGGCACCTGCAGTAGCACCGGCACCTACAGCAGCTTTGGCAGCGACTGAGGACGAAGACAACGAAGACGACGATGCCGAGCCGCTATATCCCGCGCCGGGAGACACCATCACCGTCTCGGCGAACGCCGCGAAGATGAAGGCTCGCGAGGATAGCCACGTCAAAGTGTTCTATGGCCTCAAGACTTTCGAGTACGACCTGGCCCTGGATCCTGACAACCGCGCCGCCATGCTGAAGGCGCTGAAGGAGCTGCGGCGTCGGATCGCCAAGTCACTCGAAACCACCGTCGCGGCGGAGGTCGGTGACGCTGCCAAGGCCAAGGCGCTGTTCTGCGGCATGTTTGAACGCAAGACTAACAACGTCCAGAAAGGCAGCTTTGCTCAGTCGCTGGCGCAGGTCATTTCAGACGAGATGGTCTCTTTCAATGTGCCGGCCTACATACAGGACGCCATCAAGCACGTCTGCAAAGCAGCAGCGACGTCGGCCTCATGAGCGACCTCACCCCTGAGCAGCAAGGCGTCGTCGACGCGCCGATGGTGCCGCTTTGCGTCATCGCTTGCGCTGGTAGTGGCAAGACCAAGACCGCCGTGCACCGCGTTGTGCAAATGCGGCGAAATCTCGGCGAGGCGCGCGGCCGCGTGGCGCTGCTGTCCTTTTCCAACGTAGCGGTCGACACCTTCCGCAGGGCCTATGACGATCTGGCCGGCAGCCTGCCGTCCAACGCCGGCCGGTCGCGGGTGGACATCGACACACTCGACGGATTCATCACCGCGCACATGATCCGGCCCCATTGCCATCGGACCATGCAGTCGCCGCGGGCGGCCTTCCTTGTGACGGGCGATGAAACGTTCCTGGACGGCTTCAAGTTCTCGACGTCATCGTTTCCTCAGTCGATCAAGGAGCTGAAGCTGGCGTTTGTCAACGGCAAGGAGGTCTTCTTCTACGTGTTCAACGAACAGCCTAAGCTGGTCGACACCTCCATCGCGCGCAACCTCATCGCAAAGTTGGGCCGCACGGGCGCCTACACCCACGATCTCGGGCGCTACTGGGCCTACCGGGCGCTGAAGGAGCAACCGAAACTTCTCGCCGCACTTGCACGTCGCTATCCGCACATCGTGATTGACGAGGCCCAAGACATCGGGTCGGTTCATCAGGCCATTCTGGAACTGCTGATAGGTGCCGGCTCTCGCGTGACGTTGATCGGCGATCCCAATCAGGGCATCTATGAGTTCGCGGGCGCCGACGGAAAGTTCCTCATCGAATACCACCAGCGCGCCGGCGTTCGGCAGCACTCGCTGAAGAAGAACTTCCGTTCGGCCCCCTGTATCGTGGACTTGGCCAATGGCCTGTGCGGCCGCGTCGACGTCGCCGCACGGCCCGCGCCTGGCACGCCACACGGTGCCTTCTTCACCGGCTACAAGGGAGACCAGCACCCCCAGCTCATCTCTTCATTCCAGGGTGCTATGTCAGCCGCCGGCGCGGACATCAAGCGTTCCGCCATCTTGTGCCGAGCCAAAAAGTTGGCTGGGACACTTCGTGGCGACGAGGCACCGGTTGGCCAAGGTCTGGTCAAGCTGTTCGCCGCCGCTGCGGTGCTGCGTGATCGCCGCAAAGACTTCCTCAGGGCGTTCCGACGCGTAGCCGTCGCGGTGGTCGCACTGCTGGACAACGCACCGCACAGCCTGGTGAGCCAGATCACGCAACCATCCAACAAACCCGATGACCGGAAACTGCGCAACGCTATCTGGGCCTTCACCCGCAACCCTGCAACCGGCCTGCCGTCGTCGTCACTGGTGGGCGACAAGGAGTGGCATGCCCAGCTGCTGGCGCGCATCAAAGTGCTGCTGACCGACCTCGAAAACGACTTCGGCTTCACGCAAGTCGCCAACCTCGGCAACAAGATTTCTAAGAAGGCGTTGCCGAGCACGCCGCTGATCAGCGCCAAGGACTTGGCTGATGACGATGCAACGGCACTGCGGATCGACACTGTGCACAAGGCCAAGGGAGAAAGCCTGGACGCCGTCATGTATGTGACTACCAAGGAGCACGTGAAAGAAATGCTGGGCGGCGTCACGACAGAGTTGGGCCGCATTGGGTACGTCGCTGCGACGCGAGCCCGGGACCTGCTCTGGATAGCTGTACCTCACAGTGCCTTGAAGGAGCTTCGGCCGGCGTTGATCGCCAAAGGATTCGTGGAAGTAGGTGCTGGGGCGGCGCCGTCAGCCAAAGCCGCGGCGCACGTCGTGATCGCGCCCGTTCTGGCAATCCATCCGGTCGTCCCGACTGTCCTGCCGGTCGCAAGTCCGAACTCCACCCAAACGCCATAGTGAACATGGACGACAAGCTGATCGGATTTCTCTACGCGGTCGTCGGCGCTGCCATCGCTTTGTTAGGCAAATGGGCAATCGACGCCATCACCCGGCGCAGCGAGAAGAGCAGGCACGCGGCCTACTTGTGCGTGCGGGTTGTCTGCGAACTGGACCGTTTCGCGACGGGTTGCGCCGCCGTGGCTCAGGATTTCGGCCCCGAGCCTGATGACGAAACTTCCGTGATAACGACAGTGCGCGACCCGAGCTTTGCACCGCATGATCTCCCGGTCGACTGGAAGTCGATCGACATCCGGTTGGTCTACGACGTCCTGAATCTTCCCGGCGAGCAGGCGCTTGCCGATAGCCGCATCACCGAGCACTGGAACCATGCTTGGAGCGACGCCGAAAGCACCTTGGAGATGCGACGGGAGCTGTATCTCAAGCTTGGCCTCAAGGCGGCCATGCTGTCCAGGTCCCTGCGGCGGATTGGCAAACTGCCGCCCGCCGATGATTCGTTGGACCGGCTGGAGGAGCTAGATGGAGAGGCTAAAGAGCGTGCCGCGGCCATGGCCAAGCGGCTGACGGAGCTGCCGTAGACGCCCTGGCCGGCGTCGGCTGTCCCGAAAGCTTGAGTTCAGCTAGCTAACCGTTCTGCGTGGTGTGAATAACTGACAGCAACCGGTCGATCTGAAACGGTCGCAGAACGCTGCAGCGGTCCCTCGGACGTCGTCAGCGCGGCCAGCAGTATCGTACGGCCGCCTTTCCGTCAAACCAGCCGGTTAGAACCTACGCCGGCAGGACCTTGAAGACCGGGACCGGCACAGGACCGGTCGCACGACGCCACGCGCCTAATGGCCGAGATCGCTGCATAGCAGTCGTCTCAACACAGCCTCAGAGGCTAAAGTCACTTTTGCACAGTGCACAAACGGCGCCGTGAATTGAAGCAGATGGTTGGGGGCGAAAAAAAAGCGCCTGGCTTTTTCAAACCCGGCGCTCTCATTTCATCCGACCCGCTCAAGCCGACTTAAACGGCAACTCCCTCGGTGTCGTCCCCGTCAACCGCGCCACCGCATTCGCAAACGCCGGTGCCAGCGGCGGCAATCCAGGCTCACCCATCCCCGTAGGCGGCTCCGCGCTCGGTACGATGTGCACGGCCACCTGGGGCATGTCGGTGATGCGGGGCACGGCGAAGTCGCCGAAGTTGCTTTGCTCCACCACGCCGTCCTTGAGCGTGATGGCTGCGCCGGGCAGGCACATGGACAGGCCCATCAGCGCCCCGCCCTGCACCTGGGCTTCCACGCTCTTGGGGTTGACGGCCAGGTTGCAGTGCACGCCGGCCGTCACGCTGTGCAGCTTGGGCGTGCCGTCCTTGCTCACCGATGCTTCCACCACATAAGCCACCACGGAGCTGAACGACTCGTGCACCGCCACGCCCCAGGCGCGGCCTGCGGCGAGTTTCTTTTTGCCGTAGCCGGACTGGTTTACCGCCAGTTGCAGGGCGGCCTTGTGGCGGGGGTGCTTGTCGCCCATCAGGCGCAGGCGGTAGGCCACGGGGTCTTGCTTCGTCGCGCGGGCCACTTCGTCCAGCAGGGTTTCCATGGCGTAGGCGGTGTGGGTGCTGCCCACGCTGCGCCACCACAGCACGGGCACGTTGACCTGCGGGTGGTGCACCGACAGGCGCATGGGGATGTCGTAGGGCTCTTTCATGCCCTCCAGGGCCGTGGCGTCCACGCCGTTCTTGACCATGAAGGCCTCGAACGGCGAGCCCTTCAGGATGGACTGGCCCACGATGACGTGGTCCCACGCCAGGATGTTGCCCTGGGCGTCAAAACCGATCTCGGCGCGGTGCACATGCATGGGACGGTAGTAGCCGCCCTTGATGTCGTCCTCACGGCTCCACAGGGTGCGCACGGGGGCGGTAATGCCTGCGGTGCGCGCGGCCTTGGCCACGCCGCAGGCTTCCACCACGTAGTCGCTGGTGGGGATGGCGCGGCGGCCAAAGCCGCCACCGGCCATCTGGGTGTGCACCTTGATGTTCTGCGGCTGCAGGCCCAGCACCTTGGCGGCGGCCATGGCGTCCAGGCCGGGCATCTGGGTGCCCATCCACAGTTCGGCCTTGTCACCATCGAGTTTGACGGTGCAGTTCAGCGGCTCCATGGGCGCGTGGGCGAGGTACGGAAAGGTGAACTCGGCGCTGATCTTGTGCGGCGCGTTGGCCAGCGGGGCCACATCGGCGGGGATGGCGATGGTGCCGGTTTGCTGGGCCAGGGCGCGGTACTGGGTGAGCAGCTGGGCGGTGTCGGCCTTCTCCACGCTGGCGGCGTCCCATTCCACCTTGAGCGCATCGCGCCCCTGCTTGGCGGGCCAGTAGCCTTCGGCAATGATGGCCACGCCTTCGCCACCGCGGTCGGTGGGCACGCGCAGCACGGCTTTTACGCCCTTGATGGCCTTGGCGGCGCTGTCGTCCAGCGACTTCACCTTGGCGCCAAACACGGGTGGGCGGGCCACCACGGCGGTGAGCATGCCGGGCAGGCGTACGTCAATGCCGTAGTCTTGCTGGCCGCTGGATTTGGCCTGGGCGTCGAGCCGGCCCGTGGGCTTGCCGATGATGCGGAACTGCTTGGGGTCTTTGAGGGTGACCTTCTCAGGCACGGGCTGCTGCATGGCGGCCTCGGCCAGCGCGCCGTAGCTCAGTTTTTTGCCGCTGGGGCCCACCACAAAGCCTGCGTTGGTGCGCTGGGTGGATGCGTCTACACCCCACTGCGCG
>Ga0307408_100000281_pt1 | contig 51252 bp, 39 predicted proteins | sample 322Cmetagenome_FD_202116 | JGI IMG/M metagenome (GOLD analysis project Ga0307408, IMG submission 202116) | Maize rhizosphere microbial communities from greenhouse at UC Davis, California, United States - 322HYB-C-3 | ecosystem: Host-associated > Plants > Roots > Rhizosphere > Soil | place... | reverse complement strand
CACTGTAGGGACGGGCGGCGCGCATACGGTCCTGCGCTTTGCGCATTTTCGATGCGGCGACCATTTCCATCGCCTTGGTGATCTTCTTCGTATTCTCTACGCTCTTGATCTTGCCACGTATCTCTTTGCCTACTGCCATGAGTCCTTACTCCCTTGTACGCGAGAACGGCGGCTCAGTGATGAGCCGCCGGTTCGCTTAGAATGCGCCGGATTTCTTGAAATCAGCAATGGCAGCGGCCAGCGCAGCTTCGCCGTCCTTGTCCAGTTGCTTGCTTTCTTCGATCTTGGCCAACAGGGCAGCTTGCTTGGCTTTCAGGTGGCTGTGCAGGCCGGCTTCGAAGGCCAGGACTTTCTTCACAGGCACGTCGTCCAGGTAGCCTTTGTTCACGGCGAACAGCGATGCACCCATCAGGGAGATCGACAGTGGCGAGTACTGGGTCTGCTTCAGCAGTTCCGTCACGCGCGCGCCGCGGTCCAGCTGCTTGCGGGTCGACTCGTCCAGGTCGGAAGCGAACTGCGCGAACGCAGCCAGTTCACGGTACTGTGCCAAGTCGGTACGGATACCGCCGGACAGGTTCTTGATGACCTTGGTCTGAGCCGCACCACCAACGCGGGACACCGAGATACCTGCGTTAATCGCAGGACGAATACCGGAGTTGAACAGCGAGGTTTCCAGGAAGATCTGGCCGTCGGTAATCGAAATCACGTTGGTTGGAACGAACGCGGAAACGTCGCCAGCCTGGGTTTCAATGATCGGCAGCGCGGTCAGCGAACCGGTCTTGCCTTTGACGGCGCCGCCGGTGAAGGCTTCGACGTAGTCGGCGTTCACGCGGGCTGCGCGTTCCAGCAGACGGCTGTGCAGGTAGAACACGTCGCCTGGATACGCTTCACGGCCTGGTGGACGGCGCAGCAGCAGCGAGATCTGACGGTAAGCAACAGCTTGCTTCGACAAGTCATCGTAGACGATCAGCGCGTCTTCACCACGGTCGCGGAAGTATTCGCCCATCGTGCAGCCGGAGTAGGCCGAGATGTATTGCATTGCAGCCGATTCCGAAGCGGTCGCGGCAACAACGATGGTGTATTCCATCGCGCCGTGCTGTTCCAGGGAACGCACGATGTTTTTGATGGTCGATGCTTTTTGGCCGATGGCGACGTAGATACACGTCATGCCCTGGCCTTTTTGGTTGATGATCGCGTCAACCGCCACCGCCGATTTACCGGTCTGGCGGTCGCCAATGATCAGCTCACGCTGGCCACGGCCGATTGGTACCATCGCGTCGATCGACTTCAGGCCGGTCTGCATCGGCTGCGACACGGATTCACGGGCAATCACGCCCGGAGCGATCTTTTCGATTGGCGAGGTCAGCTTGGCTTCGACCGGACCTTTGCCGTCGATCGGCTGGCCCAGCGCGTTAACAACGCGGCCGCGCAGTTCAGGACCGACTGGCACTTCCAGAATACGGCCGGTGCACTTGACGGTGTCGCCTTCCGAGATGTGCTCGTAAGCACCCAGGATAACGGCGCCGACGGAGTCACGCTCCAGGTTCATTGCCAGGCCAAAGGTGTTGCCAGGGAACTCCAGCATCTCGCCTTGCATCACATCGGACAGACCGTGAATGCGGCAGATACCGTCGGCAACGGAAATTACGGTGCCTTGATTGCGCACTTCAGCGCCGCCATCAATGCCTTGAATCCGGCTCTTGATCAGCTCGCTGATTTCAGATGGGTTGAGTTGCATACTAACTCCTAAATGTTTTCTCTCCGCTTGCGCGAGGGTATGTGGTCTGCCGGCGTTGCCGCCTGATTCTCAGTAAATACGGTACTTACGAGGTCAGGGCGGTACGCATCTGCTGCAGCTTGGCGCGTACCGAAGTGTCCAGCACTTCGTCACCCACTACCACACGCACACCACCGATCAGCGATGGGTCCACGGTTACGTTCGGGTTGAGCTTGCGGCTGAATTTCTTTTCCAGCGTCGCGACCAGCTCGGATACCTGTGCTGCGCTCAGTTCGAATGCACTGATAATGTCGGCATCGGCTGCACCTTCCGCGCTGTTTTTCAACAGGGCGAACTGGGCGCCGATTTCCGGCAGCAATTCGATACGGCCATTGGCCAGCAGCATATTCAGGAAGTTGTTGGCTTCCGGCGTCAGCGGCGATTTCAGCAGAGATTGAATGGTGGCGGCGATGTCGCTATCCGAAACTTTCGGATTGCGCGCGTATGCCAGCACATCGGCGTTTCCGCCGACCTGGGCCATTTCGGACACCAGGTCGGACCACGCAGCGAGGTTGCCAGCTTGAGCTACGCGGAAGAGGGCTTCCGCGTAAGGACGGGCGACGGTTGCGATTTCAGCCATGATTACAGCTCGGTCGCGAGGCGATTCAACAGGTCAGCATGCGCCGACGCCGTTACTTCGCGCTTCAGGATTTGCTCGGCGCCTTTGACAGCCAGGTCAGCCACTTGGGCGCGCAGTGCTTCGCGGGCCTGGGTGATTTGCTGATCGGCTTCAGCTTTGGCGTTCGCGACGATGCGCTCGGCTTCGGCTTTGGCATTTGCCTTGATTTCTTCAGCTACCAGTTGCGCGCGCTTTTCCGCGTCGGACACCAGCGTTGCGGCTTCGTCACGGGCGGTGGACAAGGCTTGGGCGGATTGCTTTGCAGCGATTTCCATCGAAGCCTTGCCCTGGTCGGCGGCAGCCAGACCATCGGCGATACGCTTGGCACGCTCGTCCAGCGCACCGTTCAGCGCTGGGAAGACGAATTTCATCGAGAACCAAACGAGCACCGCGAAGGTGATCATCTGGCCGATGAGCGACATATTAATGTTCATGCCTTGCTCCTAAAAAGTTTCCCCGGTTGGAGCGGTTATTACTGAGCAACAGCAGCGGTGATAGCGGTCAGGAACGGGTTGTTGAACGTGAACAGCAGAGCAACACCAACGCCGATCATCGAGATCGCGTCCAGCAGACCAGCGATAACGAACAGTTTGGTTTGCAGTTGTGGCATCAGTTCAGGTTGACGTGCCGAAGCTTCCAGGAACTTGCCACCCAGGATAGCGAAGCCGAGTGCGGTACCGATGGCGCCCAGGCCAATGATGATTGCTACGGCCAGAACGGTCATGCCTTGTACTTGTGCGATCAGAGCTTGCATTAGATTTCTCCTAATTTAAAAAAACGAAAGATACGAAAATTACAAATCAAAAAGTTGCTGATTAATGCTTCTCAACCGCGAGGGCCAGATACACAACCGTCAACGCCATAAACACAAAAGCTTGCAAAGTTACAATCAGAATGTGGAAGATTGCCCATGGACCACCCAGCAGCCACTGTGCCCACCATGGCAGCAACGCGATCAGGATGAAAATCAGTTCGCCGGCATACATGTTGCCGAACAGTCGCAGCGACAGCGAAATTGGTTTAGCCAGCAATTCCAGCATCTGGAAGATGAAGTTCACCGGCGCCAGGAAGATGGCGGCAATACCGTGTGCGTGGAAGGGCGCGGTAAACAGTTCTTTACCCCAGCCGCCAACGCCTTTGGCTTTGATCGAGAAACCGATGATGCACAGCATGACGCCGATCGACATGCCGAACGTGTGGTTCACGTCAGCGGTCGGGACCACGCGCAGCTTGTAGACGCCGAAGAACTCCAGCACTTTCGGCAGCAGGTCCACCGGCAGGAAGTCCATCGCGTTCATCAGCCAGACCCACACGAAGATGGTGATGGCCAGCGGGGCGATCACGGCGCTCTTGGCGTGGAAAGCGGAATTGACGGTGTCGTTGACGAGTTCCATGACCCATTCAACGAAGTTTTGCAGCTTGCCTGGCACGCCGGACGTCGCGCGGCTGGCAGCCAGCTTGAAGACGCCCAGGAAAATCAGGCCCAGGATGGCCGAAATCCAGAACGTATCCAGGTTGATGGAGTTCGTGGTAACGACTTCACCAGCGGAGTTCAGGTGCGACAGGTGATGCTGAATATACTCTGTGGCGTTAGCCGGGGCCGCGTGGCCCCCGTGTTCAGTGGTCATAGTGTCTTCAGATTTTGTTAATTAAACTGCTAGCAGCGCGAACCAGTATGCGAGGGTCGCCACCGCAAATCCTAGAATCAGCCAAACTGTGCCGGCCGACGAAAACAACACGAGGGCGCCCGCGAACAGGATTGCTGTTATTAAAACCTTTACCATTTCGGCACGAAAATGCGTGCGGAAAGCTTGTTTCGCGTCATTAGTTCCGCGCATGACAATAATCGCGTACACCAGACTTCCGATGACCGCGATTGCTCCGCCTATGGCGGCAGACCAGCCGTTCGCATGGCTGCCAAAGAATCCGGTGGCGGCCGAGAAAAAGACGGCGATTGTGAACTGCAGGGCAACAACTTTAAACACGGGCCGGGCAACGGTTTGCGTTAAATCACTCACTTGCCAGGTTCCCAGAGAAAGCGTATACAACTAAAGACACAGGATTATATTAGGAATTTCGCCATGCGGTCAAACGAAGATGCACCGATTTGGGGGGTTTTGCGGTCGGAACGCGACGGATTTACGGCGGGTTTAGAGGAGTTACACCAACTTGACGATCCATGTGCGCGCTATCAGCGGCGCTTTTCATAGCATTTTTGTTATCTGTTCCGGCGTTTATCGACGACGCTTTATATAGATTATGGTTATAACTTGGCGTGATGATGTTTCCCTGGGAGAAAGATAATTTTTGATATAAGGGGCAACGAAAATCGTCATTTCCGTGATTTTGTTGCTTTTTATATACCCTGATACAAATTTTTACGCTTTCGCGATCCATGAAATTTTCGAATGGGTCTTGAAACCCATGATGTGATTAAAGTCATCACGGGCCTCGTATTTTTACGGTACAGCGTGCCGGGCAAAAACTTAGGCCGTGGCTCCGCGCAACCGTGCCAGCAAACCATCGAGCACGTCGAGGTCGGCGAAATCAATCACCACCTGGCCTTTCCCTTTGGCCCCCATCTTGAACACCACCGGGGTCGCCAGCGCGTCGGACAATTCTTCTTCCAGGCGCAGGATATCGCCGGACTTTTCCCGCACCGGACGCTGTTCGGCCGTTCCCGCCGCTTCTTCCACGGTGCGCTGCACCAGCTTTTCGGTTTCACGCACCGACAAGCGCTTGGCGATCACCAGGTTGGCGAGCGTGATTTGCGAGGCGGCATCGACCGCCAGCAACGCGCGGGCGTGGCCCATGTCGATATCGCCCGCCATCAACATGGTTTGCACCGGACCGGCCAGGTTCATCAGGCGCAGCAGGTTCGACACGGCGGAACGGGACCGGCCCACGGCATTGGCGGCCTGTTCATGGGTAAAGTCGAATTCGTTGATCAGGCGGTTGATGCCTTGCGCCTCTTCGAGGGGATTCAAGTCTTCGCGCTGGATGTTTTCAATCAGCGCCATCGCGGCGGCCGTGCGGTCGTCGACGTCGCGCACCAGCACCGGCACCTGTTCCAGGCCCGCCATTTGCGCGGCGCGGAAGCGGCGCTCGCCGGCAATGATTTCATACTTCATCTTGCCATTGCTTTTACCGCCTTCCTTGCCGACCGGACGCACCAGGATCGGTTGCATGATGCCCTGGGTTTTGATGGAGGCGGCCAGCTCCGTCAGGCCGGTTTCATCCATGCGGGTACGCGGCTGGTATTTGCCGGGCTGCATCACGGTGACCGACATCTCCTGCGTGGTGTGGCCGTTCGGGCCGCCGGGGTTGGATGCCGGGTTGGAGGGATCGAGATCGCCGCCCAGCAGCGCGTCCAGGCCGCGGCCCAGACCTTTGAGTTTCTTGGTTGCCATAGTTCGTTGGTCCTCTTACATCTTCTTGATGCGCTTGATCATTTCCGCGCCGAAAGCGATATACGCTTGCGCGCCCTTGGAGCCCGGGTCGAACGTCACGCCCGGAATGCCATACGACGGCGCTTCGGCCAGGCGCACATTGCGCGGGATGATGGTCTTGAACACTTTGTCGCCAAAATGCTGTTCCAGCTGGGCCGACACCTGCTGTGACAAGGTCATGCGCGGATCGAACATCACGCGCAGCAAACCAATGATCTTCAAGTCCGGATTCAGGTTGGCGTGCACCTTCTTGATGGTGTTGACCAGGTCCGACAAGCCTTCCAGCGCGTAGTACTCGCACTGCATCGGAATAATCACGCCGTTGGCGGCGCACAGGCCGTTCAGGGTCAGCAGCGACAGCGCCGGCGGGCAATCGATCAGCACGAAGTCGTATTCCTTATCGACGGCGGCCAGCGCGTCCTTCAGGCGGCGCTCGCGGTTGTCCAGCTCCACCATTTCCACTTCGGCGCCGGCCAGTTCGCGGTTCGACGGCAAGACGTCAAAGCGGCCCGATTCCGAACGCAGGCGCGCCGTGGCCACGTCGGCGTCGCCGAGCATGACTTCATAGGTGGAGGCGGTCAGGCCGGCCTTGTTGATGCCGGCGCCCATGGTGGCGTTGCCTTGCGGGTCCAGGTCCACCAGCAGCACGCGCTGCTTGAGCTTGGCCAGTCCGGCGGCGAGGTTGACGGTGGTGGTGGTTTTACCCACGCCGCCCTTCTGGTTTGCTACGCAAAAAATTTTGGCCATGAATCTTCTAGTTATCTCTCAAATGAGCTATACGATTTATACGATATAAATTGTTTATTTTGTTTATTCGATTTATACGATATAAATGATTTATATCGTTTATATCGGAAGGCGGATTACATCTTTTTGATGTACACCAGGTGGCGCTCCGCATCCAGCCCCGGCACTTTCAGGGGCTGCAAATCCGTCGCTTGCCAGGGGGCCGGCAGCCGCTCCCGTTCGTCCTGCGGCGCGGTGCCTTTCAAGGCGATGTACTGGCCGCCCTCGGCCAGCAAGTGCCCCGACCAGTTGACGAAATCGGACAGGTCGGCAAAGGCGCGCGACGTGATCACGTCGAACAGCTGCGCCACCGCCAGCTCCTGCACCTTCATCGTGTACACCGTCACGTTGGCCAGGCCCAGCTGCGCCTTGACCTGGGTCAGGAAGGCGGTTTTCTTGTGCACGGTGTCGATCATCGACACTTGCATGTCGGGCCGCGCAATGGCCAGCACGATGCCCGGCAACCCGCCGCCCGCGCCCACATCCAGCACGTTTTTCGCGCCCTCGAACGCCGGCACGGCGGCCAGCGAGTCGAGCAAATGCAGGGTCATCATTTGCATCGGATCGCGCACCGACGTCAGGTTGTAGACACTGTTCCACTTGTTCAGCAACGCCAGGTAATCGAGCAACTGCCCGTGCTGCGCTTCCGACAGTTCCAGTTTTAGTTCATTGGCGCCGTTTTTCAACACCTCGGCCAGTGCCGCCCGGTCGAACCACCTCATTGCGCGGCCCCTTCCTGCTCGGTATTTTTAGCACCGAAGGCGCCATAACCCGCTTTCTTCAGGTGCACCAGCAACAGCGAAATCGCGGCCGGCGTCACGCCGGAAATACGCGACGCCTGGCCCAGGGTTTCCGGCAGGTTTTTCGTGAGTTTCTGGCGCACTTCCATCGACAGCGCGGTGATCGCCATGTAATCGACCCCGTCCGGCAATTTCAGGTTTTCATAGTGCTCGTGGCGCTCGACTTCCTTGCTCTGGCGCTCGATGTAGCCCGAGTATTTCAGGGTGATTTCCACCTGCTCGCGCACGGCCGCATCCTCCACGCCGGGGCCCGCCAGCGCCTGGCCTTCCATCCCTTCCAGGGTCATCAACTGGTCGTACACCACGCCCGGACGGCGCAGCAAATCGGCCAGGTTGTACTCGCGTTCGATGGCCTGGCCGATCACGCGTTCCGACTCGGCGGCCGCCAGGATGCGCGGATTGACCCACGTGGAACGCAGGCGTTCCAGCTCCAGCGCGACGGCTTCGCGCTTGCGTTCAAACGCTTCCCACTGGGCGTCGCCCACGCAGCCGAGCTGACGGCCGATTTCCGTCAGGCGCATGTCGGCATTGTCTTCACGCAAGCTCAAGCGGTACTCGGCGCGGCTGGTGAACATGCGGTACGGCTCCATCACGCCCTGCGTGACGAGGTCGTCGACCATCACGCCCAGGTACGCTTCCGAGCGCGCCGGGGTCCAGGCGTCGCGGCCCTGGGTCTGCAAGGCCGCGTTGATACCGGCCAGCATGCCCTGGGCGGCGGCTTCTTCGTAGCCGGTGGTGCCGTTGATCTGGCCGGCGAAATACAGGCCGGCAATGGCCTTGGTTTCCAGCGACGCCTTCAGGCCGCGCGGGTCGAAATAGTCGTATTCAATCGCATAGCCGGGACGCAGGATATGCGCGTTTTCCAGGCCTTTCATCGAGCGCACCAGGTTGATTTGCACGTCGAATGGCAGGCTGGTGGAAATGCCGTTTGGATAGAATTCGTTGGTGGTCAAGCCTTCCGGTTCCAGGAAGATCTGGTGCGATTCCTTGCTGGAAAAACGGTGGATCTTGTCTTCGATCGACGGGCAATAACGGGGGCCGACGCCCTCGATCACGCCGGTGTACATCGGGCTGCGGTCCAGGCCGCCACGGATGATGTCGTGCGTCTGCGCATTGGTATGCGTGACCCAGCACGGCAGTTGTTTCGGGTGCATGGCCGTGTTGCCCATGAACGAAAACACCGGCACCGGATCGAGGTCGCCGGGCTGTTCCGTCATGGCGGAAAAGTCGATGCTGCGGCCATCGATGCGGGGTGGCGTGCCGGTTTTCAGGCGACCCTGCGGCAGTTTCAGTTCCTTCAGGCGGGCCGACAGCGAGATCGCCGGCGGATCGCCGGCGCGGCCGGCCGAGTAGTTTTGCAGGCCCACGTGGATCTTGCCATCCAGGAAAGTGCCGGCCGTCAGCACCACGGCCGGAGCCAGGAATTTCAGGCCGATCTGCGTCACGGCGCCGACCACGCGGTCGCCTTCGACCATCAAATCGTCGACCGCTTGCTGGAACAGCCACAGGTTGGGCTGGTTTTCCAGGCGGGAGCGTATTGCCTGTTTGTAAAGTATTCGATCGGCCTGGGCGCGCGTCGCGCGGACCGCCGGGCCTTTGGAGGAGTTCAAAATACGGAACTGGATGCCGGATTCATCGGTGGCAATCGCCATCGCGCCCCCCATGGCATCGACTTCTTTGACCAGGTGGCCCTTGCCTATGCCGCCGATGGACGGGTTGCAGGACATCTGGCCGAGGGTTTCGATGTTATGCGTCAGCAGCAGCGTTTTCTGGCCCATACGGGCCGCAGCCAGCGCCGCTTCGGTGCCGGCATGGCCGCCACCCACGACGATCACGTCGAATTCAGTAGGAAATAACATGTTTGGGAATGTGAGAAAAGCGAAGGATTGAATCGAGATTATAGAGCGTTTTATGCGCTGCGAATTTTTTAGGCACGCATCAGACGAAATGTTCCACGTGGAACAGTGGTTTTCATCGCGGTTTGGTTCCACGTGAAACATCCTTGCGCCGGGTGCGGTGTTCCACGTGGAACAATCCGGGCATAAGAAAGGGGCGCCGCGGCGCCCCCTTTCATCATGTCCATTGTTTCACGTGGAACCAATCACCAGCGCAGCCACGCATCGTAAGTGGTCTTCACGATCAGCACCGACACCACCACCAGGAACAGGCGGCGCACAAATCCGCTGCCATGCTTGAGCGCGAGTTTGGTGCCGAGCAGCGAACCGGCGACATTGCACACCGCCATCATCAAGCCCAGTTGCCAGATCAAATGACCGCTCCAGCCAAACCAGGCCAGCGCGGCGATGTTGCAGGCCACATTGACGACCTTGGCCACGGCCGACGCGGACAGGAAATCAAAACCAAAGAACCGCACGAACAGGAACACCAGGAAGCTGCCGGTACCGGGGCCGAAGAAGCCGTCGTAAAAACCAATCAGCGAACCGATGCCAATGGCCCACGCCTTTTCCTGCGTCCCCGTAAACAGCGGCGCATGCACGCTGCCCAGGTCCTTGCGCCGGAACGTATAAATCGCCACCGCGATCAGCACCAGCGGCAACAGGGAACGCATGAAGTCCGGCGGAATCTTCGTCACGGTGTACGCGCCGATGAACGCAAACACCAGGGCCGCCATCGATGCCGGCGCGGCCGTCGACCAGGCGATGCGCACGCGGCGCGCGTAATTCACGGCGGCCGCGGCGGTACCAAACACCGACGCCAGTTTATTAGTCCCCAACAAGGTCGCGGGGGCGGTGGTGCTGAACACGGAAAAAATCGCGGGAATCTGGATCAAGCCCCCGCCTCCGACCACCGCATCGACCAGCCCCGCGGCAAATGCGGCAACACCCAGCGTCAAATAATCAACCATGCAACTGCCGCGGCGATGCGGCCTCCGTATAAGCAAAGGCAACATTGTACGGAAAGCGGTTTCCGCCCGCTTCCGCAACACCACGCAGTGCGCGCCGTCCGTTGCCGCACTGCCCTCCCCGAAGCCCCGGATGCCAGCGAGCGGTACCGCGTTGCACGCCGCCGGTGTGCGGTGTACTCTGGAATGCCCGACACCTTCCGGAACTCAGCATGCATGACTTCGCCTTCAGCACCGTCGCACACCTCGTTTCCGAATTGGGCGCGGCCCGCCAACTGGGGACGCACGTGCGCCACCGCTTTCCGGCGGCCGCGCGCGCGTTGCTGGTGACGGATCCCGGCTTCCTGCGGACCGGGCTGGTGCAGGCGCCGGTGGCCAGCCTGGAAGCGGCCGGGTTCCACGTGAACGTCCATGCCGACGTGGTGGCCGATCCGCCGGAAGCCATCGTGCTGGGCGGCGTGACCGCCGCGCGGGAATGCGGCGCCGATATCGTCATCGGTCTCGGCGGCGGCAGTTCGATGGATGTCGCGAAATTGATTGCCGTGCTGGCGGTGGACAACGCGCAGCCGTTGTCCGCGATTTACGGCATCGGCAATGTGCGGGGCGAACGCTTGCCACTGGTGCAAGTACCGACCACGGCCGGCACCGGATCGGAGGTCACCAACATTGCCATCGTGACCACGGGCGACACCACCAAGATGGGCGTGGTGGCGCCACAGCTGTACGCGGACCTGGCGGTGCTCGACGCGGAACTCACGGTGGGCTTGCCGCCGGCGGTGACGGCGGCCACCGGCATCGATGCCATGGTGCATGCGATCGAAGCCTATACCAGCCGCCACAAAAAGAATCCTTTGTCCGACATGCTGGCGCGCCAGGCGCTGTCGCTGTTGTCGGCCAATTTACTGCGCGTGTGTGAACACGGCGGCGACCTGGCGGCGCGCCAGGCCATGCTGCTGGGCGCCATGCTGGCGGGCCAGGCGTTTGCCAACGCGCCGGTGGCGGCCGTGCACGCGCTGGCCTATCCGATCGGCGGCATCTTCCACGTGCCGCATGGCTTGTCGAATTCGCTGGTGCTGCCCCATGTGCTGCGCTTCAATGCGCCGGCGGCCGGCGCCCTCTATGCGGAGTTGGCCGGTGTCGTCGTGCCCCAGGCCAGCGGCAGCGTGGAGGCCCGCGCCGAAGCGCTGGCCATGGCCATGCAGCAAATGGCCACGGCCACCGGCATTGAACGCACCTTGCAGCAAGTCGGCATCACCGAAGCCGACCTCGACCGCCTGGCCGACGACGCCATGCTGCAAACCCGCCTGCTGGGTAATAATCCGCGCGACGTGACGCGCGACGACGCCCGCGCCATCTACGCGGCAGCCCTTTAACGGGCTTTACAGCCGTTTTATGGCCGAGACCGGCACTTTCCACGTCCAAGCCGCTTTCGGCGCCCCACAGGGGCTGTAAACCGGCTTATCGCCGTCCCGCGCCCTCGCCCGACCTGAAGCAGTGGAGCGGGCAAGTGGAGGCCTATAACCAGGTCCTGCGACACCAAATCCATAGGAAGGTTTGCCGGGGGCGCCGAGCCCGTAGCGGAAGCCGCCATGCATGCAGCATCACCAGCATGAGCGACACCAGCCCGCACGCATGGCGGCGTTGACTCGGCGTCCCCGTCAAACCCGCCCTACGTCATGCGGCGTTCGCGCAAGGGCCAGGCCCCGCACTGTCGGCTAGATGGTGACTTGCCCCCGGGAGCGTTGGGGCAAGCGGCTCGCTCAGTTGGGCACGTCGACCACGGTCCCCGCGACATTGATCGCATTACCGCCCGGGCTGGCCACGATAGTCGGCAGGTTCGCCGCCGTGATCGGCACCAGGTTGCTGGCGCGGGTGGTGGTGCGGATCACCTGGGATGGCGGCAGCGGCGACGTGGTGCTGTTCTTCGCATTGGCATACACGGCGTCCAGCGCACGGAACAGGTACACGTGCAGCGGCACGACCAGCGTCGGCAGCGCATTGCTGAACGAATCGAAGTGGTTGGCGTTGGTGACTTCGATATAGCGCAATTTGCTTGCGCTGCCTTCCACGGAAGCGTTCAAGCCCAGGTAGGCGCGCGACGCGTGGTTGACCGGAATCAGCGCATCACTGCGGCCGGACACGATCACCGCCGGCTTGCCCTTCAAATTGCCGGTCGCCTGCACTTCCCCGATGCCGGCCCGCACCCGCTCGCTTTGCGCCGCCAGCAGCGCACTGAGCGCACCGCCCGTGACGGGATCGCTGCCCGTGGCCAGCGCGCGCAGGCACAGGAAGCCATCGAGCGACTGGTCCGCCACGCCGCTCGATGCGGAAATGCCGAACGCATACTGGCGCGCGCCATTGGTGCCGTCTTCATACACGACGCTGCCGACGATGCCGTTTTGCGTGGCAAAGCTGGCGGCCTTTTGTTCGGCCGTGAAGGGCGTCACCACACCGGTCGCGGCATCGGTCGGCGCAAAGCTGAAGCCGCACACTTTATCGGTCACGGAAAACTTGCCGTACGCATAGGCATAGGTCACCGCCACCAGGACATTCGTTCCCGCGTGCAAGCCCTGCAGCGGATCCGCATCGGCGGTCCAGCCATACGCTTTCAGCTTGGCCAGCGCATTGGCTTGCTGGTCCACGGCATTGGCGCCCGTCAATAGTCCTTTCGCGACCAGCGACGTGCAGCGTCCCACGCTGGCCGCGCCGCCCGCCGCGCACGGCTGGTACAGCGCCGCATAGGTCGAATAATCAAACAGCGCTTTACCTTGCGCCGTCACCGCCGCACCGCCCTGCCGCACCGTATAACCGGTCGCCGCCTTCGGCTGGATTTGCGGTTCGGTGGCGGCCACGCCGCTGATCAAACCTTTGGTATCTTGTTCCGCCGCCAGCAGCGCCGAGCCGGCGCCATTGGAAATGCTGGACGCGATCGCCACCGTGTTTTTCGGCGTGAAGCGCACCAGGTGGCGCTTGCCGTCGGCCGCCAGGGTCCCGAAGCGTTCGTTCAGCACGTAATACGCAAACTCGACCGCCTGCAAGGTCACCTTGCCCCAATCCTTTTCCGGATTCAGTTGCGAGTGCGCGTGCTTGAACGCGACGCGGCCCGGGTAGCTGGTGATAAAACTGGCGCGCTCCGCATCGGTCAGCACCGGGGCGAAGATCGCGTTCTTGGCCGCCGCGGTGCGCGTGGCGCGGGTCCCGTTCTGCAGGTTCACGCTGTCGTCATCAAACGTGTACAGCCCGGTACCGCTACCCTTGTCCGCATAGGCCACCGCGCACTTGTTTTTCAAGCCCCACTCCCCTGCACTGCCGATCGCGCCGTAAATGCCGCGCGAGCCGCTCGACGTCCCCGTCACAATGCATGGGTTGGCCGGATCGAACGTGCCGGGCACCTGCACCATCAGGGTCACGTTCATGCGGCCGGTGCCGTCGTCCGCGTAGGCGATGTATTCACTGCCCGCCACCAGGCCTTCAGTGGCGGTGGCCGCGCCGGCCGCATTCACGTTGGGGCCATACAGGGTGCCGTAGCCGCTGTTGGCGGCGATGTCGAGCACCGCGCGGTAATTGGCGAAGATCGCGTTGCGGCGCAATTCCTTCGCGGTCGGGTTGCGCGGGTCGGCATAGGCCGGCGCGGCGGCGGCGGCCAGCCCGGTCTTGCCCAGGCCCGCCGTCAGCAAGTCGTCGCTCTGGCCGTCATAGCTGGTGACGGTCACGGCGCCCAGGTAGGACGGCGGCAGGTTGATGTCTTCCGGCACATTGCCATGGTCGCCGCAACCGGCCAGCACGCCGCACGCGGCCAGGCTCGATGCCAGGGCAGTCAGCGGAAAAATGGTTTTTCGTTTCATCGGTACTCCTTGCATTTTCTCAGTTGTCATTCAATAGCCAAAAAAAACGCCGGACTAGGCCGGCGTATCCTGAAGTGAGCTAAGCTGGCTTTCGTCGTCCCAGCCGGTCCTCCACCTCCCCCACTATGCCTTTGCGGAACAGCAGCACGCACGCCACGAATATCAAGCCCGTCACCATGCTGACCGCTTCCCCCAATGTGTTGAACCACGCGATCCCCGTGCTGTTGCCGAGGAAGGCGCCGATATCGCCCAATTTGTTTTCCAGCATGATGATCAGCATCGAACCCAGGATCGGTCCGGCCAGGGTGCCCATGCCGCCCACCAGGGTCATCAGGATCACCAGGCCGGACATGGCCCAGTGCACGTCGGTCAGGGTTTCAAAGCCCAGCACCACGGTCTTGGTGGCGCCCGCCAGTCCGGCCAGCGCGGCCGACAACACAAACGCCATCAGCTTGTACTTGTCGACGTCATAGCCCAGCGAAATCGCGCGCGGTTCGTTTTCCTTGATGGCTTTCAATACCTGGCCAAACGGCGAATGCACGGTGCGCACGATCAGCGCAAACCCCGCCACGAAAATCGCCAGCACCACGTAGTACAAGATCAAGTCGTTCGACAAGTCCACCACCCCCAGCAGTGTTCCACGTGGAACACTCTGCAAGCCGTCTTCGCCACCGGTGAAGTGGGCTCGCAGCGCGCCGAAGTACACCAGCTGCGCCAGCGCCAGCGTGATCATGGAAAAGTAAATGCCCTGGCGGCGGATCGCCAGCGATCCCATGACCAGGCCGATCAGCGCCGCGCCCGCGACACCGGCCAGCAAGCCCAGCTCGAAGGGTAGCTGCATTTCCTTCAGCATGTAGCCCGCCACGTAACCGGCGCCGCCAAAGAAGGCGGCGTGGCCGAACGACAGCAATCCCGTAAAGCCGATCAGCAAATTGAACGCGCAGGCGAACAGGGCAAAGCACAGCAGCTTCATCAGGAATACCGGGTAGCCGTACAGCGGCGCCGCCAGTGCAATCGCCAGGGCGATGCCATATCCGATTTTCTTATTCATCAACGTGCCACCTTTATTTTTCCTTGCCGAACAGGCCGGCCGGACGCAGCAACAGCACCACCACCATCACCAGGAACACGACGGTGGACGAAAACTCCGGATAAAACACGCGCGTCAATCCTTCGATCACCCCCAGGCCCAGTCCGGTCAGGATCGAGCCCATGATGGAACCCATGCCGCCAATCACCACCACGGCAAACACGACAATGATGAGGTTCGATCCCATCAACGGCGTCACCTGGATGATCGGCGCCGCCAGCACGCCGGCAAAGCCGGCCAGCGCCACGCCAAAGCCATAGGTCAGGGTCACCATCAGCGGCACGTTGACGCCGAACGCTTCCACCAGTTTCGGGTTTTCCGTGCCGGCCCGCAGGTACGCGCCCAGCTTGGTTTTTTCAATCACAAACCAAGTGGCCAGGCACACCACCAGCGACGCCACCACCACCCATGCGCGGTAGTTCGGCAAGATCATGAAGCCCAGGTCGGTGGCCCCCTGCAGCGCCGCCGGCGTTTCAAACGGCTGGCCGGACACGCCGTAGAACGAGCGGAACAACCCTTCGAGCAGCAAGGTGATGCCGAACGTCAGCAGCAAGCCATACAGGTGGTCCAGCTTGTACAGCCAGCGCAGCATGGTTTTTTCAATGATGATGCCGAACACGCCGACCAGCAGTGGCGCCAGCACCAGCATGGCCCAGTAATTGAGGCCGAAGTACGTCATCCCCATCCAGGCGAGAAAAGCCCCCATCATGTACAGCGCGCCGTGGGAAAAGTTGATTACGTTGAGCAAGCCAAAGATCACCGCCAGGCCCAGTGACAGCATCGCGTAAAACGAGCCGTTGACGAGACCGATCAGCAGTTGGCTCAGCAGGGCGGAAAAGGGAATGCCGAATATTTCCATAACAGTCCAGACCGATGAGAGGAACACCGCGCCGATGCGAGCGCATCGGCGCTTGCTGACGCCTTACTTTATTTCCACAGCTTGCACTGCGTTTCCGCCTTGGTCAGGTAAGCCTGGTCGCCGGGTATCGTGGCCACCAGCTTGTAGTAATCCCAAGGGTATTTCGATTCCGACTGTTTTTTGACTTCCATCAGATACATGTCATGCACCATGCGGCCGTCGGCGCGGATCACGCCGTTCTTGGTAAACATGTCGTTGATCGGGGTTTTCTTCAGCTGCGCCATCACCTTGTCGGCGTCATCCGATCCCACCGCCTTGACGGCTTTCAGGTAGGTGGCGGTGGCCGAGTAATCGCCCGCCTGCAGCATCGACGGTTCCTTCTTCATCTTTTCAAAGTAGCGCTTCGACCAGGCGCGGGTGTCGGCATTCAAGTCCCAGTACCAGCCATCGGTCAGGTACATGCCGGCCGTGGTGCCCAAGCCCAGCGAATGGATGTCATTGATGAAGATCAGCAATCCGGCCAGCTTCATCTTTTTCGTAATGCCGAATTCGTTGGCGGCCTTGATCGAATTGATGGCGTCGCCGCCCGCGTTGGCCAGGCCCAGGATTTGCGCGCCCGACGATTGCGCCTGCAGCAGGAACGAGGAAAAGTCCGAGGCGGCCAGCGGATGCTTGACGCTGCCCATGACTTTGCCGCCGGCGGCCTTGACCACGTCGGCCGTGTCTTTTTCCAGCGACTGGCCGAACGCATAGTCGGCCGTCAGGAAGTACCAGTTCTTGCCGCCCTGCTTGGCAATGGCGCCGCCGGTGCCGCGCGCCAGCGCCACCGTGTCATACGCATAGTGCACGGTGTACGGCGAGCATTCTTCATTGGTCAAACGGTTGGTGCCGGCACCGATCGCGATGAAGACTTTTTTCTTTTCCGCCGCGACTTTCGCCATGGCCAGGTTGGCGCCGGAATTGGTGCCGCCGATCAGCAAATCGACGCCCTGCTGGTCAAACCATTCGCGCGCTTTCGAGGCCGCGATGTCCGCCTTGTTCTGGTGGTCGGCGGAAATGAATTCGACTTTCTTGCCGGCGATCACCACGCCCGCGTCGGCTATCGCCATCTTGATGGCTTCCGCGCCACCGAGGCCGTCAATGTCGGAATACAGGCCGGACATGTCCGTGATGAAGCCAATCTTGATGCTGTCCCCGGAGACCTGGGCGTTGGCGCACGACGCGCCGAATGCAGCAACAGCAAATGCGGTGGCAGTGGCGATGGTGTTGAGTTTCATAAAGTCTCCTGTTGTTAGTTTCTTCAAACGCCGAGCAGCTCGGTCAATACCGGCATCTTGGCGTTCAACTCCGATGCAGCGAAGGTCTCGACTATCTGACCATGCTCCATCACATAAAACCGGTCCGCCAGCGGCGCGGCGAAGCGGAAATTCTGTTCCACCATGACGATGGTGTAGCCCTTGGCTTTCAGGGTCAAAATCATGCGCGCCAGGCCCTGCACGATGACCGGCGCCAGGCCTTCGGAAATTTCATCGAGCAGCAGCAGCCTGGCGCCGGTGCGCAGGATGCGCGCGACCGCCAGCATTTGCTGCTCGCCGCCGGACAGCCGCGTGCCCTGGCTGTTGCGGCGTTCCTGCAGGTTCGGGAACATCTGGTAAATCTCGGCCACCGACATGCCGGGGCCGCCCGCCAGCTCCGGCGGCAACATCAGGTTTTCCTCGGCCGACAGCGACGAAAAAATACCCCGCTCTTCGGGGCAATAGCCGATCCCGAGGTGGGCAATCTTGTGCGTCGGCATGCCGATGGCTTCCACGCCGTTGACCTTGATCGAGCCCTTGCGGGCGCCGGTCAGGCCCATGATGGCGCGCAGGGTGGTGGTGCGCCCCGCGCCATTGCGGCCCAGCAAAGTCACGACTTCGCCCGGCTGCACCGAGATATTCACATCGTGCAGGATGTGCGATTCGCCATACCATGCTTGTAAGGCAGAAATTTCCAGTGCCGGTGTCGCCATCAGTGCGCTCCCGCCAGTTCCGCCGCTTCGCTGCCCATGTACGCTTCCATCACTTGCGCATTGCCGGACACTTCCGCGTAGCTGCCTTCGGCCAGCATGGCGCCGCGCTGCAGCACGGAAATCTTGTCGCAAATACCAGACACCACTTTCATATTGTGTTCCACCATCAAAATCGTGCGGCCGGCCGAGACCTTCTTGATCAGTTCCGTGACACGATGGACATCTTCATGGCCCATGCCCTGGGTCGGTTCATCGAGCAACATCAATTCCGGCTCCATGGCCAGGGTGGTGGCGATTTCCAGCGCGCGTTTGCGGCCATACGGCATGTCGGCCGTGATGGTGTCGGCAAAGCCGGTCAAATCGACTTCGGCCAGCAAGGCCATGGCGCGCTCGTTCAGCTGGTCCAGCGAGCGTTCGCTTTTCCAGAAATGGAAGGAGGTGCCCAGCTGGCGCTGCAAGCCGATGCGCACGTTTTGCAGCACCGTTAAATGGGGAAATACAGCGGAAATCTGGAACGAGCGGATGATGCCCATGCGGGCAATGTTGGCCGGCTTGGCGGCGGTAATGTCTTTACCGTTGAACAGGATCTGGCCGGAGGTGGGGACCAGGAACTTGGTCAGCAAATTAAAACAGGTGGTTTTGCCGGCCCCGTTCGGGCCGATCAGTGCATGGATATGGCCGCGCTCGACGCGCAGATTCACGTCGTTGACGGCGGTGAATCCCTTGAATTCCTTGGTCAAATTTCTTGTTTCCAAGATGTAGTTTGACATCACGTCCCCCGGTTATCTTGTAAAACCGATAAATTGTGCTCCGATAATACACAGCTTGGAAACCTTGAACAATACAGTATTATTACGAGTAAATTTGCACTTTTGACCATATCGAATGCGGCAAAATTCCCACAGTCAAGGTCTGTATTGCGCTGTATCAGGATTTGCTGGATTGGATCAGTTGCGCGGCTTTTTCCGCGATCATGACGGTCGGCGAATTGGTATTGCCCGACGTGATGAATGGCATGATGGACGCATCAACCACCCGTAGTCCCGTTACGCCCCGCACCCGCAACTGGCTGTCCACCACCGCCAGCGCATCGTCGGCCCGGCCCATGCGGCAGGTGCCGACCGGATGGAAAATCGTGGTGCCGATCGCGCTGGCCGCGCGCGCCAGGTCGCCATCGGTCTGGTATTGCGGCCCGGGCCGGAATTCTTCCGGCCGGTAGCGCGCCAGCGCCGGCGCCTGCACGATCCGGCGCGTCAGGCGGATGGCGTCCAGCGCCGTTTGCCGGTCTTCCGGCGTGGCCAGGTACTGGGGCGCGATTTTTGGCGCCGCATACGGGTCGTGCGACACCAGCCGGACATAGCCGCGCGAGGTTGGCCGCAGATTGCACACGCTGGCGGTAAACGCGGGAAAGGCGTGCAGCGGTTCGCCGAACTTGTCCAGCGACAACGGTTGCACATGATATTGCAAATCCGGCGTGGCCAGTTCCGGCCGAGAGCGGGCAAACGCGCCCAGCTGCGACGGCGCCATCGACATCGGTCCGCTGCGGTTGAGCGCATATTCCAGCCCGATACGCAACTTGCCGAACCAGCTGGCCGCCAGCGTATTGAGGGTGGTGGCGCCCTGGACTTTAAAAATCATGCGCAGCTGCAAATGATCTTGCAGGTTGGCGCCCACGCCGGGCAAGTCCGCCACGGGTTCGATGCCCAGCGGCCGCAGCACGTCGGCCGGGCCGATGCCGGACAATTGCAGCAATTGCGGCGAACCGATCGCGCCCGCCGTGGAAATGGTGTCGCGGGTCGAGCGCGCCTGCCAGCGCGTGCCGCCGCCCGTGAAGATCACGCCGCGGCACGCGGGTCCGTCCGGCGTGTGGATAATATCGAACTTTTCCACATGGCAGCCCGTCATCACCGTCAGATTACCGCGCCGCATCGCCGTCTTTAAAAACGCCCGCGCGGTATTCCAGCGCAGCCCCTTCTTTTGGTTCACTTCAAAGTAGGCGCAGCCAAAGTTGTCGCCACGGTTGAAGTCATGCACTTTCGGAATGCCGGTTTCCGATGCGGCCTCGCGGAACGCATCGAGGATGGGCCAGGACAGGCGCTGCCGCTCGACCCGCCACTCGCCGCCGGCGCCATGGAATTCACTGGCGCCGCCGTGATGGTCTTCGCTCTGGCGGAACAGCGGCAACACGGCATCCCAGCGCCAGCCGGCGTCGCCGCAAGCCTCGGCCCAGCGGTCGTAATCACCGGCCTGGCCGCGCATGTAAATCATGCCGTTGATGGACGAACTGCCGCCCAGGACCTTGCCGCGCGGATAAATCAGGCTGCGGCCATCGAGGCCGGGATCCTGTTCAGTGCGGTACAGCCAGTCGGTGCGCGGATTGTTAATGCAGTGCAGGTAACCGACGGGAATGTGGATCCATAAATAATCGTCCTTGCCGCCCGCCTCGATCAGCAAGACAGAGACGTTTTTGTCGCGCGTGAGGCGGTTGGCCAGCACGCAGCCGGCCGTGCCGGCGCCTATGATGATGTAGTCAAACTCGCCAGCTGATTCCAAACCGCCCCCTTATTGCTGCATTTCCTGGACCAGTGTGCGCACCAGCTGCGCCGCCGGCATGGCCCGCGCGCGCCGCACTTCCGAGCCGCACCACAGCGACATCCATTCGGTATCGCCACGCTTGGCCGCTTCCGCCCGGATACTGCCGGTCAGGGCGTTTTGCACCGGGTAGGCCGGCACCTGCTCTTCCACTTCCGCCATCACTTGCATGAAGCGGTTATCGAGTCCCCGCGCATAGCGGCCGGAAAACGCCCGGGTCTGGCGGGTCGGATGGTCGCCGGCCTGCAGCAGCCGCTGTTTATAGGCGGGGTGGATCGCCGATTCATCGGTGACAAGGAAAGCGGTACCCATTTGCACGGCTTGCGCCCCGTGCGCCAGCGCCCGCTTGATATCGGCGCCATCCATGATGCCGCCGGCCGCCACCACGGGAATAGTGACCGCCGCCACCACCGCCGGCAACAATTCAAAGGTGGTCAGCCGCGCTTCTTTTTGCGGCCCGATAAACGTGCCGCGGTGTCCGCCCGCCTCGATACCGGACGCGATCACGCCGTCGGCGCCGGCCGCTTGCCAGGCCAGCGCTTCATCGACCGTCGTGACGGTGCCCAGCACGGCAATGCCGGCGGCCTGCAAGCGTTCAACTTGCTCTTTATGCAATTGATTGAACGTAAAACTGGCCACCGCCGGTTTCAGCGCGATCAGCGCTTCGAATTGCGCCTGGAAATCCTCACACCACTTGGCCGGCAGCGGCAAGCTGTCCCAGCCCAGCGCATCGAGCACCGGGCGCAGCAATGTTGCCCCCAGCGCCACCTCTTCCGGCGACGGCGACGGTGTGTTTTGCACAAAGAAATTCAAGCAAAACGGCCGATTGGTGCGTTCGCGGATGGCCGCCACCTGGTTGCGCAAGGTGTCGGGTGACAACAAGGAACCGGCCAGCGAACCCAGCGCGCCCGCGTTCGAGACGGCCGCCACCTGCTCCGGCGTGTTGGCGCCGCCGGCGGTCGGCCCCTGGATGATCGGATGTTCAAACAATGAAAGCCACGTCATACCATTCCCCTTGGCGCCTGTGGATAACCCAATGAATATCCACAGGCATGAAATGTGAGTAAACCACGATGTTGTCCCGGCCCCGATTTTTGTCCCAAAGTCGTCCTGTTTACATACAGGGTTTACGCAGGTGCTTGTACAGCTTGTAAACAGCTGATTTTTTTCCAGTAAACCGGCTTATCCACAGAAAACAGGGTGTGTTAACAAATACTATTATTTTGTAAACATCCTATTAAAGTAAACCAAAGGCATCTTACGCGTCGCTGACGGCAAAACCCCACACGCCATCGAAGAAAAGCAACTACGCCGATGAAACTGATTCTCGGCAGCATCCACTTCTTCTATACTGAATTGGCAACCATCCTCCCCAGATCCCGCCGGAGTTGCCGTGGCTATGATGCGCAAACGAACGGAATTCCGCTCGAACGCCTATTTGCGTTTTCGTCGCCGCTTGCTGGCCGGCTTATGCCTGATGGCTTTGCTGGCCACCGCCCTGGTCGCCTGGCAAATTCGCTCTTCCGTACTGGAACGCCAGGCCGGTCTCCAACGGCAGACCCAGCATTTCGTGCGCGGCATGGAAGCCCACGTCAACTATGCGATCCAGTTTGTCGACCTGACCTTGATCGGCTTTGCCAATACCATCAAGGTGTTACCTGCTAAACACACCGGGTCGGAAGCCGCCATGCGTGCGCTGCTGACCTCACCTGGTGATGCTTTCCATCATGATTTTTGGATCACATTTATCGATGCCAACGGCAAGGCGGTCGCCACCACCAGCCGTTTTCCTGTGGCCGGCACCGATTATTCCGACCGCGATTACTTTGCTGAACTGAAACACGGGACGACGCGGGGCTTGTTTGTCAGTGGCCCGGTGACCGGCCGGGTGTCCAAGCAGCGGGTTTTTATCCTGGCGCGCCGGGTGGAAGGGCCGGACGGACGTTTTATGGGCGTGATCACGGCGCCGCTCGATGCGACCCGGTTTGCCCAGGTGTTTGAAAATGCCCGGGTGGCCCAGGATGTCACCATTGCATTAATCCACCGCAACGGCCGGGTGATTGCCCGCGCACCGAATTTCGATACCGCGTTCAACACGGATTTGTCGGACACGATCCTGTTCCGCAGCCTGGCGCAAAATCCGGTCGGCTCGTACCAGGTGCTGAGCAAAATCGACAAGCTGCCGCGTATTTTCAGCTACCGCGCGATGGACAATTTGCCGCTGATCGTGGCGGTCGGCAGTTCCGACCTGGCGGCGCTGTGGTTTTCCGGTCCCGCCTTCGTGGTCGGCACGTCCGGACTGGCGCTGTTGCTGGTCTTGATGATGTTGTCCGGGCATTTCGCCCTGCGATCGTATGCGCGGGTGGAAGACCGGGAAGCGCGCTACCGCCTGCTGTATGCGTCGAGCCGCGAAATGGAGGAAAAACTCGCGGCCAGCGAGGCACGCTTGCGCCTGATCGCCGACAACTTGCCGGCGCTGGTCACCTATGTCGATTGCTGCCAGCGCTACACCTTCACCAACCGGCGCTTTGAAGAAGTGTTCAACATGCCGCCCGGCGGCGCGCTGGGGAAAACCGTGCAGGAGATGATCGGGCCGGAAGCCTATGCGCTGTCGGCCCGCTACCTGCAGCGCGCCTTGCTGGGAGAATCCGTGCAATTCGAGCGGCCGCTGCGGACCAAAGACGGGGTGCGCTGGGACGCCATCACGTATGTGCCGGATTTTGGACCGGACAAACAGGTGCGCGGCTTGTTCGTGATGGCGGAAAACATCACGGAACGGCGCAAGACCAATGAATCGATGAAACTGGCCGCGCTGATGTACCAGAACAGCAGCGAAGGCATGATGGTGACGGATGCGGAAGGCCTGATCTTGTCCGTCAATCCCGCGTTCACCCGCATCAGCGGCTATACCGAAGCCGAAGTGGTCGGTCATTGGGCCTATGAATTGACGTCCGGCCGCCAGGATTACGAATTTTTCCGCAAGATGCGCAGCGCGATCCGCGATACCGGCCAGTGGGAAGGCGAAGTCTGGCACCAGAACAAGCACGGCGAACATTACCTGGTGGCGCTGCGCTTCGACGCGGTGTTTGACCAGAATGGCGAAGCGTACCGGCGCGTGGCCCTGTTTTCCGATATCACGAAGAAAAAAGCGTCGGAAGAGCTGATCTGGAGGCAAGCCAACTTCGATACACTGACCGGTTTGCCGAACCGCCGCATGTTCGGTGAGCGGCTGCGGCAGGAAATGAAGAAATCCGACCGCGCCCAGTTGCCGATGGCGCTGGTGTTCATCGACCTGGACGGGTTCAAGGATGTCAACGACACCTTGGGCCACGACATGGGCGATGTGCTGCTGAAACAAGTGGCGGAGCGGCTGGGCCATTGCGTGCGCGGCACCGATACCGTGGCGCGGCTGGGCGGCGATGAATTCACGGTGATCCTGGCGGAACTCAACGATCCGCCCGATGTGTTGCGGATTGTCCAGGAAATCCTGAAAACCATCTCGGCGCCGATCCAGCTGGGGGCCGACCTGGTCCACATTTCCGCCAGTTTGGGCATCACCTTCTATCCCGACGATGCGCGCGACGCCGATACCCTGCTGAAAAATGCCGACCAGGCCATGTACGCGGCCAAGCAGCAGGGCCGCAACCGCTTCAATTACTTCGCCCCGTTCATGCAGGAAGCCACCCGCGCGCGCCTGATGCTGGCCAATGAAATGCGCGACGCGCTGATGCACAACCAGTTCCGGGTGCTGTACCAGCCGGTGATGGAGTTATCCACCGGACAACTGGTGAAAGCCGAAGCCCTGGTGCGCTGGCAACATCCGACGCGGGGATTGCTGTGCCCTTCCGAGTTCATTCCCGTGGCCGAACATACCGGCGCCATCGTCGGCATCGGCGACTGGGTGTTCCGGCAAGCGGCGCAAACCGCCAAGCGCATGCAATTGTTGCACGACAAACACTTCCAGGTGTCCGTCAACGGTTCGGTCTGCCAATTCCGCGAAGGGGGCTTCAAAGTGGCCGAATGGCTGGCTTACCTCGCTGAACTGCGCCTGGCGCCCAGCAGCCTCATCGTGGAGGTCACGGAAGGCCTGCTGCTCGACACGGACCACACGGTCGTGCACAAGCTCCAGGCGCTGCATGACGGGGGCATAGCGCTGTCGCTGGACGATTTTGGTACCGGGTACTGTTCGGTGGCCTTCCTGAAGCGCTACGCGCTGGATTTCCTGAAAATCGACCCTTCCTTCCTGATGGAAAACGATGCCAGCGCGGATTTGTGCGAAGCCGTGATCGCGCTGGCCCACAAACTGGGCATCCAGGTGATCGCCGAAGGGGTGGAAAACCAGCGCCAGCAAGCGCAATTACAGGCTGCCGGCTGCGATTTCCTGCAGGGTTACACGTTTTCCCGGCCGATTACCAGTGATGAGCTCGATGAATTGCTGTCATCTGTGGATAAGTCAATTAATATCCACAGGACAGCATGTGAGTAAGCCACCCGTTTATGCACCGCGACTTTGTTGTCCAGTTTTTACCCCATCGCTGGTACAACGCTTGTCCAGTTCCTTATCGTTAACGTAAACAACTGATTTTCCGCTGGTTAACGGAGTTATCCACAGAGATCGGCACGTTTACTACTACTATCATTTTAAATAAATACTTTGATGTTTAAAGTAATGTGCGGTGCTTTTGCAGACCTTTCTTGAAAGCACAAAAAAAGGCGAATGTGGACAACCTGTTGCATATCCACAGGAGCAATAGTGGAAAAGCCAGGGACTTTCGTGGACAGCTTTTGTTGTCCAGAAGTCGTTCTGCGTGGATACAATGCTTGTCCAGCTGGTTTTAAATCGCGTAAACCGCTGATTTTTCACTTGTTAACAGACTTATCCACAAAAAACCGCTGGTTTACTATCTACTACTATGTTTTTTATATATTTATCTTGTAAACCAAAGGCGTAAAAACACGGGGGAACAATGCGTTTAGGAATCATCAGCGCGCTCGCTGAAGAACAAATGGGCTTGATCGATGCCATGCACAACGTGGAAAAACACGTCCACGGCATGCGGCAATACACCGCCGGCAAGCTGTGGGACATCGATGCCGTCTGTGTGCTGTCACGCATCGGGAAAGTCGCCGCCGCCATGACGGCCAGTATCCTTGTGGAGAAGTTCGGGGTTACCCACATCGTCTTTACCGGCGTTGCCGGCAGCGGGGATGTCGGTGTCCGGGTCGGCGATATCGTGGTGGCGGAATCGCTGGTGCAGCACGATATGGATGCCAGTCCCCTGTTTCCCCGCTTTGAAATCCCGTTAACCGGGCAGTCGCATATTGCTTCGGACCGCGACTTGACACGCCGGCTGGCGCTGGCGGCCCGCGAATTCCTGCAGGAAGAGCCGGGAACCCCGCAATTGCACCGCGGTTTGATCGCCAGTGGCGACCAGTTCATCAAACACCGGGCGCAACTGGGAGCCTTGAAGGATGCGTTGCCGGATTTGCTGGCAGTGGAAATGGAAGGCGCGGCCGTCGCGCAAGTCTGTTTCGAGCTGGGCATCCCGTTCGGCGTGATCCGCACCATCTCGGACAACGCCAACGAAGACGCGCCTGTGGATTTCATGGAGTTTGTCCACAAGGTCGCGTCGCGCTACGCATTCGGCGTGCTGCGGAACTTTTGCCGCGTTTGATGTGGATAACAAGGGGTTTGTCCACAGGACAGCGCGGGAAGGCCGGCTGGCGGCCCCTGGAAGGTGGTTAGAAGCGAGTTCAGCAGGACTTGATGTCCCGGTGCCAAACCGTCGCGTGCGGGCCGTCACGGCCCTGTAAAGGCGTTTATCAAAAAAAATGCCAGGTGGATAACCCGGCATTTTTCCACAACGTCACTCAACCAGCCTTCCGCCAGCCTGCCGGACGTGTGTGCCGTCCGGTGCCGCGGGTGAATTCGGCCAGGTGGATAACCTGAACCTTGTCCACAGCGTGTTTAGTTACATCAATCCTGGCCACCGGGACGTGTCGCTGCCCGCATGTGCCCAGGTGAAAAAGGCCGCGTGGATAACCCAGCCCTTTTCCACAACTAACTTTTAAGCGCCCAAGGTCATCAGGCTGGCATTGCCGCCCGCCGCCGTGGTGTTCACGCACAGCGCACGTTCCGCCAGCAAACGCCATACCGGGATGGCGCCGCTGTCATCGGTTTCGATAATGCCGACCAGCGCCCCGTCGCGCGCGGCCATCGACTCGCGTACAGCGGCCACCAGCGGCGTTTCCACCAGGGCCAGCTGGAAGTCACCCTGGAAGCTTTCCAGGGCCCCTACGGCCGCGATACGGGCCTTGATGGCCCCTGGCAAGTCCGGCGGAACGATGTCGCCGGCGTTTTTCGCCGATTGCGGCACGATCACGGCCTGGTTGCCGGTCGCCAGCACGGCGGCCAGCTGGTTCAGCAAGCCGGCCTGGGTCGCCGCGTGGCACACCACCGCGCCGCGCGCGGTAAAGCTCAGGGTATTGCGTTCACCGGTCGGACCCGGCAGCGCCAGGGTCATGCCCAGCATCGATTGCTGCGCATATTGTTCCGCCAGCGCCGCGACTTTTTCACGGCCGGAGGTTTTCGCCCAGGCCGCCAGCGTGTCCAGTGCCGTATTGGCAACCCGCTGCGGCCCGCCAGGCACCAGCGCGCCGCGCTGCAAGCGTTTCAGGTACAGCGGACCGCCGGCTTTCGGACCGGTGCCGGATTTGCCTTCGCCGCCAAATGGCTGCACGCCCACCACCGCGCCGACGATATTGCGGTTCACGTAGATATTGCCGACGTGGGCGCGCGACGTGATGAAGTCGATGGTTTCATCGATGCGTGAATGCACGCCCAGGGTCAGGCCATAGCCGCTGGCGTTGATCTGGTCGACGATCTTGCCCAGGTCGGCGCGCTTGTAGCGGATCACGTGCATCACCGGGCCGAACACTTCCTTGGTCAGCTCGGCCAGCGAACGGATTTCCAGCACGGTCGGCGGCACGAAGGTGCCGTTGACGCCGGCCGGCACGCTCAAGGCGTGGAACGCGACGGCGCTCTTGCGCATTTTTTCTATGTGCGCCAGCAGGTTTTGCTGCGCTTCGCTGTCGATGACCGGGCCGATGTCGGTCACCAGGCGGTCCGGCGAGCCCAGGTTCAGTTCGCCCATCGCGCCTTTCAGCATCTTGATGGTTTTATCGGCGATATCTTCCTGCAGGAACAGCACGCGCAGCGCCGAGCAGCGCTGGCCCGCGCTGTCAAAAGCGGACGACACGGCATCCTGCACCACCTGTTCCGGCAGCGCCGACGAATCGACGATCATCGCGTTCTGGCCGCCGGTCTCCGCCACCAGTGGAATGTCAAAGCCTTCGATCACGGCGCGCTTGGCCAAGGTGCGGTTGATCAGTTGCGCCACTTCGGTCGAACCGGTGAAGATCACGCCGCGCACGCGGGCGTCGTTGCACAGGCCCGCGCCCACCACTTCGCCACGGCCCGGCAAAAATTGCAGCGCGGCGCGCGGCACCCCGGCTTCGTGCAGCAATTCCACCGCGCGGTGCGCGATCAGCGGGGTTTGTTCCGCCGGTTTGGCCAGCACCACGTTGCCGGCCGCCAGCGCGGCGGCGGCCTGGCCGGTGAAGATCGCCAGCGGGAAGTTCCATGGGCTGATGCAGGTCACGGGACCGAGCGCCAGCGTGTTCGGCTTGCCAACGATTTCCTGCGCGTAGTAGCGCAGGAAGTCCACCGCTTCGCGGATTTCCGCGATCGCGTTCGGCAGCGATTTGCCGGCTTCACGGATCGCCAGCGCCATCAGTTCCAGCTGGTGTACTTCGAACAGGTCGGCCGCGCGGTTCAAGGCGGCCGCGCGTTGCGCCGGCTCGGTCGCCTGCCATTCCTGCGCGAAGCTTGCCGCCGCCGCCAGCGCGGTGTTGACGTCGGCCGCCACCGCTTCCGTCACCTGGCCCACGACATCGCCGTGCTGGGCCGGGTTGACGACCGGCTGCGACGGCTGGCCGTCCGCCAGGGCGCCGGCCAGCAACGGACCTGCGCTCCAGCTGCGCGGCTGCGCCAGCACGTCCGCCACCTGGCGCAGCGTGTCTTCGTTCGACAGGTCGATACCGGCCGAATTGCGGCGCTGCGCGCCAAACATGTCGGCCGGCAGCGGGATCGCCGGGTGCGGCAGGCCGCCCTGGCCGCGCGCCACTTCCACCGGGTTCTTGATCAGTGACTCGATCGCGATCGCTTCATCGACGATCTGGTTGACGAACGACGAGTTGGCGCCGTTTTCCAGCAGGCGGCGCACCAGGTAGGCCAGCAGGGTTTCATGTGAACCGACCGGCGCATAGATGCGGCAGGCCTTGTCCAGGTTATCCTTGCCGACGACCTGGTCGTACAGCGATTCGCCCATGCCGTGCAGGCACTGGAATTCATAGTTGGAGACGCCGTCGCGCTTGGCCCAGGTGTAGATCGTCGACAGGGTTTGCGCATTGTGCGTGGCGAACTGCGCGTAAATCACGTCGGTGTTGGCCAGCAGCTTCTGCGCGCACACCAGGTACGACACGTCGGTGTACACCTTGCGCGTATAGACCGGGTAGCCGGCCATGCCGTCGACCTGCGCGCGCTTGATTTCCGCGTCCCAGTACGCGCCCTTCACCAGACGCACCATGAACTTGCGGCCGCTGCGGCGCGCCAGGTCGACCAGGTAATCGAGCACGTACGGGCAGCGCTTCTGGTACGCCTGCACCACGAAGCCGATGCCTTCGAAGCCTTCCAGCGCCGGATCGAACGCCATCGCTTCCATCAGGTCCAGCGACAGTTCCAGGCGGTCCGCTTCTTCCGCATCGATATTGAGGCCGATGTTGTATCGCTTGGCCAGTTTCACCAGCTCGGTCAGGCGCGGCAGCAGTTCGCTCATGACGCGGGCGCGCTGCGCACGGTTGTAGCGCGGATGCAGCGCCGACAGTTTCACGGAAATGCCGGGACCGTCCTTGATGCCACGGCCATTCGAGGCGCGGCCGATCGCGTGGATCGCGGTCTCGTAAGCGGCGTAGTAGTTGTCGGCATCAAGCGCGGTCAGCGCCGCTTCGCCCAGCATGTCATACGAATAACGGTAGCCGCGCGCTTCATTCGGTTTGCCATTCTTGATGGCTTCATCGATGGTCTGGCCGGTCACGAACTGGTTGCCCAGCATGCGCATGGCCAGGTCCACGCCTTTGCGGATCAGCGGTTCGCCGCCCTTGGCGATCAGCCGCGTGATGGCCGAACCCAGGCCCTCTTCGCTGGACGACGACACCAGCTTGCCGGTCACCAGCAAGCCCCAGGTGGCGGCGTTGACGAACATCGACGGCGATTCGCCCAGGTGCTTGCGCCAGTCGCCCTTGCTGATCTTGTCCGCGATCAGGCGGTCGGCGGTGGCGGCGTCGGGAATACGCAACAGCGCTTCGGCCAGGCACATCAGCGCCACGCCTTCTTCCGACGACAACGAGAATTCATGCATCAGCGCATCCACGCCGGAAGCGCGGGTGCGCTCCTTGCGGACGGACGACACCAGTTTATGGGCCAGCGCCTGGGCTTCCATCGTGCTGCCGTCGTCGCGCACCTGATTTAACAACCATTGCACGGCGTCGGTCTCGTCGCGGCGGTACGCGGCGGTGATGGCTGCGCGCAGCGGGGTGGGCTGGCGCAGGATTTCCGCCGACAGCGCGGAAAACGGAAGGGTGGTGCTTGCAGCTGCTTGCATGTGGACTCTCTACAAAGAATGGTTTTTTTAGAAGCGCGCCGCACGGAATCTTGAAAAAAACGCCCGCCCGACTTGTGGCTGGGCGAGCGTATTTCCGTGTGCTGCTGATGATTCGATTGTAGAGGGATTTCTTCTGGATTAATTCTGGTATTACTTAGGACTAGCCATACATTGTTTTTGGTGAGAGAATTTCACCAAATAAAATTAGAAGGGGAAATATCCATGCTGGACAAGATTAGCAAGAAGATCCTGATGGAACTGCAGAGCGACGGACGCATCAGCAATGTCGAATTGGCTGCGCGCGTAAACCTGTCGCCGGCTGCCTGCCTGGAGCGCGTGCGCAAGTTGCACGAGTCCGGTTACATCATGGGCTACACCGCCCAACTCAATCCGCAATTGCTGGATGTGTCGTTGCTGGTGTTCATCGAGGTCGTGCTAGATCGTACCACGCCGGAAGTATTTGATGCATTTAAACAAAGCGTGCAATTGATCCCCGAAGTGCTGGAGTGCCATATGGTGGCGGGCGGCTTCGATTACCTGGTCAAGGCACGGGTCAAGGATATGGCGGCTTACCGGGAATTCCTGGGCAAGACGCTGTTACAGAAGGGTGTGAGGGAAACCCACACCTATGCGGTGATGGAAGAAGTCAAAAATACAAGCAAGCTGCCGATCAAGTAGTTGTTGATCACCGCTGAACGGGCGCAGCCAGAATCCAGGACCGGCATGCGGCAGGTGCACCCCTCGCACCTGCCCTGACCTGTCCGGCCCGTACTTGCGGATGCAAGGCACGCTTGCGCAACTGGGAGGAAGCATGAAGTTGCAGCGCAAGCAAGTGCATCACGTTGGTTGGGTAATGGGGGCGGTTTCAGCAGGCTCTCTGGTTTCATGGACCGCGCAGCAAATGGCGGGCGGCAGTGCGGCCCCGCTCTGGCCCGCGGCGTTGGCGGCGCTGGCCGGGGCGCTGGCAATGCAATATAAAGGCGCGGGCCGGCCCGACGAAGGTCCGCGGCGCTTTGCCCGCACCGTGGGCGAGGAAATCGACGCCATCATGATCGGCGCGGCGGAAACGTCGTATTTCGTCGATTCCGTGAAAAAGAAAATCGAATCGGATGTGCGCACGGCCGGCGAGATCGTCACCGGCTCGGGCCAGAACGCGCGCACCACGGAAAAAATCGCCGCCAACGCGGAACGGGCGGCCCAGGTCGCGGCCCGCGTGCGCGCGGAAACGGAAACCGGGCGCGGCGAAGCGGACCAGGGCCTGGAGCGGATCCGCCGGGCCCGCGCCGATGCGCAGCAAGCCGCCAGCGTGATGGCGGAATTGCAAGACAAGGCCAAGCGCATTTACGGTTTCACCACCGCGATCACGGAAATCTCGGCCCGCACCAATTTGCTGGCGCTCAATGCCGCGATCGAAGCGGCGCGCGCCGGCGAACAAGGGCGCGGCTTTGCCGTGGTGGCGGGCGAAGTGCGGCAACTGGCGCAGCGCACCAAGGAAGCCACCGATGAAATCTCGCTGATGGTGCGCAGCATTAACCAGCAGGCGGAAATCGCCAGCCGTGGCATGAATTCGCTGGCATCGAGCGTCAGCGACGCGGCGCAAAACGTGGAAACGGTGCACGGCCTGCTGGCCTCGATCGAGCAATCCTCAAGCATGTCGGAAACCGAAATCGGTGAAATCGCCCGCGCCTCGCGCGAGCATGTCGCCACCACCCATGTGATTGCGGACGCCATCGCGCACATCCGCGACAGCATGCTGTCGACCGAGGGCGACTTGCCGCGCGCCGCCGGATCGGCCATGGCGGTGGCGGAGCGGGCCGAAGTCATCACGGCGGCGCTGGGCAGTGCGCAAGTGCCGACCGCGCACGACGACATCATCGGCGCCGCGCAACAGGCGGCGCGCGCCATCGGCCGGCTGTTCGAAGGCGCCATCGCGCGCGGCCAGATCAGCGAAGCGGCGCTGTTCGACCGCCAGTACCAGCCGATTCCCAACACCGACCCGCCCAAGCACAGCACGCGGTTCGACCGGTTTACGGACAAGGTGCTGCCGGAATTGCAGGAGGGCGTGCTGGCGGCCATGCCGCACCTGGCGTACGCGGGGGCGGTGGATAACAATGGCTACTTCCCGACCCACAACAAGAAGTTTTCCCAGCCGCTGACGGGCAATTACGACATCGACATCGTCAACAACCGGACCAAGCGTATCTTCAGCGACCGCACGGGCAAGCGCTGCGGTGCGAACACGGCGCCGTTCCTGTTGCAAACCTATAAACGGGATACCGGGGAAGTGATGCACGACTTGTCCGCGCCGATTTATGTGAACGGGCGGCATTGGGGCGGGTTCCGGATCGGGTACAAGTCGGCCGGGCATTAAGCCGCAAAGACACGGCGAAAAAAAACGCGCCGCGGCGCGTTTTGGTTGGCTGCTTAATCGAGATCGCTGCGGGGCTGTGTCCCCGGCGCGGTCTTTTGCACCATGGTGTTCATCCCTTCCAGGTTGGCGCGCAGCCACTTGTGGGCCGGGCTGCGGGCATCGCGTTCGTGCCACAGCATGTCGAGGTGCACGGCCGGCAGCTGGAACGGCAATTCCTTGTGCACCAGCGCGTCCGTCATGCCGGTCGAGGCGATCAGGTGCTTCGGCAGCACGGTAATCAAATCCGAGTTGGCCACCACGCGGCCGGCCGTGAAGAACTGGTTCACGGTCAGCAGGATGCGGCGTTCGCGCTGGATTTGCGCCAGCGCCTCATCGACCAGGCCGTGCGCGCGGCCGGAGAAGCTGACCAATAAATGGTTGGCGGCGCAGTAGTTTTCCAGGGTCAGTTCGACTTTCGCCAGCGGGTGGTCGCGCCGCATCACGCACACATAGTGGCCCGAATACAGGCGCTCGTGGCGGATCGGGGAACTGGTGTCGGACGATAACTGGGCGGCCACGCCGGGGAAGAAACCGACCGCCAGGTCGACGTCGCCGCGCAGCAGCATCGGGCGCGGCTCGCGCGTGGTCAGCGGCACCATGCGCACATTGACGCCGGGTGCTTCGCGTTCGATCGAGCGCATCAGCGACGGCAGCCAGAACGCGGCGGTGGCGTCGGCCATCGCCAGGCGGAAGGTGGCGTGCGCCTTGGAGACATCGAAGGTTTCCGGCGTCACGGCCGCTTCCAGGCTGGCCAGCGCGCTGCGCACCGAGGGCCATAACGCTTCCGCGCGCGGCGTCGGCTTGACGCCGTAGGCGGTGCGGATCAGCAGCTCGTCGCCCAGGCTTTCCCGCAGGCGCTTGATGGCGTTCGACACGGCGGGCTGGGTCATGGCCAGGTGGCCGGCGGCGCGCGTCAGGTTTTGTTCGGTCATGACTGCGTCGAAGACACGCAGCAAGTTCAAGTCCAGCGTCAGAAAGCTCATGGTATTTTTGGGTGGACTTATTCGTTTTCCGAATGATTGATATCGGGAAACGAAATTGGATTTATATGTTGCAGCGCACTATAGTTACGCTTGATTGTAATGTTTCCTGAACTTCGATGTCTACCTTCATTTCTGCAATACAAGCGTTACTTTTGGAAGTCTCGCTGATGACCGCGCTGCAAGCGGTATTGGGCGCCGTGCTGGCGCTGTTCCTGGTCTTGCTGTTCAAACCGCTGTTGCTGGGCCTGGTCCGCGCGCTGGCGCTGGTCATCCATCCCAAACACAGCCGCGAAGAACGCGCCCAGCGCCGCAAGATGCGCGACGCGCTGGTGCTGAACCGCATGTTGAACTCGATGGACGTCGCCCCCAGCCACGCCGCCGAACTGCGCGCCCTGGCCGCCCGCGCCTGACGTTCCGCTCCGCTGCCATGCCGATCGGCGCCCGCTACCCAGCCGGCGCCGATTTTTTATTGAGGCCTGGCCCCAAAGGGATGTGAATTACTTTTCGCCCAGCAGTTGCGGCTTCAGCGAGCTGTCCACCGGCTTGTCGCCGAGCCAGATGCGCAGGATGGCGTTGTAGAACGCCTGGTCAGGCAAGACCGCGCCGACCGGTTTGCCGTTCAGGAAACATTGCGTGCCGCTGTTGGGGATCCAGTCCACCGTCAGCACGTCGCCCTTTTTCAGGCCCGGGAAGGACGCGAACATTTCACCGAATTGCTTGGTTTGCGGCACGATCTTGCCGCGTTCGGCCGCGTCGGTGTTGTCGTTCAAGCCCGTCATGAACGCTTTGCCGAAGTCGTCGGAGGTCAGGTCGCGCAGGATGTGGATGTGCACGCGGCGCGCGCCCGGCGCGGCCAGTACGTCGGCGACACTGGTTTTTTTGTCCTGCAAATACAGGCCCAGCGCATAGACCTTGAACACGACCTTGGTGCGCAGGCCGGCGCCATTGAGCTTGAGCGCCTGGCCGGCCACGGTCACGGTGTCGTCGAATTTCACGCCGGCGACGTCCACCGCGGCGAAGGAAGGGAGGGAAACGGCCGCCAGCATTGCGGCCGCCATGGCGGATTTCAGGATCGTCCTGCGGAAAGGTTGCATGCTGTCTCCATGGTGGTGTTATGTGGTGCCGACTATAACACCGGCGCCCCGCCATGGATTCGACCGATTATTCCTTTTCAGCAAAGGGCGGCGTTTTCGCCGCGGTCAGGCGCTCATACTTGGCAAACAGCTGTTCCTGCGATTCCTGCCAGTCGGGATGCAGCGGAATGCATTCGACCGGGCAGATTTGCACGCATTGCGGCTCATCGAAGTGGCCGACGCACTCGGTGCACTTGTTGGGATCGATTTCATAGATTTCCAGGCCCATGTAAATCGCATCGTTCGGGCACTCGGGCTCGCAGACGTCGCAATTAATGCATTCGTCAGTAATCATCAACGCCATGGCGGAACTCCCTTACACGCCGGTGCCGCGGGTAGCGGCGATTTTCTTTTGCAGCCAGCGATCGACCGACGGGAACACGAACTTCGACACGTCACCGCCCAACTGCGCGATTTCCCGCACGATGGTGCCGGAAATGAACTGGTACTGGTCGGACGGCGTCAGGAACAACGTTTCCACATCCGGCAACAGGTAGCGGTTCATGCCCGCCATCTGGAATTCATATTCAAAGTCGGACACCGCGCGCAAGCCGCGCACGATCACACGCGCATCGTGCTCGCGCACGAAATCCTTCAGCAGGCCGGAAAAACTCTCGACCTTGACATTGGGATAATGGCCCAGCACTTCGTTGGCGATGGACAGGCGTTCGTCCAGCGAAAAGAACGGATGCTTGTTCTGACTGTCCGCCACGCCGACGATCAGCTGGTCGAACAAGCCCGATGCACGACGCACCAGATCTTCATGACCACGCGTCAGCGGATCGAACGTTCCCGGATAAACGGCTACAACCATTGCGGCTCCCTACAGTTACTCCAAACAATAGAACGCGCATTATGCCTGAAAATCAGGCGTTGCCGCAGTGCAGCAGACGGCGATCGCTGTCAGCCGTTGTACTGAAGTAAATGGTAGTACACCATGCCCGCCTTGTCAGCGCGCACCACTTCCCAGCCCGCCATCCATTCCGGCGCCTCGCCGTCGTCGAACGTCAGCGGCAAACCGGACTCCGCGTATACCAGCGCGCCGGGCGCCAGCAGCTTGATACACAGCGGCAGCGTGCGGGCCAGGAAATCCTGCTGGTACGGCGGATCGAGGAAGACCAGGTCGAATCGCTGGCCGCGCGCGGCCAGCGATTGCGCCAGCAGCAGCGCATCGGCGCGCTGCAGCGTGACATTGGCGGCGTTGAGCTTGGTCTTGATGGTGTCGAGCTGGCGGATCACGGCGGTATTGGTGTCCGCCATCAGGACGTTGGCGGCGCCGCGGCTGGCCGCTTCAAAGCCCAGCGCGCCGCTGCCGGCAAACAGGTCCAGCACCTTCACTTGCGCCCAGTTGGCGTCGCGCAAGTGGGTGATCCAGTTGAACACGGTTTCGCGCACGCGGTCCGGCGTCGGACGCAAGCCCAGCGCTTCGAGCACCGGCAGCGGTGTGCGCTTCCACGCGCCGCCGATAATGCGCACCTGGTTGCTTTGTTTCGGGCCGTGGACCGGGACTTTAGGGGGTTTATTAGACTTCTTTTGCATGGGTGGAACTATAACATGCCGGATTTGCCCCTTATTTCAGCGCCAGCGCATGTAAATCGTCGATCCACCCCTGGATCCGCTTGTGCGCATGTTCCTTTTGTTGCGGCGTGGTCAAACCGATCACCGTGTGCACGAATTCCACATTGCCCGCCAGGTAAGCATCAAAGAACGCCTTGCGGTCGGACGGCTTGTCCATCCGGTCGAACAATTCCCTGATCACTTCCCGGATCCACCCTTCCGCCACGGCTTGCGCCGGCCGTTCCTGCTGGATTTTCCTGGCCAGCTCCAGGATGCGCTGCTGGCGCCGCATGCGTTCGTCCAGCCACAATTCGTTGTCCAGCGGACGGGCATCGGACGCCTTGCGGATCGCCGCTTCCTGTTCCCGGCTGAAGTCGCCGAACCACAGCTCGAACTGTTCCATCGATTTCTTATAGCGGAACTTCATTTGCTCGGTGCGGTCGCCCTTCATGTTTTTCCTGCGGAAGTCGCGGTTGTTCTTGTCGAACTTGGTTTCCATGGCGGCGATTTGCGCCGGCGTCAGTTTCAGCGCCAGTTCCGCGATATCCGGCACGGCTTTCATCAGCACGGTTTCCGCGCGGGTGCGTGCTTCCCGGTAATCGGCCTGCAGCTCCGCCACCGACGGCGTGCCCTGCAGCTGGCGCTGGCCGGCGTGCAGGATTTGCACATAGTCCTGCAACTGGGTCTTGCGGTGCCAGCGGAACAGGTCGCCGATATCGGATTTCACGCCGGGTTTCTGGTCGGACGTCAGGTCGACATAGGCGTCGAGCCACCAGAACAGCAGGGTGTCGCCATTGTTGTAGGCGAGTTTCAGGGAACTGCAGGCGCCCAGCAGCGCCAGCAGCAGGATGACGAAAATATAGCGTGCGCCCCTGTGTGGCAGGGCCTGCGTGTTAAACTTTTCCATATTTTCAACTCTTGTCATTTGGCCTATGAACGTTGTCATCCTCGCCGCCGGCATGGGCAAACGCATGCAATCCGCTTTGCCCAAGGTGTTGCATCCAATTGCCGGCAAACCACTGTTGTCTCACGTTATCCATACCGCGCGTGGCTTATCCCCGTCCAAATTATGCGTGATTTATGGGCACGGAGGCGCAGCCGTGCTGTCTCATCTGGAAAAAGAGCGGCAAATCCCCGGGACCGACATTTCCGCCGCATTGCAGGAACCGCAACTGGGCACGGGCCACGCCGTCATGCAGGCGCTGCCGGTGCTCGATGAAGCCCATCCCACCCTGATCCTGTACGGTGACGTGCCGCTGACCACGGCGGCGTCGCTGCAACGCCTGGTGGAAGCCGCCGGCGCCGACAAGCTGGGTATTCTTACCGTGGAACAGGACGATCCGTTCGGCCTGGGCCGCATCATCCGCAACGCGGACGGCGCCATCGAGCGCATCGTCGAAGAAAAAGACGCCACGCCGGCCCAGCGCGCCATCAAGGAAATCAACAGCGGCATCATCGTGGCGCCGACCCGCCACCTGAAAAAATGGCTGTCCGCGCTGCAAAACAATAACGCGCAAGGCGAGTACTACCTGACCGACATCGTGGCCCAGGCCGTCACCGACGGCGTGCCGGTGGTGTCGGCGCAACCGTCCGGCGTGTGGGAAGTGGCGGGCGTGAACAGCAAAGTGCAGCTGGCCCAGCTGGAACGCATCCACCAGCTGAACATTGCCCAGGCCCTGCTGGAGCGTGGCGTCACGCTGCTGGATCCGGCCCGTATCGACGTGCGTGGCGAGTTGATTTGCGGCCGCGACGTGACGATCGATGTCGGCTGCGTGTTCGAAGGCACAGTGGAACTGGCGGACGGCGTGACGGTCGGCGCGCACAGCGTGCTGGTCAACACCAAGGTCGGCGCCGGCGCCAATATCAAGCCGTTCTGCCATTTCGAGGAAGCCATCGTGGGCGCCGCGTCGCAAGTGGGCCCGTATGCGCGCCTGCGCCCGGGCACGGAACTCGGCGAAGATGTCCACATCGGCAATTTCGTGGAAGTCAAGAACAGCCAGATCGCGGCGCACAGCAAGGCCAACCACCTGGCCTACGTGGGCGACGCCACCATTGGTTCGAAAGTCAACGTGGGCGCCGGTGTCATCACCTGCAACTATGACGGCGCCAACAAGTTCCGCACCGTGATCGAAGACGGCGCGTTCATTGGCAGCGATTGCCAGCTGGTGGCCCCGGTGACGGTCGGCCGCGGCGCCACCATCGGCGCGGGCACGACCCTGACCAAGGACGCGCCGGCCGACCAGCTGACCTTGTCCCGTGCCAAGCAAATGTCGCTCGATGGCTGGAAGCGGCCCGTGAAGATCAAGAAGTAATCCGACCCTGTCCCGAGCAATGGCGCCCTTCGCGGCGCCATTTTTCTTGTGCTGTGGATAAATATGTTGAAAACCCTGCGGAAAAGCTGGGATTAAGCAGGGGGCAGGCTGTGGGCAGTTGCCCACTGTCAGTGGATAAGCTTGCAAGAGATCGTCATCAATGCCTTTCCGCCTCCAGCAGCATGGCGCAGGCGGCCACCGGTGCGACGCCGCTGTCCGATAGCCGCTTCCTGGCCGTAATCGGTGCCCTGCGGGATGGCGCAGCCTGTATGCACGAGGCTGGCCTGATGATCCGCTGTGTATAACATTGTGGGTAAGCAGTTGGATAAGCGTCTGACAAGCGGGTGATAAGCTGGGGATAGGGATGGAATAAGCCGGGATAACCTGTCCTGGCATGTGTATAAGGCTGTGTGAAAGCTGAGGGCAGCGTGTGGATAGTACTTGCATAACTATCCACAGGGAGCCATCGCTTCATCCAGCATCAAATGTGTATAACAATGTGGGTAACCCTGTGAAAACCCATTGCACAGGCTGCGCATAAGCGGTGAACAAGCACTGCATAACTGCGCTTCCGCAGTGGACAACTTACACGGCGATGCGCGTTTCAAACTTGCTGCGGAAGGTGGAAAAATAGGTTTTCACGTTGCGCACATTGGTGCGGGTGGCGAACAGGCGGTGCGCCAGCGCGTGGTAGGCCGGCATGTCCGCCACCTGCAGCACCAGCACAAAATCCGGCCCCGGCGACACGCGGTAGCACTGCAGCACCGCCGCTTCGCCCGCCACGTGCCGCTCGAATTCTTCCAAGCGCTCGGCGGCCTGCACGTCGAGCGTGATTTCCACGATGGCGGTCAGGCCGGCGCCGACCTTGTCCGGCGCCAGCAGCGCCACCTGGCGCGCGATGACACCGGTCTCCGTCAAATGTTTGACGCGGCGCAGGCACGTCGGGGCCGACACGTGGACCAGTTGCGCCAGCTCGGCATTGGTCAGCGCGGCATTGTCTTGCAAGGCGTTGAGGATGCGGCGGTCGATTTCATCGAATGTTGGAATATTCATTCATATTTTCCAGTTTAGTGAAATTTAATTTCTACACTATACAGGGTTGAAATAAAATTTCATGCACAATTGAATTTGGAAAGCATATTTCACGCACGCTGCCCTACACTGGTCGTTGTTAAATAACTCATCCATTCAAGGACCTCCTATGTGCGGCATCGTCGGCGCGGTAGCGCAACGTAACATCACCCCTATCCTGGTCGAAGGTTTGAAGCGCCTGGAATACCGTGGCTACGATTCGTGCGGCGTGGCGCTGCACGTCGATGGCAAGTTGCAGCGTTCGCGCTCGACCTCGCGCGTGGCGGACCTGGGCAAGCAAGTCGAGGAAACCGGCCTGAGCGGTTTCACCGGCATCGCCCACACCCGCTGGGCCACGCACGGCGCTCCTGCATCGCACAATGCCCACCCGCACTTCTCGCCGACCTCGGACAACGCGCGCATCGCGCTGGTCCACAACGGCATCATTGAAAACCACGACGAGCTGCGCAAGGAATTGCAAGACCTGGGCTATGTGTTCCAGAGCCAGACCGACACCGAAGTGATTGCCCACCTGGTCGATCACATGTACCAGGGCGACCTGTACGAAACCGTGCAGCAGGCCGTCAAGCGCCTGCATGGCGCCTATGCGATTGCCGTGTTCTGCCGCGAAGAACCGCATCGCGTGGTGGCCGCGCGCCAGGGTTCGCCGCTGATCGTCGGCCTGGGCAATGGTGAAAACTTTGTCGCGTCCGACGCGATGGCGCTGGCCGGCACCACCGACCAGATCATCTACCTGGAAGAAGGCGACGTGGTCGACCTGCAACTGGGCCGCGTGTGGATCGTCGACGTCGACGGCAAGCCGGTCGAGCGCGAAGTGAAAACCGTGCACGCCCACACCGGCGCGGCCGAACTGGGCCCGTACCGCCACTACATGCAAAAGGAAATCTTCGAACAGCCGCGCGTGATCGGTGACACGCTCGACGGCGTGACCGGCGTGATGCCGGAACTGTTCGGCGACGGCGCCTACCAGGTGTTCAAGGACATCGACCGTGTGCTGATCCTGGCCTGCGGCACCAGCTACTACGCCGGCCTGACGGCCAAGTACTGGATCGAATCGATCGCCAAGCTGCCGGTCAACGTGGAAATCGCGTCCGAATACCGCTACCGCGATTCGGTGCCGCATCCGAAAACCCTGGTGGTGACGATTTCGCAGTCCGGCGAAACCGCCGACACGCTGGCGGCGCTGAAACATGCGCGTGCACTGGGCATGGAACACACGCTGACCATCTGCAACGTGTCGACCAGCGCCATGGTGCGCGAGTGCAAGCTGGCGTACATCACCCGCGCCGGCGTGGAAGTCGGCGTGGCGTCGACCAAGGCCTTCACCACCCAGCTGGTCGGCTTGTTCCTGTTGACGATGACCCTGGCGCAAGTCAACGGCCGCCTGAGCGAAGCGGAAGAAGCCGCGCACCTGAAAGCGCTGCGCCACCTGCCGGCATCGGTCTCGGCCGTGCTGGCGCTGGAGCCGCAAATCATCGCCTGGGCCGAAGAATTCGCCCGCAAGGAAAACGCCCTGTTCCTGGGCCGCGGCATGCACTATCCAATCGCCCTGGAAGGCGCGCTGAAACTGAAGGAAATTTCGTACATCCACGCCGAAGCGTATCCGGCCGGCGAACTGAAGCACGGCCCGCTGGCGCTGGTGACGGAAGAAATGCCGGTGGTGACGATCGCCCCGAACGACACCCTGCTGGAAAAGCTCAAGTCCAACATGCAGGAAGTGCGCGCCCGTGGCGGCCAGCTGTTCGTGTTTGCCGACGTCGATTCGCGCATCGTCTCCGGCGACGGCCTGCACGTGATCCGCATGCCGGAACACTATGGCCACCTGTCGCCGATTTTGCACGTGGTGTCGCTGCAGCTGCTGGCGTACCACTCGGCGCTGGCGCGCGGGACGGACGTGGATAAGCCGCGTAATCTGGCGAAATCCGTGACGGTGGAGTAAACGGTCCGGCGTTGTTGAGATGTGGTGTGGACGAACAGTCGACCACAAAACAATACAGTTGACACAAGCGGTCTGGGAATTTTTACCGGCCTCAGCAGCCCATGTGTGCCAAGAATGGCCACATGGGCTTTTTACTGCCGCGATGCTAGAAGTGACTATCGCGAATAAAGCTATAGTGCCAGGAGGACTTCGATGTCGGGGACTTGCTCGGGCAGTGAACGCATACGCATACTGCTCACTTAATGGGCCGTTGCCGGCATGCTCGGGTACTGCGGCTATTTCCCATCGTTATCGCATTTTTGTAGGAATGCCGTCAATTCCTGTTCAAGAAATGGCGCCAAGGGACTACGCAGCCCTGCGTATCTTTACCACTGGCTCCAAGCCACCTCCAAATAGTAAAGAGATTAGCTGCACAGCTAATTTTCCTCTTTCAGCTAACTTAGGGGATTGCTTGATATTAGCTGCACAGCTAATATGACTCATATGGATAATGTTAATATTTCTTTATTGCACGATTTCACTGGTACGCTCCAGAGTACTATCGGCTTCCTCACCGAATCTGAAGAGGTAGAGGTGCAATTTGGCGATCGCCCTCGAAATGCACGGCTAGACGCATTGGTGGCAACAAAGACTCCCGACGGGGGCTCCTGCGTATTGGCAATCGAGATGAAACGAGTAGCTTATCCACGGGATGTCCGGATGGCGATCAGCCATCTGATGGAGTATCGAGCTACGGTCCCGAGCGACACTCAAGTTGAACTGTGTTTGGTCGCGGATACGATCAGCCCAGGTTCGCGCGAGGTTCTGCGGAAAGCGGGGATCAACTACTTCGATCAGAGCGGAACATTGTATTTCAGGCACCATACTTGGCTGGTGGATATTGAGCGCGCACCGGTGCACCCAGCCCGTAAAAAAGATATCGCGTTGTTTAGAGGGGCACGTGAACAGGTCGTCCATGCCCTGCTCAACCATTGGTATAGAAATCCTGATGACGAGTACATATCCGGAGGAGAGCTTGCTCTTCTCTCGCATACATCGACCTATACTGTATCGAGCACGATGCAGGCCCTTGAGCAGCTTGACTTCGTCGAATCCAAGGGCAGCGGCCCTAGTCAGCGCCGCCGCTTGCGTGATCCTGCAGCGCTCCTTGATGCATGGGCTGAGGAGTGGACCCGGCGGCGGGAAGTGAAGACCCGCTGGTACACGTATGCTCCCAGCGGGCACATCACCGACCGGGTCGCTGAAGGATTTGTCAGACACGCGCGGCAGGAATGGGCGCTCACTGGGGCTGCTGCTGCCAACGCCATCGTTCCGCGATTGACCAACGTTGATCGGGTGGAAGTCATCGTTCAGCCAGGTGAGGCGGAGCAGCTAGCGTCTGCAATAGGTCTATCTCAAGCGGATAAAGGCTCCAACGTTGTCATGATTGAACGGACCGGCGCGTCCTTGCTGTTCCTGGACGAGCACCCTGAACGCCCACATTCCCGCTTTGCCAGCCGATTCATACAGTATCTGGATCTTCTCAACGGATACGGCCGCAACAAAGAGCTCGCGGAAGAGTTCCGCAAGCATGCGCTCAAAATAGGAAGCAGCAAGTGAACACGAAACATAAGACCGCCGCGGAGTACAACACTGATCACACGAAGGCGTGTGAGATCGCACTCGTCGCGCTGCTGCGCGCATTTGGCTCCTTGAAAAATGATTTGCGGCTCGTGGGTGGGCTGGTTCCGCGCTATTTGACGCCGTCACAGCCGCCCGAAGTTCCTGAGCATGCCGGCACCACGGACGTCGACGTTGTTCTCAACATTACGGTACTCGCCGCGAAAGGCACCTACGATAAGCTGAAGCGGCAGTTGAAAGACGGAGGCTTTGTCCGCTATCAGCCCGACCCAATGGGGCCGGTGAGTTCTTGGCAATGGGTATACGATGCCAACGGCACACCGATTGTCGTCGAATTCCTACAGCACACTGACGACCCGGGACAGAGTTCGTTTCTCGCAGAAATTGATGGCGAGGACGTCTCAGCGTGCCAGATCCTGTATGCTGGTATTGCACATGACTGGTTTGAGGAGAGGGAAATCGTTGTTGACCTTCCCAACAATGGCGGGATCGTCAAGGAGACTATTCGCTACGCAGATGCGGTGGCCTTCATTGTCCTGAAGGCGCTCGCCTTCAAAACCCGCCACGAACGTAAGGATGCTTCCGACCTTATCCATGTGATGCGCTACTGGGATAGCATCGAATCACTTGCCAAAGCGTTCAGCGAGCGCCTAATCACTGGAGCTCACGCCGGCGCCATCGATCATGCGTTGGCAGCACTGATGGAGAACTTCTGCGACGAGCCAGGGATTCCTGGTTATCGCAAAGATGGGCCGTCAGCCGTGGCCAACTTCCACGGACTTCAGGATGCCGATGAAGAAATACGGATCCGAGAGCAGCGTGACGTAAGCGGCATGGTGGGCTACTTCCTGCAGCAAATGGCTCAACAATGTGAAAATGGCGCTGGGGAATGATCAGGAGATGCCGCATGAGCGGTGCCGCTACCCAAACCGCGATCCCGGAATTCAAACAGATCATGGGCCATCCGGCCCCGCTGTGGATGTTATTCATGACCGAATTCTGGGAGCGCTTGGCGTTCTACGGCATTCATGCTGATTTCGCTGATCTGGTTCTACATCGGCCGACGCGCGCTCAAAGGCATCGGTGCGTCTCCTGCGGGTGATCAAGGACTTGGACGCGCCGCCATGGTGGCGGTCGGCTTCTGGCCGGCGGCGGCATCGTCCTGCTCCTGGTCGCGCCCCTGATCCCGAAGCTGATGCACGGCGTGAAGTAAATCGCCTCACGGTGCGCCGCCGCTCTCCCGGGGGCGGCGCACTCAACACACTCAACACACTCAACACACCTACACCGAACATGCATCCCTGGTTTATTCGACGCGACATGCCGACCGCCAAGCGGCGCCTCTTTTGTTTTCCCTATGCCGGCGGCAATGCCGCAGCCTACGCCGACTGGCAGGAGAAGATCGGACCCGGCGTGGAGATCTGCGCCGTCCAGTTGCCCGGCCGCGCCACGCGGTTTTGTGAACCTGCCAGCACCTCCATGCACGAGCTCGTGACGCAAGTGACCGCGGCGATGGCCGGCTTGCCGCCCCTGCCGTTCGCCTATTTCGGGCACAGCATGGGCGCTCTTCTGGCGTTCGAGACCGCGAGATACGGCGTCGCGCGCGGCCTGCCCGCGCCAGGGCACCTCTTTGCGTCCGGCTGCGCCGCGCCGCAAAGCCGTGACCCGTCGAAGTCACGCCACACCTTGGATGACGACGCCTTTATCGCCCATCTGAGTACGTACGAAGGCACCCCACCGGCTGTCCTGGCGCACCGCGAACTGATGGAACTGGTGCTGCCAACGATACGGGCGGACTTTTCCCTGGTCGACACCTACACCTACCTCCCCGGTGAACCCATTCCAACGCCCATTTCTGTGCTGTGCGGGACGGACGATCCATGCATACGCGCCGACCAATATGCCGCTTGGGCGCAAGAAACCAGCCTGTCCTGTACGACGCATCGTTTTGCAGGCAACCACTTCTTCCTTCATACCGATACGGATGCCGTGATCGCCCATCTGCGGCACACGCTGCTGGACTAAATCTCTGATTGTGCCGTTTTCGCCGTTGCTTGCATGCCAAAATGGTCTTGCTAAGTTAATAAGCCAACGGCACAATGTGCGCTCTGCACGATCCCGTGCGATTTTCATCACACAGCACGAGGATTTCTCTACCAACTCTGCATCGGCTTTCAGTGCCCGCGTAGGCCCATCCCGCTTACCCCGCCGCCATGCCCTGCCTTGACCCAAGGTGGGCGTGGAAGCTCACTCCGTGTCGGAACCATTCATGAACAATACCGTCTCCCCATCGTTTTCCACCCTGGTGGAATTGCTGAAGTTTCGCGCTACCGCGCAAACCAACATGCCGGCCTTCACTTTTCTGGAGGACGGGGAAAGCGTCAGCGGCGCGCTGACGTTTGCACAGCTCGAGCGGCGCGTGCGCTCGGTTGCCGCGCATCTGCAGGCGTTGACCCGGCCGGGCGACCGTGTGTTGTTGATCCATCCGCCCGGCCTGGACGGTATCGTGGCGTTCTACGCCTGCTTGTACGCGGGCGTGATTGCCATTCCCGCCGTCCCGCCGAGCAACGCGCGCACGCGGCCCCGCTTACTGCTGATCGCGCGCGATGCGGCGCCGCGGGTGGCCATGGGGCCCGCCGCGACGGTCGCCCGCATGGCGAACATGCAGACCGGTGCGGACGACGCGCTCAGCCAAGTGACCTGGATCGCGACCGATGAGCTCGACGACCGCGCCGCGGACTGGAAGGAGCCGCCGGTGGAAGCGAACACCATCGCCTTCCTGCAATACACTTCCGGCTCGACCGGCGCGCCGAAAGGCGTGATGGTCAGCCACCGCAATTTGCTGGCCAACGCGGCGCTGATCCAGGAGGGATATGGCTTCAGGCTTGGGGACGTCTATGTCTCCTGGCTGCCGCCCCATCATGACTTCGGTCTGATCGGCGGCATCGTGTCGCCAGTGTTTATCGGCTTCCACTGCGTGCAATTCCCGGCGGCCGTGTTCCTCGCGCGCCCTTACCGCTGGCTCAAGGTGCTCACCACCTACCGTGCCCGCGCGACCGGCGCGCCCAACTTCGCTTATGAGCTGTGTGTCAAGAAAATCAGCGCGGAACAAAAGCAGACGCTGGACCTGAGCAGCCTTGACTTGGCCATCAGCGGGGCCGAGCGCATACGCCATGACACCTTGCAGCGCTTTGCCCAGGCGTTTGCCGTCTGCGGAATGAAGCCGGAAGCGTTCACCCCTTCCTATGGCCTGGCCGAAGCGACGCTGAAGGTCAGCGCGCATACGCTGCGTGTCAGTGGCGCATTGCCGCCTGCGCTCAACGTCTGCAAGCAGGCGCTCGCGGAGCATACCGTGGCGCTCAGCGCTGACGGGGAAGACGGCGTCGTGCTCGTCGCGCACGGGACACCGAGGCAGGGAGAGCATCACGCCATCATCGTCGATCCGGGCACGCTGGCGCCTTGTGACGATGGCAGGGTCGGCGAGATCTGGGTGCATGGCCCCTCGGTGGCTGCCGGCTACTGGAACCGGCAGCCTGAAAGCCTTGCCACCTTTGGCGCCAAGGTCGAAGGGCGGGACCTGCCGTACCTGCGCACGGGAGACCTGGGCTTCATGCACGATGGTTTGCTGTATGTCGCAGGCCGCATCAAGGAGATGATGATTTTCAATGGCCGCAACATCTATCCGCAAGACGTCGAGGCGACCATTGAGCGGCTCGATCCCGCGTTTCGTACCGACGGCTGTGCCGTCTTTTCGTTGGAAGACGGCGACGGCGCGCGGCTGGTCGTCGTGCAGGAAGTCGAATCGCGCGCCAAGCCCGAGCTCGATACCCTGCCGGACCGTTTGCAATTCGAATTGCTCGAGCAGCACGAATTGGTCGCGCTGGAGGCGATTGTGCTGGTCAAGCCGGGTCACGTCCCGCGCACGTCCAGCGGCAAGATCCAGCGCAGCCGTTGCCGCGATCTCTATCAGGCGCAGGCCTTCGAAGCACTGTGGTCCTGGCAGGCTGGCGCCGCGTCACAAAGTGGCACGCGTGCCTACGTCGCCGCGCGGACCGGCACGGAAGAAAGGCTTTGCGCGATCTGGCGCGATCTGCTGGATGTCGAACAAGTCGGCGTCAACGACCACTTCCTGGAATTGGGTGGTCACTCCCTGACGGCCGTGCGCCTGGCGGCGTCGATCGAACAGGTGTTCGCCAAAGCCATGCCCTTGCGTGAGATCCTGGCCTCGCCGACGGTGGCGGCGCAGGCGCGCTATCTGGACCAGCAGGCGCCAATGTCGTCGCGCCTGGCGGCCATCGTACCGGACTTCGCGGGCCGCCATCTGCCTTTCCCGTTGACCGATCTGCAACGTTCGTACTGGCTGGGACGCAATGCCGATTACGCGCTGGGGAACATCTCCACCCACAGCTACTCCGAGATTCCCTACGCGGCGCTCGATCTGGCACGCCTGACCGCCGCGGTGCAGCGCCTGGTCGGGCACCATGAGATGTTGCGCATGGTCGTCACTCCCGAGGGGCAGCAACGCATCCTGCCCACCGTGCCCGCCTATGCAATGCCGGTCAACGACGTGTCGTCGCTGCCGGACGCCGAGGCGATAGCCCAGGTGCTGGCGCTGCGCGAGACCATGTCGCACCAGATATTCTGCGCCGAACGCTGGCCATTGTTTGAGTTCCGCGTCAGCCTGTTGAGCGGAGGACGGGCACTGCTGCACGTCAGCATCGACATGTTGATCGTCGATGCGGCCAGCATGCTGCAATTGGCCGAGGAGCTTGACACCTTGTATCGGGCGCCGGAGTCCGACTTGCCCGCGCTAACGCTGAGCTTCCGTGACTACGTGCTGGCCCAGGGCGCGATGCAGGCCGAGCCCGCGTATCAGCAATCGAAAGCGTACTGGCAGGAGCGCGTGGCCGACTTGCCAGGGCCGCCAGCGCTGCCGCTGGCGCTCGATCCTTCGCAGATTGCCGCGCCACGCTTCGAGCGGCGCCGCCATGTGCTGGACCGCGCACGCTGGTCGCGCCTGCAAGCGCTGGCGCAACAGCACAAGGTGACGCCGACCGTGCTGCTGCTGGGCTGCGTGGGCGAGGTGTTGAACGGCTGGTCGGAGCATGGCCACTTCGCCTTGAATCTGACCTTGTTCGACCGGCTGCCCTTGCACGCCGAGGTGGACGGCATCCTCGGCGACTTTACTTCGCTCACGCTGCTGGAGATGGATTACCGGGACATCCGGCGTTCCGTGGCCGAGCGGCTGCAAGCGCTCCAGGAGCGTCTCTGGAACGACCTCGAACATCGCCATTTCGGCGGCGTTGCGGTGCAACGGGAATTGGCACGCACCAGCGGCCAGCCAGCGACCTATCCGGTCGTGTTCACCAGCGTACTGGGGTTGAAGACCGACAGCGCGCTGCGCCACATGGCCAACGCCGATACCGGCGAGGCCATGCCTGATCTGGATGCGCTGATGCAGGGTTATGGTATTTCCCAGACCTCGCAGGTATGGCTGGATATCCAAATGTTCGAGGTGGACGGCCAGGTCGTTTGTCACTGGGACAGCGTGCAGGGTCTGTTCCCGTCCGGCGTCCTCGATGCCATGTTCACCTGCCTGTGGGCGCTGGTCGGGCGGCTGGCCGACGACGATAACGCGTGGCGCCTCGCACCGGCTCTGCCCTTGCCGGCGGCGCAGCAGCAACTGATCGATGCCGCCAATGCCACGCATAGTCCCTACCAGCCGGATCTGCTGCATGCACCCTTGCTCGCGCAGATAGCGGCCCGGGGCGACAGCATCGCCGTCCGCACTACCGGCCACGAGCTCACGTATCGGGCGCTGGGGCAATGGAGCCAGGATCTGGCGGCCGGACTGGCGGCGGGCGGCGCGACGCCGAATCGCCTGGTTGCGGTACTGATGGACAAGGGCTGGGAACAGGTGGTGGCGGTACTGGGCATCCTGCGCGCAGGGGCGGCCTACCTTCCGATCGATGCGAGCCTGCCGCCGGAGCGCATCCATCGTCTGTTGGCGCTGGGGCTGGTGGATCAGGTCGTCACCACGCCGGCTCGCCGCGGCCTGGCGCCCGACGGGATGCGGGTTCACGTCATCGACCGGGACAGCCCGCCGCACGCATCGGGCGCGGGCCGGTTGCCACTGCCTGCCTCGCCTGCGGATATAGCCTATGTGATCTTCACCTCTGGATCGACCGGCGAGCCCAAAGGCGTGACGATCAGCCATGTGGCCGCCTTGAACACGGTCCTGGCGATCAATCAGCGCTATGAGGTCACCGCCCGCGACTGCGTGTTCGGCCTGTCGAACCTGAACTTTGACTTGTCGGTCTACGACGTGTTCGGAGTGCTCGGCGCCGGCGGCACGCTGGTGCTGCCCGGCGCCGATGAATACATGGAGCCGCAAGCGTGGCTGCCCTATCTGGCGGACGTCACCATGTGGAATACGGTGCCGGCATTGATGCAGATGCTGGTGGAGACCTGCGAGTCCCGCTCGCTCACGCTGCCGCTGCGCCTGGTCATGATGAGCGGCGACTATATCCCCGTCGACCTGCCGGACCGTATCGCCCGTATTGCGCCGTCGGCCCGCCAAATGAGCCTGGGCGGCGCCACCGAGGTGTCGATCTGGTCGATCGACTACCCGATCGGCATGGTCGATCCGGCCTGGACCAGTATCCCCTATGGCAAGGCCTTGCCGAATCAGGAATTCTATGTCCTGCGCGCGGACCTGTCGCTGGCGCCGGTATCGGTGCCCGGTGATCTGTATATCGGCGGCATCGGCCTGGCCCTCGGCTATTGGCAAGACCCCGCCAAGACGGAGGCGAGCTTCATCGTTCACCCTGTCACCGGAAAACGCTTGTATCGCACGGGTGACCGTGGCCGCCTTCTGGCCGATGGCAATATCGAATTCCTCGGCCGCGTCGACCAGCAGGTCAAGATCCGCGGCTTCCGCATCGAGCTGGGAGAAATCGAAGCGGCCCTGCTGGCCCTGCCCGCGATCCGCGAAGCGGTGGTGGTGGCAAGGGAAGACCAATTGGTGGCCTATTTGATCGGCCAGGACGACGGCACGGTACGTGGCGCCCTGCTGCAAAGCCTGCCGGAGTACATGGTGCCGGCCCACTTCATGTTCCTCGATGCGCTGCCGCTCACGCCCAACGGCAAGATCGACCGCAAGGCGCTGCCCGCGCCTGAGGCCGGCGCGCTACTTGCAGGCCAGGTCGCGCCGCGCGACGAGCGCGAAGCGGCCCTGGCGCGCATCTGGGCCGAGGTGCTCAAGCGCGACCAGGTCGGCGTGCACGACAACTTCTTCGCCCTCGGCGGCCACTCGCTGCTCGCGACCCAGGTCATTTCCCAGATCCGCGCCACGACGTCCGTCGAGCTGCCTTTGCGCGCCCTGTTCGAGCAGCCCACCGTGGCCGGACTGGCGCAGCGCATGGCCGAACTGGCGCCCGCGCCGGACCAGCACCACGCGCCGATCGCCCGCGCGGACCGCGCGCGCCCGCTGGCCTTGTCGTTTGCCCAGCAGCGCCTGTGGTTCCTCGACCAGTTTGAAAGCGATAGCGCGTTCTACAACATCCCCGCCGCCGTGCGCCTGACCGGCACGCTCGACGAGCACGCCCTGCGTTCGGCGGTGGCGGAAATCGTGCGCCGCCACGAAGCGCTGCGCACCCGCTTCGCCACTGTCGACGGGGAGGCCGTGCAAATCATCGCCGGCCAGCTTGAGCCGGGCATTGCCATCACGGACCTGGGCGGCTTGCCGCGCGCCGAGCGTGAAGCCAAGGCGCAATGGCTGATCCAGGACGAAGCCC
>Ga0307408_100000280_pt1 | contig 51306 bp, 41 predicted proteins | sample 322Cmetagenome_FD_202116 | JGI IMG/M metagenome (GOLD analysis project Ga0307408, IMG submission 202116) | Maize rhizosphere microbial communities from greenhouse at UC Davis, California, United States - 322HYB-C-3 | ecosystem: Host-associated > Plants > Roots > Rhizosphere > Soil | place... | reverse complement strand
TACTTTGATCGCCTTGGCATGCCTCGTCTCACATAACCTCAACTACTCGAACCGCCCGGTGCGGACCCGCATGCCGGGTGGTGTGGCAGGGGAACGGCCAGCTGGGCTGGCCGCCCCTATGCCGATTAGCTTCACACAGCTGAGGCCGTGTCCCACCTTGGGGTCAGACCCCAAGTGGGACACGGGCTCAGCCTTATCGTTGACTTCGCGCAAGAACATCGAACGAGCTCCGCACGAGAATTGAAGAACAAATACCCTTTATTGGCGGAGGCTATATGGCAATTGATGTCTACTTGCAGATTGATGGCATTAAAGGCGAGTCCACTGACGCTGCGCACCAAGGATGGATCGAAGTCACATCGGCACATCTTGGTGTGAACCAGCCTAAGAGTGCAACAGCCTCGACTGCTGGCGGCCATACCGCTGAGCGTTGCGAGCATCGAAGCATTGCGATCACCAAGCTTGCCGACTTGTCGTCGCCAATCCTGATGCAAACTTGTTCGGCGGGGAGAACTATCCCGCGTGCCAAACTGGAATTCTTGCGCGCTGATGGACAGGGGGAGAGAGTTAAATATTACGAGGTTGAACTTGAGAACGTCTTGATTGGTAGCGTCAATCAGACGGTACATGAAGGTGAAATTTTGCACGACTCCATCGCGCTTAAATTCGCGAAGATCAAATGGAAGTACACACAGCAGAAGGTGGCTGGCGGCGCGGGAGGGAATACCTCGGGTGGCTGGGACTTGTCAACCAACCGTATCGCCTGATGCGGGGTCGCGATATGGCACCCGTGATTGAACCACAGGACGGAAGAGGATTCTTCATGCTTCCCCAAGCCCCGGAGGAAGCGGGGTATTACGTCTACGGCACGCCCGGCTCAGGCGCTGCCCAATATGTGCACCCCAAGCTACTAAGTCTTATTCTTGTCATTGAACGAGAATGGCAGGCACTGGATAGCCGTAAGTTCGGAGTTGGAAACATCAGCATTGCCAACGGTCTCCGCTTCGATCATGAGTCGCATATGAGAGGGCTCGAGGTTGATGTGCGTCCATTGCGCAAGGATGGCAAGCAAAATCCAGTGAGCTACTTTGAATCGCAATACGATAGGGCAGCAACGAGCCAACTTATCGATTTATTTCGAGCGAATGCGGTTGGGTCTGTTCGTGTCTTTTTCAACGATACGAAGATTGCTGGCGTCACGCCTCGCCCAAAGCACGACAATCATTTCCACTTTCAGTTCAACTGATGGACTACCGGAATGTCTTTACCTACCCCGATAACTTTTCTACTACTTTGCACGGCAAGCGCAAGTGCGCCGGCTGGCAGCACCATACCTACTGAAGCTCAATCCGTCATTCGTGAAGTTCGTTTGGCGGCAAAGACCCGGGATTTCCCCATGCTGCGAAAATTAATGACGCCGGAGTTCACGTGGAGCTTTGGTGGCGATGGTGATGCTGACCAGGCGATCGAAGCTTGGAAGCGCGATCCGAAAGCGATCAGCGAGCTGTACCGTGTCACGAGCCGCCGGTGCGGCTTCAGGACTGATAAAAACAATATTCAGTGCCCTGAGAATGCCGGCATTAATTACCGAGCTGGTTTCACTAAAACCGAACTTGGATGGCGAATGTCGTATTTCGTCGCAGGTGATTGAGGCATGCCAGCCGTCAGACGGAAGATTAGCGACAAGCACATCGAGGTGATCGTTCGCCAGATGGTGCGCCGCTGCATGGGCAAGCGCTACGGCCTGCGCGGCAGGAAGAAAACGTCATCGTTGGCCGCCTGATCCCAGGAGGCACCGGCATGGCCTTCCACCGCGCTCGCAAAGAGAAGGAAGTGTGGGAAGCCGAAGAGCGCAAAGCGCTACTGGAAGCAGAACGCGCCGCCATCGTGGCCGAACTGCCAGCGGACGAACCGCACCACAGCGACGAAGCGTAAACCGCTTCAACGCCAGCAAAAACGCCACCTTCGGGTGGCGTTTTTTGGGCTGAAACTGAGCGCTAATACGGCAAATTTTAGTTGCAATAAGGTACATGTAAATTACAATATTGCATCCTCATTTTAGCGAGACCGCTATGTCCGACTCCTTCCAGATCACCTGCGACAATATGACGCTGAGCGATGATGGCAAAATGCGTTTGTTCGAGGCGATGCACAGTGCCCTGACAGACCTGAGCAATGATCCGACGGAAGTCGTGGCGCGCATCCATCCCGCCAAGCAGAAGACTTTCGATGCAATCGTGAACGGCGCGAACATTGAAGTCGCAGTGCGTAACAGCCGCGGCGGCCAGACCAATGTCACGATTCATGACGACATTCTGCTGTATGTGAATGTGCCAGGTGGCGGCGAGCCGCATCCCCTGAGTTACGCTTCCATCATGGCTCGCCATCGCCGCAGCTTCGGCGAAGTCCACGCGCGCGGTTTCGACGCCAACGCCGAGCCTCTCATCCGCCAGATGCCTGACCGCAGTTTCCGGCTGGTGTTCTGCACAATGCCGCCGCGTGCCCATGCACTTGGCGAGGCCTTTGACATGAACGACTTCGCGAAACGCCTGATCAAGCTGACCGATGCCAAGATCATCTGGGATGACCGCGACGTGTTCCACATCGCATCCGCCAAGGAAGCTGATATCCGCGCCATCCTGCAGTTCTTGCAGAGCTACGGCAAGGACTGAGGGCGTTTGTCAGGGGGCGATACGGGCCTTGATCAGCACAGGCAGGTGATCGGACGGGAAGCGGCCATGGCGTGAATCGGTCAGCGTTGCGTACCTTAGTACCTTCACATGTGGACTGACGAATATGTAGTCGATGCGCTCATCCAGCGGGCTATCGATTTTGAATCCGTTGAAAGTCCCAACCGGGCCATAAGCTGGCTTCGCGCTAACTTCGATTGCATCGGCCAGCTGAGACTTCATGGTGGCGACCTGTTCGGTCTCCGGTAAGGAATTCAAATCGCCGGCCACGATCACCGGCTCGGAGCCGGCAATTTCCTTTATCTTTCGCAGCATCAGCTTGGCCGATTCCCGCCGCGCCACCTCGCCTTCGTGGTCGAAGTGGACAGAGAAGAAGTAGAACTTGCGACCAGTCTGGCGGTCCTTCAGCTGCGCCCAGGATGCGATGCGGTGGCAGCAAGTGGCATCCCATCCCAGCGAAGGGCGGTCAGGCGTCTGGCTCAGCCAGAAGTCGGCGTTGCGCAGCAGGGTAAAGCGCTGGCGTTTGTAGAAGATGGCGGAGTGTTCGCCGGCATGCTTGCCATCATCGCGGCCGACACCGACGTGGGCGTATTCCTGCATGCCGTCCAGGTCGGCAATCTGGTCGGGTAACCCTTCCTGCGTCGCGAACACATCAAAGTCGTGATAGCGCACCAAGCTCGTTACCAATTCCTTGCGGTGCGGCCAAGCGTTGGGTCCGTCGCTCGTGGTGTTCATGCGCAGGTTATAGGTGGCGATATTCAGCGTGGCATCCTGCTGCGCAAAGGCCGGAGGGGCGAGCGTAGCCAGGAGGGCGAGATGCAGCAATCTGCGGTGGGTCGTCATCATGCTCCAAGAAGGGAAGTGCGGGGACACCAGTATATGCGAGGGGGAAGCGGCATCGTCTCGTCGTTGATTTTTGCAATCAATGCTTAGCGTCTTGTATTATTTGCAAAGAATTCATTACCAATCAGCGCTAGGAATGCAACGGTGAATGTCGAGAAACTGAGGGAACTTGTTTTATCTGACGAAGAATTGCGTCCGCATCTCGAATATATCGAAGGTCTCGCCAGGCCTAGTGTCGTGCTGGACTTTGCGGGCGCCGCTCCAGGCGATCATGACAGCCGGTTTGGCGGTAGCCCGGTGGTTCCAGAAGGTTTCAACTGGCCGGAGCATGAGGTCGGTGAATATCGTTTTCTCGGCCAGATCAATTTTGGAGAGATCGCGCATCGTCCCTCCATTTTGCCCGAAAAGGGAATCCTTTCGCTCTTCTATGCATTCGATGAGGACGGCGAAGTCTTCTGGGGCGATGATGGCTATGTGCTCGGTTTCTATTGGCCGAATATAGGTGAGCTGAGGGCGATCCCGGCGCCGCGCGAATCGCCTGTGCAGCCTAAAAAGTTGAAGATGACAGTTGGTATCGATATCCCGAGCAGCGCTGAACTACGCGGTGACTGGCCCTTTGAGACTGACCTTCTCTATTGGCTGAAGGAGCAGGGCTGTTTCGCGGATGACTATATGCTGGGTTATCCGTCCTTCCATTCCCTTGCATATGACCCAACGCCGGGTCCTGGATGGATCTCGTTGATCACGCTGACGTCACATGACGACCTGGGATGGTGCTGGCATGATGGCGACAAACTGATGGTCTTTATCGAACAGGAAAAACTGGAGTCCCAGGACTTCAGTTCCCTCAAGACTGACGCCGGGTGAAGGTCCATTTAACAAACTGCTGCAAAAATGCCACCATCGGGTGGCGTTTTTATTTGCGGTGGCCCCAGAAATATTGTCAGGCGCCAATTGCAGACTACAATCAGTATTTCTGAATTGTTTTGAGATCCGTTATGGCCGAATCCCTGCAAATCACCTGTGACGCGACGACAGTGGGCGACGATGGGAAAATGTACCTGCATGAGTCGATGTTCAGCGGCCTGTTCGACTTGCCAAACAATCATGCAGAAATCGTGGCGCGCCTCCATCCCGTCAAGCGCAAGCTGTTCGATGCGCTGGTCGCCGGGGAGCGGATCGAAACCGAGGCCAAAGATTCACAGGGCGTCGCGGTGAAGGTCCCATTGGACAATGACATTACGGTGCATGTGAACCAGCGTTATGGCGGCGTGCGCCGCTTCAGCTATGCGTCGATTATTGCCAAACATGCGCGCACCTACGGCGAGGTCCAGGCGCGAGGCTTTGACACGAATTGTGAGCCGGTGATTCGCCAGATGCCGGACCGCAGTTTCCGAATCATTTTCAACACCATGCCGCCGCGCGGGCACACGCTCGGCGCGGCATTCAATATGGATCATTTTGGCGCTAGCATGGTCAAACTGACCGAATCCAAGATGACCTGGGATGACCGCGATGTGTTCCATCTTCCGTCCGCAACGGAGGCTGAAATTCGCGCCATCCTGCAATTCCTGCTCACCTACGGCAAAGCGTAATCGCCAGCGAACGGTCACACGAAGGCCTATTTCTTATCACTGGCTGCAGCTTTCGAATCGTCGATCAGGTCGAACTTGCCGTCGGAGGTCATGAAAAACGTGCACTCCGCACCCTGCGCGCAACCGCTGACGTGCTTCTTGCCCGCAGCTTGCATCAGGTAGGAACCCGGGCCCATTTTGGTCTCAGGCGCGCCATCGGATTTGTGCACGAAAGTGCCGGACAGGATCACGATTTTCAGCGGATGCGTGTGATGATGCAGCGCGTTGATCTGGCCGGCGTCGAACTTCACCAGCACGCCATAAGGCCCGCCCTTCATCCAGTCACCCCATAGTTTGGCGACCTTGGTGCCGGCAACAGGACCCGGTTCCCATTTCACCGATTCTGCCGGCCAGACGACATCCTCTTTGGCCTTGTCCTTGGCTTGAGCACCGACGCTCAGCAGGGTGGAAACCGCAAGTACCGCAAATGCCATTGTTTTCATGGTGGCGCTCCTTCTTGTTGTGGTTGGCGGGAAACTGGCGTCCACTTATCGTTATAGGCGATCTACCAGGGATTCCAAGTTGGTCCTCAGCTACAAGCCTGTGCTGAAATCGTCGCGCTCCTTGCAGTTTGCGGCTGAGCCCGTGTCACACTTGGGGTGTGACCCCATGGTGTGACACGGGCTCGGCTGTGGCTGGGGTATATTGTTTCGATGGAGAACGTCGAGGAGCTTGAGCGGTGGTTCAGGATGGCAGGCGTGGATTCGCTGCATGCCTGCATCGGGCCGCTTCCCGGATCACGGGCTGCGTTGGGGCGGTGGACCAGCGATGGGCCTGAACACGCCATCCGTTCGGTGAGCCCGCATCCGGGCACGTATCGCCTGGCGCTGATGATGGAGCCGCTCGATGCGCGCATCTGGCAGGGGAATACCCCGGTTTGGGGCGGGACCATCGGCGCTAATCGCTTCCGCCTTTGTCCGCCGGGAGAGCAGGGGCGCTGGAGCCAGCTCAGTGGCTGCGATATCGTGAATGTGTTCCTGCCGGTGCAACTGGTCGATCGCCTGGCGGCGCAGCGCGGGGAGGAGATCGATGCGACGCTGGCGGCGAGCCAGTTCACCTCCGATGGCATGGTGTTCGACCTGGTGCGCAAGATGCTCGATGCGCAGGCGCTGGCCGGTCCGCTGGCGGCGGAGATGTGCGACCACCTTGCCATGGCCCTGGCTTGCTACCTGATCGAACACTATTCGCGGCCGGCGCAGGCGGAGGAAAGTTCGCTGGGCGGTTCGCGCCTGCGCCGTGTGCTGCGCCATATCACTGAACATCTCGATGCGCCGCTGGCTAATGCCGAACTGGCGGCGCTGTGCGGCATGAGCGCGGCGCATTTTTCGCGTGAGTTCCATCGTGCGGTTGGCTTGCCGCCGCATCGTTATGTGCTGACCCGCCGCCTGGAACGGGCTTGCGTGGCGCTGGCTGGCAGGGAGGCGCGCATCGTCGATATCGCGGAGGAATTCGGCTTCCATAGCGCGAGCCATTTCACGCGTACCTTCACGGCACATTACGGCCTGTCGCCGGCTGCGTGGCGCGCCAGCCGCTGTAACAATTGTTAATAGCAGGATTGTGCAATTTGCGCGGGTTTGTGCACGCGTTGCGCTGTCGCTCGGCCACAGAATCTCCAGTCCCAGACCACAATTATTGGAGAGAGAACATGGCTTTACTACGTAATTCCCTTGCGCTGCTTGCCCTGGCTGCAGCCGGCGTGGCGCAGGCTGACAATATCTCGCTGCGCATTGGCTTCAGCGAAGGCCGCAGCGGCGCGGAATTCAAGCCGCTGCATGCGGAGGTGGGCAAGTTTGCGGTGACACCCAACGTGCGCCAGGGCGCGGAAGGCGACCAGTGGGTGGTGGTGGCGAAGGATGCGCAGGGACGCGTGCTGCATGAGGTGAGCGTGAACAATGGCTTGCGCCGCCATGTGGAGACTTTCAATCCGCGTTCTGGCGCGATTGACCTGTCGACTACCGTGCAGCAGCGTGAAGGCAGTTTCGAGGTGTCGCTGCCGTTCGATAAGGCTACCGCCAGTGTGGAGGTGTTGCCGAAGCAGGGCGCGGCGGGCAGCGCCAAGTCGGCTGTCGCTGCGGCGGGGCCGCTGGCGCGCTTTGACCGCAGCACGCTGGAGCAGGCGGCTGCCAGCGGCAAGACCACGCGTTCCGCCATGCTGGCCGCTACACCGGCTGCGACGGCAACGACGATCCTGAACAACGGCAGCTCGGCTACGCACATGGATTACGTCTTCATCGGTGATGGCTATACTGCGGCCGAAATGGACAAGTGGCGCGCCGATGCGCAGAAGGTGATCAACGGCTTCCTGGCTGATCCGCTGTTCAATGCCAACCGCGCTTCGATGAATATCCATCGCGTCGATGTGGCCAGCAACCAGTCCGGCGTGGACGAAATCGACAAGGGCATCTACCGCGATACGGCGATGGATGCGGAATTCGGCTGCTACAACATCGAGCGCCTGCTGTGCGTGAACAATACCAAGGCGACCAATATCGCCGCCTCCGTGCTGGCGCCAGACGCGCGCGATGTGATCGTGGTGATTGCCAATTCCACGCGTTATGGCGGTTCGGGTGGCGCTGTGGCGACGCTGTCGATGCATGAGCAGTCGATTGAGGTGGCGCTGCATGAAATCGGCCACACTGCTTTCGCGCTGGCTGATGAATACGAGTACGGCACTTGCAACACGAGCAGCGAGCCGACCGAGGTCAATGTGTCCCTGAACGGCACGCGTTCGGTCAAGTGGGGCAACCTGATTTCCGGCAGCACCGCAGTGCCGACTGGCCTGGGCGTCTATCCGAACGGCACGGTTGGTACTTTCGTGGGCGCGCAGTACTGCGGTTCGGGCAAATACCGCCCGACCGAAAACTCGCGCATGCGCACGCTGGGTTATCCGTGGCATGCTGTGAATGAAGGCGCGGTGAAAAAGGTGTTTGCCAAGTACACCGGCTCTGGCTCTGTGACGCAGACCGGCACGCTGGCCAACGGCGGCAGCGCGATCGCGCCGAGCGCTTCGCCAGGCTATGTGCAGGCCGGTGCCGGCACCATCTCGTTGCAATTGAGCGGCCCGTCCGGCGCAGACTTTGACCTGTTCTTGTACAAGTGGTCGGGCAGCGCCTGGAACAAGGTTGCGGCCAGCGAGGGCAATACCTCCAGCGAGTCGATCAGCTACAACGGCACTGCGGGCTATTACTACGCGCAAGTGAAGTCGTACTCGGGCAGCGGCAACTATTCGCTGACTTACGCTTTCCCTAAGCCTTGATCTCGCGCTGGCGTGCCTTCGTCAGAGCGGAGAAGGCCTTGTCGTAGGACCATTGCACCAGTTCGACAAGGTAGTCCTGCGGGAAGCTGCGCACGTCGACAATCGTGACCCAGTGAAACCGGCCCATGTGGCGGGCCGGTTTCACTCCCGGCATGCCGGTGAGCTCCAGGAATCGGTCGGGCGTGGCGCGGAAGCTGAAGCGCCACCGTTCCGGCTCGCTGGTCTTGAAGTAGGCGAAGGTCTTGCCGCCGACCTTGTAGCTCAATACATTGACCGGCGGCGCGTGCAGCAGGCTTTCGGTGCCAGGAAGACTGCCGCAGTGGGCTTTCAGCTGCTCGGTGTTCATTTAATTCCTTGTGGTGGTCATGCCACCAGCAGCTTAACCGACTTCAAATCGACACTGTTAGGGCCGACCGAAATGGTAAAGCTGCCTGGTTCGACGACCCGCTTCATGTCCGCGTTGTAGAACTGAAGGTGGGCCGGATTAATGTCGAAGGTCACCGTGCGTTTTTCTCCTGGCTGCAGCGTGATGCGCTGGAAGCCTTTCAGTTCCAGCACTGGCCGCGTGGCGCTGCTGATGTCATCGCGAATATAGAGCTGCACGACTTCGTCGCCGGCCCGCTGGCCGGTGTTGGTCACTTCCACGCTGACTTGTGTGCCGCCGCTGGCCCGAATGGTGGACTGCGCCAGGTGCGGCTCGCTGAAGGCGAAGCTGGTGTAGCTCAGGCCAAAGCCGAAGGGGTAGAGCGGCTTGGTGCTGCCGTCGATGTAGCCGCGGCGGGCCGACGGCTTGTGGTTATAGAAGACCGGCAGTTGGCCGACGTGGCGCGCCACCGACACGGGCATCTTGCCGCCGGGATTGGCACGGCCGAACAGGACGTCGGCAGCGGCATTGCCGGTTTCCTGGCCAAGGTACCAGCCTTCCACGATCGCATTGGCGCGCTCGGCCAGCAGGTTGATCGACAGGGGCCTGCCGTTCAGCAGGAACACAACTGTCGGCTTGCCGAGGTCGAAGATGGCTTGCGCCAGTGCGTTCTGCTGCCCCATCATGTCCAGTGACTGGCGGTCGCCCAGATGGGTGTCGGACCAGGCTTCGCGGCTGGTCTGCTCGTTGTCGCCGAGGACCATGATGATGGTGTCGGCCTGGCGCGCGACTGCAACCGCTTCTGCAATCAGCCTGGCGTTGGTTTCCGGCGGCGTGAAAATGATTTCATCCTTGCCCCAGATGCGTTCTTCGGTGATGCGCACGCCCTCGCGGTAATCGAGCTGGAAGCCCTGGCGCTGGCTCTCGGCTTTCAGACCGTCGTACACGGAAACGACCTGGCGCGGCACGTCTGAGTAGCCGCCGATCGGCGTGTCCTTGGCGTGGGTCCCGAGCAGCAGGACCTTGCCCACCTTCTTGCCGTCCAGCGGCAGCAAGCCATTGTCGTTTTTCAGCAAGACCGCGGAGCGCGTTGCGGCCTCGCGGGCCAGCGCCACGGCGTCCGGTGCGGCGGTCAGCTTGTCGGCCAGACCGGCGTCGACGTAGGGCTGCTCGAACAGGCCGGACAGGAACTTCCATTCGAGGATGCGGCTCACTACGGTATCGATTTGGGCGAGCGTGACTTTGTTCTCCTTGACCAGCTGCGGCAGCAACTGGTAGCCGAAGCTGTCCGGAGTTTCGATGTCTACGCCCGCATTCACGGCCCGCACCGCTGCATCTTGCGGCTTGTCTGCAAGGCGGTGGCGAGAGACCAGTTCCTGGACTCCGAAGTAGTCCGACACAGTCAAGCCCTTGAAGCCCCATTCTTCACGCAGCACCTTGTGCAGCAGCCAGCGGTTGGCGTGCGATGGCAGGCCGCCGATCTCGTTATACGAGGGCATGACGGCGGCAACGTTGGTTTCCTTGATGATGCGCTCGAACGGCGGGAAGAATTCCTCGCGCAGCGTGCGTTCGCTGACTTCGGCAGGGCCGACATTGGTGCCGCTTTCCGGCTGCCCATGGCCGGTCATGTGTTTCAGGGTGGTGAATACCTTGTCCCTGGCCAGCTTGCGTCCTTCGCCCTGCAAGCCGAGCACCGCCGCCTTGCCCATTTCGGCGCAGAGGTGCGGATCTTCGCCGAAGGTTTCCTCGATACGGCCCCAGCGCGGTTCGCGCGCCACGTCCACCACCGGCGCCAGCGCAAGATTGGCGCCGCGTGCCCGCATTTCGCGTGCGGCCACGCTGAACACCTTGCGTACCAGCGGCGGGTCGAAAGTCGAGGCCAGCGCGATCGCCTGGGGGAAGCTGGTTGCATCCTTGGCCGCATAGCCGTGCAGGGATTCTTCATGCATGAGCAAGGGAATGCCGAGGCGGGTCTGCTCGACGGCCCATTTCTGCGCAGCGTTTGTGTAGCGCGCAGTTTCATAGGCGTTGCGGTTGCTGCGGCTGCCATCGTCGCCGGCGCCGCCGGCTTCGTTCCCCCCTTGGCGGTCGGAAGGGCGGGCCAGCATGCCAAGGCCGTTCGGGTAGGCCTTGGCGGCCCTGGCGGCAGAAAACTCGCCGTTGCTTTCCTGGACAGCGCCTTTGACCGTCCAGATGCAAAGCATTTGCGCGACCTTTTCTTCCAGCGTCATGCGGCCAAGCAGGTCCCTGACGCGTGCAGCCACGGGTGCGGCTGGGTCCTGGTACAGCGGCCGTGCGGCCGCAGCCATGGCCGCAGGCGACTGCAATGCGGTGACGCCGGCAGCTCCCGTCATCGATGCAAGGAATTGCCTGCGCTTCATCTATAGCTCCTCATTTATGCCGCTTTCCAGTTGAATTGATGTTGCGGCAGGCCGGGTGCGTCTACGCGGAAAGTGAACACGCCGCCGGCCAGCGGGTGCGCCGCCAGGGCTTCTTCGCTCATTCCCTTGCGTGCGGTGGTGACGAAAACGGTGCGCAGGTCGTCGCCGCCGAAGGCGACCTTGGTGATATTCGGGCAAGGCATCGGGATGGTTTGCGCCAGCGTGCCATCGGGCGCATAGCGTTCAATGCGGCTGCCGCCGAACAGGGAAATCCAGACGTGGCCTTCGGCGTCGACGGCACTGCCATCCGGGTGGCCGGGCACGCCCTGCGCATAGCGCACGAATTCGCGCTTGCCGCAAAGCGTGCCATCCGGCGCGCAATCGTAGGCGTAGACCACGCGTTCCAGGGTGTCGGTGTGGTAGAAGGTCTTGCCGTCCGGGCTGTGGCAAGGGCCGTTGGTGATAATGATGCCGCCATCCATGGCTTGCAGGCCGCGCGCATCAAGGCGGTACAGGGAGCCGGTGGCTGCGGTTTCGCCATTGTCCATGGTGCCGAACCACAGGCGGCCGGCCGGGTCGACGTAAGCGTCGTTGCACCGGTTGCCGGGATGCGGCAATTCGATCTCGAGCACGGTCTCGAAAGTGCCGGCTTTGGTGAAGCGCGCCAGCTTGCCGGGCAGGCCGCAGATAATGTCGCCGCCGGCCATCGGCAAGGCGAAGCCGATTTCCGCCGGCGCCTGCCAGCTCATGCGGTCGCCGCCTTGTTCATTGCAGCGGTGCAGGCGGCGGCCCTTGATGTCGACGAAATAGAAAGCGCGCTCGGCGGCGCTCCAGAACGGCCCTTCGGCCAGCGTTGCGCCGACTGGCCAGATACAGTGCGGTGCACTCATGGTTGCATGTCTCCTTGGTTTTGATCGTAGGTTCTCGGATAGCGCTAACATCTGGCTGAGTTTGCGTTACTTGCTTTGTCGAGTCAATAGATCCGCCAAGCTTTGACCATGCTAATATTTGGTTCATGATCGCTTCGGCCCTGTTTACACCTGCCCAGCAAAAATTACTGGGCTTATTGTTCGTGCGCGTGAATGAGGGATTCCACCTCAACGAAATCATGCGCCTGACGGGGCTGGGCAGCGCATCCGCGCAACGCGAGCTCAAGCGCCTGCATGAATCCGGGCTGATCGTGTCCGAACGCATCGGCAATGTGCGCCAGTTCCGTCCCAATAAGGACAACCTCGTCTATGCCGAGCTGGCCAGCCTGGTCAAGAAAACCTTCGGCCTGGTCAGCGTACTGAACTCGGCGCTGGCGCCCATGCGCAAGCAGCTCAGTGTAGCCTTTGTTTATGGCACCACGGTGAAGGAAGCGGAGGATTCGACCGCGCCGGTGGAGCTGCTGCTGATCGGCGAAAACACCACGTACGGCGAGTTGCTGAGCCGGTTGCCGGTGGCGGAGCGCCTGCTGCGCCGCAAGATCAATCCCAATTTGTATTCCGTCGACGACTTCCAGCGCCGCCTGCGCGAGCAGCAGCCTTTCATCCTCAAGATGCTGAGTGACCGCAAGGTCTTCGTGCTGGGTGACGATACCGATCTCGATAACATCATCAAAGAAGTCCACCCGGAGGATGAGCATGGAGACGCGTTACCGGACGTTTAAGGAGTTTTACCCGTTCTACCTGAAGGAGCACTCCAACAGCACCTGCCGCCGCCTGCATTTCGCCGGCTCCACCATTGTGCTGCTGCTGGTGGCGATGGCCGTTGTGACGGGCGAGCTGGCGCTGCTTTGGCTGCTGCCGGTGGTCGGCTACGGCTTCGCCTGGGTCGGCCATTTCTTCTTCGAGCACAACCGGCCAGCCACCTTCAAGTACCCGTTGTTCAGCCTAATGGGCGACTGGGTAATGTTCCGCGATATGCTTACGGGCCGCGTTGCGTGGTGATGACGCCGTGTGCGGCAAGCTGATGGCGACGCGGGTGTAGCGGCCGGCTTCCGACTCGCAGCCGATCTCGCCGCCGAAGGCCGACACCACGCGTTTGCAGAAGGCCAGGCCCATGCCGGTGCCGCCGCCATTGTGGTGCGTGGTATAGAAGGGCTCGAAGACGTGTGGCAGGACATCGGGCGCAATGCCGTGGCCGTTGTCAGTCACGACCAGCCAGTTGTGCATGCCGCGCGAATAGCACTCGACATCCACCGCGCCATTGCCGTTGACCTTCACCGCCTGCAGCGCATTCTTCAGCAAGTTATACAGCACGAACATCAGCAGCACGTCCGAACCGTGGAAACTGTACTCGTTGCGGATGGTAACGCGCACTTGCGAGCGCTCGGCGCCGGAGAATGGGTAGCAGGCCATCGCCTCATCCACGCACACGCTGACCGAATGCACGGCAAAGCTCTCGCTGCGCATGATGCCATCGCGCGCAGAGGCCAGCAGCATGTCCACGATGAAGTTCGAGCGCGACACTTCCGCATCGATACTGCGCGCGATCTCGCCCAGGTGCTCCAACTGGCGCGTGCCCAGTGCGCCCTGGTGCTCCGGCCGGTAGCCCGCAATCAGTTCGGGCAGGCTGCGCGCCAGGATGCGGGTCTGGCAGCGGATGCTGGCCAGCGGGGTGCGCATCTCATGCGCAATGGTGGCCGCAGCGGCCATTGGATCGGCCAGCAGGTTATGCCGCACCATGGCTTGGGCAATCAATCCCAGCGAGGCCATGATGAACACCACGCCCGGGGGGTAGATCTCCACCCCGTAATTGCACAGGTAATCGCTGGCCGCGCCGAAGTAGATCAGGATGCTGACCAGCACATAGCGCAAGCGCGTGCGCTCGGTCGACACCGCGCGCTGCTGGCGGCGATACAGCAGCCACAAGGCACGCCCGATCACGATCACGGTCTGCGCCAGGTGCAGCGGGTGCAGCCAGCCCGCCTTCGGATAGGCGCCGTAGAAGTAGTGCTGCAAGCCGGACAGCATCCAATCCGTCGTGGGCAGCAGCAAGCCCAGTCCGCAAGCGAACAGGTAGCTGATGTAAAGGCCGGGACGCTCGTCCTTGCTGCCGGTCAGCTCGATGATGAAGTGGTACAGCGTGGTCGGCAGGAACAGGATGGGCAGGTAGCCCAGGCGCGCCAATGCCATGGCGGTGGTGTCGTTATGCGTCAGGAACAGCAGCGCCCAGCTCGCCTGCCAGAAGAAGGTCGTGGCACATACGGCGAAAAAGGTCAGCCCGACCCGGTTAGGGCCGCGCGAACGCAACACGTACAGCCCATAGCAAATAAATAGGGCTGAGACCAATGCCGGTATTAGCGCATACATTGAGTTTCCTCAGCTTGAAAACGGATTGTTAACAGCTTATTGGCAAGAAATTGGACAAGTATTGAGGAATATCAATAGTTCGGCGCGCCAATCGGAAAAAGTAAGGGCTGGCATTAAGCCGTTTTACTTTTATGGAGAAATAGTCCTATGTACGTGCACGTCCCAGCCCCCGACGCCCCTGCCGCAGCCGAAATGACCTTCCACCACAAGATTTCTATTTTCCTCAAGGATTCGAATGCGTACGGCAATACCTACTTTGCGCGGTATTTTGAATGGCAGGGTATTTGCCGGGAGAAGTGGTTTTATGAATGTATTTCCCGCGACATGCTGCAGGCGGAAGGGGTATTTATTACCAAGCATGCCCAGAATGATTACCTGCAAGAGACCTTCCCATTCCAGGAAGTTTCTTGCGAAGTAAATACCTACGATGTGCGGAAGTGTTCGTTCTGGCTCGAGTTCCGCTTTTACGCCGACGGCCACCCCGTCTCGGTAGGCCGGCAGCAGATCGTCTTCGCCAACCACGCGAAACAGATCTCCCCGCTGCCCGAGCTCGTGCTCAAGCGCATCAAGCGCTACGCCCTCAGGAAATAGCTGCCCAGCCCGTGTCACTCCCTGGGGTCACACCCCAAGTGTGACACGGCCTCATGCGTGCAATGGACGAGCCCGTGTCCCCTTTGGGGTGTGACCCCAGGGTGTGACACGAGCCCGGCTGTAGCGCTTACTTGCTGGCGGCGATCCAGGCGTCGACTTTGGATTCCAGCAGGGCGAGTGGCACGGTGCCGTCGCCGAGGACGATGGCGTGGAACTTGGCCAGCGTGAACTTGCTGCCCAGGGCTTTCTCGGCTTTGGCGCGCAGTTCCTGGATCTTCAGGGCGCCGGTCTTGTAGGCCAGTGCCTGTGCCGGCCACACCATGTAGCGTTCGGTCTGGTTGCGTGCCACGCTTTCATCGCCCAGGGTTTCGGTCATGTACTGGATCGATTGCTCGCGGGTCCAGCCTTTGGCGTGCATGCCGGTGTCGACCACCAGGCGCACCGCGCGCAGCATCTCGTCGTTCAGGTGGCCGAAGTATTGCGCGGGATCTTCGTACAGGCCCATCTCCTTGCCCAGGGTTTCGGCGTACAGCGCCCAGCCTTCGGTGAAGGCGGTATTGCCGCCGAATTTGCGGAACTTCGGCATGTCCAGTTCCTGCATCAGCGCGATGTGGAAGTGGTGGCCTGGTTTGCCTTCGTGCAGGAACAGGGTGTTCATGCCGGTGCTGCCGTACTTGGCCGGGTCGGTCACCACGGACCAGAACACGCCGGGACGCGAACCATCCAGCGCAGGCGCGGTGTAGTGGTCGGAGGCGGTATCGCGGCTCAGTTCAGGCTCCAGGCGCAGGTCGAGCTTGGCCTTCGGGATCAGGGTGAACATGGCCGGCAGCTTGGTGTCCAGCAGGTCGTTCAGCTTGTGGTACACGGCCTGCACTTGGTCTTCCGTTTTGAACGGGAAGAATTTCGGCTGCTGCGATACCCAGGTCGGCAGGCCGGCTGCCGGGCCGTTGTAGCCCAGCTTCGGTCCCAGCTTGGCGTATTCGGCCTGGATGCGCGCGACTTCGCGCAAGCCGGTCTGGTGGATTTCTTCGGCGGTCTTGCTGGTGGTGGTGGAATCGGCGATGCGCACCTTGTACCAGGCGTCGCCGTTCGGCAAGGCGCTCCAGCCGGTGCTGGTGCGGCAGGCCGGGATGTATTCTTTCTCCACGAAGGCGGACAACTTGCCCAGCGCAGGATTCAGCTTGTCGGCTACGGTGGCGCGGTAGGCTGCGGCCAGGCGCTGCTTGTCGGCGTCGCTGAAGCTGGCCGGGAACTTGGTCACCGGCGTGAAATAGATGTTCTTTTCGGGCGTTTCGCTGACCAGCTTCTGGAACTGCGGCAGCGCGGCAACCATGATGGCCCGCGGCTGGGTGATGCCCTTGGCCATGCCTTCCTTCATATTGGCGATCGCCTGGTCGATCCACGCTGGAAGCTGGTTCAGGCGGCTCAGGTAAGCCTCGTATTCCTTGACCGTGGTCAGTGGCTGCGACGCGTCGCCGCCGGAGAAGTTGGCCAGGGTGACCGGCATGCTGCTCATGTGCTCGATCGGCAGCAGGTGTTCCGGGAAAGGCTCGTAAGCCAGGTAGGTCTTCAGCTCGAAAGCCATCACGTCGTAGCTGATACGGTCGCCACGATTGAGCTGCGCACGCGGAATCGCCTGCAGGCGCTTGGTGAAGTTGCGGTACAGGTCGAACTGCCTGGCGCGCGATTCAGGCCAGATGGCAGTGCCCAGCTGGTCGTCGAAGCGGTTGTCGCCATTCTGCGTTGCCCCTACCGGGTCGAACCTGGCGATGGCATCGTAGTACTCGTCGGCCAGCGCCCAGAACTGCTTTTTGGCTGCCTCATTGCTCTTGGCCGGTGCCTTCTCCACTGTCGCCGGCTTGGCCGCTGCAGCGTTGGCGTGGACTGGGGCATAAGCCAGCAAAACGGCCGCTGCCAGCGCGCCGAGGGTAATACGATGTTTCATTTGTCTTGATCCGGGTAAATGAAGGAGCGACAAGCATAGCCGAGCAAAGCCGCTGCTACAATGTTGCAAGATCGCTAAACACGAGGGAGGAAGGCGCATGTCGTATCCGCACATCGTTCGCAAGGCCGCCGCGCAAGAGGCAGAAGGCACGTTCTCGCATCCATGGAACCCGGACTCGGAGATCAGCGGTTCACAGCTGTCGCGCATGGCGGGTTTGAAGCGCACTGGCGTCAGCATTGGCCGCATCAAGCCGGGCAAGGAGTCCTTCGCCTATCACCTGCACCACAACGAGGAAGAGTGGGTTTATATCCTGTCGGGGCGCGGCGTTGCGCATATCGATGGCGAGGATTATGAGCTGGAGCCGGGCGATTTCGTCGGTTTCCCGACGCCATCCAAGGCGCACCAGATGATCAACCGCGGCACCGAGGACCTGGTCTACCTGATGGGCGGCGAGAACCTGGAAAGCGAAGTGGCGGACTTCCCGAAACTCGATCGCCGCATGGTGCGCACAGGCGACAAGATCAAGGTCTACAAACTCTCTGAAGGCAAAGACTTCGGCCCGCTATGAGAAAAATCCTGGCAATGATGACCGCCGTGGCGGCCATGGCGGGTTGCGCGGCGCCACCGGCGCGGCATGCTTGCGTGGCGGAGAAATTCGATAGCTTTCTGCCGCGCTATTTGAGCGACCGCCAGTTCGCCACTGAGCGCACAGTGTTCCCGCTGGAGTCGCTGGACAAGGCGGAAGAAAAGAAGACGCTGGTGACGCGCGAGCAGTTTGCGGCTTCAACCTTGCTGGCGGACATGATCAAGGCCGGCCACCTGTCGACCAGGCAGCATGCAACGCCGGCCGGAATGGAGCTGAACATCTTCCGGCCCGACTCCGATGCGCTGGTTTATTTCTACCGCTTTCGCCAGCAGGACGGCTGCTGGTACCTATGGCAATTCGAAGATTCATCACTGTGAAGATATGTTGAGCAAGCGCGGAATGTTTTATACGTTGTTGCTGGGCGCCCTGATAGGCGGCATGTGGTACTCAACGCGGCTGCTGCCGTCGCTGGCAAAGGGTGTGCAGACCATGCGCAAGGGGTGCGGCCCCCAAGCGCCTGAATCGTTTGACGCCTTCCTGCCGCGCTACCAGTCGGACCGCATGTTCGCCAATGCGCGCACCACCGACCCGCTGGAGAAAGTGCTGAACGGTGACAACGGACCGGTATCATCCATGGTGCCGCGCACCGAGTACCGCAGCCAGGAGCTGTTGGGCGATATCGTGAAGAAGCACGGCATGGCCCTGCGCCGCGCGGACGGAAAGGTTGAAGTGGACGCGGGACCGGTCACCTATCGCTTCCGCTTGCAGGGCGGATGCTGGGAGCTGTGGCAGGCCGAGTCCTGAACCTCAGGCGGCGTCCAGCGACTCCGCGCCCGTCATCAGCGATTCCACCGCGCGCTCGAACAGCGGCGAGTATTCGACCGGCCGCAGGCTGCCATCGCGCATTGCAGCCAGCAGTGCTGCGCGCGAGTACACCAGTGGCGTGGCATGGTCCGGCGCGGTGAACAGGAAGCCTGCATTGCGTGGCGCCACCACCGCCAGGCGCAGCGGAACAAAGCCGTCGCCGGACAGCATCTCGAAGCCATTGCCGGCCTGCGCCCATTGCAGCCATTCGTTTTCGTAGCTCGAAACCGGGGCCAGCGCCGGGTCGGGCTGCACCGTGGCGAGCACGCCATGCATCGCAAACTCGGCCCTGAACTGCGCTTGCGCCGGCAAGGCATCGGCATGCGTGGTGGCTGCCAAGGGCGGCTGTCCCGGGTCGATGGCCGCAAAGCGCTCGCGCAGGCCAGCAACGTTCATGCGCGGCGTGGTGGGCATTGGCATGTTGTTGCACAGTACGTCCATGTGCAGCGACACCAGTTCGTCCAGCGCCGCTTGCGCATCCGCTTCGCTCATGCCGATCGTCGCCAGGCCTGCGCGCAGCTCGCGGCCCAGGGCAGGCAGCATTTTCATCAGCACCGCGCGTTCTTCCGGCAGGATTTTCTCCTGCGCGCTCCACACCAGTTCCGGCAGCAATTTGCTGTAATCGGGCTGGCGGCCATAGGTATGCACCATGACCTGCGCCCAGGTGCCGGTGATGAAGTCCATCATGCGGCGGTCGACGTTGACCGATTCGAGTTGGCCGCGCAAGTTATCGGCCAGGGCGGCCACGAACGGCGCCACTTTCACTGCGCGTTCGAAAGCCGGCATGGCACGGCGCACCACCGGATCGCATTCGCGCAGCAGGGCGGCAATAAAGCCGTCCAGTTCCAGCGCGGCATCGGCGAATACGGAAGGATCGTGCTCGTACTGCTGCAGCACCTGGTTGACCAGCCGTTCCACTTCGCCTTGCAGCGGCTGCATCAGCTCCGAGTCGGAGCCGATGCCGATAGCGGCACTGCCAATGCGGTCCAGCAGGTGGCGCGCCGGCAGGTGGGCGCCCTGCAGCACTGCCAGGTCTTTCAAGGCTGCACGCAGGAAGGGCGCGTGCAAGCGGCTTAGTTGCTGGCGGATGCCTTTCGGCAGCTGGTCGTCATTCAGGATGAACTCGAACAGCAGGCCGACCAGCTCCACCACAATGCGTTCCGAACCGTGCGGCAGGTTCGCCATCCGGTCGAGCAGGGCCAGTGGCGGTTGCGGGCCGCTGGCTGCATGCTCGCGCTGGAGTTGGCGCAAGGCGTTATCAAGCTGCACGCGCAAGGTGTTCTGTGCCTGCGGGGCGCTGCGGCGGATGCCAGAGGGGTTGAAAATGCTGAAGACCAGCTCTTGCAGTTCCGGCTTGGACGGCGTGTCCGGCTGCCCGTGCAAGATACTTGGCGGGTCTTGCCGGATTTCCTGCTGCACCGCGCCCAGGCGCGCTACCCGCTGGCGCATGGCTGCGTCGACATCGGCCTGCCCTGTGGCGGCGCGTTGCCAGGCCAGGCGCTCCTGTTCCAGGCGGTTCAGTGCCGAGGGGCGGGCCACCAGGCGCGAACGGATGCCGCGCGATTCGAATACCTCGCGCAGGCGGGTATAGAAGTCGCCCAGCTCCGCCGTCATGGCTTGCGACAGGGTGTCGAACAGCAGCTTGCTTTGCGCCTCGTCCGCCATCATGGCGTGCAGCGTGTCATATAGGGAGCGCGCCAGCAGGTAAGGGCGGAACGGGTTTTCACGCTCGCGCACTTCGCTGTCGCCATGCATCTGGGCGATGATCAGGTTCAGGTGGCCGAGACTGAGTTCGTCGGCGTCGCGCAGTTTCAGCAGCAGGCGCTCGACTTCAATCTGGCGCGTTACCACTTCGTCATCGATCAGGGTCAGGGTATCGGCGCTGAAGTTGTGCAAGCCGGTACGCAGGTCAGTGTGCATGGTCTGCATGGCGCGCGCAAGCAGGCCTGCGTAAGAGCGCTCCATGCGCGCTCGCATGGCAGCACCCTGCTCACGCAGGAATATGCGGCATGCCCCGGCCAGGCGCTGTTCCGCCGGCGGTGCCGTACGCAGGGCTTCGCCCAAAACTGCGTCGGCCTGGTCGGTCATCCGTTTGCACAGTGTCGCAAATCCGATTTGCGCTTCTTCTAGGGCGAGTGCAAGCACCCTTTTCAACGTTTGCATATGCCTAGATTCTATCGAAATGTTGCGCCCAACAGTCAACAATTTAACTGTCGAAAATGTGTCAAAATGCAATTTTGACCGGAGTTTCCTGCAATGCGTATCGCGCTAGTTGCTGCCTTGATGTTAACCGCAGTGTCGGCCCAGGCCGATGTAAGCCTGGTGGGCACCCTGAAAGAGCGGGCCCTGTTATCGGTTAACGGTGGCGCACCACGCACTTTCCCGGTTGGCGCCACGCTACCTGATGGTAGCAGACTGGTCGGCGTCACGTCGGGCGAAGCGACCATTGAAGATGGCGGCAAGCGCTATGTGATCCGCCTGGGCGAGTACGCGGCATCCAGGTCAGATGGTGGCGGCAATTCAATGGTCCTGTCGCCCGATACGAATGGCCACTACGCGGTGGACGGGGCGATCAACGGCGTCCCGGTGAAGATGATGCTCGATACTGGCGCTACGCTGGTTTCGATTCCTGCCTCAATGGCGGCCAGGATGGGCATCGACTATCAGAATAAGGGGCGCCGCGCCGTTACCCAGACCGCGGCCGGCACGGCGCCGGTATGGATCGTGAAGCTGGATAAGGTGAAGGTCGGCACGTTCGAGTTTTCCAACGTGGACGGCTCCATCAATGAAGCCGGCCTCAATGTCATCCTGCTCGGTAACTCGGTCCTCAAGCGGCTCGATATGAAGACGGAGTCGGGGACCCTGACGCTGACAAAGCGTTTCTAGCATACAGCGCGGCCACCACGTCCGACTGCGTCACGATGCCGGCAAAGCGGTCTTCGTGATCGAGCACCGGGATGTGGTGGAAGCCGGAATCGGCCATCAGCGGCACCAGTTCGGTAATCGGCGTATCGACGCTGGCCGTGCGCGGGTGCTTCACCATGATCTGGCCGACCACCTCGGGCTTCTCCGAATGCGAGGTGCCGGATGGGCGCAGGAAGTCCAGCAACTGGCGTCGCATGCCGTGGTAATCATCCAGCCCGCCATGGGTCATGAAGTCGCTGGTGGTGACGATGCCGATCACGCGCCGCACGCGGTTCAGCACCGGAACCGCTGCAATGCGGTGCTGGCGCATTTCACGCCAGGCGTCGGCCAGCGGCGTCGCGAATTCAGCCGTCACCACATCTTTCGACATGATGTCGCCGCACGTAATGATGCCGAAGCGGCGCTGGTAGGCGCGCATCTCGGTTTTCAGGAACAGTTCTTCCAGGTCGTCGCGGCTGATATCCAGTTCCTGGTTGTACTGGCGCAGCACGGCGTCCAGGTCTTCCGGCTGGAAGCCGAAGCGCACCGTCGGCACCTCGTCTTTCGTCGCATGCGGATTCGGATGCACGAGCTGCTGGCTGTGCGGATAGCGGCGCCCGGTCAGGTTGTTGTAGATGACCGCCGCGAGCACGATCAGCACGCAGTCCAGCAGCACCGGTCCCAGAGGCAGGCGGTAGCCCATGGCATGCACGGCCGGGCCGCCGATCACCATCATCAGCGCTGTGGCGCCGCCGGGCGGGTGCAGGCAGCGCAGCGCGAACATGGCGGCGATCGCCAGCGGCGTCGCCAGGGTAGCGGCCATCGGGCCCGGGCCGAAGAACCGCACGCAGGCCACGCCCATCAGGCCGGAGACGACGTTGCCGCCGATGACCGCCCAAGGCTGCGCCATCGGGCTGGCGGGAAGGCAGAACAGCAGCACGGAAGAAGCGCCAATCGGCGCCACCAGCCAGAGGGCGTTATTGCCCAGCAGGTAATGGGCGCCGAAGCTGGTTATCAAAAGGCCAAGCAGGGCGCCGAAGCTGGCGCGCAAACGCTGGCGCTGGCTGGTATTGCTGCGGGCAGGAAGCAGGGAGACAAGCACGGATTTCAGCATCCGGCCATTATCCCACGGTTGGCAGCTACTCTCAGCCACCCGCCCCGTGCGACACAAGGTCAAGCGGCAGGCTGGTGGTGTACTTGATCTGCTCCATCGAGAAGGCGGACGACACGCCGGTCAGTTGCGCGGCCTTGATCAGCTTCTTGTAAAAACGATCATACCCTTCGATATCGGTAGTCACCACCTTCAGCAAGTAGTCGATGTCGCCGCTCATGCGGTGGAACTCCTGCACTTCCGGCAGCGCCACCACGGCGGCGGCAAACTTCGCCAGCCATTTCTCGTCATGCTGGCTGGTGCGCACGCTGACGAACACCGTCACCGGCAAGCCCGCCTTGCGGCGATTGACGATCGCCACGCGGCGGTCGAAATAGCCATCCTCCTCCAGCCGCTTCAGCCGCTTCCAGCAAGGCGTGGTCGAAAGGCCAACCTTTTCCGCCAGCTCGGCAACGGACAGCGTGCCATCCACCTGCAGCGCCCCCAGAATCGCGTAATCGTAGCGGTCAAGATCGTTCATTTTTATTTATATCGATATTTGGAATGCTTATTCTACATTAACGCCTGTTTGAGGTAATTTTGGAATGCCTGATTCACAGCCAGTTCGTAAACTATTGAGTATGAGCAAAGAAATCTACCTCGACGGGAATGCCACCACCTGCGTGCTGCCAGCCGCCATCGACGCAGCGGTGCAAGCCATGCGCGATTGTTTCGGTAATCCCAGCAGCACCCACGCCACCGGCCTGAAGGCCAAGGCCATGATGGACACCGTGCGCCAGCGCGCCAAGCGCCTGCTGGGCGTGGGCAGCGGCCGCATCATGTTCAATAGCGGCGCCACGGAAGGCATCCAGACCGCCGTGCTGTCGGCGCTGTGCGCACTGCGCGAAAGGCGCGAACGTGGTGAAGCCATCGGCAGCCTGCTGGTCTACGGCGCCACCGAACACAAGGCAGTGCCGGAAGCACTGGCGCACTGGAACCGCCTGCTGGGCCTGGGCCTCGAACTGAAAAAGCTGCCGGTTGACGGCGACGGGCGCCACGACCTGGCCGCACTGCGTGCCCTGGCGCCGCAAGCCGCCTTCGTCTGCACCATGGCCGCGAACAACGAAACCGGCGTAGTGTCCGACCTGGCCGGCATCGGCGCTGTCCTGGTGGGCAGCAAGGCACTGTGGATGGTCGATTGCGTGCAGGGCTTGGGCAAGCTGCCGCTGGACCTCGGCAACACCCGTATCGACTACGCCCCATTCTCCGGCCACAAACTGTATGCGCCAAAAGGCATCGGCATGCTGTACGTCCGCGAAGGCGCGCCATACACCCCGCTGGTGATGGGCGGCGGCCAGGAAGCCGGCCTGCGCTCCGGCACTGAGAACATGGCGGGCATTGCAGCGCTGGGCGCCGTGCTGGCCGCGCTGGAAGAGGGCGGTACCTTCCGCTCGCCGGCGGAACTGCACGGCTTCCGCGAAAAGCTCGCCGCCAGCCTGCGCGCCGCTTTCCCCGGCATCGTCTTCAACGCACCGTTCGACAAGGCGCTGCCGACCACCCTGAACTTCTCCGTGCCCGGCTTGTCGAGCAAAGAACTGCTGGACGTATTCGACGCGGCCAACGTGCGCGTCAGCGCCGGCAGCGCATGTTCCGCCGCCAAGGCCGCACCAAGCTATGTGCTCGACGCAATGGGCCTGCCGGCCTGGCGCAGCAGCAGTGCCGTGCGCATGTCCTTCGGCCCGCTGGCCAGCGAAGAAATCATCAACGAAGCCTGCGCGCGGATCGAACGTTGCGGCCAGGCGCTGCGCACCGCCGGTCTGCTCGATACGCCAGGCGACGCCGCAGACGTGCCGGAAGGCGTACTGCAACTGAGCCTCGCGGGCAACCACACCTGGCTGCTGCTGGACGCGCCATCGCGCCAATGCATCGTAATCGATCACCAGCCCGAGTTGGGCGAGCGCATTGACAGCCTGCTGCTCAGCCACGGCTATGAGGCCACCGCGCGCTTCAGGACGCAAGGTGATGCAGCGTGGCCGGCCGCTAGCGAGAGCCTGGCGTTCGGCGCACACACGCTGCGCCGCGTGGCGCTGGGCTCAGGCCAACAAGCATACCTGCTTTGCAGCGGCGATAAAGTCGATTACGCCTTCACCGGCCTGGCGCCGTTGTCCGCACTGGCCGGCAAGCTTCCGGACGATACGCTGGTATGTGCGGGCCGCGAAGAGTTGAATGCCTGCTGCACCAGCCTTCGCGCCGAAGGGCAAGGCAGCGCAGCAAGTGCAGACCTGAACATCGACAGCATCGCACTGGGGCGCCTGCTGGAAGCGCACCCGCAAGCGGTGCTGGTGGACGTGCGTGAAGTGTACGAGCAGGCCGCCTGCATCCCAGGCGACCGCGCTGCGCAAAGCGTGCCACTGAGCCGGCTGGCAGCCTTCGTGCCGGGCTGGCTGCACGCCGCAGAACAGCCGCCACTGGTGTTCTTCTGTCGCAGCGGAAACCGCAGCGCCAAAGCCGCGCAATGCCTGCGCCGCCTCGGCTATCGCAACGCTTATAGCCTGGGTGGAGGAATTGCTCTGGCCTCGCCCGCGCTGGCGCTGGCTGCATGATTTTGTGAGGTTGTATCCTGCTTGCGGCGGCCTTCGGGCCGCTTTTTTTTTGCGGCTACCTCAGCCTGCTGACGCGACGGCGCGCGTAGATGATGCAAAAGCCATCGCAATACTTCCAAAGCGAAATATTCATTTTTTTCACCCCTGTGACATTTGGTGAGCAAGATTCAGCTCTATGTACGCTAGCATTGAGAATTGCCCGATGGAAAGTTTATCTCGGGACCGTGACTTGCGAAGAGGCACCGCTTGGTTGGGTGAGCTGCACCGGGGTGGTAGTAACGGCGTCAATGTCGAAATCATTGCTGAAGACGCACCGGTCCGGAAGGGGGAAACTATGAGTTCCAAAACTTCAATTCATAGTCCAGGTTATTGCTATTAACTTTGTTAAAGTTAGTCGAAGATGAAATCAAATAATATCAAAGCTGTATTCAACCTAAAGTATGAGGGAATTACAAGAGATGTTAAGCTTTTAATCATACTGCTTATTACCCTGACTTTTACAAGCGCTAGTCATGCAACGACGTATGTTCAAGCAAAAAAACAATACCTGGGTGGTGGCGGATATCGCGAATCAAGGGACGAGGCAGCGAACGCCGAGGTCCAAGCCCATTGCAACGAGTATATGTCTGAATGCACGGTAGTTTCCAGTCGGGAATACTATTATGCCCCGTATGCCAATTGGTATTGGAGTGCTGATTTTACCTACAAATATAAGCCCACGGGCGAAGTCTTCCAATATTCAATCGGTGCTCTAATCGGCTTTGACTGCCCAACCGGGTTTTCTACTTGGAACATATGGAGTGAGACAGTTCTATGCTCCCGAGCCGACCCAGTTGAGCCCCCACCGCCACCTCCTCCAGGTTGCGAATGCAAGCCCAGTTCTCCCAGCGAAAAATCAATGGCGCCTCCTTCAGCCATATCAATGGCGCCTTCGGAAGAGGTTGGGAATCCAATTCTTCCGTCCACCGGCGTGAAGCAACAGATTGAAACGGATTACAGGAATGCATCTGGCAGTCTGGTATTTAGACGCGTTTACCGCAGCAATACCAAGCGCTGGGAAAATAATTATCAAATGTCTGCGGTCAATCTGCGGGCTCCCTCATCTTTTGCGCAAGACGGTCCAAATTGTGTGTGGAGCACCAGCTTCTACACGACTAAGACGTATTGCTTCCCATATGCTGCTCCAGGTACAACGAATGACTACAGTGTGCGCCGAGGCGGTGGGCGGGTATTATATTTCAGTAGCGATAATCAGCTATCTCCGAATAAAGACGTTAACGATCGAATGTCCATCTCGCTGGACGCGAACGGCACGGCAAATGGCCTAAAAGTTGTGAACGGGGATACTGACGCAACAGAGCATTATGATACGAATGGCTTATTGCTGACGTCGACCGACCGAATGGGGTTGACCACGACGTTTGCTTATAGCGATCTCAATACCCCGCCGGTAGTCGCCCCGAGGGCCGGCCTGCTACTTAGCGTTACCGATGGATTCGGCAAGCAACTGCTCTTCACCTACAACGCATTCGGCCTGATAAACACGATGACCGATCCTAGTGGTGGTGTTTTTGCCTATGCATACGATGCAAACAAAAACTTGACCTCGGTAACCTATCCGGATGGGAAGGTGCGCCAGTATGTCTATAACGAAAGCGCCAATACATCAAATGCCAATCTGCCTTTTGCGTTGACAGGCATCATTGATGAAAATGGCAACCGGTTCGCGACGTACCAATATGACTTCAAGATGACTGCATTTTCTACTCAGCACAGTGCAGGCGTTGAGAAATATACGCTGTCATATCCATCCCGGAATCAGCAAGCAAACGTAACGGATCCGTTTGGAACCACGCGAACATATAACTTTTCAAATATTTTAGGCGTCATAAAGCTGTCAAGTATTGTTCAGCCTGCCGCATCAGGAAATGGCTGGGTATCCAACACGGTTACCTATGATGCAAACGGCAATATCTCATCAATTACCAACTTCGATGGCGCAAAGACGGCGTTCACCTATGACCTGACCCGCAATCTCGAATTGACCAGGGTGGAAGGCTACGGCACGACGACAGCAAAGACCACGAGCACCTCTTGGCACCCGACTTGGCGCCTCCCAGTGAAAGTCGCAGAACCCTTACGTTTAACGACCTATACCTATGATGCCAGTGGGAATGTTTTGACAAAGACGGTACAGGCGACAACGGACGCCACCGGGGCTGCTGGGTTCAACGCAGTGTTGAGCGGAACGCCCCAAGTGTGGGCCTACACTTACGATAATTTCGGCCACGTACTGACTGCCAAGGGACCACGCAGCAACGTCAACGCGACGTCAACCTTCACCTACGATGCCGAAGGCAATTTGTCCACCCAAACCAATGCGGCTGGCCATGTAACGACTTACTCAAACTACGACGCGAATGGCCGGGTAGGCCGCATTACCGACCCGAACGGCCTGATCACCGACTTGAGCTACACGCCGCGCGGCTGGCTCTCCGCCATCACTGTTGGCGGAGAGACCACCAGTTACGTGTACGACGGTGTCGGTCAGATGACGCAGGCCACTCTGCCTGATGGCAGTGCGGTGTATTACACCTACGACGAGGCCCACCGTTTGACCCGCATCGCCGATGCACAAGGCAACAGCATTACCTACACGCTCGACAACATGGGCAATCGCACGAGCGAACAAAGCAAAGATGCCACTGGCGCCCTGACGCGCCAAATTGCTCGCGCTTACGATGGACTGAACCGCATGAAGCAAATTACGGGAGCACTGCAATGAAACTAAAGCAAATGCTCTTCATTCCGGCCGCATTGACCTTGGCTGGAGCCAGCCAGGCACAGGTTCAAGACACGACAACAAACTATGCTTATGACGACGTCGGCCGCGTGACTCAAGTCACCGACCCGTTGGCACGCATCACTAAATACGAGTACGACGCGCACGGCCGCAAGACAAAAATCACAGACGCCAAGAACGGCATTACCCAGTTTGTCTATGATGGACTAGATCGGCTCACCAAGGTCACTGACGCCCGCAATCTGTCTACCAGCTACACGATCGATGGCCTGGGTAACCTGATCCAGACCAGCAGCCCTGATACCGGTAACACCGTCAACACCTACGACGAAGCAGGCAATCTGACGACTCGCACCGATGCGAAGAACCAGACCACGACGTACCAGTACGATGTGCTCAACCGCGCCACTTCCGCCACGTTCAGCGATGGCACCAGCGTCGCTTACGTCTACGACCAGGGAGCTTATGCGCTGGGCCGTTTGAGCCAGGTGACGGATGTCAGCGGAAGCATTGCATACGGCTATGACCAGCATGGAAGGGTAGTCAGCGAGGTGCGCACCATCGGCGGCCAGGCTTATACCACTACCTACCGCTACGACCAGTATGGCCGCCTCTCCGGCCTCACGTACCCGAGTGGCCGCAGCGTGGATTATGTGCTCGACGAAATGGGTCGCATCAAGGAAATCCGCAGCACCAAGAATGGCGCGTCGCAGCTGCTGGTTAGCCAGGTAAGTTACCAGCCCTTCGGCCCGCTGCAATCGCTGGTGTTCGGCAACGGCCAGACCTACTCGCGAAACTATGACCTCAATGGCCGCGTGACGAGCTACACGCTCAATGGCCAAGTGCAAACGCTGGCCTACGACGCGGCGAGCCGCATCACAGGCGTGACCGACGGCGGCAATGCCGCCAACAACCGTACGTACGGCTACGATGAACTCGATCGCCTCACCATTGAGCAGCGCCCTCAGCGCAGCCTGGGCTACAGCTACGACGCGGTCGGCAATCGCACGCAATACGTGAACGGCGCCGCATCAACCGCCTACACGTACGGCAGCACTAACAACCGCCTGACGCAACTCACCGGTAGCCAGAACGCCAGCATCGCCACCGACGCCAACGGCAGCATCACCAGTAACGGCAGCGCCACCTTCAACTATGACGCGCGCGGCCGCATGGTGTCGGCCAACACGGCCATCGGCCTGGTGAGCTACAAGATCAACGCCCTTGGCCAGCGCGTACAGAAAATCACGCCAACCTCGACCACGTTTTATCACTACGACGGCAGCGGCAAGCTGATCGCCGAAAGCAGCGATGGCGTGCTGACCGAATACGTCTACCTGGGCGACATGCCGGTCGCGGTACTGAAATAAGAGATGGAGAAACACGTGTTCAAGAAACTCTTCACGTCGGCATGGGTGGCATTGCTGTTCACCTACTTCCAACTGGCAGCGGCCGCAACGAACGTCAGCGTTACTGCAACGCCAAGCAACCCAACTGCCCCAGCGACCGTTACGCTCGCTGCTAGTGGGGATTCGGATGGCAATCCGATCATGGTCACCAAGGTGGAATACTTTAACGGAACGACATCGCTGGGCGTCAGCGTGCAGTCGCCATTCACGCTGACGCTCAGCAATCTCGCGGCAGGTACCTATCAGATCAGTGTCAAGGTCACCACGACCGATCCTGTCAACCCTGTTCTGCAATCGGCGCCGATCGCAGTCACTGTCGGCACCGCGCAAGGTGCGGCGACAGCCTATTTCATCCACACTGACCAGCTCAACACTCCGCGTGCGATCACGGACAGCAGCGGCAAACTGGTGTGGCAATGGGACAGCGATCCGTTCGGCAAGGATGCCGCCAACGAGCAGCCAACTGGGCAACCAGCCTTCACGTTCAACCAGCGTTTCCCGGGGCAGCAATTTGACCGCGAAAGCAATCTGCATTACAACTACTTCAGGGATTACGATCCGACGCTGGGGCGCTACATCCAGTCCGATCCAATAGGGCTGAATGGAGGTATTAACACGTTTGGATATGTAGGAGGCGATCCAGTTTCATTCTTCGATCCCGAAGGATTAGAGCAAATAAGCGTTTTCGGTACGTCGCCTCATCCACCATATACTGAACCCGATAACCCAATTTTCCAACAACGAGTGTCAGAATATGCGGACAGTGCGGGCACTTTCTTTATCTATGGTCATGGTTACCCGGGCGGAATTTGGGACGGTGTAAATAATCGTTACATCACGACGCCTGATCAACTTGCTGGGCTATTGAAAAAGAATGGCTGGAAGCCTGGACAACCTGTCGTCATATATGCCTGTCGAACAGGCATGAACCAGGACGGCGGAAAGCCAGGGATCGCGGAACAGTTTGCAAAGAAATACAAGACCCCTACTCGCGCGCCAACTCGTCAAGTCTGGTACAACCAAAATCGCTCAGCGAATGGCCCGAGTTGGATTTATGGGAAGAATAAGGACGGATCGATGAACACAAATGACCCCGGCGAAATGAAGGACTTTTGAAATTCAACACATGAAAACGACCATTCTGTTGATTGCCCTTAGTGGATTCTTTAGCGACAGTCTTGCATCTGGAAACCAGATCACTGAAGCACCACCGAAGTCCGAACAGTACTCTCGCGAAGAAGTCACCAAATTGCATTTACGGGCGGAGAAAGGGGAGCTAATTGCCGCACAGTCGCTATTCACACACTACTGTCTAGAGACTGATGACATGAAGTCATGTGATTACTGGATGCTTCGGAGTGCCCAGCTGGGTGATGAAAACATGCGTTGTTCGGTTATTCAGCAGTACCGTGAACTTGGTAAGTTCGCTAAATATAAAGCGCAAGTGAAAAAGCTAAAGAGGCGTGGTCCGTGTAAGGGGAGTTAATGTGACCGCCTGAGCAAAACACGGCCGGATAAGCGGGATACTTGGGCTGTGTCTTGGCTCTCATGACAACTTACACAAATTCGACGGTCACGCTTCAGTAGTCGATAGTGCTACTGGAGCGCGGAAGAATACAAAAACCGGCGGCCACTTGGTCGCCGTTTTTCTTTACAGCTTTATCTCAAGCATCGCGCGGAACAAGACGCTGGTTGGCGTGATGGTGGTATCGCTTCGACGCCCCGTCGCTTCGACATAGGACGACTGCGTCAGGTTATCCTGGTGCAGCATGTTCGATGCGGACAGGCGCAGTTGCGTCTTCGGCGTGAACTTCCACAAGCCATACAGGTCCAGCGCGCGCTTCGGCACAGAGTAGGCGTACTGCCTGTCGGAGATGCGCACTTCGCCGCCGCCCTGGTAGCTGTAAGAACCGCCGAGCGTCAGCGGCAGCTTGTCCAGTTTCCAGTCAGCGCCGATAGTGCCACTGACCGGTACCTGCTGGTCCAGGCGGTTGTTCGGGCCTGGCACGGTGTCCAGCTTCGACCAGCTGCGCGTCAGGTTGGCGCGCATTTCAACGCCTGGCGCTTCCTTCATGATTGAGCGCAAAGGCAGCTTGGCTTCCAGTTCGATGCCGTAGGTGTTTGCGGTGCCAGCATTGACCGGGCGCGAAACCCACACGCCGTCGATCAAGTCCACGCGGCGGCGCGTGATGTCTTCGATGCGGCGCGCGTAGGTGCTGGCCGACAGCAGGCCGCCGCCTTCGCCGAGGTAGTGCTCGAAGGCCAGGTCCAGGCCCCATGCCAGCTCGGGCTTCAGGTTCGGATTGCCCATCGAATCCGGCGAGGTCGAGCTGTTGTTGTTGGAGGTGAAGCGACGCGGGATCAGGTCACCCACGCCCGGCGCCTTGTAGGTACGGGTCAGGCCGAAGCGCACCTGGTCCTTCTTCTTCTCGCCCAGTTTGTACAGCGTCTGGAACAGCGGGCTCAATACGCTGGAGTTGTTGTCGATGCTGCCGTAGTCGGTACCGGTGCTCTTGATGTTCACGCCTTCCCAGCGCAGGCCGAAGTAGACGGACCAGCGGTCGGTCACATTCCATTCATCCTGTGCGTAGGCGGCGAGGCGCGTGACGTCGGCGGAATAGACTTCGTCGAGGTTCTGCGGCGTGGTACCAGCCGGCGCGCGCAGGTATTGTTCGCGCTGGATGCGGTCTTCGTCACGCTTGCTGTAGCCGATATCCCAGCCGGTCGCCAGTGCGTGGCCTGGGATCAGCGGGCTGGAATATTTGCCGGTGGTGGTGAAGCCTTTGTCGGTCGATTCGGAAGTCACGGTGCGGGTGCGTTCGAACAGCGTGCCGGACTGCAGGTTGGGGGCTTCCACGTTGCGGTGGTTGTAGTTAAGACCTGCTTTCATATCCAGCTTGGCGCCATCGGCCAGCGGGCGCGCCCAGCTCAGGTCCGTGCGGAACAATTCCATATCGGCCTTGATGTCCTGGTCCAGGGCACTGAACATTGGCTCCGCGCCGTACACGGTGGTGGTGCGTTCGGTATTGTGGGCGCGGAAGCGGTTGACTGCGATGAAGCTCTGCGAGGTGATCACGTCGCCTGGCTTGATCGCGTAATTGATGCGGGGTGCCAGGTTGAAGTTCCGGAAATAGCCGTCGCTGGTGGCTTCGGCCCGGCGCAGCAGTGGCGCGGTGCCGTTCGCTTCGGTGATGGTGTGGCTTGGGCGATCGAAGTCGCCATGCAGGAAGCCGCCGCCGATCGAGTACGACCACGGGCCTTTGCGGTCCGACATCTGCAGGTTGACGCTGGCGCCAGGCTGGCCGTTGTCCGATTGCAGGCCAGCTTTGATTTCGGTCTGGGCCGTGGAGATGGCTTTCTTCAGCACGATGTTGATGCCGCCGGCGATGGCTTGCGTGCTGAATTCCGCGGTGGCGGCGCGCATCACTTCGATGCGCTCGATCATGTCCGGCGTCAGCGAATCGAGCGAGAAGCCAGGTGGCGCAGGTTCGCCATTCAGCATGATGGAGGTGTAGCCGCTGCCCAGGCCACGCATGCGGATATTGCCGCCGCGGCCTTGCACACCGTCGAGTGTGATGCCGGGCAGGCGCTTGAGCACTTCGCCGATGCTGGTGTCGCCGTTTTTCAGGATCTCCTCTTGCGTCACGACGATCTTGGTGGCGGTGTCGTTGCGACGGATATCCATGGCCGCACTACCCTTGATCTCAACCTTAGGTGTGGCTTTGTCGGTAGCGGCTTGCTCTTGCGCGTAAGCGCTATTGAGCGCCTGGACGACGAGCAGGAGGGGGAGGGCGATTTTCTTCATGCAAATGGCGGTGGCTTTTTGGAAACGTAGCAGGATACACCGCCGCTCCCTCAGCTGACAGGTTATTGAGCGCCAGTTACAAAGGGATAACAAAACTGCTGGTCGCGCCGCACGTTTCTTTCGTTTTGGCTCGATGAATTCTTTCGTGTTGACATTTTATCTTTCGCTGTGCTCTTATGTTTCTTTCGATAATGGAGGCGACATTGCGATTACAGGGATTGACGCGCCTGGCCATGCTGGGCCTGATGACGGTGGCGCTGAGGGCCCAGGCGGCTGCGCCGCACTTTGCAGTGGTGGGCGACCGTTTCGAGCTGGATGGCAAGCCCTATGTCATCCGCGCCGGTGAGATGCACTATGCCCGCATCCCTCGCGCGTTCTGGCGCGAACGCCTGCAGCAGACGCGCGCCATGGGCCTCAACACCATTACGACTTATGTGTTCTGGAACCTGCACGAGCCGGAACCTGGGCGCTTTGACTTCAGCGACAACCTGGACCTGGCCGCCTTCATCCGCACAGCACAGGAAGTGGGGCTGAACGTGGTGCTGCGTCCGGGGCCTTACGTCTGCGCGGAGCTGGACCTCGGCGGCTTCCCGGCCTGGCTGCTGCGTACCCCCGGCCTGCGTGTGCGCAGCATGGATCCGCGCTTCCTCGATGCGACCGCGCGCTACTTCAAGCGCGTGGCGCAGGAGGTAGCGCCGCTGCTTTCCTCGCGGAGGACCGATCCTGATGACGCAAGTGGAGAATGAATACGGCTCGTATGGCGACGACCATGAGTATATGGCCGCCATCCAGAAACAAATCCGGGAAGCGGGCTTTGATACGCCCCTGTTCACGTCGGACGGGCCTGACCCAACCTTGCTCGACCGCGGCACGCTGCCTGGCGTAACGGCTGTGGTCAATTTCAATGGTAACGTGGACGACGTCAAGGACGCCTTTGCCCAACTGGCCGCCTTCCGCCAAAACGTACCGCGCATGGCCGGCGAGTACTGGGCCGGCTGGTTTGACCACTGGGGCGAACGGCGCCACCAGACCAGTCCCAAGCTCGCCGCCGATGCGGTGGACTGGATGCTGGGACAGGGCATCTCCTTCAACCTGTATATGGCGCATGGCGGCACCAGCTTTGGCTGGCAGCCGGGCGCAAACTACACGGGAACCACGTACCAGCCGGACACGACCAGCTACGACTATGATGCTGCGATCGACGAAGCAGGTCGCCCGACACCGAAGTTCTTCGCCATCCGCGACGCCATCTCGCGCCACCTGCCTCCCGGTGAACGCTTGCCTGAGTTGCCCAAGCAGGCTGCCACAATCACGGTGCCGCGCTTCACGCTCGATGAATCGGTAGCGTTGGTCGATTCCTTGCCCAAGCCGGTCGCATCGCGCCTCGCGCGCAATATGGAAGCGTATGGGCAGGGCTATGGCTTCATCGTGTACCGCAAGCGCTTTACCGATGGCGCGCGCGGCAAGCTGGATCTCGGCGCGGTACGCGACTACGCGCACGTGCTAGCGGACGGCACTACGTTTGCCACGCTTGATCGGCGCCGCAACGAGAACTCGACAGAGATCGAACTCAATGCCGGCAGCACGCTGGACGTCGTGGTAGAAAATATGGGGCGCGTCAATTTCGGCCCCATGCTCGCTGATGAGCGCAAGGGACTCACGCGCGCCGTATCGCTGGCCGGCAAACCGCTGCTCGACTGGGAAGTATTCACGATGCCGCTGGCTGACCCTTCCACCTTGCGCTTCAAGCGTGGCGCACCTGCGCGAAAAGGCCCTACATTCTGGCGCGGGCATTTCCGCACCGACGCACAAGGCAGCACCTTCCTCGACACGCGTGCGCTCGGCAAAGGTCATGTGTGGGTCAACGGCCATCACCTTGGCCGCTATTGGCGTGTGGGGCCGCAACAAAGCCTGTTCCTGCCTGCGCCCTGGCTGCGCAAGGGCGACAATGAAATCATCATCCTCGACCTTGATGGTGCAGCGGAAGCGCCAACTGTGCAGGGCATGCGTGATCCCGTTTTCAGCACGCCGGGTTAGCAAAAAAATTCGTGCTCTTGCCGAGGTGAAATTCGACGCGTGAAATGCGCTGATCCGTAACGGACCCATATGTACGCTAGCGAACAGTCGCCTGTCGTGCGCCCGCCTAACATTGCTTGGAACATACTGCCGGTCTGCGCGGCAGTTCCAAGAATAAGTGTGAGGCCCACCCTTGAAAGAGCATCCTTTTTTATGGCCGGCCGCAAGTGCCGGATTCAAGGAATCGGAATCCGGGTCCCTGGATAAAGGGACTGGTGAGGACGATGATTTGCCGTTGCGCGGTGAGCTGTTCAGTGCGCAACAGATGGAGCAGCATGGCCGTGCGCTGGCTGCAAGCCATGAGCTCAGCAAGCGCAGCGGCGGCGATCGCCTGCTGGCGCGGCTGAGTGAAAACGAAGCGCTGATCGGTTCCACCTGCGAAGGCCTGACAGAGGCGGTCAAGGAAGGCCGCCAGATCACGCCGGCTTCCGAATGGCTGCTCGACAATTTCTACCTGATCGAAGACCAGATCCGCACCGCGCGGCGCCACCTGCCGAAAGACTACAGCAAGGAGCTGCCACGCCTGGCCAAAGGCGCGCCGGAGGGAACGCCGCGCGTTTACCAGATCGCACTGGAAATCATCGCCCACGGCGACGGGCGCGTTGATCCGGAAAGCCTGAGCCGTTTCGTCGAAGCCTATCAGGAAGTGGCAACGCTCAAGTTGGGCGAGCTGTGGGCCATCCCTATCATGCTGCGCCTGGCACTGATCGAGAACCTGCGCCGCGTGGCGGCGCGCGTGGCGGAGAACCGCTTCCAGCGCGACCTGGCGAATAGCTGGGCCGACCAGATGGTGGAAATCGCGGACAAGAACCCGAGCGGCTTGATCCTGCTGGTGGCCGACATGGCGCGTTCTGAGCCGCCGATCACCAGCGGCTTCGTGGCCGAACTGGCGCGCCGCTTGCAGGGACAAAGCCCGGTGCTGACGCTGGCGCTCAACTGGATCACTTATCGCCTGGCTGAATCGGGCCAGACCATTGAGCAGCAAATCCAGGCAGAGATCCACCTGCAGGCTGCGGAGCAGGTGTCGATCGCCAACAGCATCGGCAGCTTGCGCTTCCTCGGCACCATGGACTGGCAAGAGTTTGTCGAGACCATGAGCGTGGTCGAACAAACGTTGCGCGAGGATCCCGCCGGTACCTATCCGGACATGGACTTCTCCACGCGCGACCAGTACCGCCACTGCGTGGAACGCATGGCGCGCTATTCGCCCGCAACGGAAGTGGAGGTGGCGCAGCAGGCCCTCGAGCTGGCGCGCACGCGCGCCGCCGATCACGACACGCGGCTGCATCACGTCGGCTATTACTTGATCGGCGATGGCATGCTGCTGCTGGAGCAGCAGGTTGGCGTGCGGCTGCCGCCATTGCGTTCGCTGAAACGCACCATGCGCACTTCGCCGTTGCTGTCTTACCTTGGCGCGATCGGTGCGCTGTCGGTGATCGCGACCGCGCTGATGCTGGAGCGCGCCTGGCGCGACGGCGTGCAGCCATGGGCCCTGGTAGCAATGGGTATTCTTGGCCTGATGGGCAGCAGCCAGTTGGCACTGGCCCTGGTCAATTGGGTCGCAACGCTGTTTGTCGAGCCACGGCCCCTGCCGCGCATGGACTTCCGGAATGGCATTCCGCCGGATGCGCGCACCATGGTGGTGGTGCCGACCCTGTTGTATAGCCGCGAGAACGTGGATGAACTGTGCGAGCAGCTCGAAGTGCGCTTCCTCGCCAACCGCGACCCCCACCTGCGCTTCTGCCTTCTGACCGACTTCGCCGATGCGCAGGAAGAAACGCTGCCGACCGATGCCGCGCTGACCGAGCGGGCCGCAGCCAATATCGCACGCCTGAACCTGAAATATACGGAGCAGGGCGCGCCGGCGCCTTTCCTGCTGTTGCATCGCCCGCGCCGCTGGAACGCCGCGCAACGCGCCTGGATGGGCGAGGAGCGCAAGCGCGGCAAGCTGTCAGACCTGAACCGTCTCATGCGCGGCGGCGCGCAGGATGCGTTCTCGCTGATCGTTGGCGATATGGACGACCTGCCTGCCTTTAAATATGTGATTACGCTGGATAGCGACACCCAGCTGCCGCGCGATGCCGCGCGCCAGTTTGTCGCCACCATGCGCCATCCGCTCAACCTGCCGCGCATCGACCCGCGCCTGCGGCGCGTGGTCGCGGGGTACGGCATCCTGCAGCCGCGTGTGGCCGTCAGCCTGCCGAGCGAAGACGCGTCGCGCTATGAAAAACTGTGCGGCGGCGAACCGGGCATCGATCCCTATACCCGCACCGTCAGCGACGTGTACCAGGACGTATTTGCGGAAGGCTCTTTCATCGGCAAGGGCATCTACGATGTCGACGTGTTCGAAGAGGTGCTGGGCCGGCGCATGCCGAACAACCGCATCCTGAGCCACGACCTGCTGGAAGGCTGCTACTTGCGCGCCGGCTTGCTGAGCGATGCGCAGCTCTATGAGCATTACCCGGCGCGCTATCGCGATGACGTGAGCCGGCGCCAGCGCTGGATACGCGGCGACTGGCAACTGCTGCCATGGCTCATGCGGCGTGTGCCGCTGGCGGGCGGCAAGCACGAAAGCAATCCGCTGTCTGCGCTGTCGCGCTGGAAGCTGTTCGACAACCTGCGCCGCAGCCTGGTGGCGCCGGTGCTGACGCTGTCCCTGCTGATGGCGTTTGCCGCACTGCCGCACCCCTGGTTCTGGGCCCTGGCCGTGCTGGCAATTATTTTCGTGCCGCCCCTGGTCAGCGCCATTTACGACTTGCTCCATAAGCCCGATGACACGCTGTGGAGCCAGCACGCGCCAGCCTCGGTGCGCCGCAGCGGCATGCAGTTCGCACATGCCTTGCTGACGCTGGTGTTCCTGCCGTATGAAGCCTACGTCAGCCTGGATGCGATTGTGCGCACTGGCTGGCGCCTGCTCGTCTCGCGGCGCCGCTTGCTGGAATGGCGTGCTTCCGGGTTGTCGCATGCCGGCACCAGCCTGGCCAGCAACTGGCGCACGATGTGGATTGCGCCGCTGCTGGCGCTCGGCGCCGGTGCCGGACTGGCCGTGCTTCGGCCGCGGGCCTTCGAAGCAGCGCTGATCTTCGTCGCGGCATGGTTCGCATCGCCGCTGGTTGCCTGGTGGATCAGCCTTCCGATTGCGCGCGTGCAGCGCGCCTTGAAGGAAGACCAGAATCTGTTCCTGCATAAGCTGTCGCGCAAGACCTGGCTGTGGTTCGAAACCTTCGTCGGACCGGAAGATAACTGGCTGCCGCCGGACAATATGCAGGAGCATCCAACCCAGGTGGTGGCGCACCGCACCTCGCCCACCAATATGGGCATGGCGCTGCTGGCCAACCTGACTGCCTACGACTTTGGCTACATCACCGGGGGCCAGCTAGCGGCACGCACTGCCAGCACGCTGGACAGCATGTCGCAGCTCGAGCGCCACCAGGGCCACTTCTACAACTGGTACGATACCCAGTCGATGAAGCCGCTGCATCCGATCTATATTTCCACCGTCGACAGCGGCAATCTGGCAGGACACCTGCTCACGCTGCAGGCTGGCCTGATAGGCATCGCCGAAATGCCGATCGTGCACCCGAACCTGGCGCAGGGCCTGGCAACGACCTGCGCCCTGGTGCGCGAAGCCGCTGCCTCGGCGGGCAGCAATGCTGCCGACGCCCTGGCCGCGCTGGAAGCGGCCATTGCAGCGCCGCCGCCGGACTATCCGCCCAGCCTCCGGCAGCAGCGCGCCTGGCTGGTACGTGCCTGTGAAGGCTCCGAACAATTCCTGCGCCAGGCATCGGTTCCGCTTGATCCGCAGGTTGCCGCGTGGGCTGGCGCGCTGCATTCGCAATGCCGCAGCATGCTGGAGGAGCTGGATGCCTTCGCACCCTGGATCACGGCGCAGACCGAAGCGCAATACGACACGACACTCGATCGGGTGCCGACCCTGCGTGAACTGGCAAGCTGGCCACTGCCAGGAGCGGCACTGAGCGACCTGGCGCCGGACGAGCGCGAACGCCAGCAGCAACTGGCATCGCTGGTGGAGCAGGGCGCAGCGCGTGCGCGCGAGCGGCTCGACATGCTGAACCGCCTGTCGCACCAGGCCAATGAGTTTGCCCAGTGCGAATATGGCTTCCTGTACAACCCGACTACCAAGCTGCTGGCCATCGGCTACAACCTGAGCGAGCGGCGGCTGGATGCGAGCTGCTACGACCTGCTGGCCTCCGAAGTGCGGCTGGCCAGCTTTGTCGCCATCGCGCAGGGGCAACTGCCGCAGGAGCACTGGTTCGCCATGGGGCGCCAGCTTTGCATCGTCCATGGCCAGCCGGTGCTGCTGTCGTGGAGCGGTTCGATGTTCGAGTACCTGATGCCGCTGCTGGTGATGCCGACCTATCCGAGCACGCTGCTGGACCAGACATACCAGTCGGTAGTGGCGGCGCAGGTGGAATATGCAAGACAGCGCAATGTGCCATGGGGGATATCCGAATCCGGCTACAACACCACCGACGCGGCGCTGAATTACCAGTATCGTGCTTTCGGCGTGCCGGGCATCGGCCTGAAGCGGGGCCTGGCGGAAGACCTGGTGGTGGCGCCCTATGCCACCATGCTGGGCCTGATGGTCGATCCGGATACCTCTTGCCAGAACCTGCAGAAGATGGCGGCCATGGGCTTCATGGGCCGTTACGGCTTCTACGAGGCGATCGATTACACGGCGGCGCGGCTGCCGCGCGGCCAGCAATTCGCCATCATCAAGTCCTTCATGGTGCACCACCAGGGCATGGGTTTCCTGGCGCTGAGCTATGTGCTGAACGACCGGCCAATGCAGCGCCGCTTCGAATCCGATCCGCTGCTGCAATCGACCTTGCTGGTGCTGCAGGAACGCAGCCCGCGCGTCGGCGCCTTCCATTCGGCCAGTGCGGAACAGGCGTCGGTGCGCAGCACGGTACCGGACCAGGCGGCGCCGATGCGGATTTTGAACCAGCATACGCCGCCGGTGCCCGAAACCCAGCTCCTGTCCAACGGCCGCTACCATGTGATGGTGAGCAGCGCCGGCGGCAGCTACAGCCGCTGGAACAACCTGGCCGTGACGCGCTGGCGCGAAGACAGCACGCGCGACAACTGGGGCCAGTTCTGCTATGTGCAGGACGTGGAGGATGGTGTCGCCTGGTCGGCTACCTACCAGCCGACCCAGGCCGAGCCGAAACGGCTGGAAGTGATCTTCTCCGAAGGGCGGGCCGAGTTCCGCCGCAGCGACAACGACATCGAGCTGTACACGGAAATCGTAGTGTCGCCCGAAGACGATATCGAGATGCGCCGCACGCGCGTCACCAACCATTCCGAGCGGCGCCGCATTATCGAATTCACCAGCTTTGCCGAAGTGGTGATGGCACCTGCGCCAGCCGACAACGCACACCAGGCCTTCAGCAAGCTGTTTGTGCAGACCGAGATCGTGGAGGACGAAAGCGCCATCCTGTGCACGCGCCGTCCGCGCGGCAAAGACGAGAAGACGCCGTATTTGCTGCATGTGATGACAGTACATGATGCGCAGGTGCAGCAGGTATCGTACGAGACCGACCGTGCGCGTTTCATCGGCCGCGGCAACACCGCGCAGTTGCCGTTGGCACTGCAGGAGCCGGGGCCGCTGTCCGGCAGCGAGGGCTCGGTGCTCGATCCGGTGGTGGCGATCCGCTACCGCATTGCGCTGGAACCGGGCCAGGTATCGGTGATCGACGTGGTGACCGGCATGACCGACACCCGCGATGCGGCCCAATACCTGATCGACAAATACCAGGACCGCCACATGGCGGACCGCGTGTTCGAACTGGCGTGGACGCACAGCCAGGTGGTGCTGCGGCAACTGAATGCCAGCGAGGCGGAGGCGCAGCTTTACGCCCGCCTGGCCAACCATGTGATTTATCCGAATGCAGCCCTGCGGGCCGATGCCGGCATCCTGGTTCGCAACCAGCGCGGTCAGTCCGGCTTGTGGGCTTATGCAATTTCCGGCGACCTGCCGATCGTGCTGATGGAAATCCGCGATGCCGCCAACATCGAACTGGCGCGCCAGCTGGTGCAGGCGCACGCATACTGGCGCCTGAAAGGCTTGGTGGTGGACCTGGTGATTTGGTACGAAGACCGTTCAGGCTATCGCCAGGCGCTGCACGACCAGATCATGGGGCTGATTGCCTCCGGCCTCGACGCGCAGGCCATCGACCGGCCGGGCGGGATCTTCGTGCGGCCGACGGAAAGCATCGCGCCGGAAGACCGCGTGCTGCTGCAGACCGTGGCGCGCGCCGTGCTGAGTGACGAACGCGGCACGCTGGCAGACCAGCTGAAACGCGGCGTAGCACCGTCGCTGCGCATGCCGCCATTGCTGGCGGAGCCCCGCGCCGAGGCAATCGAACGCGAGCGCGATTCGGCGGCGGGCGTGCCTTTGCCGGACGACCTGATCCTGGTGAATGGCCTTGGCGGCTTCACGCCGGACGGCAAGGAGTACGTAATTTCCACCGGCGCCGGGCAACGCACGCCGCTGCCCTGGTCGAACGTGATCGCGAACGCGCAGTTCGGCAGCGTGGTGTCGGAAAGCGGGCAAGCCTATACCTGGCAGGAGAACGCGCATGAATTCCGCCTGACGCCGTGGCATAACGATCCGGTGTCGGACCTGAGCGGCGAAGCCTTCTACCTGCGAGATGAACAGACCGGGCGTTTCTGGTCGCCATGCGCCTTGCCCGCTCCGGGTGCCGGCAGCTACCTGACGCGCCACGGTTTCGGTTATTCCACCTTCGAGTACGCGGAAGCGGGCATCGGCAGCAGCATGACCACCTTCGTGGCCCTGGATGCGCCGGTGCGCTATACCGCGATCCGCGTGCGCAACGATTCCGGCGTGGCGCGCAAGCTGTCGGTGACGGGGTATGTGGAGTGGGTGCTGGGCGATATGCGCTCCAAGTCGGGCATGCATATCGTGACCGAGATCGACCCGGTGACCGGTGCGCTGTTTGCGCGCAACGCCTACAACACGGAATTCTCCGGCCGCGTTGCTTTCTTCAATGCCGATGCGTCAGTGCGCACGGTGACTTGCGACCGCACGGAATTCATTGGCCGCAATGGCAGCCTGGCGCGGCCGGCTGCGCTGCGGCGCGTGCGCTTGTCGGGCAAGGCTGGCGCAGGACTGGACGCCTGCGCTGCGATCCAGGCGCCTTTCGAACTGCAGCCGGGGCAGGAACGCGAGATCGTGTTTGTGCTGGGCATGGGCGGCCGCCGCAACGCCGACGCGACCAATGTGGTTCAGCGCCACGGCGGGCGCGGTGCAGCGCTGCAGGCCCTTGGTGAAGTGCACGAACACTGGGACAAAGTGCTGGGCGCGGTGCAGGTGCAAACACCGGAGCCGGAACTGGACGTACTGGCCAACGGCTGGCTGATGTACCAGACCATCGCCTGCCGCATGTGGGCACGCAGCGGCTACTACCAGAGCGGCGGCGCGTTCGGCTTCCGCGACCAGCTGCAGGATGCGATGGCGATGGTGCATACCCGTCCCGACATCCTGCGCGAACATTTGATCCTGTGCGCGGCGCACCAGTTCGTGGAAGGCGACGTGCAGCACTGGTGGCACCCGCCATCCGACCGCGGCGTGCGCACGCACTGCTCGGACGATTACCTGTGGCTGCCGCTTGCTGCCTGGCGCTATGTGTCCAGCACCGGCGACATGTCGGTATTGGACGAACAGGCCCATTACCTGGAAGGCCGGCCGGTGCAGCCGGAAGAGGATTCCTACTACGACATGCCGAGCCGTTCGGCTCATGCCGGCGACTTGTACGAGCACTGCGTGCGCGCCATCCGCAACGGCCTGCGCTTTGGTGAGCACGGCTTGCCGCTGATCGGTTCCTGCGACTGGAACGACGGCATGGACAAGGTGGGCGAGCATGGCAAGGGCGAAAGCGTGTGGCTGGCCTGGTTCCTGATTGAGGTGCTGCAGCGCTTTGCCGAAGTGGCGGAGAAGCGCGGCGACGCTTCCTTTGCCAACGAATGCCGCGAGCAAGCCAGGACGCTGGCCGCGAATATCGAAGCCAATGCCTGGGACGGCCAATGGTACCGCCGCGCCTACTTCGACGACGGCACCCCGCTCGGCTCTGCGCAGAACGAGGAATGCCAGATCGACTCGATCTCGCAAAGCTGGGGCGTGCTGACCGGCGCCGCCGACAAGGCGCGCGTGGAGGGGGCGATGGAGCAGGTGGAGGCGCGGCTGGTGCGGCGCGACTTCGGCCTGATCCAGTTGCTCGATCCGCCGTTCGACAAGTCCTCGCTGAACCCCGGCTATATCCGTGGTTACGTGCCGGGCGTGCGCGAAAACGGCGGCCAGTACACTCATGCCGCCATCTGGACCGTGATGGCCTTCGCGCGCCTCGGCGACATCGAGCGCGCCTGGGATTTGATGCGCATGATCAATCCGGTGCGGCACGGCTCCAGCGCGGAAGCTTGTGCGCGCTACAAGGTCGAGCCGTATGTGGTGACGGCTGACGTGTACGCTGTCGAACCGCACATCGGCCGCGGCGGCTGGAGCTGGTACACCGGCTCCTCCGGCTGGATGTACCGCCTGCTGCTCGAGTCCCTGCTCGGCCTGACCCGCCAGGCCGACAAGCTGCTGCTGGCCCCGCGCCTGCCAGCCGCTTGGCCAGGCTTCACGCTGCACTACCGCCACGGCAGCAGTACCTACATCCTGCGTGTCACCCGCGGCGAAGCCTCCGCCTCGCCAACGGAGATCGCTTTGGTCGACGACGGCACGACCTACGAAATTGACATCAAGGTGTAATTTGAAAGTCGGGGTCAGGTCTGGCAACAGGACATTTCGCTAGCGAAATGTCCTGTTGCCAGACCTGACCCCGACTTTAGGTGTGCTATCCTCTGCGCGCTTGTAACAACAGAGAGATGCCATGTTCCGACTGTCCTTGCCTGCTGCCGCTGTGGTGGCTGCGTTTGCGTTGCCTGCGTGGGCGCAGGATCCGCTGAGCTTTGCGCGTTATGACCAGGTGCGCACGACTGACTTGCACCTCGACCTGAAGGCCGATTTCGCGCGCAAGGCGCTCGACGGCTATGCGGAGCTGTCACTGAACTGGATCGACAAGTCGGCGCGCACCCTGGTGCTCGATACCCGCCAGCTGAAGATCGCGCGCGTGCAAGTACTGCGCCCCGACGGCAGCTGGGTGCCAACCTCCTTCATGCTCGACAAGCACGATACGAAAAAGGGCCGCGCCCTGCGCATCGCCCTGCAATCGCAGCCTGAAAAGGTCCGCATCTATTACCGCACCGCGCCGACCGCGAGTGCATTGCAGTGGATGAATCCCGAGCAGACGCTGTCGGGCAAGCGTCCCTTCATGTTCAGCCAGTCGGAGACGATCGAGGCGCGTTCCTGGGCGCCAGTGCAGGACACGCCGGCGGTACGCTTTACCTACAGCGCCCGCATCGACGCGCCGGCCGGCATGCGCGTGGTGATGAGCGCCGAAGGCGACCAGCACGCGACCGGCAAGGGCGGCTGGAACTTCAAGATGCCGCAGCCGATCCCGGCCTACCTGCTGGCCATCGCCATCGGCGAAATCGAACTGCGCAACCTCGGCCCGCGCACGGCAGTGTATGCAGAACCCGGCCGCATCGATGCCGCAGCCTACGAACTGGCCGATACCGAGAAAATGGTCAACGCTGCCGAAGCGCTGTATGGCCCTTATCGCTGGGGGCGTTACGACATGCTGGTGCTGCCGCCATCGTTCCCGATCGGCGGCATGGAAAACCCGCGCATGACCTTCCTGACCCCGACCATGATCGCGGGCGACCGCAGCCTGAATGACCTGATTGCGCACGAACTGGCGCATAGCTGGTCCGGCAACCTGGTCACCAACGCCTCGTGGAAGCACTGGTGGCTGAACGAAGGCTTCACCACCTACGTCACCACCCGCATCGTGGAAAGCCTGTACGGCAAGGACGTCGCCGAGATGAACCTGCAGGTTGAGCAGGCCGAAGCTATCGCCTCGCTGAAGGACATCGCGCCTGCCAAGCAAGCCTTGCTGACCAAGGATCCCGACACCAACCCGGACACCTACACCGACGAAGGCCTGGCCTACCCGAAAGGCGCCTGGCTGCTGCACACGCTGGAGCAGCGCGCCGGCCGCGAAGTGTTCGATCCATTCCTGCGCGGCTGGTTCGACCAGCACGCCTTCCAGTCGGCGACCACCGACGAATTCGTCGACTACCTGCGCAAGAACCTGCTGGCGAAAAATCCGGCCATCATGGGCGATGCGGAGCTGGATGAATGGCTCCATGGCAGCGGCATCCCGGCCACCGCGCAGTACGTGAATTCGGCGCGCCTGGCCGCGCTGGATGCCAAGCGCGAAGCCTGGCTGAAAGGCGAACTGGCGACCGGCCTGCTGGAGACGCAGCAGTGGGTCGCGCTGGAGTGGATGCACTTCCTGAACGGCATCGACACCAAGGCCAATGCCGCGCAGATGAAGGAGCTGGACGAAGCCTTCAAGCTGCGCGAAACGAAGAACAATGAAATCGGCTTCCGCTTCCTGCTCGCGTCCGTGCATGCCGGCTATGGCGTGCGCGAGCCGCTGAACGCTTTCCTGATGAGCGTGGGCCGCCAGAAGTTCGTGGTCCCGCTGTACAAGGCGCTGCTGAACAACCCGAACGAAGCATCGTGGGCCAAGGGCGTCTACGCCCAGGCGCGCCCGCGCTACCATCCCGTGACCCAGGGCTCCGTCGATAAACTGCTGAAGAAATAACCATGCTGCTGAAGAAACCACTCGCCACCTTGCTCATGCTGGCCTTTGCGGCCAGCGCCGCCATCAGCGCACCGGCCGTTGCCGCTCCCGAAGGCGCAGCAGCTGCCACCGCTGCCAGTGCTCCAGCCTTTGACCTCGACCGCGACGTCAACCTGGCGCTGAAAACCTTCGACGTGCCGGGCGTTGCCATCGCCATCGTCAAGGACGGTAAGGTCGTGGCAAGCAAGGGCTTCGGCGTGCGCAAGCTGGGCAACCCGGCGCCGGTAACAAGCAAGACCCTGTTCGAGATTGCCTCGAACTCCAAAGCCTTTACCGCTGCCGGACTGGCGCAGCTGGTGGACGAGGGCAAGCTGGGATGGGACGATCCCGTTACGAAGCACCTGCCAGGCTTCCAGATGGCGGATGCCTACGTGACGCAAGCCATGACGGTGCGCGACCTGCTGGTACACCGCAGCGGCCTGGGCCTGGGCGCTGGCGACTTGCTGTGGTGGCCGACCACCACGTTCAGCACCGATGAAATCATCGACCGCCTGCGCAACGTCAAGCTGGCGACCAGCTTCCGCAACAGCTACGCCTACGACAACCTGCTGTACATCGTGGCCGGAAAGATCATCGCGCAGAAGTCCGGCAAGAGCTGGGAAGAGACGACGCGCGAACGCATCCTGGCGCCGCTGGGCATGAACGGCACCACCACCAATGTCGATGACATGCTGAAGACCGCCGACTACTCGGCGCCGCACAGCAAGATCAACGGCAAAGCCACCGCGGTCAAGCCGATGCCGGTGCAGAACGCGGTGGGCGCAGTCGGCATCCAGACCAATGCGGAAGATATCGCCAAGTGGATGCAGGTGCTGCTCAACGAAGGCAAAATGGAAAACGGCAGGCAGCTTTTCAGCGCCAAGCAGGCGCGCGAGATGTGGACCCAGCAGACGCCAATGAAGATCAGCGAGCCGAAACCTGCGCTGGCCGCCACCAGGCCTAACTTTGCGGCGTACGGACTGGGCTTCCAGCTGCGCGACTACCGGGGCCGCAAGATCGCCATGCACGGCGGCGCGCTGCAAGGCTTTTACTCGCGCATCGTGATGGTGCCGGAAGAGAAGCTGGGCGTGGCCATCTTCACCAACGCGGAAAATGGCCCGGTCATGACGGCCCTGCAATGGCGCATCCTGGACAACTACATGGGTGCGGCGCCGACCGACTGGATCAGGATCTACGCCGAGCAGGAAGCCGAAATGCACAAGGAAGAACTGGCGCGCCAGGGCAAGCTGACAGCGGCCCGCGCGGCGGCATCCAAGCCTTCGCTGCCGCTGGCTTCCTACAACGGCGACTACAGCGACGCCTGGTATGGCACGGTGAGTATCAGGCAGGAGGGCGGCAAGCAGCTGATGTCCTTCAGCCGCACGCCGGATTTGACCGGCACACTGGAACACTTCCAGCACGACACCTTCATCGTGCGCTGGAAAGAGCGCAATTTCAATGCCGATGCTTACGTGACTTTCTCACTGAACCCGGACGGTTCGATTGACCGCATGAAGATGGCGCCGGTGTCCACCGAGACCGATTTCAGCTACGACTTCGCCGATTTGTCCTTTACTCCGGTGAGAAAATGACAAAATTGCGACAATATTGAAACGAAGTGTGAGATTCTTTCATGTGCATTTGCAGCATAATATCGCCTAGCTTATGCACATGGGAGAATGAATGACTAGCCTGATCGTTTCAATTGCCGTCGTTTTGGGAGGTCTTTTCGTCGCCGGCTATGGTTTTGTCACCTTGATGAGCCGCCTGCAATCCCGCTAGGCAAATCCAGTTCAAATACCTTGCGCTTGCGCGCCGCGATTTCACCGAGGGCGCGCCGGAAAGCCGGGTAACCATTCAGAAGCTTGTCGAAACTGCCATCGGCTTGCGCAAGTCTTAATCCCTTCTCCACCCGTTCCGCCATCGCCTTATTGTCTTTGCTGACAAAGAAATAAAACGGCACGCGGTAATGCAGGAAGATGGTCGGTTCCACCATCAATCCATCCTTGCCATACACCTGTTCCTCCGCCCAGGCCTCGTGCACGCCGCGCGGCATGTAGTCGAAGCGCTTTGCTTTCAGCATCGGGAACAGGGAACTGTAATTCACCGTCGTTTCAACTGGCAGGCCGTTGTGGCGCAGCACGTCCACTGAAGGCCAATTGACGCCTGCGCCGGCAGTCAGCTTGCGCAATTCGTCCAGGCTGCGGATGTCGTGGAAGCGCGCTTCGTCTTCCTTGCGGATCAGGAAGACACGGTAGTCGTTCAAGTCGCGCACCAGCGAAATGCGGATCGGCAGCAGGTCGCGTTCGCGCTGCGCGTTGGTGCCGTCCCACATGATGTTGATGACGCCATTGCGCTTCAGCTCCAGGGCGCGGCGTGGGCTGGTCAGTTCGTGCGGATAGAACTCAATCGAGAAGGGGCCGTCAGTCTTTTCCAGCGCGAGGCGCAGCAGGAGATGGAAATAGGCGGCCTGGACTTCGGATCCCGGCGTGACCGAAGGCAGGACGAAGCGCATCAGCGGCGCATTGGCCGCGTCGCCCGCATTGGCCAGGGTGGATGCTGCCGCCAGCAGCAGGCCGGCGGCAGCGCGTTGCAGCTTTTTCAGCACTTACTGCTGCGGCTTGACGAATTTCAGGGTCATGCGGTCGCTCTCGCCGATGGCGGCGTACTTCTCGCGGTCCTTGTCCTTGTTGGTGAAGGTTGGCGGAAGCGCCCAGACGCCGTTTTCGTGGTTGGCAGTATCCTTGGCATTGGCGTTCACGTCGGATTTGGCCACCAGCTTGAAGCCCGCCTGCTCGGCCATCTTGATCACATAAGCTTCGTGCATGTAGCCGGTGCTTGCCTTGGCATCCTGGGTCATCGAGGCCGGCAGGCGGTGTTCTTCCACGCCAAACACGCCGCCCGGTTTCAGGGTGTCGTAAATGCTGGCCAGCAGCTTTTTCATGTTCTCGTCGCCGGTGCCGATCCAGTTGTGGATGTTGCGGAAGGTGAGCACCATGTCGGCGCTGCCTTTCGGCGCGTAGGTGTACACGCCGTTGCCTGGCTCGAAGGCGCCCAGCACCACCTTGTCGCGGCCCGGCTGCTTGGCCAGGAATTCCTGGAAGCGTTCGGCCGACTTGCGCACCCGTTCATCGGCCGACTGCGGGCTGGAGCCGGCGGTAATCAACTTGCCCTGGTCGCGCAGGTAGGGCGCCAGGATTTCCGTGTACCAGCCGCCGCCAGGCGACAGTTCGACCACGGTCATGTTCGGCTTGATGCCGAAGAAGGTCAGGGTTTCATATGGATGGCGGAATTGATCGCGCTTGATGTTGTCCGCGTTGCGGGTTGGGCTGGCGATTGCGGCTTTCAGGGCAGGATCTGCCAAAGCAACGCCGGAAAAACTGGTGAAGCCAACGGCCAGCAGGCCGGCCAGGACATACTGTTTCATTCGGGAGTCTCCATTTTTCGTTAGGCAGGCGACGCAGCGGCTCCGGTCGCCCGGGCCTTGATGATCGTGCAAGCTGGCCGCCCGGTCAAGTGTCCGCGCGGACGGTGTGCGGACACTCCCGGACACTGTTGCCTGATAAATGGGGACGTACCCCATTTAATGTTGAAGCCCCTATTAAATGGGGTACGTCCCCATTTATCAGGCAATTGTTTCAGCTTTGTACAAGCTTTACACAATGGCATAAAAATTGCGTACGATTTGACTCCTGCAAGCTGTCTTAGGTAATAACGATAACCCTGGAGAGACTATGGAACGACGTGCATTCCTCAACATGAGCGGCGGTGCAATGGCTGCCATGATGATGCCTTTTGGCCGTGCCATTGCGGCCGACGAGCTGATCAAGCCCGTGGAAGTGAAGTTCAAGAAGATGCTGGCAGATACCGCGTTGACCGCGGCGACCCAGGCCGGCGCCAGCTACTGCGACGTGCGCATTGGCCGCTACCTGAATCAGTTCATCACCACCCGTGACCTGAACATCGAAAACGTCACCAACACCGAGTCGGCTGGTGTCGGCGTGCGCGTGATCGCCAACGGCGCGTACGGCTTTGCTGCCACCAGCGACATGTCGCCGGACGGCGTCGCAGGTGCGGCGCGCCAGGCGGTTGCCATCGCCAAGGCCAACTCCAAGCTGCAGGCAGCCGGCGTGCAACTGGCGCCAACGCCGGGCGTGGGTGAAGTGTCGTGGGCTACCCCGATCAAGAAAGACTGGCGTACGGTGCCGATCAAGGAGAAGGCTGACCTGCTGATCACGGCCAACAAGGGCGCGCTGGAAGCCGGTGCCTCCTTCATCCAGTCCTTGCTGTTCCAGGTTAACCAGCAGAAGTACTTCGCTTCCACCGATGGTTCCTATATCGACCAGGACCTGCATCGCTTGTGGGTGCCGTTCTTCGCTACCGCCGTCGACAAGTCGACCGGCAAATTCCGAAGCCGCTCCGACCTCGGCACGCCGGTCGGCATGGGCTATGAATACCTGGATGGCCGCAAGGAAGACAAGATCAAGGCAGCGGGCGGCGTCGCCACGCTGTACAACCGCACTTACGACCTGGTAGAGGATGCGAAAGCGGCCGGCCGCCAGGCCAAGGAAAAGCTGACCGCCAAGTCGGTCGAACCGGGCAAGTACGACCTGGTGCTGTCGCCGGAACACATGTGGCTGACCATCCACGAATCCGTCGGCCACCCGACCGAGCTGGATCGCGTGCTGGGCTACGAGGCCAACTTTGCCGGCACTTCCTTTGCGACGCTGGACAAGCAGCAGTCGAAGAAATTCAAGTACGGCTCCGACCTGGTCAACATCGAAGCCGACAAGACCATCCAGGGCTCGCTGGGTGCGGTCGGCTACGACGACGAAGGCGTCAAGTGCAAGAAGTGGGACATCATCAAGGATGGCATCCTCGTCAACTACCAGGCCACGCGCGACCAGGTGGCAGTGATCGGCGAAAAAGAATCGCACGGCTGCTCTTACGCGGATTCGTGGAGCAACGTGCAGTTCCAGCGCATGCCTAACGTTTCGCTCAAGGCGGGCAAGAAGAAGCTGACCCCGGACGAACTGGTGAAAGACGTGAAGAAGGGCATCTACATCGTGGGCGCCGGTTCCTTCTCGATCGACCAGCAGCGCTACAACTTCCAGTTCGGCGGCCAGATGTTCTATGAGATCAAGGACGGCAAGATCGGCCAGATGCTGGAGGACGTCGCTTACCAGTCGAACACCCAGGAATTCTGGAACGCTTGCACCGCCATGTGCGATGAGCGCGACTGGCGCATGGGCGGATCCTTCTTCGACGGCAAAGGCCAGCCGATGCAGGTGAGCGCGGTGTCGCACGGTTCGTCGACTTCCCGCTTCAACGGCATCAATGTGATCAACACTGCCCGCAAGATCGGCTAAGGCGAAAGGACTACGAATGAAGATC
>Ga0307408_100000279_pt1 | contig 51312 bp, 45 predicted proteins | sample 322Cmetagenome_FD_202116 | JGI IMG/M metagenome (GOLD analysis project Ga0307408, IMG submission 202116) | Maize rhizosphere microbial communities from greenhouse at UC Davis, California, United States - 322HYB-C-3 | ecosystem: Host-associated > Plants > Roots > Rhizosphere > Soil | place... | reverse complement strand
CGATTTTAACTATATGGCAGTAAGAGGTTCAGTGTTGGCAGCTAATGCAGATGTATTTGATGCATCCGGTTTTGATGGCTCGCTCTACGCCAAGTCTTATACCAATAGCAGCTTGCGCGAAATTCACGGCTTCTTCTGGACTCCGCCAACCACTGAAACAGAAGTTCCAGAGTCTTCGATTCTGATTCTGCTGTTGGCTGGTTTGGGCATGATCGGCTTGGGGCGTCTGCGTCGCCGCAACTAATCCTGTGAAAGCTCAAAAATGCCCCGAGTGATCGGGGCATTTTTTTGCCTGCTGCTCAGTAATAATTGCCTCCGTTAGGGTAGTGGTTTGATCTTGCCGGTTTTCAACTCCAGCAAAAAATGATCGCTCGGTGCATCGCCAGAAAACTGCACCAGAATTTTTATCAGCTTCCCCAATTTCTCTTGATAAATATTGCGCGGCCTATTCGTGTGGTTTGCTGTGTTTTGTTGAGCGCTTGCGGCCAACAAAAATTGTTGCGCGAGCAGCGTATAATGCGCGAATCTTTGTGGATCAATATCCCGCAATGCAAGCTGGTCTGCGCTCCATAGGCGATAAAAGTCCACGCTTAAATCTGCTCCTGTCCAAGTGGCAAAACTATTGAGTGATAATCCGTTTTTCTTCGCAACAGCTGCTGCCTGTTTGGTTGCTTGCTGCCACTCCTGCTCCAATACTTCATCCTGATGCTGGTTATTAATAATCGCCGCTATTTGTGTAAAGCTAATATCGTTTTTTAATTGCGAAACTGTCAGCAACTGTGCGCCATTTAATTGTAGTAAAAGTTCACGAATATCTGCTGGCCAGTCTTGTGGTAAGAAACGCAAGCGGGCCAGTTCGTGTAAATGCCACTCGGTAAATTGGTGATAATTTTTGGCTTGAAGAATGTCTTTATTCCAGATATCGGGTGCGGATATAGACTGCAAATAATTCCATTCGGCGTGGTAGTGCGTAAAGAGTTCCTCGAAACGCGGAACATTGTTTAGCACCACTGTTTCAACCTCAATTTTCTGCTCGGGTTTGATGCTCAGTATTTTGTAAGCGGGAATATAAGCCGCCAGTGAGGGCGCTTGAATATTAAATAAAACCTTGCCGTTGTTACCGCGATAAACACCTGTATCGTTAATGTGCATGTGTCCCGCAACGTGAATTTTCAGCCCGGTATCCGCTAACATTTTGCTGGTGTTGGTGCTTGGGTTGCGACTTAGTTGAAATTTTTGTTCACCCATTAATTGCGCTATGTCAGCGCTCGCACCGTCATAAAATTCCTGCATCGGGAAATGGGAAAAAGCGATCAGGGTTTTATCTTGTGCCTGCGCTCGCTGCACTACATCTGTTATCCATTCCAGCAAATGGGTTTTGTGGGTGATGACTTTGTTATAGCCTGCATCACTGGAGCCTAAAAAATTTTCTGCGTTTTGTGGATTGCCATCAGTGCCTAATTTAGGTTGGTAGACATTAGCATCAATTGCCAGCAGCCAAAGTCCCGGGATTGGCTCCACCAAATAACTGCTGTCCGCTAGTTGATAGCAATCGCTGTAGTGCGATTGTTTATATTTTCCTCCTGTGCCTTGATGGCATATTTCATGGTGTCTATTTTTAAATTGTGCTTCGGTTTTTGCTTTCGAAAAATCGTAATGAGATTTCTTGTCGCTAGAGTAAGGCGTTTCAAAATGGATATAACTCTTCTTTGGATAAAAACCGTGTTCACCAAGCAAATCCATAATGGGTTGGTAACCCAATTCCTGCACCTCATCAGAACAAATAACGGTATGCCGCTGTTTATCGATGGTGTGATTTTTTTTCGCGCATAAAGAATGCTGCAAACTAAAAATGGGCTGTTCTTTTCCTTCTGTACCTAAATAATCCAGCTTGCCCGCTGGATGTGAAAATGGCCTGGTTGGATCGTGGTTGCCCGGCGCTGCAAAAAATTCAATGCCGTATTGGCTATGGTATTTATCCAGAATGGATTTTAATCCGCGCATATGCAGCGGCTGGCCGTCATCGCTAAAGTCGCCGGGTAGGGCAACGTATTTAATTTTGCGTTTTACTATGTCATCAAGCGCAGCGAGCAAGGCAAAATAGTTTTCATTAAACAGGCGTGTGGACTGCAATTGCGCGCGCATCGAGCGGATGCTGGCATTTTGCATACCCTGCACGGTATTGGTTGGCAGCCCCTGAAAACTGTTATCGCTGAAGTGGCCGTAAATATCGTGGAAATGTATGTCAGGCATAAACGCAATGCTGACACCGTCAATGTCAGTAGTTGATTTCTGCAGGTCTGCCCGACAGTCAGCCGCCCAAAAAATCAGGCTGCTGAGCACAAGTAAAGAGTAGGTCAATGTCATGATGGAAAAGCGTCGATGGCGTAAATGGGCAATGCAATAGGGAAATTGACATCAGTGATGCTAAGCGAAAACAGAGTCGCAACCGCACAGCTTATAGCCTCATGCTTACATATTTATGACAATCATTTTTCGTTTTATCGTTTTTGTTTTTTGATTGTTAATTATTGTTAAAAAATAATAAAAATAGGATTAGCAATAAAAATGAAACGCGTGCCGTTTACCTTGCCGTGCGTTTCTAATTCCTGTTCAGGAGAGTTGATCTGCTTGGGAAGTAAAATGGAATTTTCTCTTTTTATGAGAGCTAGAAATGGTCGATTGTTGTTTTTCTAACTGTAATAAACAAGAGGAAGTTAGCGTGAGAGCTCATAAAAAAATATCTATCAAGTCAAACAAAAGTCAGTTAAGCGAGACAATCGCTCGCATCGTTGTAGGCGCAACATTAGCCACTATTTCTTTGCAGGGCATGGCGCAGGGTGCAGATCTACTTGAAGAAGTTGTAGTTACCGGCAGCTATGCCAAGAGCCTGGAAAAGGCCATCGATATCAAGCGCAATACCATTGGTTTTTCCGATTCTATTGTTGCTACCGATATCGCTGATTTCCCCGAGCAAAACCTCGCTGAAGCCTTGCAGCGTATGCCCGGTGTTACAATCGAGCGCAATAAAGGCCTGGGCAGTAAAGTAAACGTACGCAGCCTGCCCAGCGAATTTACCTACGTCTCCATCAATAATCTTTCCACTGCATCGGGCAGTGGCGGGCGCGATGTTGAGTTCGATATTTTTGCTTCCGAAATTATTCAAAGTGTCACCGTACAAAAATCGCCGACTGCGGCCAATGAAGAGGGTGGCATTGCAGGTTCTGTGTTGATGACAACGGCGCGTCCGTTTGATTACAACGACGCTAAATTTGTGGTGTCGGCTGAAGGTGCACACAATTCTATTTCTGAACAGATTGATCCCAAGGTGTCATTGCTGGCGAGCAATACCTTTGGTGATTTTGGTGCGTTGGTATCGTTGTCGATGGCTGAGCGCAGCAACAGAACAGATTCAAATTCCGGTATTAATTTCCGTCCACTTTCACGCTGGACAGAAAAAACCGGATCATCCAAATGGCAAGCTGACCAGGCCATTGCGGTGCTTGCGCGCGATACCGGCGTAGTGATCAGCAATCCCATGGATAAAGAGCAAACTAACCGCGTTGTGTTCCACGATAAAATCGGCGATCGCGCGTATTTAAATGAGCAGGATAAATGGGGCGCAACAGCTGCATTCCAATATCAGCCCAGCAGCACGTTTAGCCTAACCTTCGATGCCATGTTAGGCGGCTATGACAATACCGAAGACGAATACGATGCAGCGGCTTACACCGCATCGAGCATTAGTGCATTGGAAACCGTTCATGCCTATGACAAAACTACGTTGGCAAAACACGGCATTGTGGTGTTGACCGACGTTTCCTACGCTGCGACCCAACACGAATTTCTGAGCAAAGAAAACGTTCATGAGACAGATTACACCCAATACAGTTTTAATATGGATTGGGAGATTGGCGGTTGGATTATTGAAGGCCTTGCCGGTTACTCGGGTGCAGAAAAAACTTCTGATACCAGCAACCTGAAACACGTTGCCTATGCGCCCTCGCGCAGCCGTTATACCAGCAATGGTGGTGAAACACTGGTGAGCGCCAATCCAAAAAGTTTTGATATGTACAACTCGCCGGAAAAATATTTATTTGATTCCTATGAAGTGAATCTTGAAGAAATTCAGGATGATAAATACGCAGCGCAATTGGATTTTATCAAGCCAATGGAACTAAATTTCTTAAGCGCTTTGGATCAAGTACAATTTGGTGCACGCTACACCGATAAATCCAAAGAGCGCGACCGCGGCACTAATACCGTTAGAGGTCCAAGCAAAGACAGCACAGCATGGCGCAATGTGCGCACATTAAACGACAGTGCACTGACATTAATTTCTGCGTTAGTTCCCGGTGGAAGCTATTTATCGCAATCATCCAATAGTCCGCAATGGTCGCAAGTTTCCAATAGTTATGCGCGCGATACCTTCCGCTACGATGGCTTCAAAGTGGATTTTGCGGATAGTGAATATTATCGTGTCGATGAAGAAGTGCTGAGCCTTTATGCGATGACGGATTTTAAATTCGACATCGCCAATATGCCTGTTATGGTTAATGCCGGTGTGCGCTCGGTGGATACCTCGGTACTGTCTTTTGGTTATCATCAAATTCAAAATCCTAATGGCACTACCGGCTATACCCCGGAACCTGTTTCCAAAGAAGGCAATTACAACGACGTATTGCCGAGCCTTAATCTGAGCATGGAATTGCGCGATGGTTTGATTTTGCGGGCGGCCGCTTCCGAAACCTTAATGCGTCCTGCGTTGGGCGACATCGCCTACAAACGTACCGTTAGCATCAGCGAATTTAAATATCGCGATGGCAACCCGGATCTCAAACCTACTTATGCAGATCAATGGGAATTAGGCTTGGAGTGGTATGTCGGTGAAGGCGCACTCTTTGCGGCATCTTATTTTGAGAAAAAAATTGAAGGTGTGGTGCGTGAATCGCTCACGGGTGTCGTGAAAGATGTGACCAAGTACAACGCTAACGGCACTATCGATGGTGTGTATGATTTTGAAATTTATCAAAAGGTCAATGCCGAAGGTGATTACGATGTATCCGGTGTGGAATTAATTGCGCAATTCCCGTTGAATATGTTGCATGAGTCTTTGGACGGTTTTGGTATCAATGCCAACTTCACTATGCTGGATAATTCCCTCACCGGTGATTCGGATTTGGGTATTCCCACTCCGCCCGCCGGTTTGGCCGATGAGACCTACAATCTGACCTTCTATTACGAAAATGAAAAATTTGATGCGCGCGTTTCCTACAACTACAAAGATAAATATGTTGAGTACATCGCTAGCGATATGTACCCGGTTTACCGCGAAGCCTACGGCCAAACGGATCTCTCCGTTGGTTATCAGGTGACTGACACTATCAAAGTGGTTCTCGAAGGCATCAACATGACCGACGAAGAAACCAGCGCTTATACGATTGATCCGGCATTCCCATCCATGTACGAATTTTCCGGTCGTCGTATCAGTTTGGGTGTGAGAGCGGATTTTTAAAATAAAAAATAGAAGATAAAAAAGAAAAAAGGATGCTCCGTTTGGGGCATCCTTTTTTGTTAAAGGTTGAGTGTAAAAATTATTTATACCGCAAAATGCGCGATCTGGGTTTCCAGATTTTTGGTAGTGTCATCCAACCGCTGTGCAATCTGCTCTGACTTGCGTGCATCCTGATTCAAACTGTCGATCAGGTTGACCACTTGAATGATATTTTTATTAATTTCTTCCGCAGTATAACTTTGCTCCTCGGCTGCTGTGGCAATTTGCATATTCATCCCCAAAATCGCGGTGATGGATTGGGTGATCTGGTTGATTGATTGCCCCGCCTGACCAGCCATTTCCAGCGTAGCGCCGGTTTTGCCTTGGCTGGTTTTCATGGCATTCATTGCGTGGGTCGCACCGCGTTGCACTGCTTCAATAATCTGCTGGATTTCAGCGGTGGAATCTTGTGTGCGTTTGGCGAGTGAACGAACTTCATCGGCGACTACCGCAAAACCACGCCCTTGTTCACCGGCGCGCGCGGCTTCAATCGCCGCGTTGAGTGCGAGCAAGTTAGTCTGTTCGGCTACGTTTTTAATCACATCGAGCACGCCGCCGATGCGATTGGTATCGGCTTCGAGCTGGGTCATAGCGGTGCCGACGCGATTGACCTCGGTATTTAATTGGTTGATCGCATCGAGGGTGTTGTCCATGATTTTCAAACCCTGATGCGCATTCTGGTCTGCGCTCTGCGCAGCATCGGCTGCTCCACCGGCATTACTCGCCACTTCCTGCACCGTTGCCGTCATTTCAGTGATGGCAGCGGAAACCTGATCGGTCGAGTGATGGGCCTGGTCGGTATAGCGCGCAACCGCTGATGCGCTTTGGCTAATCTGGCTTGATGCTTCAGCCAGTTTATGCATCGAGTTTTGAACAGTCGTCACCACCTGCACAATGCTCTGCTGCACTTGCTGGATGTTGCGCCCAAGTTTGCCCAGTTCACCTGCATCGTTGAATTGTAATGTTTGGCGGAAGTTGCCGCCCGCGAGCAAGGCGAGATGGTCATTGATATTCGCCAAGGGTGTAATAAGGCTTTTGCGCAGGATAACCAGCACCATAAATACCACCAGCACTCCGCCTAGCAGGATGAGTGCGCTTGCCCAGAAAGAGACGCTTTTGCTCGCTGTCAGATTGGTCGCTGTGTCATCGGCGACGCGGGCGCTAATCAACTGCGCAGATTCTTCCAGTAATTTGCTTGGCTCGCGGTCGATCCCCGCCACTGCCTTGTCACCCGCAGCAGAGTCAAAGTCTGCTGCTTTAAAGGCTTCCAAACCCGTTTGGTATTTTCCGAACGCAGTTTGATGAGCCTGCAAAAAAGCCTCGACTTTGGCGCGGCTATCGCCCTTGAGTTCACCTTTCAGTGTTGTGCCCCGCTGTTGGATATCGCGGTGCAGGGTTTCAAACTGCGTCCAGTACTGCGTCAGCTTTTGCGGGTCTTTGCCGCGCAAGAGCACATTTTTCCACTCCTGTACTTGGGTTTTAAATTGGTAGTTCATCTGGTTGATGCTGCGCTCTTGCGCCACCGAACCGGCAATTAGCCGGTTATAGTCGGAGATAGTGTCACTGAGCAGGGAGATGGCGATGCCGCTGATCATTACAAACAGGACAATGCCTGCACCTACTGCGACCAGCAGGCGCCCTTGGATACTGGAAAAGGAGAGCATGATAGAAGGCCTTCAACATGATGGAGGTTCTTCGAGTATAGGAGACAAAACGCGACAGCGATGGCTGGCGCGTTTTATGGGGAGTTTGACGGGGTGTTAAGCCACGGCTTGGTAGCGGAAATCGCGCAGCTGCACTTTTCCGCTGCCTGCGCAGTAAATGCCGACCTTCAAACTTAAAAATCCGCCAAATACATTGTGGTGTAAGCCCGATACTTCCATACGCGTGGGGTGGCGAGTCCAGCTGCGGCCGTTATCTTGCGAATATTCGTAGGTGATGACCTGCTGGTCGTTGGTAAGACGCATGCGCAGGTTGCGGGTTTTGAGCGGGATGCGCGCCCAGCCTTGCTCCTCGGCGTATTGGAAACTTTTGATCGCATCGGCCGTAAAGCCCATCCCGACAAAGGCTTTGTGGTTATAGAAAAGTAGTAAGCCCGCTTCGGCATCGCCCACTAGAGTGAAATCGACTTCAACCTGATAGGCGCGATCGCCCACGCCGCAAGTGAGTGGTGATGAGTCGGCCGGTGAGGTTCCTTTGGCGGCGAGTTCCAGCATTTTTTTGCTGTAAGCGATGCGCGCCATTTCCTGCGCACCTGGCTGGTGAAAGCACCACTGGCTGCCAATTTTATTGCGCGCAAAATCATCCGATAAGGCCATGCCGTGTGCACCGGTTGATGCGGGAAGCGGTTTCGGTAATGGCCGTGAAAGATCGCCGCCGGTCGCGCGGAACCAACCATCATCTGTCCATTCAATCGGCTCCAGAATGGTTTGACGGCCAAGGGTTCTAAACCCGTTTTCGTAAGCGTGATAGATCATCCACCAGCCGCTACTTTTGCCATTGATAGCCGGACCTTCAATTAATGTGGCGTGGCCGCGCGACCACCAGGGCTCGGCTTCGGATTGCGAGCGCACTAAAGGGTTGTGCGGGCAGTGTTCCCAAGGGCCGTGAATAGAGCGCGCACGCGCGGCAATGACCATATGCCCGGTGACTGGCCCCGCTGTGCCGCCCACGGCAGTGACCAGATAAAACCATTCACCGCGACGTAATAATTTGGGGCCTTCGGGCGCAAAGTTTTCGACGATCCAGTCATCGGGATACTGCCAGGGGCTGTAGGCATGTTCAAGCTCGCCATCGGTCGCCAGTCCATCATCGCGCAAGCGGATTTTGCGAATGCCATTTACAAATAAATAACGTTTGCCATCTTCGCCCACCGCATGGCCGGGGTCGATGCAACCATCTATTTTTAAATCGATGGGATCGCTCCAGGGCCCCTTAATATTATCCGCCCAAATGACGTAAGTGCCCCAGGGTTTACCATCGGGTGCGGCGGGAATATAAATGTAATAACGCTCGCCGTGTTTGCATAAATCCAGCGCCCACACAGTGCCGATATTTTTTTGCAGCGCAGGGCCGATCGGTGTCCAGTTCACCAGATCGCGCGAGTGCCAAATAATAATGCCGGGGTAGGAGTTAAATGACGAAAAGGTCATGTAGTAATCATTGCCATCTTTCAACACCGTGGGGTCAGGATGGTCGCCGGCGAGAATCGGATTTAAAAAAGTGCCATTACCTAAATCGGCTTTGCGCTGGCCTTCAATACCGCGCGTCCATTGTGGGCGCGTTGGAGCGCTGGGTGCTGTGCAAGGCGCTGCTTGCGAAGCACTGATAAAGGTGAGTGGTGATGCAGCGGCGCCCGCGAGACAGGCTTTAAAAATATTTCTGCGGGTGATATCCAGCATGGAGAACCTCTATGTAAAAATGAAATAAAAATTATTGACGACGCTTTAGTTCCACTAAATACACGTCGTTTTCCCGCAGCGGTAAATCCAGGGAAAATTGGCCACCTTTCGCCACACGGATTATTTTTTCTTGCACGGGTTTTCCGCTCGCCAGCGCTTTTAATGCTGTTACCTGCGCTTTGGTTAGTTGTGCCGGTGAACCCATTTTGATGTAGGCGGTGTAGGCATCATTCTGCTTGTAACCCACTTGCGAAATGGACAGGGTGTATTTGCCTTTTTGCAAACCGTTTAAACGGATATTAACCTCGCCTTTGTTCGCGGGCGGCAAATCCTTGATGTAATACTGCTGGTTATTGATGCCATCGGGTAATGTGCGGGTTGAATCCCACAGCAGCAATTGCACATTGCCTTGTTCATCTTTTGTTGCGAAGGATTGTGTATCCTTATTTTTTAATTCAATGGACGATAACTGGTTTAAAAATTGATAAGCAAAATACGCCGGCTTTTTTATCCCCTGGGTGTTCATCAAACCAAAACCACCGTGAAAAGCTTCAAAGCGTGGGCCTGGCTCTTCAAAAATATCTGTGAACACCCAATAAGACATAGACTGCGCCGCGCTGCCGACTTGTTTTAATTTTTGCAAAATGTACGCCGCTTGATGATAGGAATCATGGGTAGGATCTGACGGTGTGTAAGAAGAACTCCACTCGGTGTAATGCAATTCCAGAGTGGGCATGGCAGATGCCGCAATTTCCTGGCGATTTTTTAATACATCTTGCGCAACAGCCAATTCATCTTTGGATAGCACCGTTCCGGTATTGCCATACTCATCGAGAAAACCCTGATTAACACCATAAGAATGAGTGCTGACAAAATCGAGCGGCACTTTATTGGTGGTGCAATAGGCGATCATTTCCGGAATCCAGGCGGCACCGGCGGTGGCGGGTCCGCCGACTTTATAATTCGGGTTCACTCGTTTAATTGCACGCGCACTGTGGGCGTAGAGTTTGAAATAATCTGCTTGCGTGCCCGCCCAAAAGCCATCGAGATTGGGTTCATTCCAGACTTCAAAATACCAGGTCGCCACTTCGTCAGCGCCGTAGCGTTGTGTCCAGTGTTCCGTCAGTTTTTGAATTAATGTTTCCCATTTTTCATAACTGTGCGGCGGCGTAACATTGCCGCGCCACCAAAAAATGGTTTTGTCGCCACTGGCCAGCGCTGACGGCATAAAACCCAGTTCGACAAACGGCTTCATGCCGATACTCAGAATGTAATCGTAGAGGGCATCAATGTATTGAAAGTTATACTGCTCACGCCCCTGTGCATCAATTTTGTAAACGCCCATGTCGTCGGTGAGCAAACCGTGCATACGGATGTATTGAAAGTCAGTGTCGCGTTTTAATTCTGCTAATTGCTGTTGCCAATCAGCACGCAACCCTTCGTTAGCGCGACCAGCACCTATGCTGGTTTTGAAAAATGTATTGAATGGACCTGCTACTTGTTGCGCGTCGATTACGATATTGCGTTCTTGTGCGAATGCGAGCATAGACGTAAATAAAAGACAGCAAAAAGTGAAACAAGCTGAGGTGTTAGTTCTCATTGTGATTCCTGTATTTTTTCACGAAGATGGATTGTGTGCGTGGTTATCAAATAAATGCGTAGTGTTTTTCCGCCGCCGAAATTCCCTTGCAGCCAATCTGCAAGGCTTCGCTTGATGTGTGCACTGAACTATTGTGGAACACTAAATCGTGATCAAATTCCAGCGAAGATCCCAACACCAAAATCGAATCCGCCTGCGCGTGGAAATCTATTTTTGCAGTGGGGCGATTAAAAATTCTCACGCTGTCGGGCTGCATTTTCCCCTCGCTGGTTGTTACGCAGCCGCTCGCGACTGCTACCCATGCAAACTGATGGTTCAGTGGTAATTCATAACTCCAGTGTTGTTGTGCCTTAAGCGGCACGATTAAATAATTCAACTGCGAAGGGATCGCAAAATGGCTGCGGTTTTTGCCGTGCCAGCCTATAAGTAATCGCGCAGGATCATTGCCCGGGGCGTTTAGCTCCGGATTTAAATAGGCGCTCTGGGGCGGCGAATTTTCCAATGCGGGCGACAGGGCAATACACATTTGTACAGCGATATAATCGCGGGTGATCGGCGCGATCGAGTGCCAAATTCCGGCGCCCGCAATGACCCAGGCCCAGCCGTCTTTTTGCAATCGCCCCTGTTTGCCGGTGGAGTCCGAGTAGGCGGCCTCACCGGCAATCACGTAGGTGATAATCGCTTGCCCTGATGCCGGTGTTAATGCGGCCTCACCCTGCAGGCGTTGTGCGCTTATCACGTTGAGCGATATAAAGGGTTTGATTGTTTCGACATTACGTTCTGCTGCAAACAGATTATTTTTATGCTGCAGATAAGTCACTTCACTGGTGTTATTGCTGTCACTTATTGAGGTAGTCATGTTTTTTCCTCGGCGATCTTATGGGAAAAAGCGTTTCTGCACAGCGGCGCCATTCATCAGCGCATCAAACGCCTGCTGATCCACGTTTTATTGTTGTGAATAACCCGCAGCTGCCAGATGCGGCAGCTCGGGAAATTTTGACGGGAGAGTTTTGCTAATGACGGGGGGCAAGAGGTAATGCTTGCGCTAAAAAGGCTATCAATTGGTAAAAAGTTGCAGTTTTTTTACTTTAAGTTGAAGAGTCTGGTGTTTTGTCGCACAGGCTTTTATAGATTTTTGGGGTGCAACTGTATTCTTCTTTGAAGAGTTTATTGAAGTAGGAGACATTGTTGTAACCCACCGAATAAGCGATTTCGGCGATGTTGGCATCGTCCGCTTGCGCCAATAAACGCGCCGCTTCGGTCAGGCGCAGTTTGTTTAAATAGCCGGTAAAGGTAAAACCCAGCTCGGATTTAAGAATGTCATTAATCTTGGTGCGGCTCACGCCTATCTCGCTGGCCATGGCATCCAGCCCCAAATCGGCATTGGCATATTGGGTTGCCATAAAATGCAGGATCGCGCTGCGGTCTTTATCGCGCAGGGGTTCCACCGAGACTTGTTGATAGGCAATGAGCGGTCGGTCGCGCTGGATTTTGTCTTGCAGTTCCCAAACCAGGGTGCGGGTATGTTGGCGGAAGAACCAGAGCGCGAAAGCCCCCCACAGCAGCAACATCAATACACCGAACAGGTAGAGGTAAAACCAGTTATGGCCGATCAGGGTGATTTCGCTCAACTGGACGTTGGCATCGGCATTCATAGGGCTTTGGAAACTGCTGCCAAAGCTGAGCTTTGCGACCTTGTTGAGTGTGTACTCCTTGCTCGATAGATCCACCTTAAACATGGTGAACCACCATTGCGGCGTTTCCAGGCGGGTGAGATCAAGCTCGGTTTCACGCCAGTGGGGAGTGCAGGAGAAAAAGGTTGATGGAGCGCGATAACTTAAAAAGTCCCCGGCTTTTGATACCTGCCCATCAAAAGTGAGCATGGTGAAGCTAAGGGTGTTGGCGGTGGAGCATTTCGCACTGAACACAATTTTATCGAAAGCTGATAAATCCACTAACTCTTGCTCGGTCTTGTCCCCTTTAAACACTAAGTTGACGGCGGCAAACGGGTATTGCGCCTGAGGCGACAGGGTGAAATTAAAATTCAGGCTGAAGGTATCATCAGTAATGTTCAGCTGGGAGTTTCCTCCTTGGTAATTATCCGTGTGCGGTTCGCTTTTCCATCGCAGATCAGTTTCGTTGCCGGGTAGCAGCGCGACCTGCATAAAGGTTTTATCCACGCACACATAACCAACCAGCCCGCTCGCCAACAAGAGGCAGAGCAGAATGACGAGGGCTTGGTTATAAAAGTGCTGCATAAGTGCGGCTGGCTGTTTAGCGCGGAAAGAGGGTTTTCACACCCTCTTTGGTGCCGAGCAACAGTACATCGGCCGGTTGCGCGGCAAACAAACCATTAGTCACAACACCGGTAATCTGGTTGACGCGGGTTTCCAGACCGACCGGGTCGATAATCTGCAGGTTGTACACATCGAGGATCACGTTGCCGTTGTCCGTCACCACACCGTCGCGATAGACAGGGGTACCGCCGAGTTTCACCAATTCGCGCGCGACATAAGAGCGCGCCATAGGAATCACTTCTACCGGCAGCGGGAACTTGCCCAGTACATCCACCCATTTGCTTTCATCGGCGATGCAGACAAACTCCTTGGATACCGCGCGCACGATTTTCTCGCGCGTCAAGGCGGCGCCACCGCCTTTGATCAGATGCAGGTAAGCATTGCTTTCATCGGCGCCATCCACATACACCACTAACTCGCTCACCGAGTTGCAATCCAGCACCTCAATACCGAGTTTCTGCAGGCGCGCGGCCGAGGCGTCGGAACTGGCAACGGCACCGGCGAATTGGCTTTTGATCTCGCCCAGGTAATCGATAAAAAAATTCGCGGTCGAACCCGTGCCGACGCCGATAATCGAGTCGCTAAACAATTTGGGTTTGATGTATTCAATTGCGGCGCGGGCGACGGCTTGTTTGAGTTGGTCTTGGGTCATAGTGGTCTCGTGCTTATAGTGGGTTCGCCTGCCATAACCGCTCATGTCAGGCTAAGCGTGTTGATCGCGAAAAAGTGATCGCATTATACGGATTTTCGCCGTGCCAGCGGCGGCTAAATTGTTTACACTGCGGCGACTTTTTCATTCGTAGACTAAACAGTCCACCTCACTCGCGAACGCCAGAACTCCCATGCCTGAATCCTATATAAAACGAATCCTCAACGCCCGCATCTATGATCTCGCGGTGGAAACCCCGCTCGACGAAGCGCGCCTGCTCTCGGCGCGCACCGGCAATAAAGTCTTGCTCAAGCGTGAAGACTTGCAACCGGTGTTTTCATTCAAGTTGCGCGGCGCTTACAACAAGCTGCAACAACTCACAGAAGAAGAGCGCAATCGCGGGGTGATCTGCGCCTCGGCCGGTAATCACGCGCAGGGTGTGGCACTCGGTTCCCAGCACTTGGGGATCAAAGCCACTATTGTAATGCCGCGTACGACGCCCGCGATTAAAGTCGATGCGGTAAAAGCGCGCGGTGCCAAAGTGGTGTTGCATGGCGATAGCTACGACGAAGCCTCTGCCCACGCCAAAAAGTTGGTAGAAGAAAAAGGGCTGACTTACGTTCACCCCTTCGATGACCCGGATGTGATCGCAGGCCAGGGCACTATTGCGATGGAAATCCTGCGCCAGTATCCCGGCAAAATCGATGCAATTTTTATTGCGGTCGGCGGTGGCGGTTTGGCGGCCGGTATTTCGGCGTACATCAAATATGTGCGCCCCGAGATCAAAATTATCGCGGTGGAATCGGAAGAGTCCGCCTGCTTGAAAGCGGCGTTGGACAAGAAAAAACGCGTGGTGCTGCCGCAAGTGGGTATCTTTGCCGACGGCATAGCCGTGGCGCAAATCGGTGAGGAGACTTTCCGCGTGCTGCGCAAAACGGTCGATGAATGTATCACTGTGAACAATGACGAAATCTGTGCCGGCATCAAAGATATTTTTGAAGATACCCGCTCCATCGCTGAACCGGCGGGCGCAACCGGTATTGCGGGGCTGAAAAAGTACGTGGCCGAACACGGCATCACCGGCCAGACCTTGATTGCCATCGACTGCGGCGCCAACATCAATTTTGATCGCCTGCGCTATATCAGCGAGCGCACGGAAATTGGCGAACAGCGCGAAGCGATTCTGGCGGTGACCATTCCCGAGCGCCCCGGTGCCTACAAAGAATTCTGCAAGGCGTTGGGCAAACGCAATATCACCGAATTTAACTATCGCTACGCCGATGCCAAAGACGCCAAGATTTTTGTCGGCGTACAAGTGGCGGCGGGCGGCAATGATCGCGCAGATTTGGTGGGTGAATTAAATTCACAGGGTTACGACCTTGTGGATATGACCGAGAACGAGCTGGCGAAACTGCATATCCGCCATTTGGTGGGTGGCCATGCACCGCAGATCACTGATGAGGTGCTCTATCGCTTTGAATTCCCCGAGCGCCCGGGTGCACTCATGACTTTCCTCACCAAAGTCGCCGGTCGCTGGAATATTTCATTGTTCCACTATCGCAACCACGGCTCGGCCTCCGCGCGCGTTCTGGTCGGCATGCAGGTGCCGAAAAAAGAATACGCAGAGCTGAACGTGTTTTTGAACGAGCTGAATTATCCCTACTGGGATGAAACCAAAAACGAGGCTTACAAGTTCTTTTTGGGCTGATCACGGCGGCAGTGTTAACTGTTTGTTCGATAAAAAGGGCGCTTCGGCGCCCTTTGTTATTTTGGCCGTGCAGCATTTTGGCTATCCCCATCTATCCTTAATCCATTCATCCAAAGGGTTAATTTATGTTCAGGCACTGGCGTGCCGGTGATTTTGGTGTAATCTGGACAACGTTGTCAGAAGAATCCACATGCCAAATCAATCAACTAAATAGAGGCAGGAGTTCCATAATGAAATCTGCAGGTCAACATATTGCTGCGCGTTTGGGCGCATTGGCGCTGGCGTTGGGGCTCGCCCAAGGCGCCTTCGCCGCCAACCTAAGTCAACAACAACTCAATGAGTTTGCGGGCAAAGCCCAACTGCGTTTTGGTGTGATCAACAATTTAGCGGCCAAGCCGCAAGCGCAGTTGACGCTCAAGAATGACTCTGCAACGGCGTTGCCTGCCGGTAAGAGCGATTGGCGGATTTACTTTCACTCAGTGCGCAAATTGGATGCAATTGTGGTGGAGGGGCTTAACTTGCGTCATGTGCAGGGCGATTTGCATGAGCTAGCGCCGACTGCCGATTTTAAAGGTCTCGCTGTCGGCGCAAGTTTGTCAGTGCCCTATACCGCCAGTGCCCATATGGTGAGTTATACCGATTTTATGCCGCGTGCATTTATTGCCCAGCAGGGGGCGGATGCGGTGGTGTTCGCCAATACCGATACTGAAAACCTGAAAGAATTTGTCGAACCTTTCACCAAAGCCGAACAGATGCAGCGCTTTTCGCCGGATCTCTATCCCATCGCCACAGCTGCCACCCGCTATCAGGATAATCTCGCCGTCAACCTGGCGGCAGCCAAGCTTGATACCAGCCCCAAAATTATCCCTACACCGGCCGAGGTGAAATATCGCAAAGGCACAGCGACGCTCGATAGCAGTTGGCAGATTCGCTACGCCGGGCGATTGACCAGCGAGGCAAACTATTTTGTCGATCAATTAAAAGCGGCGGGTGTAACACTCGCCTCTGCTGCTGATCATGTTGCTGCAACAGGCAAGGTAATTGAATTAAAAGTCGATACCTCCAATGCAACCGCAGAGGCCTACACACTCAATATCGCCACCGACAAAATCACCATCATCGGCAGCGATAACGCCGGTGCTTTCTACGGTATCCAAAGTGTGCTGAGCTTGCTGCCCGCACAAGTCGCTAGCAGCCACGCACTGCCACAATTGAGTGTGAGCGATGCGCCGCGCTACAGCTGGCGCGGCATGCAATATGACATGGGGCGCAACTTCCACAGTAAGGAGGTAACACTGCGTTTGATCGAGCAGATGGCGCGTTACAAACTCAACAAATTGCATCTGCATTTAACCGAAGATGAAGGCTGGCGTTTGGAAATTCCCGGCCTGCCGGAATTGACCGACATTGGCGCCAAGCGCTGTTTTGATCTGACCGAACAAACGTGTTTGCTGACCCAATTGGGTACTGGCCCGCATGCATCGGGTTCGGGTAATGGCTATTACACTACCGCCGATTTTATCGAAATTATTAAATTCGCCGGCGCCCGCCACATTGAAGTGGTGCCGGAAATCGATATGCCTGGCCACGCGCGCGCGGCGGTGAAATCCATGGAAGCGCGTTACAAAAAATTGCTGAAGGCCGGTAAAAAAGCCGAAGCCGAACAGTATTTGTTATCCGATCCGCTGGATAAATCCCAATACATTACCGTGCAGAGTTACACCGACAATTCCATCAACGTGTGTCTGCCCTCGACTTACGCGTTTGTCGATAAAGTGATTTACGAGTTGCAGCAGATGTATCGCAAAGCCGGTACCAAACTTGTGACCTTCCATATGGGCGGCGATGAAGTGGGTGCAGGTTCATGGACTGCATCACCCGCGTGTAACGCACTCTTTGCCAAAGGTGAACAGGGTGTTGCTGGCCCGGCGGATTTGAAGCCTTATTTTGTGAGCAAAGTTTCTGCGATCACATCGGCGCGCGGTTTGGATTTGGCCGGTTGGGAAGACGGCTTGATGTATGACCCGGTCAACACCTTTAACCGCAGCCAATTTGCCAACAAACATGTGCTCGCCAATGCCTGGGATAACATCTGGGAGTGGGGCGTTGCCGACCGCGCCTATCGTTTGGCCAATGCCGGTTATGAACCGATTTTATCGCCCGCCACCCATTTGTATTTCGATCATCCCCATGAAGTGAATCCGGAAGAGCGTGGCTATTATTGGGCAGCGCGTTACACCGATATCGGCAAAGTATTTGGTTTTATGCCGGATAACCTCTACGCCAATGCCGATAAAACCCGCAACGGCGCACCGATTGAAAATCTGGAGGCGCTCGTAGGCCGCGCTATGCCCGCGCTGGAAAAACCGGAGAATTTGCGCGGTATGCAAGGGCAGGTATGGACGGAAACTATCCGCACCGGTGCGCAGATGGAGCAGATGATTTATCCGCGCTTGATTCCACTTGCCGAGCGCGCCTGGCACAAAGCGGCATGGGAAGGTGATAAACCGGATGCCGCTGCACGCGCTGCTGATTGGGCTGCATTTGCGGTGCAATTAAGCGTAAAAGAATTGCCGAAGTTGGCTGCGTTGGGGGGCGATTTTTACCTGCCACCACCCGGTGGTGTAATTGATGATGGCAAATTGCTGGCGAATACGGCCTTACCGGGTTTGGCAATTGAGTTCAGCATCGACAACGGCCTGAGCTGGAATACATACACGGGTGAGCAGGCTGTGCGTAAATCTGACGTCATGTTACGCACCCGTTTGGGTGAAGTGACTAGCCGTGTAACAGCCGCTGAAACGAAGCACGGTAATTAACAAAAGCCTGCGCAAGGACGCGTAGCTAGTTCACTCCCTTCTTGTCACTGCTCCCATTACCCTCACAAAAAACACTGTATTTCCCGCTGTTTTTAGCTCGTTGAATTAAAAAACCCAAAAAAACCTCGATAAAACCGTGTTATTTGTGCGATTTCGTACAGATATTTGTAATTTAGTTGCTGGGTCGTGTTTCATTATTGCTGTTCCTTGCCTATTATTTACTCACGTCACAGCCTCGGGCTGTTTTGTGGTTGACGTAAGGGCTGTTGTTTTTTTCAAAAATAATATTGCGCAAGGTTACAACCATGAAAGTCGATGTTCTCTCCGTTGTAATTTTTTTGTTTTGCCTTGGAGTTTGTGTAACCCTGTTGGATATAGGCGCGTTAGTGTCATTTGCAGAGGCCGCCGTAGAATCCACCTCTGAGTAGTAACAGGCAAGTAAACGGAATTTTCGACAACAACTCCCGCTTCGGCGGGAGTTGTTTTTTGTGGAGTGTTATTTCCGGCGAGAAGAGTGGAAGCCAGCCTTAATTTTGCGTCAGGATAATTTCTTTATCGGTCGCAATAGCAAGCAGCGGTATATCCCAGGCATCAGTCGCAAGTGAATCGACTTGCTGGCAGGCATGGGCCAATCCAATTAGCGCCGGTTTGCCTGAGGGCTTTTTCTGTTTGAAGGCGAAGGTCGCATCGTAAAAGCCGCCACCCATCCCCAGGCGTGCGCCTGTCCGGTCGAACCCCACCAGCGGCATCAACACCACATCCAGCAATTGCGCCGACATCCTGTGCTGTGATCGAAAGTCTGGCTCAGGAATTCCAAAGCGATTTTTAGTGAGGAGCGCATCAGGTGTGTATTCCACAAACCATAAATCCTTGCGCTTGTCCGGGCGCAGTACCGGCAAAAAGCAGTGTTTTTCCATTTTCCACAGTTGCCGGATAATCGGCTCCGGGTCGATTTCACCATCATTTGCGATATACAGGGCAACATTGCGCGCACGCATAAATTGCGGCACCTTCATCAGATGGCGCAGCAGGAGCATTGATGCCTGCAGTTGTTGGGTTGGATTAAGGGCACGACGGCGCGCGCGCAATTCAGTGCGCAGCTGTTTTTTTGCCAGTGCGTGGTCATCAAGTGGTCGGTCAGATTGGGAATCAAACGGATCGGCCATAAATAGCCTTAAAGAAGAAATACAGAAGAGTGTTAAGAGACCCCGAAATGCCGCAACCAAGCTGGCCTTGAACCCATAGGTTCAAGGAGGTAGCACCTGTGGTTTTTAAGGCTTTCCGTCAGGCGGACATGCACACCAAACACAACGAGACACTACCAGTTTTGTGGAAATCGGCTCAAGGACTTGTCGGTTTGCAAACATTCCAGGGCGTGGCGCCAGTATAACCCAAGGTGACTGGCCTTCCGCAAATGAAATTAAGCTTGGGTAATATAAGCGTTTAGCCGTTAATCGTCTTAAACGGGGCTGGAAAAAAAGCGTAATCTGCGCTTATGTTTGCTTTTAACCCAGATTGGCTAAACTGCGATCCAATTTTTCATTCAAACGCAGCAAATCGCTTTGGTTGGCTGATCCGCTTGGGCTCGCGCCGCTATTTTTGGCTTGCAATAATTCATGGCTCAGGTTGAGTGCCGCCATTACCGCAATGCGTTCAAGGCCGATGACCGCGCCAGTGCCGCGAATCGCTTTCATACGCTCGTCTAATAATTGCGCCGATTCAACCAAGGCCTGGCGTTCTTCGCGCGGGCAGGCGACTTGATATTCTTTATCGAGGATTTTTACAAAAACAGTTTCGTTGCTCATTGATGCCTCGATTACTCAGCGTCCAAATTACGTAAATGGGTGATCATGGCTTCTACGCGGCTGCGCGCCAATTCATTCTTCTCGATCAGGCGCACCCGCTCGCGCTGCCACTCGCTTTCGCGGGTTTTGAGTTCGGCGTTTTCTTGCTGCAAGCGGTTGCACAGCAGGATCAGCTTATCCAGCTTGGTTTCGAGGGCGAGTAACAGATCGTCTGACATGATAATAAATAACCAATAAATAGCGCGGGTCGCCCACTATATTGTGCGCCCGACGGGTGGTCAATCGCGCAACCCAAGTTAATGTGGATTCGAGAAGTTGGTTGTTATCAAATGATAAACAAACAGGTTTTACTTGAACTGTGTCAACCTTATAAATCGCTATATAAAAAGTTTGCAGAGTCGCCCAAGGCAATCGTGATAGCATTCATCCACTGCGATGAGAGGCCTCTATGACCGATACCACTTCCCCCGAACAACTGCTCACCCCCCTGAATTTTGATGATCTGGCCAACCTGTTGGCGCCCCTTGGCACCCTGAATAGTCCCTCCGAACTGCACGGTTTGCTGTGCGGGAAATTATCGGGCGGAGCAACCCTGAGTGAAATTAACTGGTTGTTGGAAGCGGTCGAATTCCTTGATTTTATCGCCGCCCCCGACGAGCAAGTGCGCATTGCCCTGAGCCGGTTGTACCACACCACCTGCGACCAATTGCGTGGCCAATTCAGTTTGAAATTGATGTTGCCCGATGATGACAACACGCTCAATGATCGCGTACGTGCCCTGAGCGAATGGTGCCATGGTTTCCTCACCGGTTTTGGCAGTGTGGATCACCAGGGCAAGCGTGTGATCAACGAAGAGTTTGAAGAGATGCTCCAGGATCTGGCGAATATCGTACAAATCCAGGCCGATGACGAAGAAGATGAGCCGAGCGCAGAAGCGGATTACATGGAAGTGACGGAATATGTGCGCGTAGTCGTTAACTCACTCTATTTTGAATTTTCTGCCGAACATGCCGAAGGCGTAAATCCTGCGAGCATGGCGCCAGCGTCGAACCAATTGCATTAATTGTTTGCGAGTGCATTTATGAGAATTTCCAAAACTGAATTTGCCCGTCGCCGCAAAACCCTGATGGCGCACATGGAGCCCAATTCCATCGCCATAGTGCCCGCTGCGCCCGAGCGTTTACGCAGCCGCGATACCGATTATCACTATCGCCAGGACAGCGACTTTTTATATCTCTCGGGTTTTGAAGAACCTCAAGCGGTGTTGGTGTTAATTCCCGGACGCGAACACGGTGAATATGTTTTGTTTGTGCGCGAGCGCAATCGCGAACGCGAAATTTGGGATGGTTATCGCGCAGGTCCTGAAGGCGCCTGTAGCGAATTTGAAGCTGACGATGCCTTTCCTATCGACGATATCGATGAAATTTTACCGGGCTTGCTCGAAGGCAAACAACGTGTTTATTACTCTATGGGTAAAGACAGCGAATTCGATAAACATGTGATGGATTGGGTCAATACCATCCGCGCCAAAGTTCGCTCCGGCGCAACACCGCCCGGTGAGTTTTTAGATTTAAGTCATTTCCTCAACGACATGCGTTTATTTAAAAGCGCCGCCGAATTACGTGTGATGAAAGAAGCTGGCGAAATTTCTGCCCGCGCCCATGTGCGTGCAATGAAAGCGAGTAAAGCGGGCGTGATGGAGTACCAGCTCGAAGCCGAAATTCTGCACGAATTCCAAATGAGCGGCGCGCGTTTTCCAGCCTACAACACCATTGTCGGCGGCGGAAAAAATGGCTGCATTCTGCATTACATTGAAAATTCCGCACCGTTAAAAAATGGTGATCTGGTATTGATCGATGCTGGTTGCGAGTTGGATTATTACGCCGCCGATATCACCCGCACCTTTCCTGTCAATGGAAAATTTTCTCCCGAACAAAAAGCCCTCTACGACATTTGTTTGCAAGCCCAGCTTGAAGCCATCGCTGAATGTAAACCGGGTAAACATTGGAATGACCCCCACGAAGCCACCGTGCGCGTCATCACTGAAGGCTTGGTAAAAATTGGATTGCTCGAAGGCGATGTAAGCGAATTAATTAAAAGCGAAGCCTACAAAGAATTTTATATGCACCGCGCTGGCCACTGGTTGGGTATGGACGTACATGATGTCGGCGATTACAAAGTCGGCGGCGAATGGCGTGTACTTGAACCTGGCATGGTGATGACCGTAGAGCCGGGTATTTATGTTGCACCTGATAACGAACGCGTCGCTAAAAAATGGCGCGGCATCGGTATCCGCATTGAAGACGATGTAGTAATCACCAAAGATGGCAACGAAGTACTGACGAAAGACGTCCCCAAAACTGTTGCTGAAATTGAAGCCTTGATGGCAGTGTAACTTTTTACCCAACAAAACCTCTTGTTCCCAAGCTGTGCTTGGGAATGTTTAACTCAGGTCACATCATGACCCCAATCCAAACTCAAGTACTTGAATTTGATATCGCCATTATCGGCGGCGGCATGGTGGGTACTAGCCTCGCCAGTTTGCTTGCTGCCAGCCAGCCACAATTGCGTATTGCATTGATTGAAGCGCAGGCGTTTGCGCGCGCCGATGAAGTGCATTTCCAGCCAAGTTTTGATGCGCGTTCGACGGCGCTTTCTTACGGTACTGCAGCAATTTTGCGCGAGTTGGGTTTGTGGGATTTATTGCAGCAACACATCACGCCGATTGCGCAGGTACATGTATCGGATCGTGGACATTTTTTGGGTGGTGTGATTGATGCAAAAGAAAATAATCTCGATGCTGTAGGTTATGTGGTTGAAAATGCCTGGTTGGGAAACGTGTTGCTCGGCCATGTGCAAGCGCAACAGAACATCCAGTGTTTTGCTTCCTCTACAGTAACTACATTAAGCCCGCAGCAAAATTGCGCATTATTGAATGTTAAAACTGACACGCAAGAATTATTAATAAAGACATCACTTGCGGTGATCGCCGACGGTGGCGATTCACCACTGCGCAAATCGCTTGGCATAGGCACGCAAGTGCGCGCTTATGGCCAAACCGCCATCATTACCAATGTCGAATTTTCCGAGCCACACCATGGCGTTGCTTACGAGCGTTTTACAGCCGATGGTCCCGTTGCGCTTTTGCCTTTAGGTGAATCCAATAATGCGCAGCAATCAGCATTGGTCTGGACCTTGCCTGCAACGCAAGCCGATGAAATCCTGGCCTTGAATGATGCCGATTTCCTTATGCAGTTGCAGGAGCGATTTGGTTTTCGCGTGGGGCGGTTTAATCGTGTTGCAAAACGTTTTGCCTATCCCTTGCAGCTAGTGTTGGCCGAAGAACAAATTCGCTCGCATTTGGTATTGCTCGGCAACGCTGCGCATTTTTTGCATCCGGTGGCGGGGCAGGGATTTAATCTGGCATTGCGCGATTGCGTATGTTTGGTGGAAACCTTGCGCGCGGCGATTGCAAAAAATACATCACCAGGTGATTTAACGGTTTTGCAGTCGTATCTCGATAAGCAGTCACTCGATCAACAGATTACGATCGAATTCAGTGATAAGTTGGTGCGGTTATTTTCCAACGACCAGTTGCCACTGATCGCCATGCGTCATCTTGGGCTGTTAAGCCTCGAATCCATTCCGTTAATCAAAAACCAATTTATCGCCCAGACCATGGGCACTGCTGGCCGCCAATTTCGCTGGAAATTGGATGGGGTAAATTCTGCAGAAGTTCGCGATGAAAAAAATATTGATTTCTGCGTGCGCGTGAATGACGACGAAGCAGTCAATAACACTGATTATGATCTGGTAATCGTCGGCGCAGGGTTGGTGGGGGCATCACTTGCTTGCGCCATTGCGCAAACCGATGCAGCGCAGAATCTGAGTATTGCCGTCATCGAAGCCAGCAGCGATGCGCAACATTTTAGCGGTGAACGGTTTGATCCGCGCGTGGTTGCACTTACCCACGCGTCACAAAAATTGTTAATGGACATCGGCTGCTGGGATGGCATAGTTGCACAGCGTGTCTGCGCCTATCGCGAAATGAAAGTCTGGGATGGTGAGGGCACAGCGGCGATTGAATTTGATTGCGCTGATGTGCAGCAATCCCATCTCGGGCATATCGTGGAAAATTCGATAATGGTGAATCAGCTGCGTGAGCGTATGGCGCAGCATAACAATATTTCCCTAATCCAACCTGCTGTTGTTGCGCACATTATTCCTGCACAAGCTGAGTTTCCGCATGTGCGTGTACAGCTCACTAGTGGTAGCGAAATTAACGCTGCATTATTAATTGCAGCCGATGGCGCGCAATCAAAAGTGCGCGAACTTGCTGAATTTTCTACGCGCGAGTGGGATTACGGTCAGCAGGCAATTATCACCACGGTACGCACTGAACGGCCGCACGAATTCACCGCGTGGCAACGGTTTATGCACACAGGGCCGCTGGCGTTTTTACCGCTACAAAATAATGGCGATGCGCATAATTGTTCTATCGTCTGGTCAGCAGAAGATGATTTGGCGGCGGAATTAATGGCGCTGGATGATACTGATTTTTGCGCGCGCTTAACTGCGGCCTTTGAGGCGCGCCTTGGGCGTGTTGTCGCGTGCGATAAGCGCTATGCCATTCCTCTTCGTCAGCGTCATGCCACTACGTATATCCAACCCGGTATCGCGTTGGTTGGCGATGCTGCGCACAATATCCATCCGCTTGCTGGCCAAGGTGTCAATTTAGGTTTGCTCGATGTGATCGCGCTTGCGCAAGAAATCGAGCGAGCCCTTGTGCGCGGTATTCCACTGGCAGATTATTCGATCCTGCGCCGCTACCAGCGCCAGCGCCTCGCCAGTAATCTGGGCATGATGTCGGCAATGGAGGGCTTCAAGCGTTTGTTTGGCAATCGTACCCTGGCGGTAAATTGGTTGCGCAATACCGGCATGCGCCAACTAAACTCTGTAGCAGCGATCAAAAAAATTATTATCAATACTGCGCTGGGTGTTTCCTGACTTGGCGTTTGAGGTGAATCTATGGATGTAGAGGCGATACTGTCGGTCACGCCCTTTGATTGGCATGCGATTGGAACCTCGCTACTGTGCGGGAGTATTATCGGTATAGAGCGCCAATTGCGCGGCAAACCGGTGGGAATTCGCACCTCTTCCCTGATCACCTTAGGTACCTATATTTTTATCGCGGCGTCGCTGTATGTTTCGTCCCACATGGCGGGGCCGGAAAAAGTGGTGACAGATCCCTCGCGCATTATCGGGCAGGTGATTACCGGTATCGGCTTTCTCGGCGCCGGAGTGATGCTGGCGCGCGATGGTTTTGTGTTGGGTGTTACATCGGCGGCCACTATCTGGATGCTGGCGTCTATCGGCGTCGTCATTGCGATAGGCTACAACTTGGTGGCGATCAAATTATCGCTGGTGGTTATTCTGGTGCTGGTGGGCGTGGACTTCCTTGAGGACTACTCGCAAGCGTTTACGCGCGGCGTGCATAAAAAATATCAGGACTGGCGCGGTAAAGGTAAATCCAGTTCTGATTAATTGGTGTAGAAAAGTAACATATTTAAAGAAGTATTTATGTCAAAACTCCTGATTGTTGCAAACGTATTAAATGGCCTCCTATTAATTATTTTAGTTGCATCCGTTGCCGGTTTTATTTCATTTCTTAATATTTACGGATTGTTTTTAGCCTGCGTTACTGCAGCAATTGCCTGGGGCGTTTTTAAACAGCAACGCTGGGGATATTTTGCGGCTGCTGCCTGGGCGCTGGCGTGTTATCAATTAGCAAAGCAAGGTTACGAATTTCAAAGCATTAAGCGCCACGTGATGATACTTGGCTTTACTTTAATTCCGCTTGCACTGTTTTTGCACGAAACCTTAGGTAAAGCGACCGCAAAATCTGCACAAAATAATGGCAAACAAAGCGATGACAGCCGAAAAATGCCCGATTAATTGTGTGCCTCTTACACAGCATTACAAAAAGTGTCGATAATCACTAATTTCACCGATAACTGCTTGACTCGATAAGGCCTAGTGTTTTAATTTTGAGCTGCTACAGATTGAGATCCGCCCCAAGACTAGGCTTTTGTAAGACAACCGATTGCTTGCTCAAGACACTTGGACGTACCACGACCTGAGCAATAGCTTTATTTCAAGCTATTTCACTCTGGCTTTTAGTAAAGTCGGTTTTTTTGTTCGGTCAGCTACGCTGACGTTTTAGATGCAAGATGAGGAAGCTATGTCAGATCTAGTCTCTGGTGTTGTTAAATGGTTCAACGATGACAAAGGTTATGGTTTTATTGAGCGTGAAGGTGGTGCAGATGTATTTGTACACTTCCGTGCAATTAACGGCAACGGCCGTAAAACCTTGAAAGAAGGTCAGAAAGTGACTTTCGAAGTAACCCAAGGTCAAAAGGGTCCGCAAGCAGAAAACGTAACTCCACTCTAAGTTGAGTGAGTTCCGAAAAGGGTGATTGAGCAATCAATCACCCTTTGCTGTTTTAGGGCTTGTTGTCTTCTTATTTGCGGTTCCCTTCCACTCTTTTTTGAGCGATGGGTTTTTGTTGCCCACGTTGTTGGCTTTTCCCTCATGTTTGATTTGCAATCCATTATTTGGCTCACCTGCATCGCGATTTTTATTTATTACTGGCGCGGTGCCCTGCTCGTTAAAGATCGGGCTTATCACGCAGCGCAAAAACGTTGCGAAGAAATGCAAGTGCAGTTGCTGGATGAAAACGTCTATCTGCGGCGCCTGTGGTTTAAACGCAACGAGCTGGGAAAATTATCGCTCTGGCGCGCGTTTTATTTTGAATTTACCGTATCAGGTGCAGACCGCTATTTTGGTCGCGTGATTATGCTTGGTTCGCGCATTACCCAGGTTGAACTGGATCCGCATCGCGTCCACTGATTCCCCACTCCGGATTGTCTATGACTGAAAAATTTCCCACAGCGAAAGTCGGTGGTTGGAAAACAAAAACCTCATCGGTTGTTTACGAAAATCCCTGGCTAAAAGTCTCCCACGAAGAAGTCGTAACCCCCAAAGGTACCGATGGTATTTACGGTGTGGTGCATTTTAAAAATACCGCCATCGGCGTAGTACCCATTGATGATGAGGGCAATACCTGGTTGGTAAAACAAAGCCGCTATACTCTCAACCAATATACTTGGGAAATTCCGGAAGGCGGTTGCCCGCAAGGTGAAAGCCCGCTTAATGCCGCGCAACGTGAATTGGAAGAAGAGGTTGGGTTGCAGGCCAATGAATGGCAGCAATTAATGACACTGCATTTATCCAATTCGGTTACCGATGAGTTTTGTGTGGTGTTTGTCGCGCGGGATTTATTTCCCGGCCAGCAACAGCTTGAGGCAACCGAAGACATCGAAGTGAAAAAGCTGCCGCTTGTCGATGCGATTGAGATGGTAAAGCGCGGTGAAATTACCGATGGTATATCTGTCGCTGCGCTGTTACGTGTCGCCCTGGATATGAATGCTTGGTTGACCTAACTCCCGCGCATTTTAATGGCGGATACACTTTTTAACAGTATTCCGCCCATGCTTTGTTTAATGTCTATTAGTTACCTGTCTTGCAGCTACCACTTTTATGCTTAAGGAAATATCAATGAAAGTTGTCAATATAGTCGTCGCTTCACTTCTGCTTGCTGCTGCGTCTGTTGTCCATGCCAATACCTGCGAATCCAATTTCCGCGCTGAAGGCGATCCACGTAACGGTGCTGAATTTTCTACCTCAACCAACCTCTCTGATCTCAATGCATCCAGCGCCCTGGGGCAGCTGCGTGCGATTGCGCTTAAAGATGGATTTAATGTTCTGGGTGAAGAGCTAACTGCTGCTCAAGGTACACTCACGATTGAGCAGAAAAATGGGCGCCATCCTTTTCTGATTTATCTGACCGCAGTGAATAAAGGCGATGCTGCAGATATTAGTATCCACACAAAACTGAATAGGCGCACCGTGGCCAAGCCGGAAGATATTCGTAAAGGGATGTGCGGGATGATTGCGCGGGTTAAAACCGGAGCTGAGGGTGAAAAAATTGCCGCTGCGGCGCGCGCTGCAATTGTTCCCGAACCGCTTGTTGAAATCCAACCACGCTGGTTGGCTAAAGATATTTATCGAATGTCCAAGCGTAAAACAGCTGAAATGATCACCGCGCATTACAAAGGAAAACGCTACCTGCTGGATGGTACAGTGGGAACGCCGTTGGAAAATGAGGGCACTATCGAGTTGTGGTATAAAGTTACCATTGACAGGAATGGCATTCTTCAAACGCTCGACGCGAATGAATCCACCTTGTGGCCACCGATTGTTTGTCGCATGGCGCCAGAGCATCGCGCCAGGGCAGCAAAATTACAGGAAGGCGAATTCGCTAAATTAACCGGCACAGTTTCCCATTATAGCCAGGGCATGCCGAGTAAACTGGTGTTGAAAGATTGCCGTTTTGAGTAAGTGGCGCATAGCGTTTGCTTGCGCTTTATTGGCTTAATCAGTGCGGTTGGGTGAAAGTAGGGCGCGCAGCCAATTCAGCCAACCGTTATTACCCAGCATAAATTTATCCAGTTGATCCTGGTTATAAAAATAATGCTCCGCATCTTTAAATAATAATTCGCGCTTTAGCATCCTGCGGTTGGGGTTAATCGTTTTAATAATGCGCGCCGGATTTCCCGCCGCCACAGAATTGGCAGGAATATTTTTCGTCACCACTGAGCCTGCACCCACCACCGAATTTTCACCAATGGTTACACCTTTGTTGACGATGACTCGTTCACCGAGCCACACATTGTTTTCAATCACAACAGATTTGGTACAGCGAAACGGGCGGATACGATTGTAAATACCGTGCCAATCGCTATCGCTAATGGTGACATTGGCTGCGAACATACAATTGTCGCCAATACGAATCGACTTTGCGGCCGATATGCGTACGCCCGGTGAAATCAAACAGTAATCACCAATAATAATTTCTGCATCAGCTTGTTTGCTGGGCCAACTGGTAAAACGCACGCAGTTATCGCTGGCGCAAATAATTTGCGCATATTTCCCGAGATGGATATTACGGCCAAAAATAACCAGGCTGCGCGGATGCGCAATTTCAGGGATGCTGCCCAAGCTGTCAAACTGCGGTGCAATAAAACGCTGCACATACCATTGGTTGATAATTTTATAGAGTCGTTTGACCAGGTAGGGCGTGCTGCTGCGGCGCATAAGGCGAATTCGCTTGTTAAATAGGTGAGGATGTTTGTTGCGAGTGCATGTCTGTTAGAATAAGTGCAGTGATTATGAGCGAGAATAATAATGCTGCCAATTGATATACATTCAGTAAAAGGTTTTTTGGATGCTGAAGAAGGTTCTGCTTTATACGAGCAGGCGCTCGCGGTAGCTGCGCTCGGCCCCTGTTTGGAAATTGGCAGTTACTGTGGTAAGTCTACTGTCTATCTCGGTAGTGCATGCAAAAAAGCCAATAATGTTTTATTTGCAATTGATCATCACCGCGGCTCGGAAGAGCATCAATTAGGGGAGGAGTACCACGATCCTGCGCTCTACGATGCGCAATTCGGCAAAATGGATAGCTTCCGCGAATTTCGTCACACGCTTGCGCGTGCGCAACTTGAAAGTACGGTGGTACCGATTGTTGCTCCATCACAATTAGCTGCACGTTACTGGGCTACGCCTTTAAGTATGGTGTTTATCGATGGCGGGCACAGTATGGAAGCTGCGTTAACCGATTATCGCGCCTGGGCGCCCCATGTCGTTCGCGGCGGGTGGTTGGCGATTCACGATGTATTTCCCAACCCCGCCGATGGCGGCCGTCCACCGTTTGAAATTTGGCAACTGGCACAGCAGTCTGGATTATTTGAGGCTATGCCTTTGATAAAAACCCTCGGGCTGTTACGCCGTTTATAAAAAATCGCTTCTATTTAATCACCCAAATAAATGCAAAGCCTCCGCGATAGGAGTGGTCGGTCATGACCAGTGAGCTTTTATTAAAATCAGTACCGCTGATGTTGTCGTAACGAATAAATAATGCGAGCCGGGTTTTAATTCCATTGTGGTTAAAGCTGCGGCTCAATGCCATCTGGCTATTCCAGCCGCTATAGCCGCCATCTGCATTAAAGTAGTTGCGCCCCTCGGTCACATACTGCTGTTCTACATTGTAGTAATAATCGTGATAGTCGTCGCTCGCAAACATAATACCGGCGCGATAGATGAAGGCCCAATTGTTGAGTTTATTGCGATAAACAAATTGTGGTTGAAAAATGGAACCAATATAGCCTGATTCATCCGCACCTATTGCAATCACAGCGCGCCATGGCACTTGTAAATGCCAGCCATGTGAGAAATCGGTGCCAGTTAAATTAATATTAACGGATGGTCCAAGTTCCAGGGTTGAACCTAATTCAGGCATGCCTTCGCGCAGTTCATTTTTTCCTGCATCTGGTGTAATGGATGCGCTGGCGCTAAAAGTAAATTCATATTGGTCGGTGCGTAAAAAATTTCCGCGAATACCTTCGCGATCCGAGCGAATAATTTTTCCGCGATAAACAACGTAGGGAATAGGGCTAATAAAACTGCGGTACTCATCGGACCCGCGATAATCCGGGCCGGTGACGGCTCCTATACCTAATCCAAGCTCCCACTTTTTATCAGTGTCATCCTGCGCATTGCTGATATTGCTGATATTGCTAATGCCAGTGAACAGGATCGATGTAACAGCAAGCTTCCATAAATAGGGTAAATTCATAAAAAATGATCTAATCCAATTGTGTGCCAAGCCCTTATCGGTGGGCGACTTGAGGGGATTTTACTGGTATTCTGCCGCCATTATCCATGTAATTATTTATCCCATTGAGACTCCTGTGACTACCACTGCTTTTTCATCTTTACCACTCAGCGCCGATATGCTCGCCAACCTTGAATCACTCGGGTATAACGAGATGACACCCATCCAGGCGCAAAGTTTACCTCTGGTTTTGCAAGGGCAAGATATTATTGCCAAAGCAAAAACCGGTAGCGGAAAAACCGCTGCGTTTGGTATTGCATTACTGGAAAAATTAAATGTGCGTTTTTTTGGTGTGCAGGCGTTAGTGCTTTGCCCAACGCGGGAGCTCGCTGATCAAGTTGCAAAAGAAATTCGTCGCCTTGCGCGTTTAACCCATAACGTAAAAGTGCTGACGCTTTGCGGCGGTGTTTCAATTGGCCCACAAATCGGTTCGCTTGAGCGCGGTGCGCATATTGTGGTGGGGACACCGGGGCGCATTGTCGATCATATTGCCAAAGGCACATTGAAACTCGATAGCGTTAATCAGCTGGTGTTGGATGAAGCTGACCGCATGTTAGAGATGGGCTTTTCAGAAGATATCGATAAAGTATTGGATGCCTGTAACACTGATCGCCAAACATTATTGTTCTCTGCTACTTATCCTGATGATATTAAAAAAATCAGCGCGCGCTGCCAACGCAATCCACAAATGGTCAGTGTGGAGTCTATCCACTCCGAAACTAACATTGAGCAACATTTTTATGAGTTGCGCGCTGACGATGAAATTTATCCTGCCGTATTAACAGTGCTTGCGCACTTCCAACCGGAAACATCGATTGCTTTTTGCAATACGAAAATTGCCTGTGATGAGTTGTTGGATTACTTGCGCGACCAAGGCGTAAATGCCCTGGCTTTGCATGGCGACTTGGAACAAAAAGAACGCGACCAGGTACTTGTGCGTTTTTCCAATAGAAGTTGCTCGGTGTTGATTGCGACCGATGTTGCGGCACGCGGTATTGATATCAAAGGGTTGGATGCGGTCATCAATGTGGATTTGGCGCGTGACAGCGAAGTGCACGTGCACCGCATTGGTCGTACCGGTCGTGCGGGTGAATCGGGTTTGGCTTTGAATTTAGTCGTGCAGAAAGAAGTGCATAAAATTAATCGCCTCGAAGATTATATGAAGCAGTCGATTACACTGGAGCCTTTGCCACAAGCCGATAAAAAATCCCTTCCCGTACCGACCATGGTGACACTGCATATTGATGGCGGCAAAAAAGATAAATTGCGTCCCGGCGATATTATCGGTGCCTTAACTAAAGACGCTGGGTTACCGTTTGAAAAAATCGGAAAAATCGATATGTTTGATTTTTCGGCTTATGTCGCCGTGGATCACAGTATTGCGCGCGCTGCATTAAAACAGTTATCGGATGGAAAATTAAAAGGTAGGAAGTTTCGCGCAAGGCGATTTTGATAAAACCAAGTTATATCGTTGTGCAAAATTAGGTAAATAATGCAGGGTTTTTATATTTTATGAATTAATTTCACCGCACTTACCAAGTGCGATGAAGATGGGTTCCGGTATTTCTTCGGTGACCGTATGCAGCATGGATGCTGCATTCGAGCCCCCAAGGATGGGTTCACGGCGTGTCACCGAAGGAATGCCGGAATCCATCTGCTTTAGCTATCAGCGTACAGCACAACAAAAAATAACGAATAAATAATAGGAAAGACCATGGCCATAACTGCAGTTGTTATCGCAATCCTGATTCTGGTGGTGTTGATCACCGGATTAAAACTCAATCCCTTTCTCGCTTTTCTAATTTCCGCAATATCCGCTGCGATAATGCTCGGTATTCCTCTCGATAAAATTCCCGCCACTATTGAAGCGGGAATCGGCGGTATGTTGGGATCGTTGGCGATTATTTTATGCCTCGGTGCCATGTTCGGAAAATTGGTCGCTGAGTCGGGCGCTGCGCAACAAATCAGCCGCAGTTTAATGAATTGGTGCGGGCCAAAATATATTACCTGGGCGCTGATGCTCACCGGTTTTATCGTTGGTATTCCTCTATTTTACAATGTCGGTTTTGTCCTGTTGGTGCCGCTCGTATTTTCAGTGATGTACCAAACAAAATTGCCCGCAGTATATTTAGGTATTCCGCTACTCGCCGCGCTCTCAGTCACGCACGGATTTTTACCGCCCCATCCATCGCCTGTTGCATTGATTCCACAATTCGGCGCGAGTATGGGCACAACTTTGTTTTATGGAATCCTGGTCGCCATTCCCACCATGATTGTGGCTGGGCCACTTTTCTCATCGCGTTTGAAATCCATTCAAAGCACACCACTAGCTACCTTTAAACCAACGGATTTACCGGAAAGTGAATTACCCGGCGTGGCCAATAGTTTTATTACTGCATTGCTGCCCGTGCTGTTAATTGCGCTGAGCAGTATTGCTGTTTATACCTTGCCCACTGCGGTTGCAGAAACACCGCTGATAAAACTCTTAAGTAATTCGATGATAGTGCTTATGGTTGCGCTCGCTATAGCGACAGTGACTTTGGGGCTAAAGCGCGGCATGAGCATTGGTAAAGTGATGAATGTTTACAGTTATGCTATAAAAGATATCGCCGTTATCTTATTGATCGTCGCTGGTGCCGGTGCCTTAAAACAAGTGATGGTTGTTAGCGGTGTGAGCGAGCAGTTGGCGCACTCACTGGAAAATATCGCTCTGAATCCCTTGGTGCTGGCTTGGTTGATTGCAACCGTTATCCGCATTGCATTGGGTTCGGCGACTGTTGCAGGTTTAACGGCGGCGGGAATTGTTGCCCCGATTATTCCACTGACAGGTGCTGATCCAAACCTGATGGTGTTGGCCATTGGCGCGGGTAGTTTGATGTGCTCCCATGTGAATGATTCAGGTTTTTGGATGTATAAGGAATATTTTAATTTGAGTTTAAAAGATACGTTTAAATCCTGGTCGCTGATGGAAACCATTATTGGGGTGATGGGATTAATCGGTGTATTGGTATTGGATATTGTTGTTTGAAATTGCGTGAAGTAAAAAAACTTCCGATGTGAGGACGGATTGGAAGTTTTGTCGATTGGAAAAGCGCTGTGCGGCGCTTCTCCAACCTACGGACACATAAATAAAACTAGTGAAGTATATTGCCACCCAATAATTTGCGTACTTCATCAGCAGCAAAATGATAGTGCTGGTTGCAGAACTGGCAGTCGATATCAATGCTACCTTTCTCGATTAATAATGATTCCACCTCTTCGTTACCAATCGCCAGGAGCGCGTTGGCGCTGCGCTCGCGCGAACAACTACAGGCAAAGCGCAAGGCTTTGGGTTCAAACAAGCGCAATGGTTGCTCGTTGAATAAACGATACAACACCGTTGAATGCTCCAGTTCCAATAATTCCTCTGTTTTAATCGTATCGGCCAAGGTGATAATGGTTTCCCATTTGTCCTGGTTGTCTTCCTCGTTAGTAATTAATTGCTGCGGCAGCGCCTGAATTAAAAATCCGGTTGCCACATCGCTATCCGCAGCAAACCACAGGCGTGTCGAAAGTTGTTCGGATTGTTGGAAGTAATGCTCCAGGCAACCCGCAAGATTTTCCGCATCCATAGGCACTATGCCCTGATGGCGTTCAAGGGTACCGCCAAAGTTTTCACTGCGCTGCGGCTCAATGGTGATAACCAATATGCCATTGCCCAATAACTGCTGCAGGTTGCCATGGTTGGCTAGCTCATCGCTGAGTTGGATATCGGGATTGGTGCGCACTATGCCGCGTAAATTATTGTGATGGTTGCACTCGGCCATAATGGTGCTGAGTGGACCATCACCGCGCGCTTGCAAAATAATTTTTCCATCAAACTTTAAGGTGCTTGATAACAATCCCACTGCGGCCAAAAATTCACCTAGCAAGCGGCGGATGGCGGGTGCTTGTGGATTGTGGCTTAATACTTCGCGATAGCTGTCACCCAGGGTGACGATTTCACCGCGAATATCGCAATCATCAAATAAAAAACGGTGCAGTAAATCATTGCTTGGCATGTATCTGTCTCATTAAAAAGCGGTTATCGCATTAACAATTAATTGTCTTCGCCCAGTAAATTAATGCGCTGGAAACGGTGAATATGGCGGCGGTCTTTTTTGCTGGGGCGCTGGTTGCTGATGATATAACTGCCCAGCCCCGCTTTGCGTTCAGCAGCGCGTTTTTCGCGCAGGGTTTTACTCTCTTCGGTTTCTTCGTACAACAACGCTGCTTCTGGTGCACCGCGGCGCTGTGCCGATAAGGCTTTTACCACGACGACTTTTTCATCCAGATCCTGACGGATAGTTAATACCAAACCCACAGTCACTTCTTTGCTGGGTTTGATGCGCTGGCCATCGCAGTGAATTTTGCCGCCGTCGATTGCCTGTTTGGAGAGGCTGCGGGTTTTAAAAAAACGTGCTGCCCACAACCATTTGTCAATGCGGATTTTATCGTCGTCATCGTCCTGTTCGGTTTTTTGTTTACTCATACATTAATTTACCACTGGCATAATTTCATCAAAGTGATGGATGGCTGGGTACTGTTCCATGCGCCGTTCAATTTTGCTGTCAGGCTGGTGGATGCCCAACAAATGTTTGATGCCAAAAGTTTTGGCCGAATCGAGGATGCGTACCGTGTCATCAATAAATAATGTACGCGCGGGATCAAACTGTTCGCGCGCTTGCAATTCCTGCCAGAATTTTTGCGATTCTTTTGGCTCGTTAAATTCGTGCGATGAAATAATCACATCCAGCCATTGGTCAATTTGGGTCACTTGCATTTTGAGCGATAAGCTGTGCGGATGTGCATTAGTCACCAGCAATACTTTTTTGCCGCGTGCGCGCAACCGCTGCAAAAATTCGCCCACGTGGGGACGGATCTGGATTTTGTATTTCACTTCGTCTTTTAAACTGACGATATCAACATCCAGGGCTTTGGACCAAAACTCCAGGCAGTACCACTGCAAGGTGCCTTCGTGTTTGTGAATATCGGCTTTTAATTTGGCATTGGCGGTGGCCAGATCGACATTGTGGATTTGCGCGTAGCGCTGGGGCAGGTGATCCAGCCAAAAATAATTATCGAAATGCAGATCCAACAAGGTACCATCCATATCCAGCATGACAGTATCTATTAAGTCCCAATTGATCATAAAATTGTCTCACCACATTCTGCGAACTGCACTCGACTTATGCCGACCAAGCCCAGTATTTTGAAGCGCGCCACGGTAGCGCGCAGCCGATTATTCCGTGCCGATGAAATTCACCTGCGGTTTAGCAATGGTGAAGAGCGCACTTACGAAAAGCTTTGTTCCGGCGGGCCGGGGGCGGTGCTTATTGTACCCTTGCTCGACGAAAATACGGTGCTTTTGGTGCGCGAATATGCGGCCGGAATTGAGGATTACCACCTCGCGCTGCCCAAAGGGGCAATCGACCAGGGCGAGGCCCTACTTGCGGCCGCCAACCGCGAACTGAAAGAAGAAGTGGGTTACGGTGCGCGCAAACTGCAATTCCTCAAGCGTATCAATCTCTCACCCGCCTATATGGAACACGGTATTAATGTGGTCATCGCTTGGGATCTCTACCCTGAACGACTGGAGGGCGATGAACCTGAACCCATCGAAGTGGTGCCTTACCCCTTATCGGACTTGCTGCAACTGGTCGCCCGCGCTGATGTGTGCGAGGGGCGCAGTATCGCCGCGCTGTTTATGGTGCGTGAATGGTTGGCGGGCAATTATCCAGCGCCCGAACCCGTGTTGGATTTATCCTTAAACACCGGAGGTCAAGCATGACTAATCATCCCATCAGCCCTGAATTGATCGAACAACTGGTCGATCTCAGCCGCCGCGCCGGTGCGGTGATCATGGCGATTTACAATCACAAAGACAGTTACAACATTGAGCAGAAGACCGATGAATCGCCCCTGACGGCGGCGGATTTGGCCGCGCACCGGTTGATCAGCGCCGAACTGCCGGGGCTGTTGCCGCTGCCGATTATCTCGGAAGAGGGTGAAATTCCCGAGTTTGCCGACCGTCATCTGTGGGAAAACTATTGGTTGGTTGACCCGCTTGATGGCACCAAGGAATTTATCGCCGGTAATGGCCAGTTCACCGTCAATATCGCGCTAATCCAGCGTGGCCGGGCGATTCTGGGAGTAGTGCACGTGCCAGCTACTGAGGTTACTTATTTGGGCGTGTTGGACGCGCGTGATGCCAGCAGCCTGGGGGCGTTCAAATATTTACCGGGTGGCAATCGTCAGCGCATAGCCGTGCGTACGCTGCTGGAGCGATTTACCCGGAAACAACCCTTTACCGTATTGCTCAGTCATCGCCATGGCACCCAGGCCAACGTCGATTTAATGGACGCTCTGGCGCGCAACTGGCCGGGCGGCATAGAGACCACCAATGCCGGTAGCTCACTCAAGTTTTGTGTGATTGCCGAAGGGCTCGCCGATTTCTATCCGCGCCTCGCGCCTACCTCTGAGTGGGATACCGCTGCAGCACAGGCAGTATTGGAAGCGGCAGGCGGCCAAGTGGTCTGTGCGATTCCCTCTTTGCCGGCACTGGTATACAACACGTCTGAAGACCTGCTTAATCCGCATTTTTATGCGCTGGGCGATAAAAACTTCTATTGGGAAAAATTGCTAGTGGTTGATGAGCCGGTCAATTAATGTTGCTAAATTCCGGTCGTTGCACCTGATAGGTGCAGCGGCAATTGCGCCGGTTTTATAACCAAAACTCTATAGTTTCGAGAAGAAAATATTCTAAGTTTAAATTGGTTAATTGCTGTTCATCTGGGCTAGTCTTCAGTGGGCAGGGAGCTAAAACATAATGCTGTGTTTTATGCAGCAACTCTCCCCGCTAGTGTTATGTAATTCCGCCAGACTACATCCAGTGTTCTGTTCTTAGGGAGTGTTACTAATGAGAAGACAAAGCAAAAATTTAAAGGCCGATTTTAATACCAGCCGTGCTGATTTAATGCGCGATAAACTACTGCGCGAAATTTCCGATTACGAGCGCCAGCTAGCCGAATTGAAATTAAATGGCGCGCAGGTAAATTTCACCATGATCCAAACTTACAAAGAATTGATCAGTGCGCGGCAGGCTATGCTGAAGCGTTTGCCCGTGCATTACTAACAGGCAATCAAGCGCTGCGGTTTTTACCTCGCGGGGTAATGCTAAAACGCGGATCAACAAATTCCTGTTGCAGACAAAGGGCGGTCGTCAGGTTGGGTTTGGCACATCGTTGTGCCAGCTCATCGTTGGCGGCGGCCTTAATTTTTTCTGCCGCAGTATTTGTTGTTCCTGTGTGTGCATGCATTCCGCGTGTTGGAATTCGCAAAGGCTTGTGTTGCAGCCAATCATTGGCATCGTAAAAGGGCATGGGGCGATGGATAAAATAGCCCTGCACCTGATCACATCCTAACTCACGTAAACTGCCGATCTGTTCAAATTCTTCCGCCCCTTCTGCGACTACCGCCAAACCCAACGCGTGGGCGATAGAGACTATGCCTTTGGTAATATCCCAGTCCACTTTGTTGCCCGGTAAATCGGCCACAAATGAGCGGTCAATTTTAATAATATCCAGCGGTAGGCGTTTGATATAAGTGAGCGATGCATAGCCGGTTCCAAAATCATCTACTGCCATGCGTGCGCCCAAATCGCGGCAGCGCAGCATAATCCGTTTGGCGCGTTCCAAGTCTTCCAGCATCGCCGTTTCAGTAATTTCAATAATTAAGGATTCACCAAAGCCTTGTTGTTGTTCGCACAGATGTTGCAATTCCACTAAAAAAGAAGGATGCAAAAAATGGCGCGGTGAAATATTGATATGGATATCGGGTGTTAATGAATTTTTATTCCACAAGCGCATTTGCCGCGCCGCTTCGCGCAATACCCAATTGCCCAAGCGAAATTCCAAATCGCCGCGCCCGGATTCAAAAGCCTGGATTAATGGCCCGGCGCTGATCACTTCGCCATCGGGTTTACACCAGCGCAACAGGGCTTCAAAACCCACCACACTTAAATCCTGCAATTGGCAAATGGGTTGGTACCACAATTGCAATTCATTGCGCTCCAGTGCCCCCTCGACATCGACTACGGAGATTAACCGGTTTTGCGGCTCTTCCGCTTTTACTGACGCGCGTTGGAATCTATCGCCGCCCTGGCTTTTGGCGATATACATAGCGGCATCGGCTTTGCGCAGCAAATTAATTTCATCAACGCCATCTTGCGGCGCCAACACCACACCGATGCTGCCACTCAAGCGCCCGCGTTTGCGACCCTTGCCATAGGGCACGCGCAACGCCTGCAAGAAGCGTTTGGCGAGTGTATCTATATGGGATTCATCGCACTCGGCGACAATTAAAAATTCGTCGCCACCCAAGCGGCCAATTTGATCGCCTTTGCGCACTACATCGGATAAGCGCTGCGCGACATCGCGCAATAAAATATCACCAGTTTCATGGCCCCAGTGATCATTTGCTGATTTAAGCCCATCAACATCAATAAAAAATAACGCAAACGGACGATTGTAGCGATGCAATTTTTCCAGGCTGTCATCGACACAATTTAAAATGCCGCGCCGGTTCAATAATTTGGTAAGCGGATCAATAACCGCCAGCGAACGCAATTGAGCTTCTAATTTTTCGCGATGGCAGGCGACTGCAATCTGGCTGGCAATGCGCTCCGCGAGTGTGAGCAATTGCGGTGAAATATCGGCAACCGATTCGGTGTGTGCAAACCAGGAGGAAGCGAGTACCCTCAATACTTTATCGGAGGAGATAAGCGGGATCACCAGGTTGGATTGTAAACCGGCCTCAACCAGCTGCTCCATGGCGTCGGGTGCGGTCGGATAATTGCGCGTAAAAATGCTGGTTTTACTGGTAAGTACACGGCCGGAAATTCCGGTGGTGGATGAAAAGCGAAATCCTTTAAATGCATTGAGCAAATGCTGTTGCTCACCTTCAAACAACTTATATTCAAAGGTCTGGGTTTCTTCATCGAGCAAAATCAATGCGGTGCCGTCGGCGCCCAATAGGGTGCGAACTGCGGCGGCAGCTTTTTTAAAGAAAATCTGAAAATCCGGTTCGAGCGTTAACGCATCCATGGCGGCCAAGAGTGATGGCACCGCTGTGTGTAACAATAACGAATTTTTCATGGAGGCGTGCTCAAAAGTACATCAAAAACACCTGGGTAAGGCATGGCTCCATGGAATTGCAATTAGCTTGCCAGCGATATTTCCATAAGCATTTTTTTACAAAACTGGCTAGATTTCGAGGGTTGATATGACAGAAATAGTAAAAACACATGCGCACCAGTTCTGTTTTGAAGAAGTAAACACCAAAAAAAGGCAGTGGTTTATTAATTAGCATTCATTTAGTGCAATTTTATAGGGGTTGTGATTAAAAAATGCATTGACTTGGGTTTTTGAAGTAATAGACCATGCAAGTAAATTGATGTTGTGAACAGTTTTTTAAATGAGTGGCTGAGTATGTCGGTGGATATTGAAACCCTGCTAATTGCGTTGTTGTTACTGCTAGCGGCACTGCTTTATTCCTCCGTTGGGCATGGTGGTGCCTCGGGTTATATAGCGGCGATGAGTTTGTTAGGGGTTGCCCCTGCGGTGATGAAACCTACGGCGCTGGCACTGAATATTTTGGTTTCATCCGTAGCGGTATTTAAATTTTATCGCGCGGGTTCTTTTTCCTGGCAATTGTTTATCCCTTTGGCGATTACGGCAATTCCTATGGCCTATATCGGTGGCGCAATCACTTTGCCGGTGCATTGGTATAAACCGCTGGTGGGTGTTGTATTGGTTTATGCCGCGTGGCGCTCATTCAGCACGGCGAAGGGCGCATCCAGTTATGAGGTGCAAGCTGTGCCCATTGCTGTTTTGTGTGCAATGGGGGCGGTGTTGGGGTTGTTGTCGGGTTTGACCGGGGTTGGCGGCGGAATTTTTTTAAGTCCATTGTTACTATTTTTTCGCTGGGCGCCGGTAAAAGTTATTTCCGGTGTAGCAGCCGCATTTATTTTGGTGAATTCAACTGCAGGAATTTTTGGGGTCATGTCCACCAACGTCCAATTTCATCCGGGCTTACCACTCTGGGCACTGGTGGTTTTGGTTGGTGGATTTATCGGTGCTGAGTATGGCAGCAAGCGCTTGGCTAATCCGGTCATTCAGCGCTTGTTGGCATTGGTACTGCTGGTGGCGGGTGTAAAAATGATACTGACATTTTAAATATCACTACTTGAATATCACGGCACCGTTTTAGTTTTCAGTTGACCCACAAAATTACAAGGGCGATGACGACTATCCAATTGCTCTTTGATAATTTTTTCCCAGGCGGTGGTGCAGGCACCGGTTGAGCCTGGCAAACAAAAAATTAACGTGCGATTGGAAAATCCGGCGGTTGCGCGCGATTGAATAGTGGATGTGCCGATTTCGTCATAAGACACCTGACGAAATAATTCGCCAAAACCGACAACAGTTTTATCAAATAAAGGCGTGACTGCTTCGACAGTGGAGTCGCGCCCCGCAAAACCGGTGCCGCCGGTAATCAATATCACTTGCGCTTGCGCATCGACAATCCAGTTGGAAAGTACGGCGCGGATTTGGTAAATATCATCAATCACTAAATTGCGGTCATATAATTTATGACCGGCGGCGATTAATAAATCCTGCAGTTTTTGGCCGGAAGTATCAGTATCCAGATTGCGTGTGTCGGATACGGTGAGTACGCAAATATTTAAGGGTTCGAATTCTTTTTGGGATGACACTCTAGCCTCCAGTCATATTCATAAACCGCACAATTTGCGGTTCATTATCTAAATCAAAAGTATGTTTTTCCGGTTTGTGGTGCATAGCATTGATAATGCGTGTGCGCACTTCTTGTTGCGGGTTTTCACTCGCGCGCAATGCCTCGCGCAAATCCACACTATTCTCTTGTCCCAAACACAATAATAACCGGCCGGTTGCGGTGACACGCACGCGGTTGCAGCTGCTGCAAAAATTATTGGAGTGGGGCGAGATGAAACCGATGCGCGAGTCGTAACCACTTGCCTGCCAGTAACGTGCTGGGCCGGCGTTATCTTGGCCTTTGGCGTCATCTTTGGCATTGACTTTGGTAAATATCGGCTGCAATACATGGTGTTGGCTGATCGCCCTGCGCAATTCATCGCTGCTGACAAATTCGGCGGCGCGGCCGTGTTCATCAATGCGCCCGAGCGGCATCTCTTCGATAAAACTGATATCCAGGCCTTCATCCAACGCAAATTGCACCAGCGCGGGTACTTCGTCGGCGTTGTAATGTTTGAGTGCGACGCAGTTGAGTTTGATGCGTTTAAAACCGACGGCCTGTGCGGCCTTGATCCCTGCCAGAACTTGATGGAGGTCGCCAAAGCGGGTGAGCTGGCGGAAGCGATCAGGGTTGAGGCTATCGAGGCTGATATTAATACGGTTTACACCGGCATCTTTAATCGCCTGGGCATACTGGGGTAGGTGGGTGCCGTTGGTGGTGAGGCAGAGTTCTTTTAAGCCTGGCAATTGCCCGAGCCGTTGCAAAAGGTCAATTATCCCGCGCCGAATCAGCGGCTCTCCGCCGGTGATCCGTAACTTGGTTGCGCCCAAGCCGACAAAGGTCTCGCCCAATGTGGCCAGCTCTTCAATGCTTAATACCTCGGCGCGCGGCAGGAAGGTCATATCCTCCGCCATACAATAGACGCAGCGCAGGTCGCAGCGGTCAGTCACTGAGAGGCGCACGTAGTTGATAGTTCGGCCAAAGCTATCGATCAACATATATAGGAAGATTCCTGGTTGGGGAGAGCCACTCTAGCGGCGCTCCGCCTGTGGCTCAAGGCGTTTCGGTTTTCATTCGCCAATATCCTTAGCAAGCTTGCGGCCAGCATTTCGGGTGGTGAAGGTTAAATCGGCCAAAAGTACTGATCCAAAATGGTGAATTAGCTAATTTTACACCCATATCGGCGGCTCGCCGGGTGTTTATCGCGTCCAGTAATTATCGATGGATGGCGGATTGATCGATAAAAATGGAACAAATAACAATAAATGCTTTTGTATGGTGCGACGTGCACCATCACTTTGTTTTTAAATGGTGCAATTAAGTTAAACCGGAAAAATCAATTTTGCTTTCAGTTGGTGCGATCTTGCACCATTAAAATTCATAAAATTCCATTGTGCTTGTGCGGGGGAAATTGGCTGCTGGAGGAAATGCTATGATGGATGTTTTTAAGTTTATGAAATATAAAGAGAAATAATTTTTTAATTTAAAAAATGCGATATGGCATCGCGCTTGCAATTACCTGCCTGTAACCAAATTGCAGGTGATGCCATGACCAGTTTTTTCAAAGCCAGCGTAGAAACCCTTCCTTCTGCCATGCTCAAGCAGCGCAGTGCCCACAAAAACGGCGATAGGAATGAGCACGCAAAAAAATCTCGTGTTGGCAAAGTCTGGTTGGTAGGTGCAGGCCCTGGTGATGCAGAGCTGTTAACCGTCAAAGCACTGCGTGCAATCAACACCGCCGATATTATTTTTTACGATTATTTGGTCAGCGCCGATATTCGCGCACTCTTTCCTAAAAATGTTCCTGCACATTATGTTGGTAAAGCGAAAAACCAGCACAGCATCGCACAGGAAGATCTCAACCAATTATTGGTTAAACAAGCGCAATTGGGTTTGACGGTATGCCGCATTAAAGGCGGTGACCCCTTTGTATTTGGCCGCGGTGGCGAAGAACTATTAGAGCTGCGCACGGCCGGTATCGAAGCGGAAGTGATTCCGGGAATTACCTCTGCGTCCGGTTGCAGTACTTACGCCGATATCCCTTTAACCCATCGCGGTTTAGCGCAAGGTTGTACCTTTGTTACCGGCCACGCCGAAAAAAGTTTGGACGTGAATTGGAATGCGCTGGCGCAACTGAACCACACGCTGGTGTTTTACATGGGCCTGACCCGCGCCGATGAAATCGCTACCAAATTGTTAGCGGGCGGTTTGGCGGCAGATACACCGGTTGCGATTATCGAAAACGGTTGCCGCAAAGACCAGCGCGACATTATTTCTACCTTGCAAGAATTCCCTGCAGCTGTGCTGCGTGAACAAGTGCAATCACCGGCGTTGATTATTGTCGGCGAAGTGGTGCGCATGAAAGAAAAATTACAAGCACAGGTGCAATTGCATGTATCTGAACAGCAATACCTGTTGGCTTGATTGATCGTCATTTTCCAAAATTAGTTAATACAAAAATTTCACGACCGTGAGGCAGATATGAAGAAGCGCATTGTAGTAGTTGGCAACGGCATGGTGGGCCACAAATTTATCGACAACCTGGTGAATCACGCGGATGCGGATCAATATCAGGTCATCACCTTTTCTGAAGAGCCGCGCCTTGCCTATGACCGCGTGCAGCTCTCTAAATATTTTTCCGGCTCAACGGCCGAAGATCTGATGCTGACCAGCGAAGATTATTACACCGAGAAAAAAGTCGAATTTATTTTAAAAGATAAGGTTGTGGATCTGGATTTCGACAACAAAGAAGTGATCACTGCCTCTGGTCGCCGCGAAGGCTATGACAAATTAATTCTCGCTACAGGTTCATTCCCATTTGTACCGCCGATTCCCGGTAACAACGGCGAACATTGTTTGGTGTATCGCACTATTGAAGATTTGGAAGCGATTACCTATTCAGCAACCCAAAGCAAAGTGGGTGTGGTAGTCGGTGGTGGACTGCTGGGTTTGGAAGCTGCAGCTGCACTTAAAGCGGCCGGCCTTGAAACTCACGTCGTGGAATTTGCGCCGCGTTTAATGGCTGTGCAATTGGATGAAGGCGGTGGAAAATTATTGCGCCGTAAAATTGAAGCTATCGGCGTAAAAGTTCACACCCAAAAAGCGACCAATGAAATTGTTGCCGGTACTGAGCTTCGCTACCGCATGAATTTTGCCGATGGCAGCCATCTTGAAACCGATATGATTTTGTTTTCTGCCGGTATTCGCCCGCAGGATGAGCTCGCGCGCAAGTGCGGCATTCAATTGGGTGAGCGCGGTGGCATAGTGGTCGATAACAATTGCCAAACCAATATCGAAAACGTGTACGCCATTGGTGAATGTGCGCTCTGGAATAATCGCATTTACGGTTTGGTTGCACCCGGCTACCAAATGGCAAAAGTGGCGGTATCCCATATCACTGGTGGCAGCGATCAATTTATGGGTGCCGACATGAGCACCAAATTGAAGTTGCTCGGTATCGATGTGGCATCGATTGGCGATGCGCACGGCACAACTCCTGGTTCGTTGAGTTACACCTACAGCAACGATGTAGATGAAGTTTACAAGCGCATGATCGTGTCTGCCGATAATAAAAAATTGTTGGGCGCGGTATTGGTTGGCGATGTAGAAGCCTACGGCACATTGCAACAAATGTGCGTGAATGGAATGGATTTACCGGAAGACCCCAACTGCTTGATCCTGCCAAATGTAGAGGGTGGCGGTGGTATGGCAATTGGTGTGGATGCACTGCCAGAAACGGCAATGATCTGCTCTTGCTACGACGTTAGCAAAGGTGCAATTTGTTGCTCGGTGCAAAACGGCGCGCGCACTATGGGCGATATCAAAGCGGTCACCAAAGCTTCCACCGGTTGTGGAGGTTGTACTGCACTCACTAAACAAGTAATGGATTCCGAGCTGAAAAAACTCGGTGTCGAAGTGAGCAATCATATTTGCGAACACTTCCCTCACTCGCGTCAGGAATTGGCCGATATAGTGCGCATCAAACAAATCAAAACCTTTGACGATTTATTGGATGGCCACGGTCATGGTTTGGGTTGCGATATCTGTAAACCGGCGGTCGCGTCTATTCTCGCTGCTTTCTGGAACGAATATGTGTTGGATAAAAAACACATCGGCCTGCAAGACACCAACGATATTTTCCTCGGCAATATGCAAAAAGATGGCACCTACTCAATCGTACCGCGTGTAGCCGGTGGTGAAATTACCCCGGATAAATTGATCGTATTGGGCCAGGTTGCAAAGGAGTACAAGCTCTACACCAAGATCACCGGCGGCCAGCGTATCGATTTGTTCGGCGCACAACTGCATCAATTGCCCGCTATCTGGAAAAAATTAGTGGATGCCGGTTTTGAAACTGGCCACGCCTACGGAAAATCATTGCGCACGGTGAAATCCTGTGTCGGCAGCACCTGGTGTCGTTACGGTGTATTGGATTCAGTCGGCATGGCGATCACGTTGGAAAATCGCTACAAGGGTGTACGTGCACCACACAAAATTAAATTTGGTGTGTCTGGCTGTACGCGCGAATGTGCTGAAGCACAATCAAAAGATTTTGGTGTAATTGCAACCGAAACAGGTTGGAGTTTGTATGTATGTGGTAACGGCGGTATGCGCCCACGTCATGCCGATTTGTTTGCTACCGGTTTGGATGATGCAACCTTAATTAAATATATCGACCGCGTGATGATGTTCTATATCCGCACCGGTGATCGCCTGCAGCGCACGTCGGTATGGTTGGAAAATATGGAAGGCGGTTTGGATTACCTCAAGAAAGTGGTGATTGACGATAAGTTGTCGATTTGTGCAGAACTGGAAGCGCAAATGGCCTACAACATTAGCCAATACCAATGCGAGTGGAAAACCACGGTTGAGAATGACGAGCTGCAAAAACGCTTTAAGCATTTTATTAATACCGATGCGACTGACAGCAACCTTGCCTATGTGGTTGAACGCGAACAAATTCGCCCGGCGACAGCATTGGAGCGCAATAATACCAATATCCAATTTGTTGAGTTGGTTGATTAATTGTCAGTAGCCCGTATGGAGTTTAACGAAATGCGGGGCTTTGAATAAATTAACAATCCCGTATTGCACTAGGCTCTATACGGGCTACGAATTCAAACGTTTTAGTGAGAAATGTCATGAGCGAAAAACCCTGGATCAGCGTGTGTGAGTTTGACGATTTAATTCCCGACACTGGTGTCTGCGCGCTAGTGAATAACCAGCAAGTGGCGATTTTCCGTTCGCGCCGCTTGAACGAAATTTTTGCCGTATCCAATTACGATCCGATCGGTGAGGCCAATGTATTATCGCGCGGCATTATTGGTTCGATTGGTGATGAAGTGGTGATTGCATCGCCACTTTACAAAGAGCACTACAATCTGCGCACAGGTGAATGCCTGGAAAAGCCTGAATATACGGTCGCAGTATATCCAGTCCGTGTAGATGATGGTTTGGTGCAAGTGCAGGCGTAATTTGCTTGGCAGAATTGCGCGGTACAGCAGTTAATGTTTGTGTAAGCTTCCCCTTCTTCTTCGACTGCTTCATGAGTCGGCTTAATGGGCAAACCTATTGGTTTGCCCTTTTTTTTTCGCGGTTTTTTTGGCGTAGTTATTGCTCGGCATAAGTGTGTTGTTTTTATTGTTAAATCACTCGCTTAACGAACAGGAAAATCTTATGAACCGCAACCATGTCACTGAAAAAATAATCACTAACAAAGTATTAAACGATATTAAATGGTGCGACGTCGCCCAAAAAGTGGGCTTGAGTAAAGAATGGGTGACGGCGGCTTGTTTAGGGCAGATGACCTTGAATGCCGGGCAGGCAAAAATCATTGGGGATATTTTCGAATTAACGACAGAAGAGCAAAAGTGGCTGCAAGTGGTGCCATATAAAGGTTCGCTGCCCAGCGCCGTGCCAACTGATCCGCTGATTTATCGCTGGTATGAAATTGTCAGTGTGTACGGCACCACGATTAAGGAATTAATTCACGAAGAATTTGGCGATGGGATTATGAGTGCGATCGATTTTAGTATGGATATAGTGCGCGAGCCGGATCCAAAAGGTGATCGGGTTAATGTGGTGTTATCGGGCAAGTTTTTACCCTATAAGCAATATTAACGAATAGTTTCCGGCGTTGTGTGTTTGTGTTGATACATGCGCTGATCTGCAATCTTGGTAAGTTCAAGCGGATCAGCGCCATCTTGCGGATAAAATGCGGTGCCAATACTGCAACCAATTTGAATTGGATATTCCTCGATTAAAAAAATCTCGCTCAGTACTAATTGGATTTTTTCGCTGACGACTTTGGCTTGGTTGATGTCATCCATTTGGTGCAGCAGTATGACAAATTCATCGCCGCCGATGCGCGCAACGGTATCGGACGTGCGCACGCAAGCGAGCAGTCGCTGCGCAACCTGTTTCAATAATTCATCGCCCAGCGCATGTCCGTAGCGGTCATTTACCGGTTTGAATTTATCCAGGTCGAGCAACATCACCGCCAGCGCCTGCTGATGGCGTTTGCAATAGCTCAGTGCCTGCTGCAAACGGTCGGCAAACAGGGCGCGGTTAGGCAGCCCGGTGAGGCTGTCGTGCTGCGCCATGTAGCGAATTTTTTCTTCACTTTTTTTGCGCTCGGTAATATCGCGGCTGACGCCAACTATGCCGATAAAATTTCCGTCAGTGTCGTAAATGCCGGACGTCCTGATTTCGGCGCACACGGTAGAACCGTTTTTGCACAGATGATCCAGTTCCGCGACAAAATCGGGAAAGGGCTGGTTGGATTTCACCGCTGCGATGGTTTTGCCCACGGCCGCTTTTACTTTTTCGACCGACTCGGGTGTGAGTGTTTCTTCCAGCGTTTGCTGCATGGCTTCACCGGCCGTGTAGCCGCGCAGTTTTTCTACCGAGGGGCTGACATAGGTGAAGCGGCCGTTGAGGTCCATAGTCCAGATCACATCCTGGGCGTTATCGGCCAGCAGGCGATGGCGCTCTTCACTTTCGCGCAGTGCCTCCAGCGATAGTTTGCGCTCTATGGCGATCTCCGCGAGATAGGCGGATTCCTCAATCAGTTTAATATCTTCCGGTGTTGGCTCGGCGATTTGCCCTTGGTAAATCGCAAAGGTACCTAGTACCTCGCCGCGCCGATTGATAATAGGTTCCGACCAGCAGGAGGCAAGCCCGGCTTTGGCCGCCAGCTCCTTTACTCCAACCCAGCTGGGGTCGTTCTGGATATCGCGGACAATCACGCGTTCCCCTGCTATTACCGCCGTACCGCAGGAGCCAATACCCTGGTCTGCAGGCAGGCCATCCAAGGCGTCGTTATAAAACGTGGGCAGGTGCGGTGCCGCTACCACCCGCAGCCGATTGGTTTTGCGGTCAACGAGCAATATGCTGCAGAGCATTTCCGGGCGTATATGTTCGACGCCGACAATAATCCCCATGAGCACTTCTTCAAGCGAATCGTCAGCGGCGATTTGCGCGAGCACATGGTTGTGACCGCGCTGCCACACGTCGGCGCGGCGCATCAGGCGCACCATGTTGCGCAATTTATGGTTGACTCGATTGATATGCACCGCTGCGGCGATCACTACCACCACGCCAAACAAAGCGGCGAGTGCAATGTAAAAATTATTCACCTATATCCTCGTTCCACAACGCCGGTTGGCGGGCGATAAAATCCTGCATCAGTTGTATGCATTGGGCATCGTCGCGTAAATCCAGTTCCACCCCGCGGCTGCGCACGTAGTCCTCTGGCCCCTTGAAGGTGCGATTTTCGCCTATAACGACTTTTTTGATGCCATAAAGCAGCACGCCGCCGCTGCACATATCGCAGGGGGAAAGGGTCGAGTAGAGGGTGGCGCGGTGATAGTCGGCAGCTTTCAGGCGCCCGGCATTTTCCAGGCAATCCATTTCAGCATGCAATACGCAGCTGCCTTTTTGTACCCGTTGATTGTGCCCGCGACCGACAATTTTGTTGTCGATCACCAGTACCGAACCTATAGGAATACCGCCTTCGGCGAGGCCTTTTTGTGCTTCTTCAATGGCGGCTTGCATAAAAGGATCTGACGTCATTCAACGTTCTCCATGATCGTATAACGGCGAATTGCCACAGTTATCGCAGGGTGCTTGTTGCAGCGATTTTCCGGGTGTAGTGGTTGAGTGTAGCTGCTGGTTGGCGGATGTAGTTGACGAACAGCAAGCGTTTGCACAATTTTATAAATGAGTTTTTGTGCAATTACAGTGCCGCTTGGACTACCTGGACACAGAATCTGGCGCGGTATTAGCGGGGTGATGCAAGAGTGCGGGTTGGTTCACTCAGGCTTCGCCAAGTAGCGCATTGGCTGAGCGCAGGCGGGCGATATCGCGCACCGGCGGCAAACCAAACAGGCGGTGATATTCGCGGTTAAATTGTGACGGGCTTTCGTAACCCACCCTGTGGCTGGCGGTGGCGGCATCCAGCTGTTCAGCAAACAACAAGCGCCGCGCCTCCTGCAGGCGCAGTTGTTTCTGGTATTGCAGCGGAGTCATATTAGTGATGGTTTTAAAATGCGCATGCAGGGATGAGCTGCTCATGCAGGCCTCGCGCGCCAGGTCGTCGATGCGCAGGTTTTTGTGGTAATCGCGCTTGAGGGTGTTGATCACCTTGCCAATCTGTTGCGCATGGCTGTCAGTCAGTGCGATCTGCGCCAGCGTTTCCCCCTGTTCGCCCTGCAGCAACCGATAAATAATTTCGCGCATCAACAAAGGTGCGAGCACTGGAATATCCGCTGGTGTTTCCAACAGGCGCATCAGGCGCAATACCGCATCCAATAAGGGGGCATTGGCTTGGCTGACAAATAATCCGCGTCTGGGCTGCGCTTTCATCAATGTCATCTTGCGATTCCCATCGCTGCCCGCCAGAAGTAAGTCGCTAATCTGTTGTGTATCAAGTGCCAAGCGAAAACATAAATAGGGTTTTTCAGGGGTTGCCTCCAACACTTGCCCCATTACCGGTACATCCACCGAGGCGACTAAATAATTGGCGGGGTCATAGCGAAGAATTTCATTGCCCAATACCGCCTGCTTTTGCCCCTGCGCAATGATGCATACCGAAGGTTCATACACCGTTAGTGTGCCGGTGGTGGGGTGATCGGCGCGGATCAGTTGTACCGCATCGATTGCGGTATCGGTAAAGCCTTCGTATTTGGTGAATTGTTCAATGCGCTGAGCTAATTCCTGCACTTGTAAATCAAAGGGCAGTGCGGCCAATACCTGTGAGCCAGACACATTATTGGGGTTAATGTGGGAGATTTGCACGGTTTACGCTCCTGTTGTACCTCTATTGCCGATGGGTTGAGTCTACACCTCTGGTATAACCAGCAATACCCAAACTTTACTCCTTTGGAGGATCAGGCAATTATCGGCGAGTAACTGGCTATCGGTTAATGCACCTGCCTTTTTATAGTGGATTTAAGCCGGACAGCCACAGGGCTCCGGATATTTAAATCACTTTGAGGAAATAACCATGTCAGCGATTCAATCTGTTCTTGAACAAAAAGTTGTCATCATTACCGGCGCCAGCAGCGGTATTGGCGAGGCCACTGCGCGTTCACTCGCACAGCAGGGGGCAAAGGTTGTATTGGGCGCACGCCGCACTGAGCGTTTGGAAGCGCTGGTAGCGGATATCCGCGCGCAGGGCGGGGTGGCGGAATATTGTGCGGTTGATGTGCGTCAGCAGGCGCAAGTACAAGCGCTGGTGGATTTTGCGCGCGAAAAATTTGGCCGTGTGGATGTGATTATCAATAACGCCGGTGTGATGCCTTTATCCGTAATGGAAGAATTAAAAGTTGATGAGTGGGAGCGCATGATCGATGTAAATATTAAAGGCGTGCTC